>Ga0075530_1001024_pt1 | contig 13320 bp, 13 predicted proteins | sample NGEPerD_2_FD_75101 | JGI IMG/M metagenome (GOLD analysis project Ga0075530, IMG submission 75101) | Arctic peat soil microbial communities from the Barrow Environmental Observatory site, Barrow, Alaska, USA - NGEE PermafrostL1-D | ecosystem: Environmental > Terrestrial > Soil > Wetlands > Peat ...
CAGTTCATGGTCGGTGGCCTGCTCGCCGTGGCCGGCAGCTTCATCCTGTTCACCGAGAAGCGCGATGTCCTCGAGGTCATCCGGGCTGTGCCGTCCGGACGATCGCGAGCGAACCAGACAGACCAGTCGAGTCAGGGTCAAGTGAGGAGGTAGTCATGCCTGATGTACACATGAAGGGGTACATGCTGCAGCTGCTCGCACGGAACGGGGACATGTGGGACTACGAGATCGCCAACGACGTGATGAGCACTTACGGCCTGTCCGGTGACTACTGGTACGGCACGGTCCGCCTGACCCTCACCGACCTGTACGCCGGCGGCCTGCTGGAGGAACTCGAGGCGACCATCGACCCAGAGAAATCGCTGGGGGTGGAGAAGGTCCTCTTCCGCTACGGCCTCAACGATTTCGGCCGGGAACGCATGCAGCAGTCAGGTCTCATGGAGGTCACCCGATGAACGACATGTTCTTTGCATATTCCGCTGGTCCGGCCCTGGCCACGATCGTGTTCATCGTGCTGCCGATCCTGGCGCTGGTCATGGCACGGACCTTCGTCAAGAAGCTGTGAGGGTGCTGCTGCCTGGTCTGATCGCCCGCGAACCAGGCCTGGAGAGCTACCGGGTCCGTCCGGGTGGCGTCACAGCCATCCGGGTGGAGCCCGGTGACCGGCTGACTGTCATCGACCCGCAGGGCCGTCAGCCCGCCGAGGTGTCGGTGATCGGCGACGGCGGCAACGGGGCGGCACTGGGCATCACCGCCGACGCGCCGGCCGCCACACTGAGAGCCCTGGCCGCAGCGGGAGGTGTCGGAACCGGGCGCGGGACAGGAGCCGACGCGGTCCTTGCCGCACTGGACTCCAGCCGAGTCGATGCCCTCGACATGCGGGCCCTGCGACTCTTCGAGGGGTGGTCACCGCCCGGCGGCCAGGAGAGCTTCACCGCCACGTCCGCGGCCACGGTCCTCGTCGCTGCTCCGAGTGCTGTGATGAGCGTGGAGGACACCGAAGCCAACCCGCCGACCGACCTGTTGCTGGAGCTCCAGCGTGCGGTGCCGCGCCCGGCGGTCGAGCCACAGATCCCGGCACCGCTGGCCGATCCCGTCCTCGATCTGCACATCGACGCGACAACGGCGATGCGCTATGAGGTCAAGGCCGGACAGTTCATCCAGGTGATCGACGTCGAGGGTCGGCAGTGCTCGGATTTCCTGGCCTTCAACGCCGCCCAGCTGGCCGACGGGATCGAGCGTGGGTTGGACTCGACGACGACCCGGTACTTCATGGGCCAGCCCTATCCCCAGCCGGGCCTGTACGGGAAGTTCTTCGACCAGGACGCCAACCCCTTGGTGGAGGTGGTGCGGGACACAGTGGGCCGGCACGACGCGTTCGGGCTAGCCTGCAACGCCAAGTACTACGAGGACTTGGGATATCCCGGACACATCAACTGCAGCGACAACTTCAATGCCCAGCTGGAGTCCTACGCGATAGAGCCGCGGATGGGCTGGCCAGCGTTGAACCTGTTCTACAACACCGATTTCGACGCCCACAACAGGCTGGTCTTCGATGAGCCGTGGTCCCGGCCCGGCGACTACGTCCTGATGCGCGCGACGACCGATCTCGTGTGCGCTTCGTCGGCCTGCCCCGACGACGTCGACGCGTCCAACGCCTGGGTCCCCACCGATGTGCACGTGCGGGTCTACGATGCGGAACGGAAGTTCTCCATGGCCATCGCCCACCGGGTAACCCCCGAGTCCGACGCCACACTGACCAAGGAGACGGGCTTCCATTCCCGTACCTCCGCGCTGACCCGCCAGTTCACCGAGTACCGCGGCTACTGGCTACCCGCCAGCTATGACAATCACGGGCCGCAGGAGGAGTACTGGGCCTGCCGGGAACGCGCAGCGGTCATGGACCTGTCGCCGCTGCGCAAGTTCGAGGTCCTCGGGCCGGATGCCGAGGCACTGCTGCAAGCCTGCGTCACCCGGAACATCCGCAAGCTCTCGCACGGCCAGGTCGTCTACTCCGCGGTGTGCAACGAGACCGGCGGCATGATCGACGACTGCACGGTTTTCCGTCTGGGCGACACCAACTTCCGGTTCGTCGGCGGTGACGACTACAGCGGCGTGTGGCTGCGTGCGCAGGCCGAGCGGCTCGGCCTGGACCGGGTCTGGGTGAAGTCCTCTACCGATCAGCTCCACAACCTCGCGGTACAGGGCCCGGCCAGCCGTGACCTGCTCGGCGAGATCATCTGGACCCCGCAGACCCAGCCCGCCTTCACTGAGCTGACCTGGTTCCGTTTCGCGATCGGCCGGTTGCGGGCTCACAACGGGATCCCGCTGGTGGTTTCTCGGACCGGCTACTCCGGTGAGCTCGGGTACGAGCTCTGGGTTCATCCCGATCACGCCCCAGCTCTGTGGGACGCGGTATGGGAAGTGGGGCAACCGCACGGTCTGCTGCCGTTGGGTCTGGAAGCGCTCGACATTCTGCGGATCGAGGCGGGGCTGGCCTTCGCCGGCTACGACTTCACAGACCAGACCGATCCGTACGAGGCGGGCATCGGGTTCACGGTGCCGCTGAAGACCAAGGAGGACGACTTCGTCGGCCGTGAGGCGCTGGTGGCCCGCAAGGCCGCACCGCAGCGCCAGCTGGTCGGGCTGGAACTCGCCGGCAACGAGACGGCCGTGCACGGCGACTGCGTCCACGTGGGCCGGTCTCAGGTTGGTGTGATCACCAGCGCCACCCGATCCCCGATCTTGCGCAAGAACATTGCGCTGTGTCGGATCTCGGTGCAGTACGCCGAGATCGGCACTGAGGTCGAGGTCGGCAAGCTCGACGGTCAACAGAAGCGGATCCCGGCTCAGGTCGTACGGTTCCCCTTCTACGACCCGGACAAGGAAAAGCCCCGCTCCTGACCGAACTGGGCAGACTTGATCGGCTCACTCCTTGGTGGCCAGGAAGGTCTCCATCGAGTCGTCGTGCGCATCCCACCAGGGCGTGTGGTGCAGCGGCGCCTCGGACCCCGTGCACGGCGAGACGAAGGACCGATCGCGGTAACCCGTGATCGTCTCGACCTTGTGGTGCTCCCACTCCTTGAACTCCCTCTGGGTCATCTCGAGGTCGAACTCCGGGTAGTCGGTCCCCTCCAACAGCGCCCGGATGTGGTCGGCCTGGAAGTCGATCTCCTGCCCTGGGTCCTCGAGGCTGTCCTGGCGTGCGCGCCATTCGTCGACGTCGGCGAGCATCTCCTCCTTCGACGGCAGGGTGGAGCGGCCGAGGACGATATCCCGGGCACACCAAGCCTGAGCATCGAAGAGGGTGAAGGTGTAGTACTGGTCCTGCATCGACAGGTACATCAGCTTCGGGTTGTCGATCCAGAACACGCCCTTGTAGAGGTCCGGCGGGTAGAGCACGTTGGCCGTGTTCAGTCGCAGGCTCTCCTCGATGAAGGGAAAGCTGTGCTGGTATCCCGTGCACAGCAGGATCACGTCGACCTCACAGCTGCTGCCGTCGGCGAAACGCGCGGTTTTCCCCTCCATCCTGAGCAGACCTGGGACCTCCTCGATGCCCTCGGGCCAGCCGAAGCCCATCGGCCGGTTGCGATAGCTGATCGTGACCGAGTTGGCGCCGTACTTCTTCGTCTGCAACGCGATGTCCTCGGCGGAGTAGCTGCTGCCCATCACCAGCAAGTCCTTGCCGACGAACTCGTTGGCGTCCCTGAAGTCGTGGGAGTGCAGCACCCGTCCGGGAAACCGGGAGAACCCTTCGTAGTCAGGCAGGTTGGGTACGGAGAAGTGGCCGCTACAGACGATGACGTAGTCGAAGTGCTCCACGCGTGTGCGCTTGTCCGGTAGCGACTCGACGGTGACCTCGAATCGGTCGTTGCTCTCGTCGAAGGCGACCCAGCGCACCGCCGTCTGAAACTGCACCTGTCGGCGTATGCCGCTGGCCTCGGCCCGGCCGAGAATGTAGTCGGCCAGCACCTCCCGCGGCGGGAAGGAGGGGATCGGCTTGCCGAAGTGCTCGTCGAAGCTGTAATCGGCGAACTCCAGACACTCCTTGGGTCCGTTGGACCACAGGTAGCGGTACATGCTGCCATGAAGGGGATTGCCGAACTCGTCGAGGCCGGTGCGCCAGGTGTAGTTCCAGAGGCCGCCCCAGTCGCTCTGCTTCTCGAAACAGACGACCTCGGGCACATCGGCTCCGGCCTCGCGTGCCAGTGCGAAGGCCCGCAGTTGCCCGAGCCCACTGGGCCCGGCTCCGACGATCGCTACCCGAGTTGACATGTGGGTCTCCCTGTCCTGCTCGCCGCACCAGTCACGGGCCGATTCGGCGCCGCGTCCTTCCTTCTCCCCCGGGAAACACCGAGCCGGCCGCGAGCTGCCCTGCGCCCGGCAGATCGATGCAGCGCACAGCCGGCCCGCGTCTACTGTTCTCTGCAGGGAGAGCCTGTTTCCTCGCAGTGGATGCTACTGGTACCTCGTCGGCGCGTCTAGAGAGCAGGCTACGCGCGCATCTTGACAGGCAACAAGGAGGTGGTGGGAGTCAGAACGCAGCGGCGATGAGTGCGGCCCGATCGCGCAGGGCGGGTACGAGCGCGGTCATCACCGCCAGGTCGAAACGCGTGGCCGGACCCTGGAGGCCGAGGATCGCGATCAGCTGCCGCTCTCGGTCGAGCACCGGGACAGCCACGGCGCTGAGGTCGTTGTCGCGTTCGCGGACTGCCACGGCGTACCCCTGATCGGCGATCTGGTCGACCGCGGCCGCGAGCACCCTGCGATCGGTGATGCTGGCATCGGTGAACGCGGCCAGGTCGCCGTCCGGCAGATGGCCGCCGCAGGCGAGGAAGACCTTTCCGGTCGCGGTGGCGTGAGCGATGCTGTTGCGCCCGATCTCGGCGACGCTGCGTACCGACCGGGTGCTCTGCACGAAGTCGACGGTGAGTACGTCGTGCTCACCGGGCAGGGACAAGGTGACCGTCTCGCCGCTGAGTTCGGCCAGCTCTTCGAGCAGCGGGCGGGCCACCGCGCGCAGGTCGAGGTTCTCCCGTGCAGCACTGGCCAGCTGCAGGATCCGTACGCCGAGGCGGTAGCGGCCGGTGGAGGGCAGGTGCTGCACCAGGCCGGAGTCGGTCAGGGTCGAGAGTAGCCGGGAGATGCTGCTGGCGTTGATGCCGGTGCGCCGGGCGATCTCGTTGGTGCCGAGTTCGGCACCTCCGTCGGCAAGCGCGTCGAGGACGGCGATCGCCCGTTGCACGGATTCGACCTGCCGCGTTGCTGGTAGTCCGGTGCGTGACATAGTAGGCTCTACGGTAGTTGGATATGGCATTGCCGTCAAGGCAATTCATCCTCAGCAACCAACAGATGAAGCAGGGTGAGATCAATGGCATCGCAACCGGTCAGCCAGACTCGGGCGAAGTACGTGATCATCGGCGCCGGGATCCATGGTCTCTCCACGGCGTGGCACCTGGCCCGTCGACTCAAGGCGAGCGGTCGGGGTGATGGCAGCGATGTCCTCGTGGTCGACAAGGCAGGTGTCGGGTCCGGTGCATCCGGGGTGGCCTGTGGAGTGGTCCGCAACAACTACCACCAGCCGGCCATGCGGGAGTTGATGGCCCATTCCGTCGACGTATGGGAGTCCGACCCGGAGGCCTTCGCCTACCATTCGGTCGGTTACCTGCAGGTCGCTCCTGAGGCCATGCGCGCGGACGTCGTGCAGATCGCGGCCGAGCAGGAGGCGATCGGGTACGACTCCGTCCTGATCGAGGGCGTCGACAAGTCCCGCGCGTACCTGCTCGACATGTTCTCTGACTGGCAGGCGCCGGGCGCCTCGGTCGTCCTGCACGAGAAGCGCGGCGGCTACGCCAACAACACCAACTCGTTGCGCGGTCTTGCCGACAAGGCCGAGGCCGCGGGCGTCACGATCCGGACCGGCGTGCAGGTCACCGGGTTCGTGATGGACAACGACTCCGTGTGCGCGGTCGAGACCGGCCAGGGCGAAATCGCCTGCGAGCACCTGGTGATCGCCGTCGGGCCGTGGATCCGGGACCTGTGGTCAATGCTTGATCTCCCGGACAGGGTATCGGTGACCGGTACCGACGGCGCGGTGCATCCCGATAGCCCGATGTGGGCCTATTGGGCGCTGCAGGAGGGCACCCTCGGCGTCGATCCGAGCGAGTTCGTCGACAATCAGGGTCGCGTTCCGCCGGTGGTGCATGTGGATTCTGATCAGCCGCTCTACGACGACATCGACGCGAGCCTGATCACCGACGAGATGTGGGGGATCTACTACAAGCCCGATTTCCACTTCGGTGGCGTACAGGGTGGCGCCTCACCAGAGCGCATCGAAAGGGAGGCCAGCGAGATCGCGGTCGACCCCTACGGCACGGCAAGCCCGGAGTTCGTTGTGGGCGAGGACTTTCTCCGGATGTGGACCTCTGCTCTGGCGCATTGTCACAAGCGGTTCGAGGGGACCCGGCCGCTCTACCGCAAGGAACCCTCCGGCGGCATCGGCGCGTTCACTCCGGACAGCTTTCCGGTCTTCGACACCTTCCGGCACAACGCCTACGTCATCGCCGATTCCAACCACGGTTACAAGATGATCGGGGTGGGCGACCTGGTTGCCCGTGAGTTGCTGGGGGAGACCTCGCAGTTGCTGGAACCCTTCCGGTTTTCGCGGTACGCCACCGGCAAGTTGCACCCGACAAGCAACTCCCCGTTCCCCTGGAGTTGACGTGCTGGAGTTGATGAGCGTTACGCACGCGGCCTTCCGGATCAGCATGGACGCCGGCGGCAGCATCGTGAGCCTCTCTTGAGCACCCCGTCCGAGGGCGCCGAGGAGTTGCTGCGGTCATCGGTCCGACAGCTACTCGACGATGTTGGCGCCCGTACGACCGCGCCGGGCGGTGGCGCTGTGACCGGGATTGCCGCTGCGCTCGCAGGGGCGCTGGCGACCATGTGCGGGCGCTTCGCCGACGGTCGGTCGGTCAGCGCGGCCGGGCGAGCTGAGGACCTCCAGATCAGGGCGGCATCGCTGGCGGAGGCCGATCCGGTCGTCTACGCGGCATACGTACGAGCCAGGCGGGAACGGCTCGACACTGCCAAGGTGTCCGCCGCTCTGGACGAAGCGATCAGGGTACCGCTCGAGGTGGCGGAGGTGGCGGCAGAACTGGTTCAGATCGCAAGCGAACTGGCCCAATCGGGCAACCCCCGGCTGCGGGGAGACGCAATGACTGCGATGTTCCTGGCGGCCGCAGCAACGCGGGCGGCAGCAGTACTCGTCTCTGAGAACCTCCCCGGCGCAGGGGTAGGCGAAGACCCGAGGCTCATACTCGCCGCGACACTGCTCGCTTCTGTCGATGCCGCCGAGCAGGCCGCCCTGTCAGTCTATCCGGCCCTCACACCGCCGCCCGCCCCGATCCCGCCCCGCTGAGTCGATCACGGAGTAGCAGTTCCCGAAGGTCGAGAGCAGGACGCCGCCCTTGAGGACGAACTGCGTGCGTCGGTCGCTGGGGCGAGCCGCGCGCGTCTACGGTGAGCATGGAAGTTAACAGTGACCACAGCTTTCCGCCGTGGCACTGACGGTGAGACAGGGTGGGGCGGCTCAGTGGTGGGTTGGTGCGATGTTGGGGCGCCGGATCTGCACGTCGAGTCGCGGGCACCGCTCTGCGCGCGACGTCTAGGGCGGTGTCAAGTCGCTGCAGCTCCTGTGCTCGCTGCCCGTGCGTGGACTGTTGTGCTTGGAGTGCTGGCTGGATTAGTTCCAGGGGTAGCTCTCGGCGATCGGCCCACTGTTCGGTGGCGGCCGTGGCTGTGATCGATGCCCGAGCGAAGTTGCCCGTCGACAGGGAGAAGGGATCATCCACTGGGTGTCCCTCGGCTGTGTTCTGGTTCAGGACATCCCATGTGTTCCCCCGGTTTTGTGCCCTCGGCCAGATTCGAACTGGCGACGCACGGTTTAGGAAACGATCCTGCCCCTCTTGGATGCTTGCGAGCGTTTGACCTGCACAGACGCCGCGGCGCTGTCTCTTAGATGCTCCGAAACTGTGTGTCGCTGTCTGAAGGGCCTGTTTCAAGCCTAGAGCATCTCCCACTGGGAGGACCCCGGACTCACCGACAATGTACCTGAGGCGCGCTCTGACCCGCGCGATGGCATTCTCGTCGAGGTCACACGGGCGTCGATTTCTGCGCCTCGTCCCACTCAGGGAATTCGCGGTCGTCGACCTTGCCCGCGGGTTCACCGCCGTCAACCTCCGCGACGTAGTCGTTGCGGGTATGAGAATCCTCGGCCTCCACAGGTGCAGGCAGTCCGACTACGTGGAGACAGTTTCGCAACTCTCAAAAGCCGCAGCATCAAACCACGCCGATTCGCCGCACGGAATTTGTGGAGGAGCCGATCGGTGTGGCGCCGAGACTTGATGCCTGTTGCGAGCAGAGCTGTGAGGTCAAACGCGGTGCGTCGCGCCTCCCAACGACGCGGAGAGTCACGAACCGCTGGGCAACTGGCAGCGCGAGGACTGGTCACCGCCCGCGCCCGACAGAAGCGACTGAACCGTAGGAAAGCACCCGTGCTGGTCCTGGTGGCCGGCCTCGGTTTCTGTAAGCCCGACATTCCGAGGCTAGACGCGAAACGCCCCGATCGCCTCAGGCCTCAGTATCGGGTTCGGGTCCATCGACCGGCGGGTCGGCAGTCACACGACCAACGAAGTCCTGATACTCCTCGGGATGCGAAATCGGCATCAAGCGCCACTGCTGATCGTGAGTGCTGTCGTAAGGCGTCGATGCGTCGAGTTTCATCCTGCTGTGATCTTTGATCAGCATCATTTCGACTACCTGTGCTGCGGTTTGTAGATCCTCGTCAATCTCGGAAGCTTCGACGTCAGTGGGCTTGTGGATAAATCCGTCCGCGTCGCGATCCACGTAGAACCCTCGCTGCTTGGCTTGATTCGCTTCAACAGCCGCCGCCGCCGCCTCTGAGCGACGCCGTTCGAACATCTCCTCCCACGACTCGCCTTCGCGCCGCTGGTCAATATTGTTGTAGTCGCCCCAGAACTGTGCCAGCTCGTCTCCGAAGATGACGGCCTCCAGATACTTCGCCGTGTGACTACGACCGTGGGTCGCCAGCCGGTCGACCTCGGCAGCGTCTTCATCGCCCCGGTTCCAAGCTGCGTAGAACTCGTCGTAGATCCAAAGCGCCTTGCCCAGTTCCTCCTGGGCTAGCACCGTTAGGGATCGCGCTCGGCCGAGCGAGCCCACCTCAAGGAGAGTGTGAGCGTCAGCGATCAAGTCCGAGGCGTTGTCCATCAGCGCCTTCCAGAACTCGCGCGCCTCGGTGCCCGTCATCGTCGTCACGAACTCAGTGTGAGGTGTCCGTAGACCACTTCGAGGCAGATCACTGGTGCGTGACCGACCATGGCTTCATGGCGAGCGATACGCACGACGCAATCCTCGAAGGTATCTACGCGCTGTATCCGACCTCGCGCAGGTATCCGCTGAAGGAGACGCACACCCAGATCACGCACGTTGCCCACGGTTGGTACATGCGCGTTAAGCGAAGTTGTCGATCCGTGATGGTTCTCCGAGAGGCGGGATATGCCGCCGAGGCTTGGCCGGTCCGGCGTGCGGTGATCGAGCACATGCTGGCCCTCCGATGGCTAGCCGAAAAAGGGAACGAAGCCAAAGACGTGGTCGTTCGCACGCATGGTGAGACCGCACGCCGACGCCAACGGGCTGCGGCTGACGCCGAATGGTCATCCGCAGGTTGGCCGATTTGGGGCGAGGTACGTGAGGACGCAAGCGCCGCCGCCTCCAATATCGCCGAAGACAACATGCTGACGAACGTCTACGAGCGCTGCGCGAGATACGGCGTGCCTGGTGACTATGCGTCGTGGCTGATAGAGACCAACCACTCGCACCCCGGGTGGGAGACGGCGTCCCCGTACCTCGAGAGATCGCCCACGAAACTCCTCACCCAACCGAAGTTTGACCAGGACCTCGGAGACGCTGAGTTCTGCGCCCGCCGCCTCTTGAGGTCGCTCGTGGCCCTCAGCGACATGACGCTCGAATCGCCGTGGGATTCGGACATCACCGATCTGATGGTCCGGCTGACGACGCTCACCGACGCCTAGCAGTAGCAATCGGATCGCCCGGCACCGGAACCTCCGCGTCTGACCTCCGCGCGCTGCCCTCAACCCCGAATCGGGGTTCGTACTCAGGCAGGAGCAGACCCCTCCCACAGAGCCGGCGCGCTGGTTGTCGCCAAGTTCGACCGGCTGAGCCGTTCAGTCAACCGCCGACCGAACCAACGTAGACACACGCGCTTCATCGGCAGACGAGTTCGTTTCTCGACCACCGGAAACGATGTGGCGATGAGATAGGGCCGCTCGCGGCTATGACGCAGCCGCCCTGGTCTTTGAGGGCGCCAGCCGGGTGCTATCAGGGCTCACCACCGCAAGTACTTCCGACGAGGTGATCGGCAGGAACGGAGCTCGGCTCAGGGGTGGTCGCCGACGCGGACAAGCCCGGATTCGTAGGCGGGCAGACGAGCTGGGTGCGGTCGCGCAGGTGGTGTCGGTTCAGCACCTCGCTGACGTAGCCCTTCACCGTTGATTCGGCGAGGTGCAGTCGGTTGGCGATCTCGCGGTTGCTGAGGCCGTGGGCGACCAGCCGGACGACGTCGGCTTGTCGGTCGGTGACGTTGGGGAGATCGGCTCGATGCGGTGTGTGATGCTCGAGGTGGGCTTCGATGAGTCTGCGGGTGACGCTCGGAGCCAAGAGGGCGTCGCCGGCGTGGACCGCGCGGATCCCGGCCCACAGTTGTTCCCGCGGAACGCTCTTCAGCAGGAACCCGCTCGCGCCGGCCCGCAAGGCGTCGTACACCACATCGTCGAGCTCCACGGTGGTCAGCATGAGAACACGTGCGTGTGAGGGACCGCAGACAATTGCGCGGGTCGCTTCGATGCCGTCCATGCCGGGCATTCGCACGTCCATCAGCACCACGTCGGGATCGTGCCGGTTGACCGCGTCCACGGCAGCTGAGCCGTCGACCGCGGTGGCGGCCACCTCGAGGCCCGCGTTGCTGCCGACGATGGCGGCGAGTCCCTCGCGGACCAGCTCCTCGTCGTCGGCCACGACCACCCGGATCATCCGCTGGCCCCGGGCAGGTTGACCTGGAGGGTGAAGTCGCCGTTGTCTGCAGCGGTGGTCTCCAGTGTTCCGCCGAGGCCCGCCACACGCTCGCGGATCCCATCCAGTCGCGTCCGCTGCCGCCGTAGGAGCTTGCCCGTCGTCTGCCCGTGCTCTCGACCGCGATACCCAGGCTCTCTTCGTGGTGGGCCAGGCGGATCCTGACCCTGCTGCCAGGTGCGTGACGCAGCGCGTTGGTCAGCCCTTCCTGCACCACACGGAACGCGCACGCCTCGGTTCGCGGCGACAAGACAGACGGGGACCCACGCTGGCCAGCTCGATGACCAGGCCCGCCGAACGAGCGCCCTCGACCAGAGCCGGGATCCGCTCCAGGCCAGCCTCGCTGTCGACCAGTTCGCCGTCGGCGTCGCGCAGCACGTGCAGCATGTGGTCCAACTCGATGAGGGCGTCACGGCTGGCCCCGGCGATCGCGGCGAGCGACCGCTCAGCGGCGGCGGGGTCGTTCCGGATCACCGACTGGCCGGCCTCGGCCTGGACCGCAATCAGCGTGACCGCATGGGAGACCACGTCGTGTAGCTCCCTGGCGATGCGACGGCGCTCGGCCTCGACCGCCTCCGCCGCCTCATCGGCTCGACCGATCGCCTCCACCCGGAGCGTCTCGAGATCTCGCTGCCGACGACGCAGCGTGAGCCCCAGCGCCATCGGCAGGCCGACGAACAGCAGCAGCGTCGGCACGATGTTGGAGTTCGAGTCAGACCCGTCGGTGGCGACGGCGACCGCAACCGCGAGGCTGATCAGCACCGCGCCGGTCACCGTGTCCCGCGTGGCGTACGCCGCAAGCGAGAAGGCGGCGACGATGACGGCCAGCAGCACCCCGACTTCCTCGGGCGACTCGAGGAGCAACGACTGGGCCACCAACCCGATCGCCACGACCCCGATCGCAACCAAGGGAAAGGTACGCCGGACCAGCAGCCCGGCGATCGTCACCACCGCGAACGCCGCGCGGGCCCCGGGCGAGGACGGCGATCCGGACACGATCTCCGCCACGGCGGCGGCCATCAGGAACAGCACGAGGGCGACATCCCAGGCAGACGTCACCGTGCCGATCCGGATCCTCCACGACTGCATGCCCCAACGCTAGCCGCAGCCTTCCTCCGCCGTGACCCTCCTACGGTCGGGTTCAGGACCCTCCTTGCGACGGGGGCGCAAGGTCCCTCCGCCGGTGTTGGCGGAGGCACTGACCTTCGTAGCGTCGAGCCATCGAACCATCGACCAAGCAGGAGGAGCCCATGCCCACCGACACCATCCACCGGGCCGGTCAGCGCCGCGGCCTCACCCCCTACCTACCTCTGGCAGCGGGCGCACTCTTCGTCGTGGTGCCTCTGCTTGTGGAGTTCGTCTCCGGAGACGCGTTCGCACTGATGGGCCTCGCTGGTCTCCTGGCCCTGGCATCCCTGCCGGGGCTCCGCCGCCGCCAGCACGGAGCGGACGGACGCGCCGGCGTTTGGGGCATGCGGCTGACCTTCCTTGGCCTGTCCCTCCTCATCGCCCTGATCCTCAGCGGCGACCTCATCGACGCCGCCGTCGATGGCACAGCGCAGACGGTCGCGGAAGCAGCGTTCATGATCATAGGCGCTCTGGCCGGTGCGGCCACGCTGTCCGGGATCGTGCTCTTCTCGGTAGGCATGACCAGGGCTCGGGTCTTTCCGCCAGCCGCAATCTGGGTCTTCCTCAGCGGCATGGTCCTCGCCTTCACCAGCGAAGCCTTCGAGCAGTCGCTGCGCGGACCCGTGCCGTGGCTGGCCGACACCCTCCCGCCGCTCGGCTTCACCGTGGCCGGCCTCGGCCTCCTGGCCATCGGCCGCGCCGCGCTGAAGCCCCAGTGCAGCTGACCCGAGGGCGTCCCAAGGCGGAGACCGGCGACGTCCTGCGCGCCGGCCGTGCGTTGCGTGTCCCCGCCTGAGCTGACCGTCAGACTCGATCGGAGGTACTGATGCATTCAGTCGAAACCCGGAGCGCCCCTCATCAGATCCGGTACACGCTTCCGGGGGAATCGCGGCGAAGTGACTGTGAGGATCGCCAACGCAGCCTGAAGGTGCTGGGCTGTGGTTGGTGACCGCGAGTGTGACCCCCGGAATGACTGGCTTTGTGCCTTGTTGCGACCTGTCCGCTCGTGGTCACCGGCCC
>Ga0075530_1001026_pt1 | contig 13287 bp, 13 predicted proteins | sample NGEPerD_2_FD_75101 | JGI IMG/M metagenome (GOLD analysis project Ga0075530, IMG submission 75101) | Arctic peat soil microbial communities from the Barrow Environmental Observatory site, Barrow, Alaska, USA - NGEE PermafrostL1-D | ecosystem: Environmental > Terrestrial > Soil > Wetlands > Peat ...
CGGGCCGAGCTCGGGGTCGATCACCGCGGTCGGCAGCAGGAACGCCTGGATCCCGATCTGCTCCGGGGCGGCGTCCGGCACCTTGACCACCCCGAGCGACGTGTAGTTCGAGTCCTGCGGCAGGAACGGCACGGGCTGGGAGAAGGCGACGTCGCCGTTGCCGTCCCGCACCGTCAGGACTGGGGCGTACCCGTTGCCCGACAGGTAGACGCGGGCGTCCCCGACGGCGAGGGGGTCGTTGACGGCGAGGGACTCGGTGCGCGGCTCGGCGTCCGGTGCGTCGACCACGGTCAGTGCCGCCTCGAAGTCGCGCGGCGCCCCGAACTGGTTGCCCGCCGCCTCCGTCTCGAACTCCACGTCGAGCGAGTCGAGGGTGAACCGGAAGGGAGGCAGGTCGGCAGCGTCGAACTCGGTTCCGGGGTCGAAGCTGTCGTAGTCGGCCAGCACGTTCGAGAACCCCTGGCCCACGGTCACGAGGATCTCGCCGCGGTAGCCGAACAGTCCGCCGATCGCCACGGCGACGAGCAGTCCCACGAGTGAGAGGTGGAAGAGCAGGTTCCCGGTCTCGCGCAGGTACCCACGCTCGCCCGCGACCGAGTCGGCGCGGACGTCGACCCGGTACCGCTTGGCGCGCAACGCCTTTCGCGCCATCCGGAGGACGTCGTCGGCCTTGGCCCCGACCTCGCTTCGGCGGTACACCGGCAACCGGTCGAGCCGTGCCGGCGTGCGCGGCGGACGAGCCCCGGCGGCAGTCAGGTGCGTCTTCGTGCGTGGCAGCAGGCAGCCGACCAGAGACACGAACAGCAGCAGGTAGATCGCCGAGAACCACGGCGAGGCGTACACGTCGAAGAAGCCGAGCCGGTCGAGCCAGGGGCCGGACGACGTGTGGTCGGCCAGGTACTGCGTCACGGCCGATGGGTCGATGCTGCGCTGCGGCACGATCGAGCCGGGTACTGCGGCGATCGCCAGCAACAGCAACAGGAACAGCGCCGTGCGCATCGAGGTCAGCTGTCGCCAGGCGTAGCGCGCCAGGCCGATGGCGCCGATCGGTGGCGCCGCGGGACGGTCCACGTCAGATCACCGGTGTGAAGGAGTTGATGGCGCCCTGCAGCTGGTTGACCCACACGGTCCACGTACCCGTGACCAGCAGAAGCCCGACGACGACGAGGAGTCCCCCTCCGAAGCGGGCGATGGCGAGCCGGTGGCGGCGCAGCACGTCGAGCCCGCGCATCCCGCGGCCGACGCCGGCAGCCACCAGCAGAAAGGGCAGTCCGAGGCCGAGGCAGTAGGCGGCCGCGAGCAGCGCTCCCCGGCCGCTGCCCCCGCCGTCCGTCAGGGACAGCCCGATCACCGCAGCCAGCGTCGGCCCGATGCACGGCGCCCAGCCCAGACCGAAGACGACGCCCAGCAGAGGCGCCCCGGCGAGGCCCGCCGCCGGGCGCACGTGCAGCCGACGGTCCGTCTGGAGCGCCGGCACGGCGCCGAGGAAGACCAGGCCGAGCACGATCACGACGACGCCCAGCACGCGCGCGATCACGTCGTCCCAGCGCTGCAGGGTCGCCCCCAGGGCCCCGACCGTGAAGCCCAGCAGCACGAAGACCACCGTGAAGCCGAGCACGAAGAGAGCGGCCCCGGCCACGAGCCGGGAGCGACGCTGCGAGTCGAGGTCGTCCCCGCTCAGCCCGGTGACGTAGCCGAGGTAGCCGGGCACCAGCGGGAGCACGCAGGGCGAGGCGAAGGAGACGAGACCGGCCAGCGCGGCGACGGGCAGGGCCAGCAACAGCGGACCCGAGAAGGCCGTCTCGGCGAAGGCGTCGCCGACTCCCCTGCTCACTCCTCCTCCAGCACCCGGTCGAGCATCGCCGTCAGCACCGAACCCTCGGCGAGGCCGACGATGCGCGCGGCCACCCGGCCCTGCGTGTCGAGCACCAGGGTGGTCGGCACCGCCCGGGGGTTCGCCTCCCCGCGCAGCGCCAGCAGCGCCGCGCCGTCCGAGGCGTCGAGGATCGAGGGGTACTCGAGGTCGAACGTCCGCTGGAAAGCCTTCGCCTGCGCGGCTCCGTCGCGCGTGTTGATGCCGAGGAACCGCACGTCCGCGTACTCGCCGGAGACCTCGGCCAGGTCCGGAGCCTCGGCGCGACAGGGCGCGCAGGCCGCGTACCAGATGTTGAGGACGACGACGTCTCCCCGCCAGTCGGCCAGCGCCACCCGCTCGCCCTCTGCGGTGGCCCCGGCCAGCGTCACCGGCTCGCCCCGCTCGTCCGGGGCGATCTCGGCCGCCGTCCCGTCGCCGGCGACGTAGTTCTTGTCGTCGCCCGCCCGGGCCTGCGCCGACAGGGGGTCGGTACTGGTGCATCCCGAGACCAGCACGAGCGCGGCGAGCAGCGTCACCGTGAGGAGACGCATCAGGCGCCGGCCACCTGGTTCGCGCCGGGCAGCAGGGCAGCGGCCGGCTCGCTGTAGGTCACGCGGGCGAGTCGCTCCCCGTCGTAGTGCAGCGAGGTCAGGCTCGCGAGCGTGCACTCGCGCCGCCGAGGGTCGTGCCAGAGCCGCCGGCCCTCGGCGGCCAGCCGCGTCACCCAGACCGGGAGCTGGTGGCTGACCAGCACCGCCACCCGACCCTCGGCCTTGACCCGGGCGTCGGCGGCGGCGGCGAGCATCCGGGCGGCCTGCTCGGAGTACGGCTCCCCCCACGACGGACGGAACGGGTTGCGCAGCACCCACCAGTGCCCCGGGTGGTGCAGGGACCCGTCGCCGACGCCGAACGTCAGGCCCTGGAAGTGGTTGCCGGCCTCGATCAGCCGCTCGTCGACGACGACCTCGAGCTCAAACCTGGCAGCAACAGGGGCGGCCGTCTCCTGCGCGCGCTCCATCGGCGAGGCCACCACGTGAGAGACGTCGTGGCCCCCCTCCAGGAGGTACTCGGCAACGCGCTCGGCCATCACCACGCCCAGCTCGGAGAGGTGGTAGCCGGGCAGCCGCCCGTAGAGGACGCCCTCCGGGTTGTGCACCTCCCCGTGGCGCAGGAGGTGGACGGTGGTGGTGGCCATGGGCGTCAGTCTCCCAAACACCCCGACCCGCTCAGCGCTCGGCTGACGCCGCGGCCCGGGCCGCCGACGGCAGGGCCTCCAGCACGCGCTCGACCGCCTCCTCGTCGTGCGCCGCCGAGCAGAACCAGGACTCGAAGGCGCTCGGGGGAAGGTAGACGCCGGCAGCCAGCATCGCGTGGAAGAACGCGGCGAACGCGGCGGTGTCCTGCGACTGCGCCCCCGCGTAGTCGCAGACCTCCTCGGCAGTCGTGAAGAAGACGCTGAACATGGACCCGGCGTGGTTGACCAGATGCGGGACGCCGGCCTCGGTGAGCGCCACCGCCGCGGCCGACGAGACGCGGCGCGCGACGGCGTCCACCCGCTCGTAGACCTCGGCCGTGCAGCCGCGCAGCGTCGCGAGCCCAGCCGCGGTCGCGACGGGGTTACCGGACAGCGTGCCCGCCTGGTAGACGGGCCCGGACGGCGCCAGCAGGGCCATCACGTCCTCGCGGCCACCGAAGGCGGCCGCGGGGAAGCCGCCGCCCATCACCTTGCCGAACGTGAAGAGGTCGGGCGGCCCGCCCTCGCCGTCGGTGTAGCCGTACCAACCGGCGCGCGAGACCCGGAAGCCCGTCATCACCTCGTCGCTGACCATCAGGGCGCCGTGCTCGCGGGTCAGGCGACGCAGCGTCTCGGTGAAGCCGGCCGCGGGGGGGACGACGCCCATGTTGCCGGCGGCCGCCTCGGTGATCACGCAGGCGATCCGCTCGCCGTGCTCGGCGAAGGCCTGCTCCAGAGCTGCGGGGTCGTTGTAGGGCAGCACGAGCGTGTCGGCCGCACTGGCCCCGGTCACGCCGGGCGTGTCGGGCAGGCCGAACGTGGCGACCCCCGAGCCGGCCGAGGCCAGCAGCGCGTCCACGTGACCGTGGTAGTGCCCGGCGAACTTCACGACGACGCTGCGGCCGGTGAACCCCCGCGCCAGCCGGATCGCGCTCATCGTCGCCTCGGTGCCGCTGCTGACCAGCCGCACCTGCTCGACCGGCTCGACGCGCGCCACGATCTCCTCGGCGAGCAGCACCTCGTTCTCGCTCGGGGTGCCGAACGAGAAGCCGTGCGCCGCGGCCCCGGTGACCGCGGCCAGCACGTCGGGGTGGGCGTGGCCGAGGATCATCGGACCCCAGGAGCAGACCAGGTCGACGTACTCGCGGCCGTCGGCGTCCGTCAGGTAGGGCCCGCGGCCGCTCGCCATGAACCGCGGCGTGCCGCCGACGGCCTTGAAGGCGCGCACCGGCGAGTTCACCCCGCCGGGGGTCACCCGCTGGGCGCGGTCGAACAGGGCGGCGGAGGCAGGGGCGTCGATGCTCACCGGCCCAGTCTCCCGTGGCACCCCCGCCTTGCTCACGGGGCCCGGCGTTGCGCGCCGAGACCTGCGGGCGAGCGCTGCCGACGCTGGGCTGGGTGAGTGAAGCCGGGGCCGGTGAGCAAGGGGATGTCGGTGGGCGGTGCTGTGCTGGGCGGGTGCGCTACGGACTCGACATCTCACCGGCCGGCCCGTGGGGCGACCCGCGCACCATGGCCGGGATCGCTGCCCTGGCCGAGCGGTCCGGGTGGGACGGGATCTTCTGCGAGGACTACCTCGTCTTCCCGGGCGCCGAGCCCTCGTACGACCCCTGGATCACCCTGACGGCCGTCGCCCTGGCCACCGACCGCGTGGTGCTCGGCACCCTCGTCACGCCGTTGCCGCGCCGCCACCCGGCGGTGGTGGCTTCCCAGGCGATGACGCTCGACCACCTCTCGGGGGGCCGCGTCGTGCTCGGCGTCGGGTCGGGCGATCCCGACAGCGCGGAGCCCTTCGTGGCCGGCGAGGCGACGGACGCCGCCGGCCGCGCGGCCCGCCTCGACCGGGCGCTGGACGACGTCACCGGGTTCTGCGAGGCGCAGCCGCGACGGCGCGTCCCGATCTGGGTCGGCGGCGCTCTGACGAGACGCGGGCCGCGCGCCAGGGCCCTGCGCTGGGAGGGCGCGTGCCTGTACCGGGTGCCCCCTCCGGCCTGGGAGGACATCGAGCCGGACGACGTCCGCACGCTGCGTGAGGATGCGCGGGAGCTGCGCGGCGACGACGACTTCGTGGTCGCCGTCGGGGGTCGCGAGCGCCGGGACGACGTCGCGGCCGAGCTCGACTACGTCACGGCGCTACGTGACGCGGGGGCGACCTGGTGGCACGAGTACGTCCCGCCCTGGGTGCCGATCGAGGTGGCGCGCGAGCGCATCGCGGGCGGCCCCCTGCGTGCCCGCCAGCCCTGACTTCAGTGGCACGTTGGCGCACGCCGCAACGGCGTGTCGCCTGCGCAACGTGCCGCTCAACCTGTGTAGGTGTGCGCAACGTGCCGCTAGCTGGCGGCGCGGCGGACGGCGGGGGTCGGCGCCTCCCGCAGGTGGGCGCCGAGCTTGGTCATCACGCGGCCGAGGACGGCGACCTCCTCGTCGTCCAGCTGGTCGAACACGTGCTCCCGCACGCCCGTGACGTGGACCGGCGAGGCCTCCACCAGCGCGGCCTGGCCGACGTCCGTGATCGCGCAGAGCACGCCCCGGCGATCACTCGGGCAGGCCCGCCGGGTGACGAGCCCACGGGCCTCCATCCGGGTCACCGTGTGGGTCAGGCGGCTGCGGGAGTGCACGAGCATCGCCGCGATCTCGGACATCCGCAGCTCGCTCCCGGGGGCCTCGGAGAGGCGGACGAGGATCTCGTACTCGGGCAGCGGCAGGTCGGAATAGTCGTCGAGCTCTCGCTCGAGCCGGTCGAACAACCGCTGCGTCGACTCGAGGTACGCGCGCCAGACCCTCTGCTCGGACTCGTCGAGCCAGCGTGTCGTGGACATGGGCGAACTCTATCGCCAAACCCGGAATAGTTGAAACCTCAATCAGGTTGTGAAACAGTGTCGGACGAAGTACCCCACAAGACCACAGGAGTCATTCCCCATGAGCCCCACCAGCACCCAGACCCTTCCCGTCGGCCTCACCACCGGCACGTACGTCATCGACCCCAGCCACACCGAGGTCGGCTTCGTCGCGCGGCACGCGATGGTGACCAAGGTCCGCGGCCGCTTCACCGAGGTCGAGGGCACGCTCAGCTTCGGCGACGACGCCGAGGCGTCGTCCGCGGAGGCGACGATCAAGACGGCCTCCGTCAGCACCGGGAGCCCGGACCGCGACGGCCACCTCACGAGCGCCGACTTCTTCGACGTCGAGCAGTACCCGGCGATCACGTTCCGGTCCAAGGGCGTGCAGCCCGACGGCGACACCTACGTGCTCACCGGCGACCTGACCATCAAGGACGTCACCAAGGCGGTGCGCATGCCGGTCGAGTTCGGCGGCGCGGCCACCGACCCGTTCGGCAACGAGCGCGCCGGCTTCTCGGCCGAGCTCGACGTCGACCGCGAGGACTGGGGCCTGACCTGGAACGCGGCCCTGGAGACCGGCGGCGTCCTGGTCAGCAAGAAGATCAAGCTGACCCTCGACGTCAGCGCCATCAAGCAGGCCTGACCCTGCCCACAGCCCGCGAGGCCGTCAGCGTCGAAGGATGCTGGCGGCCTCGAGGGCCCAGTAGGTCAGGACGACGGACGCGCCGGCCCGGACGACGGACGTCAGGGTCTCGACCATCGCCCGCTCGCGGTCGATCCAGCCGTTCGCCGCAGCGGCCTCGACCATCGCGTACTCGCCGGAGACCTGGTAGGCCCAGACCGGCACGTCCACGGACGACGACACAGCCGCGACCACATCCAGGTAGGGCAAGGCGGGCTTGACCATCACGACGTCGGCCCCCTCCTCGACGTCGAGGCGCACCTCGCGCAGCGCCTCGCGGTGCCCCCGCGCCGGGTCCTGCTGGTAGCTGCGCCGGTCGCCGGTCAGCGCCGAGTCGACGGCCTCGCGGAAGGGCCCGTAGAACGCCGACGCGTACTTGGCGGCGTAGGCGAGCAGGACGACGTCGGTGAAACCCTCGGCGTCCAGGGCCGACCGCACGAAACCCACCTGCCCGTCCATCATCCCGCTCAGTCCCAGCACGTGGGCCCCGGCGCGGGCCTGCGCCAGCGCCATCGCCGCGTACCGATCCAGCGTCGCGTCGTTGTCGACAGCACCGGAGGCGTCCAGCACCCCGCAGTGCCCGTGGTCGGTGAACTCGTCGAGGCACAGGTCGGCCATCACCACGAGCCGGTCCCCCACCGCGTCGACCACGTCGCGCAGGGCCAGGTTGAGGATCCCGGCGGGATCGTCGGCCCCCGACCCGGTCGCGTCACGCGCGGCGGGGACACCGAAGAGCATCACGCCGCCGACACCGGCATCGGCCGCCTCGACAGCGGTCTTCACCAGCGACGCGCGCGTGTGCTGGACCACGCCGGGCATGCTCGTGATCGGCGCCGGCTCGTCGAGCCCCTCCTTGACGAACATCGGCAGCACGAGCTGCGCGGGGTGCAGCCGGTGCTCGCTCATCAGCGCTCGCAGCGGCGCGCTCCCCCGCAGCCGCCGGGGTCGCTCCGCCGGGAAGCCCATGGCGTCAGCGTGCCCGGCGACGGGCCGTCACGCGGCGCTCGCTCGGCCGCAGCACCGGCTCCCCGGCCTCGGTCGCGGCGGCCCGCAGCCCGGTGCCGTACTCGGCCAGGGCGTCGACCACCGCGGACGACGACGGGTCGGGCGCCAGGACGTCGACCCGCAGGCCGTGCTCCTCGGCCGTCTTGGCCGTGGCCGGCCCGATGCAGGCCACCACCGTCGAGGTGTGCGGCTTGCCGGCGATGCCGACGAGGTTGCGCACGGTCGACGACGAGGTGAAGACGACCGCATCGAACGACCCGTTCTTGATCGCGTCGCGGATCGGCGCCACCGGGGGCGCCGCTCGCACGGTGCGGTAGGCGGTGACGTCGTCCACCTCCCAGCCGATCTCCTGCAGCCCGGCCACCAGGGTGTCGGTGGCGATGTCCGCCCGGGGCAGGAACACCCGGTTGATCGGGTCGAGGACGTCGTCGTACGGCGGCCACTCGGCCAGCAGACCGTGCGCGGACTGCTCGTCGTCGGGCACGAGGTCGGGCTCGATCCCCCACTCGCGCAACGCGTCCGCCGTCACCCCGCCGACCGCCGCGATCTTCAGACCCGCGAAGGCCCGCGCGTCGAGTCCGAACTCGACGAACTTGTCCCGCACCGCGCGGACGGCGTTCACCGAGGTGAACCCGACCCACTCGTAGCGGCCGGTGACGAGGCCCTTGACCGCCTTCTCCATCTGGTGCGGCGTGCGCGGCGGCTCGACCGAGATCGTCGGGACGACGTCGCTGACCGCCCCGTACTCGGCGAGGCGGGCACACATCGGCCCCGACTGCTGCTGGGTGCGCGGCACCAGCACCCGCCACCCGAACAGGGGCTTGTTCTCGAACCACGCGGCGCGGTCACGAAGGGCGACGCCCGGCCCGATCACCGCGACGAGCGGCCCGTCGAGCGCGGCCAGCGCGTCGTGCACCGCGCCCAGCGTGGTCGTCTCGGTGCGCTGCCGCGTCGTGGTGCCGTGCGCCGTGAGGGCCACCTCGGTGTCATCGGCCCGGCCCGCGCCGACGAGGGCGTCCGCGGCCGCGACGAGGTCGTCGCCGCCACCGACGAGGACGACGGTCGCCTTCGGGTCGAGCAGGCCCGACACGTCGAGCCGGGTCGCCCCGGCGTCCACGACGTGCACGGCGCCGGTCTGCGCGGTCGTCAGCGGGACACCGGCGTAGAGCGGGACGGCGCTGGCGGCCGCGACGCCCGGCACCACTTCGAAGCCGATGCCGGCCTTGTGGCAGGCCAGGACCTCCTCGGCGAGGCCGGCGAAGGTCGCGGCGTCGCCGTCCAGCAACCGGACGACGCGGGCGCCCGCCTTGGCGGCGCGCGTGACGATCTTGGCCCGGCCGGCGTGGGTGAGCGGCTGGCCGTTCTCGCCGAAGCCCGCGTCGAGGACCTCGACGCCGGAGGGGCTGTGTCGCCGCACGACCTCCTCGCGGGCACCGCTGTCGACGACCACGGTATCGGCGGCGGCCAGCACCTCGGTGGCGCGCACGGTCAGCAGTCCGGCGTCGCCGGGGCCGGCCCCGACGAACGCCACGGTGCCGATCGGCTTCTTCTTTGCTCGGGCGGTCACGAGTCACTCTCCTGGGTGGTGGCGTTCATGGGACGTCGGTGGGCGGTCACGAGATCGGCGGCGCCGTCGGTCAGCAGCTCGGCGGCGAGTGCGAGCCCGCAGTCGACGGCGTGGTCCGCTGTCCCGTCGAGGGAGCGGCGCAGGACGCGGGAGCCGTCGAGTGCGGCCACCACGCCGGTCAGGCTCAGCGCGTCGCCGCGCAGGGTGGCGAGCGCGCCGACGGGGGCGGTGCAGCCGGCCTCCAGGGCCGCGAGCAGCGCGCGCTCGGCGGCCACGCAGGCGCGGGTGGTGGCGTCGTCCAGCACGCGGCACGCCTCGGCAGCCGCGTCGCCGGCCCGGCACTCGACCGCCAGCGCCCCCTGGCCCGGAGCCGGGAGCACGCGGTCGACGTCGATCACCTCGGTGGCCTGGTCGGCGCGACCGAGCCGCACGAGGCCCGCGCGGGCGAGGACGACGGCGTCCAGCGTGCCGTCGGCGACGCGGGACAGGCGCGTGTCGACGTTGCCGCGGACATCCACGACGTCGAGGTCGACACGCAGAGCACGGAGCTGCGCGACGCGCCGGGGGGAGCCGGTGCCGACGCGAGCTCCCGCGGGCAGGTCGTCGACGCCCATCCCGTCCCGGGCGACGAGCACGTCCCGCGGGTCCTCCCGCACCGGGACGGCGGCGAGCACGAGACCCTCGGCGGTCGCGGTCGGCAGGTCCTTGAGCGAGTGCACCGCCACGTCGACGCGACCCTCGACCAGGGCGTCCCTCAGGGCGGAGACGAACACCCCGGTGCCACCGATCTGGGCCAGCGGCGCCGACGACGTGTCGCCGTGCGTGGTCACCTCGACGAGCTCGACGGCCCGTCCGGTGGCGGCGCGGAGAGCGGCCGCGACCCACTCGGACTGGGTGCGTGCCAGGGCGCTGCGGCGCGTGCCGAGGCGCAGGACGCCGGTCACCGGGCACCTCCCGACGCGTCCGGCGCCAGCGCGTCCTCGCTCGGCGCGGCCCGCAGCACCTCGCTGACGCTGGCCACCGCGGCCAGATCGAGGTCGAACAGCTCGCGCAGCGCCGCGGCGTACGAGGCGCCGCCCGGATCGCCGGCCGCGAGCGACTTCACCCGGACGGTCGGCGTGTGCAGCAGCTTGTCCACGACGCGGTTCAGGGTCTGGGCGACCTCGGCCTCGCTCTGCTCGTCGAGCCGCCCGCCGAGCCGCTGGCGCAGCCGGCGCAGCTCGGCGTCCACCACCTCGTGCGCGGCGGTGCGCAGGGCCACGACCGTGGGGGCCACGTCCGCGGCCCGTCGCTCGGCCAGGTAGGCCTCGAGCTCCGCGGCGACGATGCCGCGCGCCGCCGCGATGTCGGCGCCGACGGTGTCGTCGGCGAGCTCGTCGCCGAGCTCGGCCAGGGAGACCAGGCGGACGCCGTCCATCTCGGCCACCGACGGGTCGACGTCCCGCGGCAGCGCGAGGTCGACGTACAGCTGGCCCTGACCACGACGGCCGGCCGCGTCGCGCACGAGGGCCGCGTCGAGCACGTGCCCGGGTGACCCGGTGCACGAGACGACCACGTCGGCCACGGCGAGCGCGTCGAGCAGGGCGGCCCGGTCGTCCAGGGCCACCGCCCGGCCGCCGACCGACTCGGCCAGGCGCGCCGCCCGGTCGGGCGTGCGGTTGGCGATCGTGATGTCGGCGGCACCCGCGCGCTGCAGCGTCGTCGCCGCGAGGGCGCTCATCGAGCCGGCGCCGACCACGACGGCGCGCGCGCCGTCCAGCGAGCCGACGTGGGCCAGCCCGGCCTCGACGAGGGAGTGCCCGGCGCGGTCCAACCCGGTCTCGGCGTGGCTGCGCTTACCGACCCGCAGCGACCGCTGCAGGAGGTGGTCGAGAACCCGGCCGGCGGTGTCGTCGTCCTGGGCCCGGCGCAGGGCGAGGCGGACCTGGCCGAGCACCTGCGACTCGCCCACCGCCATCGAGTCCAGGCCCGACGCGACCGAGAACAGGTGGGCGACCGCGTGGTCGTCGTAGTGCACGTACAGGTGGTCGGTCAGCGGGGTCAGATCGATGCCGAGACGGTCGGCGAGCGCGGTGCCGACCTCGGCCACGCCCCCGTGGAAGGCGGTCACCTCGGCATAGACCTCGAGCCGGTTGCACGTCGCGAGGACCACGACCTCCCCGACGTGCTCGCCGGCGTGCAGGCTCCGGGCGAGAGCCGAGGCGGAGGCTGGGTCAAGGGCGGCCCGCTCGAGCACGTCCAGGGGCGCGCTGCGGTGAGAGAGGCCGACCACGAGGACGCTCACTGGGCGACCTCCTCGGCGTCGTGCTCGTCCGCGGCCGTCAGCCCGGCGGCGTGGACGGCGTCGCGCGCCGCCTTGCGCTGCTCGTGGAAGGCGAGGATCTGCAGCTCGGTCGAGAGGTCGACCTTGCGGACGTCGACGCCCTCGGGGACCGAGAGGACGACGGGCGCGAAGTTCAGCACGCTGGTGATGCCGGTGCCGACGAGCCGGTCGCACAGGTCCTGCGCGGCCGGACCGGGGGTGGCCAGGACACCGATCGAGACGCCCTCGGCCGCCACCACGTCCTCGAGCTCGTCCGTCGACCGCACCCGCAGCCCGGCGACGTGCTCGCCGACGACGTCGGGGTCGGCGTCCAGCAGCGCGACCACGGTGAACCCGCGCGAGGCGAAACCGCCGTAGTTGGCCAGCGCGTGGCCGAGGTTGCCGACGCCGATGATGACGACGCGCCACTCCTGGGTCAGGCCCAGCTCGCGGGAGATCTGGTAGACGAGGTACTCGACCTCGTACCCGACGCCGCGGGTGCCGTACGAACCGAGGTGCGACAGGTCCTTGCGCAGCTTGGCGGAGTTGACCCCCGCCGCCGTGGCGAGCTCCTCGGAGGAGACGGTGGCGACCCCGCGCTCGGCGAGCTCGGTCAGGGCCCGCAGGTACACCGGCAGCCGCGCCACGGTGGCGTCGGGGATGCCGCGCACGCTCTCCCGCGTGTCGCGGGCGAGGCGGTCCTGGGGCGTGGTCACGCTCCCACTCTAGGTACTTGTGAACACACGCACAAAGTTACGAGATCATACAGACCAGTGCGTGGGCAACGTCACCCGGTGCCGGACGTCGTCAGCGCGTCGACGAGACGCCCCCGGTCCACGTGCCAGTAGGCGTGCCGGCGCCCGTCCACGAGGACGACGGGCACCTCCTCGGCGTAGCGCCGGAGCAGCTCGGGGTCGTCGTCCACCGAGACCTCCTGCCAGCCCACCCCGACCTCGGCCGCCACGTCGCGGACGACCTCGCGGGCCTCGTCGCACAGGTGGCAGCCGTCGCGACCGACCAGGGTGATCCGGGGGTCGCTCACGACTTTGCCAGTCCTTTGCTCGGGGGCACTCAAGGGGAGTAACGGGGCATCCGACACAGCAGTTAGCACATTTCGTGCCCTGCTGTCCTCGAAACGACCGGGAGAAGACCATCGTGTCGACCCGCACCCGCCTGGCGGCGTCCAGCCTGGTCGCGGTCCTCGTGGCGGCGCTGCTGACCGCGGCCCAGCTGGTGGCGGCGCCACCGGCGTCGGCGAGCGCGGGCGCGTTCGTCTCGATGATCAACTCCGCGCGGGCATCGGCCGGGCTGCCCGCCCTGTCGAACAACGGGAGCCTGGCCTCCGTCGCCGCGTCGTGGAGCCGGAAGATGGCCTCCAGCGGCAACCTCGCGCACAACCCCTCCCTGACCTCCCAGGTCTCGGGCTACCGGTACGTGGGCGAGAACGTCGGCTACGGCCCCGACGCCAGCACCATCCACCGCGCCCTGATGAACTCCTCCGGCCACCGCGCCAACATCCTCGACCGCGACTACACGCAGGTCGGCGTCGGCGTGACCGTCGACGGCGACGGCCGGATGTGGGTGACGCAGGTGTTCCGCCAGCCCACCGGCTCGTCCGGCGGGTCCTCGGGGTCCTCCGGGTCGTCGGGCTCGTCCTCACGCTCGTCGGGCTCGTCCAGCAGCGGGTCGTCGTCCGGCTCGTCCGGGTCGTCGTCCGACCGGGGCTCGTCCACCCGACGCGCCCCGGTCGGACGACGACCCGGACGAGCCGGACGACGACCCGCTGCTGGACGAGCCCGACG
>Ga0075530_1001027_pt1 | contig 13282 bp, 7 predicted proteins | sample NGEPerD_2_FD_75101 | JGI IMG/M metagenome (GOLD analysis project Ga0075530, IMG submission 75101) | Arctic peat soil microbial communities from the Barrow Environmental Observatory site, Barrow, Alaska, USA - NGEE PermafrostL1-D | ecosystem: Environmental > Terrestrial > Soil > Wetlands > Peat ...
GCTTCTTGCAAGGCTATACTTGAGGCTGGTTTATCGGTTGGAAATGGAGTCTACACAATTGATCCTGATGGTCCCGGGGGAAATGCTTCTTTTCAAGTGTACTGCGATATGACACGCGACGGTGGAGGATGGACTCTTGTTCTAAAATCGTGGTATCAGGCCGGAATAATGGGTCAAACTGGTGCTGTAGGGGCTGTTGCTGATGCCACGACAAAAAAAGGAAATGCATACAAAGTGTCCGATGTAAATATTCGAAATATTATTGGCCCTAACCAGTCCTTTGATGTTATGGGTGATCAGAATGGGTACAATTCAGCATACTCAACTGGTAACTATGAATATGTAATTCTGAGGAACTACACAAGTTATTGGAGGTTTGATACTGCGATGGCGACATCTACTTCTAGGACAGTGTTCCAGTCTTATCGAGTTTCTGATAATGCTCTTGCTTGGACTGGGAATATATCATGTGGTGGTGGTGGCGCAGGATTAAACTGTTATAATCCTGTCACAGAAGGAAGCAATCCACAAGGTGGCGCTGGCTGTAATATTAATATGGGTACAGCATCTAATATAGATTGGCATCGTTTTTATATGAGTGATACTAACACGAATACATATTTGTATGTTTGTAATGGGCCTCAACACAGTTCAGGCTATGACTTAAACCATCGTTGGTGGGTGCGTGAAAGCGGTAATGTCATTGTTGGTATTGGTGGTTTAGGTGCTCCTGCAGCTAGCACTCTTGGACAACCAGCAGCTCATCCATATACTATCGGTGCTACAAACGGTCAAAACTCGTCTTTTAATTCGCTAACTGCAATTGGTGGCGGTTTTGGAGGGAGTTCTCATAGAGCATATACTCCAGGTATAACCGGCGGTAATGGTGGTTCAGGCGGAGGTTCAGGCGGGTATAATGATAATGCTGGAATTTTTTACGGAGGTACAGGAACTGTAGGGCAAGGTTATAGTGGTGGAAATTCTACAGCTGCTTATTATTCTGGTGGCGGTGGCGGTGCTGGAGCGGCAGGAGCAAGTTCAACATCTCAGCCAAACGGTGGCATAGGTGTCTCTAATTCAATACTTGGAACTGCATATTATTGGGGCGGTGGCGGCGGTGGTTCTTCATATACTCTTGGAACTGGTGGTAATGGTGGTCATGGTGGCGGTGGTGGTGGTGCGGTTGGAGTTACAACTGGTGGAGTTGGGTTAAATGCAGGCTCCCCTGGAGGTGGTGGAAGTCCTGTTTCTCAAACAAATAAACCAGGTGGCAATGGTGGTGCTAATACTGGTGGCGGAGGTGGCGGAGGTTCGCATTATAACGCTACTAACAAAGGTGGCAACGGCGGTTCGGGTATAGTTATTATCTCCTACCCTACTGGTTCTATGACTGCAACTGGCGGCACAATAACTACAAGTGGTGGAAATACTATTCATAAGTTTACGAGTAGTGGAAATTTTGTAGTTACATCAATTGCAGATATGGGTACAGGCGAAAAGATTTACACATCAATATAGACTTCATTACAATTAACAAATGACGATAGTTTTGCTGATTCCCTAATCCCTCTTATGCTATAACTAAACTCATATTATTCTAATAAAGATAGGATGTTGCGGGCTTCGGTGGTGTTTTTGGTGTGCATTAGTTGGTCGCGCAGTTCACTGGCGCCAGGAAAATCACGAATGTATATTTTGAAATAGCGCTTCAGAGGGTCAAATTTGCGTAGCTCTAGTTCGGATGAATATTTGTCATGTAAATCCAGATGTAATTTTAACAGTTCGAGTAATTCCTCGCGGGTATGTTCCCTCTTTTTGACTTCGAACGCAAACGGATTTTGAAAAACACCACGGCCGATCATGATTCCGTCGACACTATATTGTTGCGCTAATTCTAGTCCGTGTTGCCTACTGCGGATGTCACCGTTAATTGTTATTAAAGTTTGGGGTGCGATTTCATCACGCAGTTTAACAATTTCTGGAATAAGCTCGTAGTGGGCATCAATCTTGGTCATCTCTTTGCGTGTACGCAAATGAATTATCAGATTGGCGATATTTTGATTCAGTAAATATATTATCCAATCACGCCATTGAGCAACGGATGTATCGGCTAGTCGAGTTTTGACACTAATAGGTAAACCGCTGGTTTTGGCAGCAGCAATTAATGCACCAGCTAGTTCGGGTGTACGAATTAGCCCACTTCCCGATCCGTTATGGACAATTGATTTGTCAGGACAACCCATATTAATATCGATTGCTTTAAACCCCAAATTAACTAGTTCAAGGCTCATTTTAGCAAACTCATCAGGTTTGTTACCCCAGATTTGGGCAACTATTGGCTGTTCGTCGCCAGTAAACATTAAACGTCCGCGAGTACTATGGACACCTTTTTCGCTACAAAAACTAGAGGCGTTGGTAAATTCAGTGAAGAATACATCGGGACGAGTTGCTGCTGCTATGACATGACGAAATACAACGTCAGTCACATCCTCCATTGGGGCAAGGATGAAAAAAGGTTTTGGTAATTCATTCCAAAAATTTGTCATAAATACTTTCTAATTATTTCATAATAATCTCTAAATTTAAAACCCCCTCCCTCGTAGGAAAGAAAAAACACTACGAGTTTGGGGGCGGAACATTATAAATTGAGTTTGAGACAAATCGTTTTGATGCATTTAAAATATTAGATGCTTTGATATTATTGGTACCATAATATAAAAATTTATGCTTTAAAGCTCTATGTTGAAGCTTACAGCTGTCGGATTTGTTACATGAGTAACTTTTTTCAGAATAGTTAACTATTCCTTGTCTTTATTCCGAAGTTTCAGCTTCATCAATTTAGTAAAATGCACTTTATTATCCATTAAATCTATTCATTTTTTTAATACATTTTATTGTATTAGCTAGATGAAAAGATCACCTCATATTCTTTGCTAAAAAGGTTGATAAAAAATACACGATTTTTTTCTCTAATCAATTTATAATTTGTTCAAGTGCGCAATAAGCGTGATTTGATTAAAACTAATACAAAAACCATCAGTCTATTGCAAAATGATATTACCAAATTGTTTATCAGGTGTCAACATCTTTATATAATATTATCAAGTAAATCTTGCTCGAAAGCTAAAATCCCTTTGTGGGACTGATCATAATTAGATACGTCAGGAAGATTTAACTGAGTGATGTGCGTCCACACAGCATTGATTAATTTCACAAAACGGTCAAGTTCATTTTTATCAAACTCAGTGTCCAGTGACACTATATCACCAGATATGGTTGGCTCGACAAATTGCATTATGCCTTTTTCTACTTTATATCCTCGATAATCTCTGGCATTTTCGATCAGCAATTTATAAAACAACAACTGTTGTTTATATTTATGTAGTTTAATCTTTTCATACTCGGTCTTGCCAGTCCAATTAGGCGATGGTCTGCCGGTTTTATAGTCCGTAACTTCGATCACTTTATCACCGCTGCTAATGTTTACTAGATCTAATTTACCAGTCAAATGTGCATTACCGACAATAGAATGTTGATTAGCGAAATTTAGCTCAGTTTGCTGCAAGGTTGTAAAAGTATCGTATTTTTTATCTAGGAATATTTGCAAAGCATCACTTCCCTTTTGCAAGAAATTTTGAAAATCCTTTTTCATCAGATGCTGACTTCTGAGATTTGATTCAAAGTTGGATACTATGTCTTCAATTGCTTGACGTTTGCCGGTTGATACTAAATGTGCGTGTGCATTTTGCAATGTGTCATGTATCGCTGTACCGAAAGTAGCGTTTGAACTCATTGCTTGAGGAAAGCGCAATAAGTTTTGCAGTAGGAACGTCGATGGCCCACCTCGCGAGACATCTAAGAAATTGTGTAAATGAGTAACACTTAATTTATAGTTTTCAAGCTTTGGTAATAATAATTTATGCATTTGGACAGTCGTAGAATCAGTCAGCGGTTGGTACCAAGCTAACTCAGCAGATTCTATTAGTCGTTTTATATTATTTGGCAGTATTATTTTTCGTGGTTTCCATTTGTCGACTAGTAAAAAGGCAGCACGCAAAGTATTTTTGCCATTATCATCGCTAAGGCTATAACTGATATTTAATTGTTGCTTAGCTCGAGTTATGGCTACATAGAATAGCCGCAATCTTTCATCTTCAGTTTCGCCAGCTGGAGCAAGTGGTAGATTCTCCGGATAGTTAATCAGGCGATTTTTACTACGTGCGCGTTCACCCCAGACTGTATCGACGGCATTCATGACGTAAACAGTATCAAATTCGAGCCCTTTTGATTTGTGAGCGGTCATAACATTGACTGCGTTGTCTGCTTGGGCAGAGCGTCTTATGGCGCTAATAGTACTGCCAATTTTGCGATTGAGAGCTATAAATTCGATGAAAGTAGAAAGTGTTGAACTTTGATCAGGACGATATTCGCGCAGTTTTGTACGAATGGTGCGTAAGGCTTCTAGGTAAACCAAATATTCACCGGGGTCGTTTGTCATCTTTTCATTCGAGAAAAAGTGATTATAGAATGGACTGACAAAATCTGAATCATGACTGACGGTTTGTGAATTTGGGTTACTAATAATAATATCTAACATTTGCTCTAATGGTGTATTTTCTATAAGTGATGCAGTTTGGATTAACCAATTATGTAATGATGCGAATTCTGGAGTTGATGCCATAACATCCAGCCAACGTTTGTGGTTATCATAGGCTTTGATGCTTAATTCCCAAAGTTCTAGTGGCGGAATATTCCAAGATTTGTGAGCCAATATTTCTGGTAATTTAGCGTTGACTTCATCATGATGACCATTTGCAAGGTCGATTAATAGCTGAGATAATTGCTCAATTAATTTAATCGGAGCTAGCTCTAGAACATTATCTCGGCGCTCATAATTGACGGCAATGCCAGCTTGCGAAAAATAAGGTAATAGCATATTAATCTCGTGATGTCGGCGCGTGAATACGGCAATGCTATTTGGCTTTTGACCTGATTTAATTCGTGATTTAATGTCCCCCACTATCCAATGGCGTTCATCGGAAATTGTTTCGGCTTCGTGTAAAAATACGCTAGCTTTAGTGGTTTTATCATTAGCTGTTAGACTTTTATCTAAACCATCAATACGATTCTCAAGTCGTTCGTTACCTTGCAAAATAATATCTCGCGCACTCTTCAGGATGTCGGCGGTTGAGCGATAATTTTCGGTTAGAACAACGTGTTTTGCCCGAGGATAATTAGTTTGAAAATCAATGATATTGCTAATATCGGCGCCTTGAAAACTATAGATTGCCTGATCGTCGTCACCGACAACCATAATATTTGGAGTGTCACCTTGGACTTCGTTGTTGGTCAGGTTATGTAAAATACGCATTTGCGCCATGTTGGTATCCTGAAATTCATCAACCATTATGTATTGATATTTTTCTTGTAAATTAAAGCGTAAATCATCAAATACTTCCATGGCGTGGACAGCGCTCAAAATCATATCGTCAAAATCATAAAGTGCGTGTTCTTGCATGCTAGTTAAATATTGCCCATATATAAAACTAAGTGCCCGTAATTTTATCTGGCGATTGCGAGATTTTAATACAAAATTACCTTTTTCGTCTTTTTGAAACCACTGACTTTTCCATGCAGTCATAGGTTTAGTCGAATTTGATGAAATCGCTTCATTTGTTGCAGTTTCAAGTGAATCAGCCATAACGGTGGAAAGTGGAACAACATTTGACAGTATTACTCCCCCATTGCTAAGTCTTATGGTTTTGATGTGTTTAGCTGCATTAGAGGCGGTATTTTTGTTGATTCGTTCAGCAAAAATTGGCGAAAGCAACTGTTCTGCTTTTTCGATAACAGCATTGTTTTCATCCAAAATAGCTAGTAATTCGTCGTTAGTTAAACCACTTTTCTTTAGTTCAGAAATAACTTTTAGGCTGTCAGACAGATGGGTATATTCATCATCTAGTTTTTTGGCGATTGGGTTATTATAATCAAGTTGCTCAAAAATATCACGCATGATTTCGTAACTACTCAGTTCATCGGCTGCATGAAAATTTGCTCCTTGATAAAAATACTGACCGTTTTGGTTAATTACTTCGGTGCCAAAACTATGAAAAGTATGAACTGCCACCTTGTAGGCATCTTTGCCAATAATTTCTGTCAATCGTTCGCGCATGGCGCTGGCGCCACTATCTGTGAATGTCAAACAAAGAATGTTCTCTGGTAATGTATCAGTTTTTTGTAAAATATTAGCAGTACGCACACTCAAAAGTTCAGTTTTACCAGTACCAGGCCCAGCTATGACCATAACAGGTCCGTCGATTGTATCAACTGCTTGCTTTTGGGCTTTATTCAATTTGGCGTATCGTTTTTTGAAATCCATCAAGACTTATTGTAGTCGATTAAATATTTATCGTCGAGGGAATATATTCCTGTCACTTAATGTACTTGACTATCAAAACCTCCTCGGGTCCTGCCGTCCGGTTTACCCCTAATATTTTTTGCCGATTACGACAAAACAATATTAGGGTAGCCCCACCGTTCGCTGTACAGCGAAGTCACCCGCGGCTTAAGGTTTTTAAAATCAGGTGTACTAGTTGTGATTATCTTGTTCTGAAAGGTTGAAATTTGCCGGAGGTGTTACAATAGAAATATATGAGTCCCGTTAGAACTTACTACATAGTAAACCAATCAATCGCGAAACCTTCAGTGTATATAACAGGAGAGTTTTAACGGGATGAGAGACAGGATGTACGATGAGTTGGCGCTAGAGCGCAATATCAGAGAATATTTTGGAGTTGATGCCGATGTTCGTCAAGCGATTGTTTTTCGCGTTCCAATTAGCCAAACTGCAGAAGCTACGCTTTTTTTGACTACTAAAAAACAGCTATTTCTCTATATTACCGGTCAATCTAAGTTATTATTAGGTGACATCAAAAAGCTTGTTGCACGTATGGGCCTTAAGGCCGAGATTTACCTTCCACCCAAAGGTCATCCCCTTTATTTTAATGAGATTGGTCGCAAAAAATTTTATGAAGTTTTTCCAGGTAGAAAACGTATAAGTGATGAAGATATTATTTTTTATCGTACACTTGCACCGTATAATCCGGCATTAGTGCTGATTAGTGAAGTAAAAGACGGTCACGTTTATCAGTTTGACAGTGATTCGAACACTAATTGGCGCGTAGCAGCAAAATTCGCCTATCGGCGTATCAAAACCAGCTAGTCTATGGTGATGGAGTGTGTTGATTTTCGATTAGATACAATTTAGCATTCATATCAACAACACCATTAGTATCACCTATTGCTTCGTATTGTTGTTTAGCTTCTTGGAAAAATCGCTTGGCTTCATCGGTTGAATTAGTCTTTTCTGCGGCTACGCCTTGATCTTTGAGTGAAGTAGCTGTTTCAGCGGTTGGAGTAACTTTATCCTGACTTGAATCGCCACGGATTGAACTAACCAGTAAGACAGTTCCAATTGAAATAGCTACGACTATTACGACTGCAACTATTGCGTAGATTATTTTTTGTTGTTTGGTCAGGTTGTTGAGCATCGTGATTCTCCTAGTGTTTTTAGTTAATAAATTTAGAAAGCGACACGAAAACCGAGGCTTTGGTGCGTAAAGGTAGGTTCGTAGCCGTAGCTTACCGAGAAAACTCCAGCAGTAATTGTACTGCCACAATTCCCACCACGAACGAAACCACGTAAGGTCGCATCTTCAGTACTGCTCCATACTTGGCCGATCCCTTTAGCGCTTGTCCATGTGCTGGCACCAGCTATACCGGTAGAGGCCGGAGATTGATTAGGCGAAACAGTACCAGGATTAGTTATAGTATTCCATTCACGCCAAGCTCCACCGCCACCCGATACACCAGGCTGCACGATTGGGGATTGAGACGTACCTGACGTCCAGTCCCAAACGTTACCAGCTAGGTCCCAAATAACTTGACCGTTAGTTAGAGTTAAAGTACGACGTTGGGAATTGCCAATCATGCCATTGGTAACACTTGAATCACCACTGAAATTTCCGGTGCCACTGTAGCCGTTGGCGTCGTTGGCATCGGCGGCCAAGAAAGCCACTGGAGCATCATCACTATGACCAGAGTAAGTGTAGCCACTACCGACTGACCCACCGCTCCAGTTGCTAGAAACACTCATAACGTTTTGGGCAATAGTCATCCATTCAGCTTCGGTGATGAGGTGACAACCGTCGCAGGCGGCATTAGAAGCGGTAATTGCTGCGGTTTGTCTAATCCAAGTCCACGGCGAGAGAGCAGCTTGACTAGTAGCCACACCGCCAACATTTTTGGCTTCGTATTTCATAACACAAAAATCTGAAACACCATAGGTGAAACTTCCATGGACACTAACATAGCCTGTTGCGCAGACTTTTGGAATATGGCTAGCCTGCCCTGGTGTGCTCCAACCACTAGTGACAGATCCTAGGAAGCATTGAGCTTGAACCGCAACGATGTATGTTTGACCTACAGTATTAGTCGTAAAGACGACTGGTGAGCTGGCAGTCGCTACCCAACCAGAATCAGAGCCCGATGGAGTTATAGTGTATCTGTATTGGTAACGAGCTGTTGTGCCAGCTGGACAAGTTACAGTTGGCCATGACCAGGTAGTGGTAGCATTGATTGTGATTTTAGTGACAGTTGGAGCAGCTGGTGCATCGATGGTAGTTGTGGCATTGACAATAGTCGACCAGCCACTATACCCGTTTATGCTGGTCGCTTGAACACGATAATAATATTTAACTCCCTGCGACAGTCCGCTAGATAAGAATGTTATGTCTGCCTGCGTTGTAATAGTTGGACTGGTAAATGATGCACTGGTATCACGCTGCAATATATAGCTAGTTGCGCCAGAAATTACATCCCAAGACACATTGATTGAAGTACTGGAAACTACTGCTGCAACAAGACCAGTCGGAGCATCAATAGTAGTTGTAGCGTTAGTTGTAGTTGACCAACCACTAGTTTCATTTGAAATGGTTGATTGCACTCTATAATAATATTTAGTCCCTTGTGGTAAACTACTCGATAAGTAAAATATACCGGGTTGAGTAATAGCAGTTGGATTATTAAAAGATGAACTGGTGTCACGTTGCAATGTATAGCTAGTGGCACCAGATACTGCATCCCAAGACACATTAATTGAGGTACTAGAGGCCGTAATGGCTAGGAGGTTGGTTGGAGCGCTGCTTGGTGCTGGTAAGGCATGTCGGCTAGAAAGCGATATAATATTGCCCGTGCTCTCTTCTTGATAATTGAGTGTATATTGTGAACAAGCTTCTCCATTTAAACAATCAGAACTGCCATCGCCCACATAGGCGAAAGCGTCAGTCGTAGACGTTAGATTGGCGCAAGAAGCCAGAATTGAATTAGTACCACTCTCAGCCCTCGGTGTTGCCAAAACCTCAGGATCTATCCCAGTCAAAGTCTCAGTTGTTACAGTTTCAGGACTTTGTGTCATAGCATTACAACTAGGATATTCTCCATTTTCGTCATAGTATTTTTCAAGTGCTTCAGCAATAACTGTAATTTTGGATGAACGTTGTGAATCACGTGAGTCAGATTGAATGCGAGAAAAAGAAATAATACCAACAGTTGTTAGAATGCCCATAATTGAAACCACTACTAAGAGCTCAATTATAGTGAACCCTCTTATGGCTTTTCTCATGGATTAATTGTAGCAAACGTGAGCAGGAATGCAATTATTTAGTTTAATTTTTTACATCAAGTATAACTAAATTTTCAATATGCGGAGTCCTGGGGAAAAAATTATAACCTCGATGCCAAATAATGTTATATTTTTCAGATAATAATGACACGTCGCGGGCTTGAGTAACTGGATTACAAGATAGATATATAATGCGTTCAGGTTTTGATTCTAATAATTTTTTCGTAACATCTTCGTGTAATCCTGCCCGTGGCGGATCAACTATGATTACTGAATCGCCTGTGATGTTTTCAAGAACATTTTCACTTGGTGCTAAAATTGCTCGAACAGCTTTTTCGCGATCAAGTGCCTTGATATTACGTTTCATCTCGAACACGGCGTGTTCATTAATTTCTACCATAGTGACATTTTCGCCACCAATAGTTAGACCAATTGTGCCGACACCGCTGTAGAGGTCAACTGTTGGTTTATTTGTAATCACCCACTGGTTCATGTCCTTAAGTGCTTGTTCGTATACTGGAATATTAATTTGGAAAAATCCCTCAACTGCATAAGTAAAAGGAAAGTCCAAAATTGTGTCAGTAAGGTTAGTCGTGCCCCAAGATTGCAGACGTTTAGTGATAATACTGGCGGGACTTTTGGGATTAGAAAAAATGAGCTCAAACCCATTAATTTTAAGTTTTTTAATCTGGGCATCGGAAAATAATTCGAAATCAGGGTTTTTGACGTACAACTGGACTACGACATTACCATTTTTATCACAGCGGATTAGAAGAGTTTTTAAATCATAGGCTTTGATGTCTTTTTTGTCACGCAACATATCACGTACGGCAATCGCGGCACGATTGATATTAGGATTTGCCAAGCTGCTACTTTCAACTGGTATTTTGCCATGTGTGCCACGTCTGAAAAATGCCAAATCAAGTTGTTCAGTTGTTTTATCCCACCACCAACTAAATTCGATTTTATTGCGATATTCGTATTGTTTGTCGTCGCTATAAACTTCGATTGGCTCAGGCAAAACTATATTGTGTAATTCAAATGCTTCTTTAATTAATTCTGCTTTGTAGTGTTGTTCGCTTTCAAAATCCATTATTTGCCAAGGACTGGTTGATAAGTAAGTTTCTTCGTCACGAGGTTGTATGCGCTCGTTACTCGGTTCTGTTACTTTAACGACTATACCTTCGGCAAATTTAGATTTCTTTTTTGTAAGTTGCACATTAACTGTTTCACCTGGCAATCCACCCCAAACAAAAATTTTACAGCCGTCTTCCATAGTGCCAAGCGTCTGTCCCCCTCCGACGATCTTGTCTAGTTTGACGGTAACTATGGGTAAGTTTTTTTTGCTCATCTATTTAGTATACCTGATATCATGGTATAATTACGCATATATTGGGGATTGGCCAAGCGGTAAGGCGCCAGGTTCTGGTCCTGGTATTCGGGGGTTCAAATCCCTCATCCCCAGCCAGATGCGACAGCAGAAATAGTGACCCAGGTTCCTAATTCTGCTGTGGCATTCGCCAGGTTCAGGATAAATACTAAATTTCTTTGGTCGCGGAACGTGACCAATTCGCTTTCACTGTCCAGCGAACCTCCATCCCATCCATAATTAGTTATAAATTAGACTTTAAATTGAACTATTTAAAATACTTAGCGTTTAAACTCAGTATTGTCTGCAAAATATTTATCTACAGCTTGCAAGGCTACTTGCTTAAATTCATCAACTCCATTCCAAGCATCTTTAGCATCTCCTCCATCTACACGTAGTTCCGGAAAGCCGAGGTCGTCATCGAATCGATTATCTGAAAAATCTTCTTTAGTCTTTGTAATATTATTCTGTTCGCGCCATTGTTGTAAGGCGGCAGTAGGATTGTCATCATAATAAAAAACATGAGCTGGTTTTAAGTCAGGATGTTCAGAGAAATATTTTTCCCAATATTGTTGAGAAGCTATTGGATTTTGGGCAAGTTCTGTTATTAGACCTGGTTCTTCGCCAACTGCTTTTTTCATTAGATAATCAAAATATTCTGGATCTCCCTCTGATGGGACTTTGGGTAGTTCGCATTTATCATATTTTGAGCCTGTCTCTTTATTAACTAGAGTTTCCTTTGGCAAAAAGACTATACCAGCGTCTATAGGCAGGTCTTTAGATATGCCATCTTTACCGTATACCCATACATCATTGTGGCCTGAAGATTCGCCATAGTCCAATCGAGAATGAGAGTGTAGGTAACCACTTGCTATCATCATAGAAGGCCAAGCAATGAATATTTCATTGCTCGACTCGCCACCATACATGCCATCCATTACGGTTTCAGTTGCAAGATGCAAGGCTTTTTTATCTAGATACCCTCCACCCCACTGACCATTATTTAGAGCACTTTCTGGAGAACATATCAAGTCTATATGAGTTGTCACATCTTCTGCTGTCTCACTCGGGTCTGTTCCAAGGCTTTCAATAAAAGCAGCTGGGTCTTCATTAATAAGAATTCGTGAATCGAGCGGTGACTTTAGAGCCTTATCATTTGTCAGTATATCTACAAAACCATTTTGAAATTCGCCCATGCCAGCGTTGTGATTGCTTGAATTAGCGTGATCGCGATAGCCTTGGCGAGTGATATGGGTGACCATATAATTTGGATACTGTTTTAATAAATTGACATAATTTTCCAGTGATAATTTTGATAAATTATCTGGCGAGAACTGTTGCTCAATTTTTTCTTTATCAGTAACCTCAAACTCATTATTGTTAATTGACTGTTCGATTTGCTCAGTCTCGGCCGTATTTATCACTGTATTTGCATTTTGTTCAATATGCTCAATAACTACATCAGCTACTTTTTCACCGTCGGGTAACTTAACTTCATTTTTGGCAAGATCTTCAACAGATTGAGTTACTAGATCAGAGAAACCGTCTTTTTCAATAATATTAATTGGGTTTGGGCCACTGCTTTCGGTCGCGCTGATTTCTTCGAGTGCTCCTTCAATTAAGACCGTACTAGCGTCCTCAACTGTTTTATTTTTTTCAGCTGTGTCTATTAGAAATTCATCCGCTAATGCAACCGCATCTTTATCATTTAAGTTTTGCTTATTCTTGATTATATCAATATAATGTTGTATTTTTTTATGTGCTTGTTCAAATATATTTTTCTTTTCTTGTTTTTCAATTGTTGGCAAAAAATTTAATTCTTGTTCTTGGCTATAAGAACTTGGTTCATCGCTAGATTTTTCAGTGAGATTTTCTGTCATTTAAAGTAAATACTTCTTTATTAGTTTGATCTAGTATACCATTTTAGGCTAATCAATATCGACTAGAGTTAGAAAATATCCCAATTCTATATAGTGCTACTCTACAAGTGCCTTAAGGCAACCTGTTTATGTGCGCCCTGCTTCTTATTTGTTTCATTAATCTGTTAAACGTATCAGACCTATATGCTCAGCCAAAATGATTATGTTTAAATATTTCATACTGAAGTTTTTATGTTTGATATAATTAGCCTATGAATCTCAAAGCAAATAATACTGAAGTGGAGTCTGTCGCTAAGGTATTGATTATTAATAATCTAAATAATGCACTCGTGCTAACCTTGGGTGAACATA
>Ga0075530_1001031_pt1 | contig 13250 bp, 8 predicted proteins | sample NGEPerD_2_FD_75101 | JGI IMG/M metagenome (GOLD analysis project Ga0075530, IMG submission 75101) | Arctic peat soil microbial communities from the Barrow Environmental Observatory site, Barrow, Alaska, USA - NGEE PermafrostL1-D | ecosystem: Environmental > Terrestrial > Soil > Wetlands > Peat ...
GCTGGTCACAGCGAGCCCGCGCCTGGATTTCGGATCCTGGCACGGCGACCTGTCACCGTGGAACATGGCGGCGGACGGGGACCGCGTGCTGGTGTGGGACTGGGAACGCTTCGCTGACGGAGTGCCGCTCGGGTACGACGCCCTGCACTACACGTTCCTGCCGCTGCTCAAGAATCCCCGTTCTCAGCAGGGGCTGGCGGGCGTCGAGCTGTTCGATCGAGCCGGGACCCTGCTCGAAGGGGTCGGCGTGAACTCCACTCAGGCGCCCGCCGTCGCCGTGCTGTATCTCCTGGAGCTGGCCGGCCGTTTCGTGGGGGACGGTCAGGCGAGCACGGGAATCCGCGGCGGGGACGTTGAGAAGTGGCTGGTGCCGGCCCTGCGGTACCACCTGACTCGGGCGAGGAACTGAGATGGCGCAACGTGGACTTACGGCACAAAGGATCCATCGGCAGGGTCGTCGCATATCGAGGCTCGTGGGGCGTTCCACCGCCTCGCTACGGATGGAGCCCGACTTCTTGATCGTGGGAGCCCAACGATGTGGGACCACATCGCTGTACCAGACACTGACGCAACACCCTGCGGTGCTGCCCGCCGGCCTGCACAAGGGTGTTCACTACTTCGACACCGACTACGAGCGCGGCCCGGCCTGGTACCGCTCGCACTTCCCCACCCGGTTGGCGGCGAAGAGGTCCGAGCGCCGCACGGGGTCCTGGCCGATCACCGGTGAGGCGAGTCCCTACTACATGTTCCACCCGATGGTCTCCGAGCGGATCGCACGTGACCTTCCCCAGGCGCGACTGATCGTGCTCCTGCGCGATCCGGTCGAGCGCGCGTACTCGGCGTACACGCACGAGCGGGCGAGGGGCTTCGAGGCGTTGTCGTTCGAGGACGCGCTCGCGGCAGAGCCGGAGCGGCTGGCCGGCGAGGAGGACCGGCTCCGGGCCGACCCCGGGTACGTGAGCCGGAGCCACCAGCACAACGCCTACCTGGCTCGTGGACGCTATGTCGAGCAGCTCGAGCGGTTGGAGAGCGCCGTGGGTCGTGAACGGCTCTGCGTCATCGACAGCGACGAGTTGTTCAGTGACTTCACCAAGCGCCTCCCCGAGGTGCTCGAGCACCTGAAGCTGAACCCGTGGTTGCCGGAGTCCTTCGAGCAGCGCAACGCACGCCCCCGGACCAAGCTCGAGCCCGAGGTGCGCCGCCGGCTTGAGGACCACTTTGCCCCGTACGACGAGCGCCTGGCCTCGTGGTGGGGGCGAGAACCCGGGTGGCGGAGGTGACGGTCGAGGAGAGGCGCATGGACGAGGGTGCCGAGGCGAGCGACATCTCAGGGCTGGCCCGGCGCGGCATCCTCAGCCTCGGCGGAGCGGGCGTGAGTGCGGTGGCCAACCTGCTGCTGATCGTCGCGGTCACCCGGGCGACGGGCAAGGAGACGGCCGGCTACCTGTTCTCTTCGACCTCGTTGTTCATCGTCCTCGAGGGCCTCTGTGCCCTGGGCACGGCGACCGGGGTCGTCTACTTCATCGCCCGGAGCCGGGCGCTCAAGCAGGGTCATCTGGTTCGACCAACTTTGCGGACCGCCCTGGGACCGGTCGTGCTGGTCTCGCTGGTCGCGGCGCTCGCCATGTTCCTGCTGGCGCCCGTGGCAGGGGAGGCGCTCGGAGCGGATTCACCGCAGCCGGTGCTGTTCCTTCGGATCCTGGCTCTGTTCCTGCCGTTCGCGGTGGTCTACGACGTGCTGATCGCGGCCACGCAGGGATTCCACACCATGACGCCCACTGTGCTTCTGGAGAAGGTGGGTCGGCCGGTCCTCCAGCTGCTGCTGCTCGTACTCGCGCTCACCGTCGGGGCCGCATGGCTGTTGCCGGTTGCCTGGATGGGGCCCTATCTCCTGGGGCTGCTGGGCGTCGCGTTCGCCCTCCGTCGACTACTGCGTCGCAACGACCGCGATTCGCCGAAGCAGCTCGCAGGCGCGGAGGCTCCGGCCGGCATCGACCGACGCGCCTTCTGGGCCTTCACGGCTCCACGCGGACTCGCGGCGGTCGCGCAGCTCAGCCTCCAACGCCTCGACATAGTCCTGGTCGCCATCTATCTCGGGGCCGGGCCCGCCGCTGTGTACACCGCCGCCACCCGGTTCGTCGTGCTCGGACAGCTGGGCAGTCAGGCCGTGGCGCTCGCGGTCCAGCCGAAGCTCTCGGAGCTGATGGCCCGCGAGGAGATTGCGGCGACGCGCCGGGTCTACAAGACGTCCACCGCGTGGGTGGTTGCGGTGACCTGGCCCGTCCACCTGATCGTGGCGATGTTGTCGCCCTTGTTGATGCAGCTCTTCGGCCGAGGCTACGGAGACGGGCAACCAGTCATCGTTCTCCTGGCCGGCGCGATGCTCGTCGCCACCAGCTGTGGCATGGTCACGATGCTGCTGCTGATGTCCGGCCGATCGCGCGAAAACCTCCTCAACGTGCTCGTGGCGCTCGTCACGAACCTGTCGTTGAACGTGGTGCTCATCCCACGGATGGGCATCATGGGTGCCGCGATCGCCTGGGCCGTCGCCATCGTGCTGAGCAACCTTCTGCCCCTGGTGCAGGTGCACAGGGCGTTCGACCTCGACCCTTTCGGCACCGGCACCGTTCGCGTGGGCGCGCTGGCCCTCGCCTGCTTCACCCTCCTTCCGGGTGCGGCATGGCTCGCCTCCGGCGAGGCACCGATGGTCATCGGCGCGGTCGCGGTCGGGTGCATTGCCTATGGCCTGGGCCTCTTCGCGTTGCGGCGCGTGCTCGAGCTCGATGACCTGGTGCAGTCGATCAGGCGGAAGGCATCGTCGGGGTGACGCGGGCACGCAGCGTGTGGGGGATGCTCGCGGTGATGGTCGTCGTGCTGGTCGTGGTGCTGAGCTGTCTGCGGAGCTCAGTGCAGAACGGGCCGCTCGAGAGGCTTGACGTGCCGTTCCGGTTCGGCGCATACGTCGATCCGCCCGTCTACACCGACGACAGCCGGATCGAGTCCTTTGAGGCTTTCGAGGCGAAGTTGGGCCGGAAGCTTGACCTCTACCACTCCTACCACCCGTGGCTGCAGGAGTTTCCCTCGACCGCTGATCGCTACTTCGCCGACCGCGGCACCACACTGCTGCTGTCGTGGGCAGGAACAGACACCCTCGACATCGTCTCGGGTCGCTACGACGAGATGATCAGGTCCCGCGCCCGGGGGCTGCACGAGCTGGGTACGCCGGTGATCCTGCAATGGCGCTGGGAGATGAACCGTCGCAATCTCGCTTCGGAGATCCACAGTCCCGGGGACTACGTGGCCGCCTGGCGACACCTGCACGACGTGTTCGAGCAGGAGGGCGTCGACAACGTCGAGTGGGCGTGGTGCCCGTTGTCGGATGCTGTAGCTGACCTCGACTACTCGGCCTACTACCCGGGGGACGACTGGGTGGACTGGATCGGGGCCAACGGCTATGCGCGCAGCCCGACGCAGACCTTCGCGCAGGTCTTCGACTCCTTCTTCACCTGGGCCGAGGCCGTCGACAAGCCGATCCTCATCGGCGAGTTCGCCCGGCCCACGGACATGGGGTCGGCGGACTCTTTGAGGAGGTGGCTGGAGGGGGCGAGACGGACGATCGCCGAGCACCCCAGCATCAAAGCGGTGGCCTACTTCGAGTCGGCACGTGGCTCGACCGGGAAGTACGACCTCATCGACGTTCCGGGAGCCCTGGGAGCGCTGCGTGACTGGGAGAGTGCGTCCTGAGGGCCGAGATGACAGATCCGGGGGATTGCCCCGATGACCCCCGTGTCTCCTAAAGTACGGCCATGTCCCGAATTACCTCGCGCAGCGCGATCTTCTACGCCCTGACCGGTTTGGTCGTGATCATTCTGGTCACCAAGGCGCAACAACACGTCCTGCCCGGAGGAGTGGCGACTCAGGTGGGCCACAACAGTGAGGCGTTCCTCTTCGCCCTCCTGGTTTCGGCTCAGATCCAGATTCTCCGGCGAGTGCCACGGGGATCGTTCCGGCTGGCGGGCATCGGGCTCGGGGCTGTCCTGCTGTTCGTCCTGGGGACGCTGCTGCTCCACTCCGACCTCGCACCCACCCTGGTGACCCTGAACGAACCGCTGATCGGGGCCGGCTTCGTTCTCCTCTACCTGGGACTTCCTCGGTCGCACGGGACTGCCGTGTCGGTGACCGTCGCTGTCGTGCTCTTCGTCACGATCTTCTTCGACACCGGCTTCGTGCTTGACCAGGCCGAGAGCCTGGTGCCGCTGGCCCTGGCCGGACCGGCGCTGGACGTCTTCGACCGCACCATCCTCCAGCCGGAGTTGGAGGATGCTCCGGGGCTACGGCTGCTGTGGATGGCGCTCCTGCTGGCGGCGGCCATCGGTCTGATCTTCGCGTCACACTGGGCTCGTCAGGACCTGCATGGCGGCCTGCGCCTGGGCATCGACTACCTGCAACGTGCCGCCGAGGCCTACTGGGGCTGGCTCCTCGTGCATGCTTTCTTCTCCTACTGGCTCGGGTCCATGTGGCGCAGTCCAGCCGCGGATCCGGCTCGTGAGCTGCGACAGCCGGCCAGGGGCTAGCCACACATGGAAGAGACGACGCTCCTCTACGTCGGGGGGCTTGGGCGAAGTGGGTCGACCCTGCTCGAGCGGGCCCTGGCCCAGCTGCCGGACGTCTGCGGGCTCGGCGAGGTCGTCTACCTGTGGGAACGCGGCATCCGCAACGACGAACGGTGCGGTTGCGGCGAGCCGTTCTCCACGTGCCCCTTCTGGCACGAGGTCGGCCAGCGAGCCTTCGGTGGGTGGGACCAGGTCGATGCCGAGCGCGTCGCTGCGCTCGGTGCCCGAGTCGACGACGTCAAGTTCGTTCCGAGGCTGATGTTGCCCGACCGGTTCGGGGGCCTGCGTGAGCTCCTGACCGAGTACCTCGGCTACTACGAACGGCTCTACGTGGCTGCCCAAGAGGTATCGGGATGCCGGGTGGTGGTCGACTCGAGCAAGATCACCTCGCTGGCCTACGTCCTGAGTCACTCGCCGCGCATCGACCTCAGGCTCGTGCACATCCTGCGTGACCCACGAGCGGTCGCCTACTCGTGGACCAAGGTGGTGCGTCGCCACGACGTGGAACACACTGAGGCGTTCATGGCGCGCTACTCCCCGTCGTACATGGCCATGCTCTATGCAGGGCACCACGTGCTCCTCGAAGCGCTGCGGCTGCGGGGTGTCCGAAGCGTCCGGGTTCGGTACGAGGACTTTGCTGACGACCCGCTCCGTGAGATAAGGCGTGTGGCTGCGCTCGGCGACCTCGACATCGACCCGGAAGCCGTGTCGGGGCAGGTCAAGCACACACTTCGGCTGGGAGCGGTGCACACGGTGAGCGGGAACCCGTCGCGTTTCCGGACCGGGGACATTGCCGTGACACGCGACGAGAAGTGGCGCACAGAGATGCCACGTCGTCAGCGTGGGCTGGTCACGGTCCTCACCGCGCCCGTGATGCTGGCCTACCGGTATCCGGCTGCGTTGCCCCAGCGTCGAGAGCAGAACCTGGCGGACGTGGAGTCCTGGCCGTCGGTCGCAGCCGTGCTGCCGACCCACGACCGACCCGTCCTGATGCGCCGGGCACTCGAGTCGATCCGCGCGCAGGACTATGCCGGTCCGCTCGAGACGGTGATCGTCTTCGACAAGGCGGAGCCCGATCGGTCCCTGGTCAGCGACGACCCTCGTCGTCCGGTGCGCGTGGTGCGCAACAACAGGACGCCGGGGCTGGCAGGTGCCCGCAACACGGGCATCCTCACTTCGGACAGCGACCTGGTTGCCTTCCTGGACGACGACGACCACTGGAAGGTGTCGAAGCTGAGCCGTCAGGTGATGGCCCTCTTGGCGGAGCCGGACGCGGAGTTCGCCACCACGGCGATGACCATCGAATACGAGGACCGCTCGATCGACCGGCTCGCGGACAAAGATCGGGTCAGCCACCGAGACCTGCTGCGATCCCGGATGGCGATGTTGCACTCGTCCTCGTTCCTGGCTCGTCGTGAGTCGTTGCTCGACGGGGTCGGGCTGGTCGACGAGACGATCCCGCGCAGCATGGCCGAGGACTGGGACCTGCTGCTGCGGGCCGCGAAGAGACGGCCCATCGCGCACCTCGACGAGCCACTGATCCGCGTCCAGTGGGGGCCGACGTCGTACTTCGCCGACCAGTGGCAGACACGCAACGAGGCCCGGTTGTGGATGCTCGAGCACCATCCCGAGCTGGCGACCGACCGCCGAGCTGCTGGTCTGTCCTACGGCAAGCTCGCGTTCGGGTCCGCCATGCTGGGACGACGTCGCGAAACCTTGCACTGGTCGCGAAAGGCGCTCCGCGCGGACTGGCGTCAGCCGCGCACCGTTCTGGCGCTGCTGGTCGCTTGTCGTGTGGTTCGAGGGCAGTGGGTCGTCGACCAGCTGAACAAGCGCGGCCACGGCATCTGACTTATCCCGGTATAGTCCGCGTCGCAGGATTTTGCTCGCATCGCGGACGTTACCAACATCAAGGCGACATCTGGGCAAGCACGGGCTTTCATGTGCAAGTGTCCGATCTGGGACACCACACACGGGGGTTCTTCATGTCATCGGTTCGTGCCCGCTCGACCCATGCCCGTCGCTCCTCGCTGGCTCTGATCGCGCTGATTTCTCTGGCCCTGTGCCTGGGCTTCGCGCCTCCGGCGCTCTCGGCCCCGGCGGTCAGCCACGACCGCGTGGTCTCCGCCACCCCGGGTCATACGCCCGCGGTCAACAACGGTGCGGTGAACGCCATCGCCCAGGTGGGCGACAAAATGGTCGTGGGTGGCACCTTCACCTCAGTCACTTCCCTGGGAGGAGCGGCGACGACCCGGAACTACGTGTTCGCCTTCGCCGTCAGCACCGGGAAACTGATCACCACGTTCGCCCCGGCGCTCAACGGCGCGGTCAGCGAGGTCATCCCCGGGCCGACGGCCGGCACGGTCTACCTCGGCGGGTCCTTCACCACCCTCGGCGGGGCCAACACCAGTCACGTGACGCTGCTCAACACGACCACTGGCGCTGTGTCCGGCGGCTTCAAGGCCGGCACGACGAATGGCTTGGTCAGCAGCATGGTCCAGCGCGGCAACCGCCTCTACCTGGGCGGCAACTTCACGACCGCTGGTGGCGCCGCCCACAACGGCCTCGCCTCGCTGAACGCCACGACGGGTGGGCTCGACACCTTCGTCGGCAACCAGGTCTCGCAACGGCACAACGACACCGGATCGGGCGCGCAGGGTGCCGTGGGAGTGCGGGACCTGGACGTGACTGCTGACGGCTCTCGCCTCGTGGCCATCGGCAACTTCAAGAAGGTCGACGGGCTCTCCCGTGACCAGGTCGTGCTGCTCTCCCTCGATGGCATCTCCTCGATGGTCACGGCCAACTGGCAGACCAACCGCTACTCGCCGTACTGCTTCAACTTCGCCTTCGACACCTACGTGCGCGGCGTCAGCTTCTCCCCCGACGGCTCCTACTTCGTCGTCGCCTCCACCGGTGGCTACGTGGCCGACACCCTGTGCGACGCGGCGTCCCGCTTCGAAACCTCTACGACCGGTGAGGACATCCAGCCGACATGGGTGAACTACAGCGGTGGCGACACGTTGTGGGGCGTCACGGTCACCGAGCACGCGGTGTACGTCGGCGGTCACCAGCGCTGGCTGAACAACGGCCTGGCCAGCGACACGGCGGGTCCCGGCGCGGTTCCCCGACCGGGCATCGCGGCCCTGAGCACCACCTCGGGTGTACCGCTGAAGTGGAACCCGGGACGCAACCCGCGCGGCGCCGCGGTCTACGCGCTCTACGCCACCTCCCAGGGGCTGTGGATGGGAAGCGACACCGAGTACGTCGGCAACCGCTACCAGTACAAGCGGCCAAGGCTTGCCTTCTTCCCGCTGGCCTCCGGCAGCCCGGAGGCCTCCGATGCGACCGCAGGTCTGCCCGGCACTGCCTACCTCGGGGCCAACCCGAATGCCAACAACGGCAACATCCTCTACCGCGTCAATGCTGGTGGTGCCACGGTCGGCGCCGTCGACAACGGGCCCGACTGGACCGCGGACAGCTCCGACCCCAGCCCCTACCGCAACAGCGGCACCAACCCCGCCGGGTATGCCAGCGGCGCCACCGTGGACGGGACCGTGCCGTCGACGGCGCCCACCGCCGTCTTCGACAGCGAGCGGTGGTCGCCCTCGGACAACCCCGCGATGAAGTGGGCCTTTCCCGCGCCGAGCGGTGCACCCCTCCAGGTCCGCCTCTACTTCGCGAACCGCTGTGGCTGCACGAGTGCGTCCGGGCAGCGGTCCTTCGACGTGAGCGTCGAGGGGAACAAGTTCCTGCCCAACTTCGACATCGTTCAGCAGACGGGCGACCAGCGCGGGACCATGCGCTCCTTCGACATTGCGAGCAGCGACGGCACCGTCAACGTAGACTTCGCCCACGTGACGGAGAACCCGCTGGTCAACGCCATCGAGATCGTGCGCACCGACCAGGCCCCGCCGGCGGTCGCCACCAACGACCTGCGCACGGTGCCGGTCACGACCAGCGGTGCCCAACCGGGCTCCTCGGTAGGCACCGCAGGCGTCGACTGGACGACCGTCCGCGGGTCGTTCGTGGCCGGCGGCAAGCTCTACTACGGCACGAGCGACGGCACGTTCGGCTCGCGCACCTACTCCAACGGGAACTTCGGACCCGAGGTCAAGATCGACCCCTACAACGACCCCGACTGGGCCGGAATCAGCACCGGGAGCGGGAACAACTACGACGGCAGGCCCAACGCGCTGTACGGCCAGCTGTCCAGTGTCAACGGGATGGCCTACGCGGGCGGCAAGCTGTACTACACCCGTACCAACGACTCCAACCTGTACTGGCGCTGGTTCAACGCCGACAGCGGAGTCATCGGCTCGGATCAGTTCACCTCGAACGGGAGCCGGGACTGGACCGGGACGATGGGGATGTTCGCCGCCAGTGGCAAGCTGTACTTCGTGACGAAGGCGGACGGAAACCTCAACTCGATCGACCTGACGTCCACCGGCCCCAGCGGACCCTCGACCGTGGTCGACGGTCCTCTGGTCCCGACTGGCGGGAACGACTGGCGTGCACGTGCCCTGTTCTTCGTGGCCGGCAACCAGGCTCCGGCGAACACGGCCCCCACGGCGTCGTACACCTCGCAATGTGTCGACCTGGTGTGCACGTTCAACGGCAGTGGTTCGAGCGACGCCGAAGGACCGATCTCCAACTACGCCTGGGACTTCGGTGACCCCCCGGGTGGCTCGGGACGGGTCGCCTCGCACACCTTCCCGACGGCGGGGACCTACCCCGTCAAGCTGACCGTCACCGACCCAGGTGCCAACGGCGGTCTCACCGGCTCGAAGACCACCGATGTGGTGGTGACGGTCACGCAGGCAAGCCCGATCACCTACATCGGGAGTGGTACGAAGTCGGCGAACATCAAGGCTCCGGCCGTGATTGTGCCTAGCACGGTCCGGCTCGGCGACACGCTGGTCCTGACGGCCAGCATGAGCAACGCCACCGCGGCGACGAGCGCGCCTGTCGGCTGGTCCGTGGTTGGTGACCAGACGTCGACGGCTTCACTGAGGAGCAAGGTGTGGGTCAAGTCCGCCACAGCCGGCGATGCGGGTAGCTCGGTGCCGGTCACGATGGATGCCGTCCACAAGGCGGCTCTGACGGTCAGTGCCTACCGAGATGTCAACGCCGCGGCGGTGTCAGCCACGGCTTCCACCGACACCAACACCACCAACCACGCGACGCCGACGACCACGGTTCCTGCTGGTTCGTGGGTCGTCTCTGTGTGGGCCGAGAAGACTGCCGCGTCCAACACGTGGACGACACCGAGCACCGTCAGCAAGCGGGCAGACATCCACTCATCGGCCCCCTCGGCGGTTTCCGAAGCGGTGGCTGACACGAACGGCCCACGTACAGGCTCCGTGACCGGATCGACAGCCACCACCGGCGTGGCGAACGCTCGCGGGGTCAACTGGTCCATCGTTCTGGCACCGCGGTAGTCCTGGAAGCGAAGTAGACAAGAATAGTCGAGACAAGGAGGAGGACGAGGATGCGTACTCGAAGACTGGTGATCCCGCTCGTACTGATCTGCCTCGCATCGGGGTGCGGAGGTCAGGACGATGACAAGGTCAGTTCGTCGTCATCCTCGTCCTCGTCCCGGTCCCCGTCCCCGTCCCCGTCCTCGTCCGTTGGCAAGGGCGCGAACGCGGACAAGTCCCCGGACGGGCGCTCGGGGGAGACCTCGAGTCCCGCTGATGGTGGGATCGACCGGATGAACGACGACCGTGGCGCACCAGGTGATCCTGATGCCAAGGGCCGCCAGACTGTCCTGTTCGGCCGGGTGCCCGGCAACGCCTCGGCTGCCTGTGTGGTTGTGGGTGGTCGACGCGACGTGAAGTCCGGTGGCTTCGTCGGGGGTCCCTTCGACGACGCGCGCAGGTCCTACGGCACGATGCGCCCGGGTCTGGAGCGCAAGCAGGTGCGGCTCTACTGGGTGCCGCAGCACGCCAAGCCCATGGGCGGTGTCACCGTGACGGCCACGTCGGCGGGCAAGAGGGTCCGGGTGACCCAGCGCAGCGTGGCCGATGCCGAGCAGTGGAAGTTCTACGACACGGTGATCACGTTGCCGCGGGGTGGCAGCTGGCGCTTCCAGGTGTCCTCGGGCGCCGACCGTGGCTGCTTCGTGGCCTCGTTCTGAGCCGCGGGCTCCCAAGGGGAGCCCGGTTCCGCGGTGGAGAGCATGCGCTGCCGGCCTTGTGCGCGCGGCATTTCAGGCGCCCGCCCTGGTGGAGGCGACAACGCGCGACAACCTGCGGATACCCCGGGGTTTCATGCGCGAGTGCCCTATCGTGGACACCCTGCCAAGGGGATCAAATGTTACCTTTTCATGCGCACCCGACCGGCGCCCTTCGATCGGCGTCGGCTCTGCTCGTCCTGGCCTGCCTGGCCGCCTGCCTGAGCTTCGCGGCTCCAGCCCTGTCGGCCCCGAAGGTCAACCATGACCGGGTGGTCTCGGCCGTTCCTGGTCCGAGGACGCCGGCGGTGAACAACGGTGCGGTCAACGCCATCGTCCAGGTGGGCGGCACGGTGGTCGTGGGGGGCACGTTCACCAGCGAGACCGGGGTCGGTGAAGCGACGACCACCCGCAGCTACATCTTCGCGTTCAACGTCAGCACCGGGAAACTGGTCTCGACCTTCAACCCGGTGCTCAACGGAGCGGTCAACGAGCTCATTCCCGGGCCGACCAGCAACTCGGTGTACGTCGGTGGGGCCTTCAACAGGGTCAACGGGGCCCCTGCCAGTCACGTGAGTTTGCTCAACACCACTACGGGAGCAGTGGTCGGTGGCTTCAGGGCGGCCGCCACCAACGGGGTGGTCTACGCCATGGTCAAGCAGGGCACCACCCGACTCATCCTGGGCGGGAGCTTCACCACCGCAGGCGGGGTGGCACACAACGGACTGGCCTCCCTGAGCCCCAGGACGGGTGGTCTCCACCCCTACATCACCAGCAAGGTGTCGGGCCACCACAACGACTCGGGAACCGGCGCCCAGGGCGCTGTCGGCGTCAGGGACCTCGACATCAATGCCGCCGGGACACGCCTCGTGGCCATCGGCAACTTCAAGCGGGTCGACGGGCTGCTGCGCGACCAGGTCGTGATGCTGACGCTGGGCGCCACCGAGGTGGTGACCCCGAACTGGCAGACGAACCGGTACTCGCCGTACTGCTTCAACTGGGCCTACGACAGCTACATGCGCGGGGTCAGCTTCTCCCCCGACGGCTCCTACTTCGTCGTGGCCACCACCGGCGGCTACAACGCCGGCACGCTGTGTGACACCGCGGCCCGTTTCCAGACGGCGGCGACGGGCTCCGCCATCCAGCCGACCTGGGTGGACTACACGGGCGGCGACACCTTGTGGGCCGTGACGGTGACCGAGAAGGCGGTCTACGTCGGCGGCCACCAGCGGTGGTTCAACAACAGCTGGGCCAGCGACAAGGCGGGTCCCGGGGCAGTCCCCCGGCCGGGCCTCGCAGCGTTGGACACCGCGACGGGGATGCCGCTGAAGTGGAACCCGGGACGCAACCCGCGTGGCGCTGCTGTCTATGCCCTCTACGCCACGACCCAGGGACTGTGGCTGGGAAGCAACACCGAGTACATCGGCAACCGCCAGTACAGGAGGCCCAGGCTTGCCTTCTTCCCACTGGCCTCGGGGAGCCCGGAGGCCTCCGACGCGACCGCAGGTCTGCCCGGCACGGCCTACCTGGGAGCCGACCAGTCGCCGCCGACGGCGACCACCAACGACCTGCGCAGGGTGCCGATGACGACCAGCGGCGCGGGCCGGAGTTCCTCGGTCGCCAACAGCGGCGTCGACTGGAGGACCGTCCGGGGGTCCTTCGTGGCGGGGGGCAAGCTCTACTACGGCAAGAGCAACGGCACGTTCAACTCCCGACTCTTCTCCAACGGGACCTTCGGACCCGAGGTCAGGATCGACCCCTACAACGACCCAGCCTGGGCCGACGTCGACACGGGCAGCAACACCACCTACCGCGGCCTGCCGCCCTTGCTCTACGGGACGCAGATGGGCACCGTGACCGGGATGGCCTACGCGAACGGGCGGCTGTACTACACCCGGAGCAACGACGCCAACCTGTACTGGCGCTGGTTCAACGCCGACAGCGGCATCATCGGCTCGACCCAGTTCACCGCGAACGCCTCGCGTAACTGGAGCGGCACGAGGGGGAAGTTCGCCACCGACGGGAAGCTGTACTTCGTCACGGCAGCGAGCGGAAACCTCTACTCGATCGCGCTGACGACCGCTGGACCGAGCGGTCCCACGCGCCCGGTCAACGGTCCGGCCACGGGTGGCCTCGACTGGCGAACGCGGGCGCTCTTCCTCGTGGGCCCCAACTAGACGGTATGGAGTGACCGCACGATTTTGTGTCGTGGGGCCTCGATTCCCTCGGATGGCCATGATCAACCCGACGGGTGGGTCGGTGTCAACGTCGTTCATGCTCGCTGCGCTGCGCGTGCTCCACGTTGACTCCGTCCGACCCGTCGGGTTGGTGGGGGCATCTATCGAGGGAACCGCGAAGCGGAGCTCTTGAGCTTTGGGTTGCGGGCCGGGCCTCGCTCACACAAATTCGTGGGTTACCGAGCAGGAAACCGCCTGCTCGGCCTATCCGACATGTGTGGGAGGCCC
>Ga0075530_1001032_pt1 | contig 13243 bp, 16 predicted proteins | sample NGEPerD_2_FD_75101 | JGI IMG/M metagenome (GOLD analysis project Ga0075530, IMG submission 75101) | Arctic peat soil microbial communities from the Barrow Environmental Observatory site, Barrow, Alaska, USA - NGEE PermafrostL1-D | ecosystem: Environmental > Terrestrial > Soil > Wetlands > Peat ...
CGGCGGGCCGTCACGGGGTCGTCGGAGGTGTAGGGCAGCACGACGAAGCCGTCGTCGACCAGCTGCTCGCAGGCATCGAGCAGCTCGGTGACGTCGGGCAGCAGCGTGCGGTCGTCACCGATGACCTCGACCTTGACCCAGTTGGTCTCCAGCGCCTCGCGCCCCAGCCTGGCGGTCAGCACGGCCTCCTGCGCGGTGAAGCAGCCGGCGGTGTTGGGCAGCGGCCGGATGCCGAGGCGGTCGAGCAGGTCCAGGATCGATCCGCTGGCCGATGGGTCGAGCCGGCGCATGGCGACGGTCGTCAGCTGGGTGCCGGAGGCGCGCAGCGCGCGCTCGAGCGCGTCGAGGCTCGGCGTCCCGCCGGTGCCGGTGATGAGCCGTGAGGTGAAGCGCTCACCGGCGATGACCAGCCCGGCGTCGTCGGGATCGTCGCCATCGTGGGTTGCACGGGTTGGGGCCGGCGCGGTCTGCGATGCGTTCAATTCAGCCACCTTGGCGAACCTCCACGATCTCGACGCGGTCGCCGTCGCGCAGCGGGGCGGACTGCCAGGCGCTGCGCGGCAGCACCTCCCGGTTGACGGCCACGGCCACCCCGCGGGTGCGTTCACCCAGCACGTCCGCCACGGTGGCGGCCTCGGGGAGCTCGCGGTTCTCGCCGTTCACGATCAGTTGCACGTCGGCACCTCCTGGGTTGCGCGGGTTGCGCGGGTCGCGCGCGGGGCGCGGAAGCGGTTCGGGGAGAAGGGGGCGATGACGTCGGGTGCGGCGCCGGTCTCCAGCAGCTCGGCGACCGCCTCGGCGGTCACCGGCGCCAGCAGCACGCCGTTGCGGTAGTGGCCGGTGGCGACCACCGTGCGGTCGTCGACGGCCCCGATCAGGGGCGCGTTGTCCGGGGTACCGGGACGCAGACCGGCGGCGCACTCCACCAGCTCCGCCTCGGCGATGCCCGGCACCAGCTCCCAGGCTGCGCGCAAAAGCTCGTGCACGGCGCCGGCGGTCACGGTGGTGTCGGAACCGACCTCTTCCATGGTGGCGCCCACCACCACCTCGCCGTGGCGCGGCACGATGTAGACGTCCTGGCCGCGCAGCACATGGCTGGGCAGCACCGAGCGGGGGGTCACACCCAAGCGCAGGATCTGGCCCTTCACCGGCCGCAGCGGCAGGTCCGGCACCAGCCGAGGTGAGCGCCAGCCGGCCGCCACCACGACGGCGTCGGCGTCCAGCGCGGCCAACTCGGAAGGGTCGGCCACCGCGGTGGCCACGAAGCGCGCGCCGCGTGCCCGGGCGCCGGCCCGCAGGGCGGCCAGCAGCCGGCGGTTGTGCACCTGGTGGTCGCCGGCGACGAACAGGCCGCCGCGGACGCCCGGAGCCAGGGCCGGCTCCCGGCGGCGCAGCGCACGGCCGGTCAGCCGCTCGGCGTGCAGACCGAGCTCGCTCTGGTAGGCGCGCAGCTCCTCGAGGGCGGCGACGTCGTCGCTGTCTCGTGCCACCGCGAGCGTGCCGCACTCGACGTAGCCGGGATCGGTCCCGGCGTCCTGCCCGAGCGCCGCGGCGAACTCGGGCCAGCGTCGGGCCGAGTCGAGGTTCAGCGCCAGCAGGGGCTCCTCGCCGTAGTGCAGCTCCGTGACCGGCGCCAGCATCCCGGCCGCCACGTGCGCGGCGGCGGCGCCGGGGTCCGGGTCGTGGACGGTGACATCCATCCCGCGCACGGCGCAGCGCCAGGCAACGGAGAGCCCGATGACACCGCCGCCGACCACGGTGACCTTCACCCCGCCACCTCCCCGGTGACTTCGGTCACTTCTGGGGCGTCCTCGCCCAGTGCGTCGAGCAGCTGCCGGACGGCCTCGCCGGGGTCGGCCGCGGAGTACACGGCGCCGACCACGGCGACGCCCCAGGCGCCGGCGGAGCGCAGCTCCGGCACGCGTTCCGCGGTCACGCCGGCGATGGCGATGACCGGCACGTCCACCGCCGAGGCGACCGCCTCGATGCCACGCGGCCCCAGCGGCGACGGCAGTCCGGCCTTGGTGGCGGTGGGGTACGCGGGTCCCACTCCCAGGTAGGTGGCGCCGCCGTCCACGGCGCGCCGGGCGCTCTCCGCGTCCCGACAGGTGGCGCCGACCATGCCGGGGCCCAGCAGGCGGCGAGCCACGGCGACCGGCAGGTCGTCATCGCCCACGTGCACCCCGTCGGCGCCCACCGCAAGCGCCAGGTCGACACGGTCGTTGATCAGGCAGACCGCCCCAGCCTCGCGGCACAGCCGCTGCAGGCGGCTGCTGTGCGAGTACCGATCGCGGTCGCTGACCTCCTTGCAGCGCACCTGCACCAGCGGTGCGCCGGCGGCGAGCGCGGCCTGTGTGGCGTGCAGCACCGCCGCGGCCGTGCTCGGGGGTGTCACGAGGTGAAGCCTGGGGACGTGGATCGGGGTTCGCCTCCCTGCGTCGGCATGATCCGAATCAGGTTCTGCCGGTCGAGGGCTGCGACAGCCCCCCTCTCAGCCCGGTGCGCCGGACTCCCGTGCGTTGCAAAGGCCGATGGTATGCGACTCCGCCGGAACTTCAAACTTGGTGCAGCGCCGGCGTTCAGCGCCGGCGCTCGTTCCCTTCGCCGACATAGGCGGCGCGCCCGGCGCCGATGCCGGCGATGGCCTGCGGGACCATCACCACCAGCAGGAACAGCACCGGCAGCGTCCAGCCCGCGGTGAGGTCGCGCAGCAGGCCGAACACGAACGGGCCGACGGCTGCCATGCCGTAGCCGACGCTCTGGCTCATGGCCGACAGCTGGGCGGCGTCGGAGGCGTCCCGACTGCGCAGGACCACCAGCGTCAGCGCCAGCGGGAACGCGGCACCCAGGCCGATGCCGAGCACCGTCGCCCACAGGAACGGATGCCACGTGGGAGTCAGCAGCAGGCCCAGGACACCGGCCGCGATGGTGAGGACAGAGCCCAGCGCCCATCCGCTTTGCTGCGCGGCGCGCGTGAGCATCGTCGGCACCACCAGGGCGATGGGCGCACCCAGGATGATCATCAGCGACAGCAGCCGGCCGGCGTCCTCGGGGCTCATGCCGTAGCTGCGATAGACCGACGGCAGCCATGACAGCAGGGTGTAGAAGCCGAGCGACTGCAGGCCCATGAAGGCCGTCACCTGCCACGCCACCCGGTCCCCCGCCAGGGATCGCGGCACCTCGGTGGTGCGGTCGTCGGGCACCGAGCGGCGGCGGCGGGAGGACGTCACGGCCAGCCACAGCACGAACGCCAGCGCCGATGGCAGCGCCCACACCCCCAACCCGGCGCGCCAACCGGCCGCGAAGGTCTCCGCGACCGGCACGGTGAGGATCGCGGCGGAGGACGCCGCGATCGCCATGACGCATACGTACAGGCCCATCATCAGCCCGGTGTGATGGGGGAAGTGACGCTTGACCATGGCCGGGATGAGCACGTTCGCGACCGCGATGGCCGCCCCCGCGAGGAACGTCCCCGCCATCAGCGTCACCGTGCTGGGGCCCAGGCGCAGCACCAGCCCGGCGGTGGTGATGCCGAGCACGACGGTGAGGGTGCGCTCGGAGCCCAGGCGCCGCGCCAGCCGGGGGGCCACCAGCGCACCGGCGCCGAAGCACAGGATGGGCAGCGCCGTCAGCAGCGAGGCGCTGGCCGCCGACAGCACCAGGCCGGCGCGGATGTCGGCCAGCACCGGTCCGACGCTGGCGACCGCCGGGCGCAGGTTGACCGCCGCGAGCAGGATGGCGAGCCCGAATGCCCATCCTTCAGGGCGGATGGCGTGGGCGGGCGCGGACGCAGCGGCGTGCGTTGCACGGGCGGTGTTCATGTACGACGTGTCTGCATGTTCAGATCTCCTCGGTTCCGCCGGCATGGTCGCACGCCCCGGGGCTCCGATACGGCTTCCGCTCGGGCTCCGATCCGGCGGGCGGAAGCGGGCCGCGAGCCACCGGGGTCAGGGGAGGCTCATCCCGATGGATCCGCGCCTGCTCGAGGCGGGGGCAGCCCACTTCCGTCGGCTGACTAGCCCCCGGTGGCTGGCCGCAAACCGGAGGACCCGTGTTCCTGCTGCGATACTTGCACGCCATCGGTCCAATCCTTCGCGAAGGGCGTCATCCATGAAGCTGGCTCGGCTGTTGAGCTCCACCTCGAAGCGGACATTCGTGCTGTACCCGGGGCTGGTGGCGTTGGAGCAGCGATTGCGTCGCCAACCGTTGCACCTCGCCTGGGCGCCGCTGCTGCCATGGGGCTACCTGCAGTACCGGCTGTCGGGCAACTACCGCACCCGCAAGGGCGGCGGCGGTCCGGGCGTGGCCGTCCCGCCCGACCGGATCGTCGACGGGGGGCTCTACGGCTACACGCGCAACCCGATGTACCTGGGCCACCTCATCTTCCTCACCGGTTTGACCGGCCTGACCCGCTCGCCGCTGGCCGCGTTCCTGGTGGCAATCAACCTGCCCTGGTTCGACCGCCACGCCCGCCAGGACGAGGAGCGACTGCTGCACCTCTTCGGCGCCGACTACGCGACCTACCGCGACCGCGTCCCCCGCTGGCTCCCGGGTCTCCCCGGCAGCACACCGCGGTAGCGGCGGGGCGCACCCACCCGGAAGGCTACGGTTCCTCGGTCGGCTCCTCGGTCGGCACGTCGGTCGGCTCCCCAGTTGGCTCGTCCGTCGGCTCCCCAGTTGGCTCGTCCGTCGGCTCCTCGGTCGGCTCCTCGGTCGGCACCCCGGGCTCCGGATCAGACGGTGTCGGGCTGGGCGACGGCGAAGGGCTCGCGGTGGGCGTGGGGCCGGGGGCCGGCACCCCCAGCGCCGCGGCCACCAGCCGCTCCGTCGCCAGAGGCACGGCGGTCTCGCCGCCGAAGATGAAGGCCGCGTTGAAGCGATGGCGGCTCTCTGCCAGGAAGGCGGTCAACTCGGGGGGGAGCGCTTGCCACGACGGGTCGACCAGCAGGATGGGCTGGGTCAGGGCACCGGCCGCGAGCGCATCGGGGAAGTCCTCGCCGGTGGCCACGAATAGCTGGAACTGACCGCGACGACGGCGCAGTGCCTCACGAAGGATCTCCAGGTTGGTCTGGTAGCGGGTTGCACCGGCCAGCCGGGGCGCCACCAAGAGCTCCTGAGCGATGACCGCCGAGCCCCCGACGATGGTCACCGGCCCAAGCTCCCGCGCTCCGAACGACAACCTGCTCTGCTGTGTCAGCAGGATGTCTGACGGTGCCAGGCTGTTGGCGGACAGCGCGTCGGGGAAGTTCAGCCCCGAGGCCACGGCGACGTCGTTGCCGTTGGTCTGATTGGCGATGGCCACCGCGGTCTCATAGCGGTTCGAGCCGGCCAGCCGCTGCACGTTCGGGGCGAGGGTCGAGAGGGCCTGGGCGACGGAGGCTGACAGGGCGGCTTCCCCACCGAGCACGTAGATGGTCTGGGGAGACAGCCTGCGGATCTCGTTGGCGACGGAGGGGATCAGCTCCGTGCTCGAAGTCAACAGGATGGGTGCCCCGAGCTGCCCCGCGAGCGGACCGGCAGCGAGCGCGTCGGGGAACGAGTCCGCTCGAGCGATCAGCACGGCGCTGGCCGGCGGGTTCGGCCAGGCGGACTCGCTCAGCCTGATGGCGGTTTCGATGCGGTTGCCGCCGGCGATCCGCCCAACGAACAGCGGCGTTTGCGCCGACGCGCGTGACATCAGGACCATCGAGGTGATCAGCAGCATCGCAACGAGGAGGAGGCCGGTCTTCTTCATTCGTCATCCTTGACTTGGGGGCAGCGACGGGAACCCGTCCCACGCACCTCGAGGGTCGGCACGAAGTTGGGCCCGCAACCGAGTGAACATGCCGTGCGTCACGTCGCCCAGTCCGTAGCACGGGCCGGCGACCGGCGGGTGTCAAGCCTTGGGACCAGGGAGGCCTGCCCGTCTCGCAGCAGCCTTGGCGGGGAGCCCGTCATCGAGCCGAAAGGGTCGCACAGGAAGCGCCGGAGGTGTTAGCCCTTGCCCCGTGCCTCGATCGTGGTGACCGGAGCCTGGATGGAACGGGAGAGCCGACTGGGCACGTCCATCTTCAGCCAGCGGGAGATCCGGGCCGGCAGCGTCGAGACGATGACCTCGTCGAAGGACTGCGTCATCAGGAGACTCCGGGTTGCCTGCACCGGATCTGCGTCGCCGACTTCGCCGTCTGCCTCGCCGCCGGCTGCTTGGACCTGCTCGATCATCTGGGCGAGGCGCTGCTCGGACCGCATGCGCGCCTCGGCATCCCTGGCCTCCTGCTTGCGCTCATCGGCTTGGATCGCCTGACTCAGTCGGTCCAGTTGCTCCGGCGTCCACGCCTCCTCGTCGGCCACGGCGAAGCCGTAGATTCGGTCGGAGGCCTCATGCTCGGGGGCGGTCATGGGGACCAAGATGTAGAACCGGCTATCACCGGCCCCCCGCTCAATGCGATCTCGGACCGCGCGGTCCAGTTCCTCGCCGCCCAAGGTCTGGTTGGCGACGATCAGGTAACGGCCCATGGCGCGCCCCTCCGATGGCCAGCGGTGACCGCTGTTTTCTTCGACCGTCTTCTTCCCTACGGATGACGGGTCGACACCAACCACGCGACGCTCGGGCGGCATGGCTGTCGGGGCCCGATCGGCAGGCTGGTGGGTGGCCACCGTGGCTGCTGTGGGTGAGGTGACGCTGCATCGTCGGGCGTCCATGTCGGCCGCATCCCAGCCGAGGCCTGCGATAGTCGGACCGACCGGCTCCGCCATCGAGTCCTTGAACGCGTTCCTGGGTGTGGCTAGGATCCCGCAATCTGACGCATTAATTCAATGGCGCATGTATCTCTGGACGAACAAAGGATGAGCATGAACGAGCACAGCTCAGGAAGTGCCCGGCGTACGGCTCCCATGCCGTACCGATCAGCGCGGACACCCTGCGGATGGCAACTGCCGGACGGCGCACGGATTGCTGTGTGGGTCATTCCCAATGTCGAGTTCTTCCCACTCGACGAGGACATTCCGGGAGGCCGCGGGCAAGCACCTGATGTCCCCGCCTTCGCCAAGCGGGATTACGGCGGTCGGGTCGGCTTTTGGCGTGTGTTCGATGCACTGGCCGAGCACCAGGTGCCGCCGACCACCGCCTTCAACCGCGAGGTGCTCGAGGCCTATCCCGAGGTCGTCTCGGCCATGGTGGACGCGCGCTGGGAGTTCATGGGCCACTGCAACACCAACAATCGCCTGCTGTCGACGATGACCGCGGAAGAGGAGGCGCGCACGATCACGGCGGTGGCCGAGGGAATCGAAGGGGCGACCGGCACGCGGCCTCGCGGCTGGCTCGGCGCGGGCCTGCACGAGCGCTGGACCACGCTGCAGCGGCTCGACGAGGCCGGCTACACCTATGTCGCCGACTGGGTCAACGACGACCGCCCCAACTCCATCGACGGCACCGGGCTCACCTCCGTGCCCTACAGCACCGAGATCAATGACAAGCCGGCGTTCGAAACCTGGCATATGCAGTCCGACGAGTTCGCCGACATGGCGCTGCGGCAGTTCGAGGTGCTCTGGCGGGATAGCGCCGAGGAACCCCGTGTCTTCGCCATCGCGCTGCACCCGTACCTGATCGGTGTCCCCCACCGCATCGATGCCCTGCGCCGCCTGCTCGGCGAGCTGCGCACGCGCGAAGGGGTCTGGTGGGCCACCGGCAGCCAGATCGAGGACTGCTACCGCCAGACCAGCTCCAAATCCGAATGATCCGCTCAGGGAGTTGACGATGATCGTAATGCCGGATGGGACAGAGTTCTTCGTGTTTGACGGGCATACGCACCTCGGTGGCCGTCCCTACCAGACCTCCGTGGTCTCTCCGCAGCACTACCTCGAGGAAGAGCTGCTGGGAGACATGGACGCCTCAGGGGTCGACATGGCGGTTGTGTTTCCGCGGGGGAACCCTCACGGTAACTACCACGCGGAGAACTCCTATGTCGTCGAGGCCGCCGACCGGCATCCAGATAGGCTGGTGGCGTACGCACGCATCAATCCGTATTATCGCGAGGAGTGCATCGACCATATTCAGGAGTTCGCGGAACGGGGCGCGCGGGGACTGAAGTTCCATCCGTTCAAGGACACCGGCGGGACGCCTGTCAACAGCCCTGACTTGATGCACCCCCTCATGGAGGAGGCCGAAAAGGCGGGGCTCGTGGTACTCATCCACAGCGGCGAGGCATGGAACTCCTCCCCCGCCCTGATCGGTGACCTGGCGGCCAGCTTTCCGGGGGTCACGTTCATCATCGCCCATGCGGGTCTTTGGGAGTTCCATCAGGAGGCGATCGTAACCGCCAAGCGGCTGAGCAATGTCTACGTGGACACCGCAGAGGTCGCACCCCCGCGGGTGGTGACCAACTGCATCCGCAACATCGGGCAGGACCGCGTCATCTATGGGTCCGATCGCCCCGCTATCGCATTCGGCTTCGAGATCGGCAAGGTCTTGAAGTACGCGGACTTGACGGACTCGGAGGTGGCTTCTGTGTTGGGAGAGAACCTCCTTGGACTGCTCAACCTGACACCGGACCGAGCCGCGCGGGCCAGGGTGGAGCTGGCGGCCATCTAGCCAGTCCGCGGGCGCTTTCGACCCGTCTTACGCTGAGTTGAGCAGATCGGACGCATTGCAACACCACGCAGAGTCACGTACCCTCCCCTTGCGGGTCGAGCAGCGGGCTGGCCCACACCGGCGCGCGCCGCCCACGGCGGGGCAAGGACGAGGGCGGCTCATGGCATCCCTGCAGGCATCTGCAACAACGTCATCGCCAAAGACGAAGCGCCCGGTGGCATCGATCTGGCTGCCGTTGCGCTACCGCCCATCCCAGTACGCGCTGTACCTGGCGGGCTGCGTGGTGTTCGCCATCGGGGCGACCTGCTTCATCGAGGCCGGCCTCGGGACTGATCCCCTCGACGTGTTCGCGATCGGTCTCCGCGACCTCACTCCGCTGACCGTGGGTCTGGCCCAGGGAGGGTTCGCCGCGCTGATGCTGCTGCTGTGGGCGGGGATCACTCACCGGATCCCGTCGATCTGGCCCTTCATCACGTTCTTCTTCTGCGGATCGATGATCGATCTCTGGCTGCACGGCGGCCTGCTCGGCCGCACCCCCTTGGCCGATGGCTCGCTCATGCTGACCGGTGTCGCACTCTGCTCGTTGGGGTCGGCGTACATCATCATGAGTGGCATCGGCATCCGCGCGATGGACCTCGTGGCCATCGCACTGGTCGAACGGACTGGCCGCCCCTTCTGGATGTTCAAGGCGATGTTCGAGGCGCTGTTGCTCACGGTCGGGTGGGGACTCGGGGGTCCGGTCGGCATCGGAACGCTGTTCTTCCTGGCCTTTGTCGGCTTCCTGATCCAGCCGGTGATGGCCTTGAACGGCCGCCTGGTCGGTCTTCCCAATTATGCGCTGCCAACGCTGCACGCCCCATCACATCAGGTCGCGGGCGACGAAGCGGCCTGAGCCCGCCCGGCGGTCGTTGAGATTGTGATGGACTTCGGGACGGGCGAGACTCGGACGGTGGAGTTCATCAGCACCGATGACTTCACCGAGTGGGACAGCGTCGAGTTCCAGGTCGACGCTTCGTTCTAGGAGGCGCGGACATGGCGGAAGCAGCGCACTACGACACGCAGGTGAACAAGGGCAGCCTGCAGATGGGCATCCTCAAGAACATGCTCAACAACCGGTGGGAGCGTGGTTGGCGCCTGCACAGCATTTTCGAGCAGGCCGGCAACACGATCATGGTGTTCGAGCGACGCGACGACCGCTAGCCCAGCAACGGGCTGTCCTACTCGGCTCGGACCTCTCCGCCGGCGGCACGGGTCACCTCGTCGTGGTAGCTCTGCCACTTGTCGTAGTCGTCAAGGACGATGTCGATGTTGATGGGCATGGTGTCGTAGCTCTCCGGAAGCCCTCCCGGCACGCCGGCCAGCGCCGGGCCCCGTTCGAACTCCGGCAACATGGGCTGGAAGTCCGACAGCATGTATTCGGTCAGCAGCAGGGCCGAGGCGGGACATGGTGTCCGGTGGTGGATCGCCACGCCGGTGACGCGGGAGATGAGCGGCTCGACGGCCGGCTCCCATTCAATGGGAGCTCCCTCTGCCATCATCGACGACACCGTGTTGTGGTACAGCGACGAGGCAACGCGGTACTCACCGCTCAGCAGCAGCTGTGCACCCAGGGTGTGCCCGTCCACGATCTGCGTACCATCGGTGACGGCGGCCACGATCATGTCCACTGCCTCACGTTCGGTCATGCCCTGTTCGGCCACGTACCAGTCGTTGACCAGGGTGGCGAACCAATTGACGTCGTCGAGCTGGTAGGCCAGCCCGTCCGCGGAGAAGACCTCTTCCCACGTCGTCGGCGCGGCGTCGAGGTCGTGTTGCCAAGCCGCCAGGTAGGTGTAGGTCTCCACCGCTGCCCAGGTGTCGTTGACCACGGCGATTCCCTCTGTCAACGGCGTCTCCAGCGGCGCCAGGATGCCCTCGCGGGTGATCGTCTCAAGGTCGTAATCGTTGATGGCAATGACATCGGCGACGTCGGACGTGTTGGCCCTTTCCTGCTCCATGATCTGCAGGTGCAGCTCGGCCGCTCGGTGAAGCTGCGCCGGCACGCCGGTGTCCTCAACGAACCCCTCGATCAACGGCTCGGTCGTTTCCACGTTGATGGAGGTGAACAGGTCGATCGGCACGTCGCACTCGCCCGTCGCAAGCTCGATCAATGCTGAACGCCGCTCCTCCCCCGTGAGCCCCTCGAGCTCTGCGTACACCCCTTCCAACGACAGCGGACCTGCAGGGGTCGCCTCCGCCGTTGCTGCTACCGCGGTCGCCGCGCCGTTCCCTTCCTCCGCCGCCGGAGTGTCATCGGTCGCCGCGCCGCCGCCCTCTTCCGCTGCCGGCGCCCCACCGCACGCGGCGAGGACCATCGCAGCGAGGAAGAAGCCAGCCAGAAGTCGAGTGCTGACCACAGCCCGAGCACGCGTGCGCAGCAAATTCACAATATCCCTATCTCGAGGGACGCACCATCAAGGCCACGACTGCCGCTGACCGACCAACCACTGCCGGGGACCGAAAACCTAGATTGAGTGTGCTCGCCACGTCGACCCCTGCCTGGTGGCCACAGATGCAGCAAAGCTCAGGGTGCCGTCAATCCTTCTCCGCCTTCTGTTCACCTTCGGAGCCCTCCGACTCGGCTGACCCCGCCTCGAAGAACCATTTGGAGAACAGCACGAGGAGCAGCGCCCCGTAGGTGTCGGCGAGTACGGACACAAACCACTCCGCGCTGTAGTGCAGCCAGTACGCCGGCCAGAGCGCTGTTGGTTCACCATGCGCCAGCTGATCGCTCACCCAGTCCGGCAGCGCGGTGAAGTGGTAGATCACCGACTGGACTACGAGCAGCGTCAGCAAGGCGATGCTCAGGCTGTGTTGGCGGATCCCTCTGGGCCCTTGAAGCGCGGCTCTCCGCTGAAGATCCCGTTGGCCATCGCGACCTCCGAAGTCGCGGGAACGCCGCTCGAGGCGGCCTTTGCCCGCACGGTAGAAGGCGTCGGGCGAGGAACAGCGCAACCGCTGCGGATGCGGGCTGGCCAGCGGGGAATCGGGACCCACACCGCGTCGCGTTGCAAGCGCCTTGGTCGAGAGCTGTGGGCCCGGCAGGGATCGAACCTGCGACCGAGCGATTATGAGTCGCCTGCTCTAACCACTGAGCTACGGGCCCGGCGCTCGCAGCCTAGCGGGACACCCGGGCCCGCGAGCGACCGCGCCACCGGCAAACCGCGCGGATGCACGCGGCGTGTCCGGGCACCATGGCATGGTGGCTGCGCCCGTCCCCGCCCGCCTGACCAACACCGCGTTGCTGGTGCTGGTGGCCACGGCCCTCGTCACCGGCACGCTCGCGTTCGGGCTGGGAACCGCGCCCGGCAGGATCGTGGTGGTGACCCACGCCATCGCGGGCACCGGGCTGCTCGTGCTGTCGCCGCCCAAGGGCCACATCGTGCGTCGCGGTCTGGCGCGGCAGCGATCGTCGCGCGGCGTTTCCATCGCCCTGCTGGTGTTCCTGGTGGTCACGCTCACGTCGGGGTTCGCCCATGCGGCCGGCATGTGGCGGCTCATGTTCGGGCTGACCACGATGCAGATCCACGTGGCCGCGGCGATCGCCTCGGGAGGCCTGGTGGTCTGGCACGTCATCGCGCGTCCGCAGGTGCCGCGACCCACCGACCTGTCGCGGCGCTCCGCGGTGCGCGGTGGCGGAGTCCTGGCCGCGGCCGGGGCCGTGTGGCTCGCCACGGAGGGCGCCTTCTCGATCGCTCGGACACGCGGAGCCGCCCGGCGCTTCACCGGTTCCCACGCGATCGGCACTGACGAGCCTGCCCGCATGCCCGTGACCCAGTGGTTCGACGACGCGGTGCCCGACGGCTCCCTCGACGCGGTCGTCACCGTCCGGGATGCGCGGGGGGCTCGGCGGGTGCCGGTGGCCGACATCGACACGGTCGGTGACCGCGTGCGGGCGACCCTCGACTGCACCGGAGGCTGGTACGCAACCCAGGACTGGCGCGGCGCGAGCCTGCAGCGGATCGTCGAAGCGCGACCGGAGGACCGCAGCCTCGTGGTGACGTCGGTGACCGGGTACCAACGTCGGCTGCCCATCGAGGCGCTGCCCGCGCTGCTGTTGGCGACCAGGGTCGGTGACGCACCGCTGTCCCGCGGCCACGGTGCCCCGTTGCGGCTGGTCGCACCTGGCCGACGCGGCTTCTGGTGGGTCAAGTGGGTTGTCGAGCTGCGCACCGACGCCGCCCCGCCCTGGCAACAGCCGCCCTTCCCGCTGACCTGACGGGTGCCCCGGAACGGTCTCCATCCCTGCCGTCGCGCCCTATGTGCGGCGCGGTCAATCTGGACCCAGCCTTGTACACTCCGGCGGGCACGCCTTCCGGGGTAGCTCAATTGGCGGAGCAATCGACTGTTAATCGATCGGCTGTGGGTTCGAGTCCCACCCCCGGAGCCAGCACCACATCTCCGCGACCGCTCCACCAGTGCAGGTGTGGCCGCCAGCGCCGGTGGGCATAGCGAGCGCAAGCGACGACAGGAGCACGCATGCGATTTCGACTGACCCTTCTGCTGGGACTGGCGATCGGCTACGTCCTGGGAACCAAGGCGGGACGTACGCGCTATGACCAGATCATGGAGCTGTGGAACCAGGTCATGGGCAGCGAGACGGTGCAGCAGGTGAGCCAGCAGGTCAGCGGCCTC
>Ga0075530_1001035_pt1 | contig 13232 bp, 11 predicted proteins | sample NGEPerD_2_FD_75101 | JGI IMG/M metagenome (GOLD analysis project Ga0075530, IMG submission 75101) | Arctic peat soil microbial communities from the Barrow Environmental Observatory site, Barrow, Alaska, USA - NGEE PermafrostL1-D | ecosystem: Environmental > Terrestrial > Soil > Wetlands > Peat ...
AGTCACTCCGCCCGACTTCGAGCGCATCACGCAATCCCTCGAACGCTGGGAGCAGTGGTGCGACGCGTGGTGCGAGGCGGCGGCCGAACACGAACGACTGGGCCGGGACGCGCTGGCCGCAGGTCAGTTTCGCTCCGGCGGCGCCCATCTGGGCCGGGCGGCGCTCTATTTTCATTTTGCCAAGTTCGTATTCGTCATCGATATCGACAAGATGCGGAGCGCGCACATGAGGGCCGTTGCCTGCCTCAACGATGCGCTTCCCCATCTCGACCCGCCTGGCGAGCGTCACGAGATCGCCTTCGAGGGGGCCACGATCTTCGGGGTGCTGCGCAGACCTGCCGGGGAGCGGCGTTCGCCCGCGGTCGTGCTGGTGCCGGGGCTCGACTCCGCCAAGGAGGAGCTGCAGGCAAGCGAGGCTCTGTTCCTGGAGCGCGGTTTGGCGACATTCACCGTCGACGGCCCCGGGCAAGGCGAGGCCGAGTACGCGCTTTCAATCCGCGGCGACTGGGAGACGCCGGGCGCGGCCATCATCGACCATCTCTGCGCGCAGCCGGGCATCGATCCCGAGAGAATCGGCGTCTGGGGGGTGAGTCTCGGTGGCTATTACGCGCCGCGTATCGCGTCCGGTGTATCCCAGGTGCGAGCGTGCATTGCGCTGGCGGGCGCCTACAACTTCGGCGCCATCTGGGAGGGCCTTCCGCAGCTAACCCGCGACACCTACCGCGTGCGTTCAAACACGGACAACGAGGAAGAGGCGCGGGCGCATGCGCTGACGCTGTCGCTCGAAGGGTTTGCGGAGCGCATCACCTGCCCGCTGCATGTGGTGATGGGAAAGCTCGACCGCATCATCCCCTGGACCCAGGCCCAGAGACTGTGCGACGAGGCGTCGGGAGACGTCGACTTCCTGCTGCTCGACGACGGCAACCACGGCTGTGCCAACGTCTCCTATAAGCACCGCTACTACAGCGCCGACTGGATGGCCGCGCGGCTGGGGGCCGCGGGATGAGTGTCGTTGAGCTCGAGGCCGATGTCGTCGTCGCGGGTGCCGGCCATAACAGCCTCATAGCGGCCGCCTATCTAGCTCGCGCCGGCTTCGAAGTGATCGTGCTCGAGGCGCGCGACATCATCGGCGGCAACACCGTCACCGAGGAGCTGACCCTTCCCGGCTTCAAGCACGACTCGTGCTCCAGCGCACATGTACTCATCCAGTCGAACCCCCTGCTGCGAAACGACGAGCTCGAGCTCGGCCGCTATGGGTTGCGTTACATCTACACCGATCCGGCCGTAGTGATGCCGTTCGAGGACGGCTCAAGCCTGACGATGTGGCGCGACTCTCAACGAACTGCGGCGGAGATCGCTCGCTACTCGAAGCCCGACGCGCTCGCATATCTCGAGCTTCTCGCGCAGTGGGATGCGGGCCTCAAGCAAGTCCACTCACGAATCAACAACCTCCCCCCTTCGGAGGAGACCCTCGACAACGACGCGGGCCGGGCTTATTCGAAGCTGAACGCGATGAGCGCGCAGGACTTCGTCTTCGATCACTTCGAGCACGAGCGCGTGCGCTCATTGATGCTGTGGCTTTCCTTTGCAACGATCCAGGACACGCAACGGCCGGGCACCGGCATCCTGCCCCTTTCCGTGGCAGCGGGACGACAGGAGTTCGGGTGGGCGACGCCGGTGGGCGGCTCGGGAGCTCTTCCGGACGCGCTGGCCCGGTTGATCGAGGCACACGGAGGCACGGTGATCCCGGGCTCGCCGGTGACCGAGATCATGGTGGAGAAGGGCCGCGCTACCGGGTGTGTGACGGCGTCGGGCGGCGTCTATCGCGCCCGGAGGGCGGTCCTCTCGACGATCCACGCCGCCCGCCTTGTAGACGTGCTTCCTGCCGACGAGGTACCCGAGGACTTTCGCTCCGCGATGGCAGAGTGGCGACCCGGCCTCACTTTGTTCGCGCTTCATGTCGCCCTGCGACGGGTGCCCTCATTCTCGGTCGAGGAGGGCGTTCTGATGGCGACGGCCGGCGCCTACGGCTCACCGGCAGGGCTCGCCGAGCAGATCAGCGCTCATAACGAGGGGCGTACCTGCGACCGGGACCCATGGATACTCGTCGTCAACTCCAGCGCAGTGGACCCCGGACGCGCACCCAACGGAGGCGCAACGCTGAAGCTTCTGACGATCGCCCCGCGCGAGCTCCTCGACACCAGTTGGGACACCGAACGCGACCGCTTCGGCCATGCCTTGCTCGAGCGGGTCGCCGACCGCATGGACTTCGATTCCGCCGATGCCCTGGCGGTCGTGGCCGAATGCCCGCTCGACCTCGAGGAGCGAAATCCTCACAACTATCTCGGCGCCTGTCACGGTGGAGAGCTCTCACCGCGGCAGTCGGGGGTCAACCGGCCGGCCCCCGGTTATTCGGGTTACCGCCTCTGGCTCGACGGTCTTTACCAGACCGGGGCGACCACGCATCCAGGGGGGTCGGTGTCGGGCCGCCCCGGCCGCAACGCAGCGCGCGTGATGCTCTCGGACTTGGGCGTCGACCCCTCGAGCCTGATGCGGTGACGTTCGGGAGCATCGCTATCATTGTCATAGCTATGGGAGTGGGTGCCTTCATCAAGGGCGCCACCGGGCAGGGCCTGCCACAGATAGCGATACCTGTGATCGCCACCTTCCTGGGGGTGGAGGCGGCGGTGGTCATCATGGCGGTGCCCGGAATCATCAGCAACACATGGCTGATCTGGACCAATCGCAGCTTTTTCTCGCGCACACGTGACCTGCCGGCGCTGCTCGTGATGGGAACGGCGGGAGCCGTGCTCGGAACGATCCTGCTTAAGAGCCTCGACCCCGACATCTTGTCCCTCGTCCTGGCAGGAATGATCGGGCTCTACATCCTCGTCTACTTCCTCCATCCCACGCTGCGCCTGACGCCCCCAGTAACACGGTTGACGTCACCGCCGGTGGGGGCCGCGGCCGGCGTTCTTCAGGGCGCGACCGGCATCTCGGGTCCGTTGATCTCGACCTACCTGCACGGCTTCAGGCTGGAGAAGGAGATCTACGTCTTGTCCATCACCACCGTGTTCCAGGTCTATGCCATGGTCCAGGCGATCACGCTGGCGGCACTCGGTCTCTACACCACTCGCCTATTCGTGTTGAGTCTGCTGTCGCTGGTGCCGATCATGGCGTTCCTGCCGCTCGGGTCGCGTCTCACGGGCCGGCTGTCGCGCAAGACCTTCGAGTACATGATCCTGGCGGTGCTGCTGGGCTCGGGGCTGAAGCTGGTCTTCGACGGCCTCACCTAGAAGTCGCACGAATCTCGGGACCTCGCGTGCTCACCCACGAAGTAGTACGACCGGACGGCGTCCGATTGGCGAGGAGGGTCTACGAGGGAGGGGGCCAGCCGGATTAGAGGAGCGGCCAGGGGGCAGGCGCCTCCGGTCGTTTCCTTCCCCGTGATAGCGTCGATTTTTGATCAGTTTCCGATCAAGAGGTCGCAGCCATGTCGTCCACCCCGACCGACAGCGAGCTCAAGGCGCGTCACCGTGCCATGTGGGCCTCAGGTGACTATGACTCGATGGTCGAGACCTTCCTCCTGCCCCTGGGGCCGGTCCTCGTGGAGGCTTGCGGGATCGGCCCGGGGATGCGTGTGCTCGACGTCGCCGCCGGCACCGGCAACGCCTCGATCCCTGCCGCCGAGCGCGGAGCATCGGTGGTCGCGAGCGACCTCACCCCCGAGCTGCTCGACGCGGGTCGCCGGCGCGCGGGGGGCGTCGAGCTCGAGTGGAAAGAGGGCGACGCCGAGCGACTGCCCTTCGAGGACGAGGACTTCGACGTCGTCATGTCCTGCATCGGCGCGATGTTCTCTTCCACCAGGCCGATGAGCTCGTACGCGTGTGCCGCCCCGGCGGCACGATCGGCTTCGTGAACTGGACGCCGGAGGGGATGATCGGCGCGCTGTTTCGGACGATGGGCCCGTTCGCCGCACCGCCGCCGCCCGGCGCCCAGCCGCCGCCGCTATGGGGCGCAGAGGACCATCTCCAGGACCTGTTCGGCGACCGCGTCGCCTTCACCACGCTGGAACGCCGCGTGCTCGAGATAACCGCCTTTCAGCGCCCGCTCCACTACCGCTAGCACTTCAAGGAGCGCTATGGGCCGACAATCGCGGTGTTCGCGAACGCCCACCGAAACGAGCGGGCGCAAGAGCTCGACGAGGCGCTCGCGGAGTTCTGCCACGAGTGGAACCTCGGTACCGACGAGCAGGCGCGTTTCGAGCACGAGTATCTGCTCGCGATCGGGACGCGGGCGTAGGGGCTCCGGATCGAGGGGAGCGACGGGCAAGTGCTCCCGCTGGTGCTACATCCGGGTGATTTGACCGAACCTTTCCACATAAAGAGCGGCAGCCGCTCCTAACGTGGGAAGTCGCAACTACGGGAATGTGCTCCCAGCCGCGCCCCCCTCCGAGCGCACCGATGCGGCCACGGTGTCGCTCGTGCCCGGCCGGTTGAGGTTTGACTGCGTCTCGCGCGTCGTGGAGAGCGGGCCACCGACCGTGTAGTAGCGGTGTCCTGCGACCATCAGCTCCTCGGCGGGGAAACGCGTCATGATCTCGCAGCCATCGGCGGTGACGACGAGCTGCTCCTCGATGCGCGCCGCCGACCATCCATCGGCAGCAGGCCAGAATGTTTCCAAGGCGAATACCATGCCCTCCTCAATGGGCTCGGGATGATCCAGCGACACCAGGCGGCTGAATACGGGCTTCTCCCAGATCGACATGCCTACTCCGTGCCCAAACTGCAGCGCGAACGCAGCTTCTTCGTCCGGAAACCCGAAGTCCTGGGCCCGCGGCCACACCTCTACGACATCAGCGGTGGTGACACCGGGCTTGATGAGGGAAATGGCTTCGTCGAGTAAGTCACGGCAGCGCTTGTAGGCGTCCACCTGCGCGTGGGATGCGCTTCCGATTGCGAACGTCCGGTAATAGCAGGTCTTGTAGCCCATGTAGCTGTGAAGAATGTCGAAGTAGGCGGGGTCTCCCGGGCGCAACACCCGGTCGGTGTAAACGTGCGGATGCGGGTTGCAACGCTCGCCGGAGATTGCATTTACTCCCTCCACGAACTCAGAGCCGAGGTCGTAGAGCACTTTGTTGACGAGACCTACGCACTCGTTCTCCCTCATACCCGGGCGCATGGTGCGGTAGAGCTCGTCGTAGGCGGCGTCGACCATCATGCAGGCGGTGTTCAACAGCGTAATCTCGTCCTCGGACTTGATCAGGCGCGCCTGCTGCATCAGCTGTTGGCCGTCCACCACCTCTATTCCCTCAGCCTGCAGCGCGAACAGAACCGGTAGCTCGATCGCGTCCACGCCCAAAGGGTCGTGAAGGAGGCCTCGCTCGGCGAGCTCGATGCGGATCTTTCTTGCCACGTCCTCGGCGCGACCCGACTCAGGCGACATGGCGCCCCTCAGGGTCGATATCCCCGCGCGTGAGCGACCCTCCAGCCATGGGTTATAGAGCTGATGGTGGCGCGCGGCCGAGCCGAAGTCCCACATGATCGGCTCGTCACCCTGTGGAAGCAGGCAAAAGCGGTTGAGCTTGTCCTGCGCCCAAGTGCCGATGTGGGTTGCGGTGATAAAGCGGATGTTGTTCATGTCGAAGCACAGCAGCGCGCCGCAGCTCGAATCCGCCAGCACCTGCTTCGCCCGCTCCACACGACCGGTGCGCAGACGTTCCATGTCGACGCGTTGTTCCCAGTCGACGTTCATGAGACCGAATGTCTTGAGGCCCACAGCCCCTCCTCCACCTCGCACGCCACGCTCCGGGTGGAGGCGGCGGAGAGAGTTTACGCAATCGTTTGCGGTCTCGGATCTCCTGGAACCGGTGTCAAGCGACCCCGTCCGCCTAGGAATCCTGCTCAGACGTCCTCTGCCGACGTGTTTCAGGGGACACGTAGTCGCGCAGCGAACGGAAGCGGGAACCCACGATCACGGTCCCCGCCAGGCAGGCCACTCCGCCGACGACCACCGAGGGACCGGCGCCCACGGCCTGAGCGACGAAGCCCGCCTCCACATCACCCAGGCGCGGCCCCCCTGTGACCACCATGAGGTTGAGCGCGTTCATGCGGCCGAGCAGAGAGTCGGGAGTGACCTCAAGAAGGATCGTGCTGCGAAACACGGCACTGATGACGTCGGCCGCGCCCGCGACTGCGAGCCAGAACAGCGTCAGGATGAAGGAGTGGAGGGAGACTCCCGCAACGGTGATCGCGGCTCCCCATACCGCCACCGAAATCAGCACGGCGACGCCGCGGCGCCGGACCCGAGAGACCCAGCCGGTGGTCAGCGCTCCGATCAGCGCTCCCGCCGAGGGGGCCGCGTAGAGCAGCCCGAGCCCGAACGGCCCCACTGCGAAGGTGCCGTCGGCGAGCGCCGGGAAGACGGCGCGGGGCATGCCAAAGATCATCGCCACCAGGTCGATTATGAAGATCGACATCAGCAGGGGGGTCCTGCGCGCGTAGGAGAGCCCCTCTCTGATGGCCGCAAGTCCGAGCTGCGCAGTGGGTGACTCCTCCCTCTCCATGGACTCTCCAGGACGCAGGGCGGGCATCCAACGCAAGGCGATGAAAGCCGCCACGAACGTCATCGCATCGACAACGTAGATCCAGCCCACATTCGACAGAACTCCGAGAAGCAAACCTCCCAGCGCAGGGCCTGCGATGTGAGTCGTCTGGTAGAGGACCTGGCGCAGTGCCATCGCGGCCGGCAACTGGTCTGAGGCCACCAGGGTGGGGATGGCGGAGCTGCGAGCCGGGCCGTCGATCGCGGTAACCGCAGACCCAACCGCCACGAGCGCATAAAGGGCGCCCGGTCCCGGCGAGCCCCACAGCGACAGAGCCGCCAGCGCCGCAGAGTCTGCTATCAACAGCAGCTGGGCTCCGGCCATGATCTTGCGCCGGTCGAAAGTGTCCACCAGGGGGCCGCCCACGATCGAGACGAGGATGAGCGGCACCACCTCGGCCAGGCCGACCAAACCGACCGCGGCGGTTGACTTGGTGAGCGCAAATATCTGGAAGGCCACGGCGACCGTGCGCATGTGGGTGCCGATCAGCGACACGACCTGGCCCAGCCACAGCGCCCTGTAGGGGACCGAGTCCCTGAGTGGAGAGATGTCGATTGCGATGGCGCGGGCCCGGCCGAGCCCTGCTCGCGCCGGCCTCAACGGCTCATCTACCCTCCCAGTCGGCTCCCATGATCCAGTGAAGCTAAACGGGGGCCGGACCTTCTGGGGCGGTCAAGGAGATACCTCAGTCTGAGGAAATGCCCCCTGACCGGGCCAAACGCTTTGTGGACCAGAAGGGAATTGAATCCTGACCTCACCCGTGCGAGGAAGGCAACGGGGGGATTACGGGGAACCATCAATGACCGACGGGGTACTCATCGTTGCAGCTCAGCGGGAGTTTTGAACCAGCCACGGGCAGCCGTCCAATGCCCGTGAAGAACGGCGATTTGCTGCACGGCTTTTTGGGATTTCTTGGGACGGCACCTGTGGATCGGACGGTATCCATGATCGTTGAGATTGTTCTTCGTGTTGCCTTGCCCGTCACTCAAGACCTAAGTTTTCCCTGTCGATACCCGCTCCATGAGTCATCTCGGCGCGTCTAGGAGTTCCAATAGATAGGCGGCCTCCGGAGCGAGGCAGAGAGCAACTAGAGAGAATGGTGCACGGAATGTCTCCTCCACTCCGTTGGCTGATCTTTCTCGTGGCCTTGGAGGTTGCGACCGCAACGATCCATCGTGCCGCTTCGGCAATCGAGGTTGTGGCCACCGGTCGGGGGAACTGGGTGGCCTGGATGGCAACCGTGGCGCTCGGCCTCGTACCGGTGCTGACGGTCGTGGCATGGAGAGTCGTTCGGGAGCAGCGCCAGCGGTCGCTTGACAATGGCCGAGATGTAGACGAGCTGCTGGCGGCCCGTGACCGCTTCCAGCAGGCCTTTGACAACGCTCCCATCGGGATGGTCTTGGCAGATATGACCGGAAGATTCGTCGAGGTGAATTCGACCTTCTGCGACATGCTGGGTCGTTCTGAAGACGAGCTTGTTGGCAACACCAGCGACGCCCTGACGCACCCGGAAGACGTGGCCAAGAGCGCCGAGATCGTCTCCCGGGCCTCGTCGGGGACGCTCACCTCGAGCCCCTTCGAGAAGCGTTACCGCCATGCCGACGGCTCTGACGTGTGGGTCAAAGGGCAACGTGTCAGTGCCCAGGGTCACGGGGGACAACCCTGTCTACATCGTTGCCCAACTGGAGGACGTCACCCAGCGCCGTTCGGCAGAACTCGCCCTGGCCCGTGAGCGCGCTTTTCTCGAGGCTGTCCTCGAGGATCTCGACACGGGGGTGATCGCCTGTGACGCCGGCGGGAACCTGACGCTCTTAAATCGAGCCAGTCGTGAGATCTATAACCTTCCCGAGGAGCAAGTTTCCGCAGGCAAATGGGCGGAACACCACGACCTCTATCGCGTCGACGGGGTTACGCCGCTTCCCATGGAGGAGATCCCACTCTTTCGGGCGCTTAATGGGGAGAAGGTGCAAAACGCACAGATTGTCATCGCCCCCAAGAGCGGCGAGCCGCGGACTCTCGTAGTCAACGGCCGCTCCCTCCATGACGGAGACGGGTGCCTGCTGGGCGCCGTCGTCGCAATGCATGACGTGACCGATCGGCGTAAGGCTGAAGCCGCTCTCGTCCGCCAAGCGCTGCACGACCCGCTCACCGATCTTCCGAACCGGCTCCTGCTGCGCGACAGGCTCGAACACGCGCTCGCCAGCCGAGAGCGCCGTCCGGCCCCGCTGGCGCTGCTGATGCTCGACCTCGACGAATTCAAGACAGTGAACGACAGTCTCGGACACGAGGCAGGTGACCAAGTACTGGTCACCATTGCCGATCGCTTGCGACCCTCACTGCGGCCCGGTGACACAATTGCCCGTCTCGGGGGCGACGAATTCGCCGTTCTCCTCGAAAACACCACACGCAATCAGACGGTCGCCATCGCAGCTCGAATTCTCGCACTCGTGCGTGCGCCGGTTCCGGCCCGGGGTCGACCGATCACAGTCGACGCCTCCATCGGCATCATGGTCAGCGAAGCCGGAGACAGCGCCGGGGAGATGCTGCGCAACGCCGACCTTGCAATGTACGTGGCCAAGGGCCGCGGCAAAGGCAACATGCAGGTCTTCGAGCCCTCCATGCACGAGGCGGTATGCGAGCAACTGACCCTCGAAACCGAGCTGCTCGAGGCGATCACCGGTCACCAGCTCATTCTCCATTACCAGCCGGTAGTTTCACTCGTCACCGGGCATCTCCGGGGCTTCGAGGCCCTCGTCCGCTGGAATCACCCGGAGCGAGGGCTCGTCTCGCCGGCGTCGTTCATACCGGTCGCCGAGGCGACGGGGCTCATCGTGCCACTAGGAGAGTGGGTCCTGCGGGCGGCTTGCCTGCAAGCTCGCCGGTGGCAAGACGACCATCCCGAGGCCCGACACCTCACCATGCACGTCAACATCTCCGTCCGTCAGCTTCAGAGCGGTTCGATCGTCGACGTGATCGGTGCGGTGCTGACAGATGCCGGGCTCCGCACGGAGCAGCTCATGCTGGAGATAACCGAAAGCGTCATCATGCATCAAGGCCAAGCACTTGCCGTGCTCAATCGCCTGCATGAAAAGGGGATCCGCTTTGCGATCGACGACTTCGGGACCGGATATTCCTCGCTGAGCCGTCTTCACTCTCTCCCGATCGACAAGGTGAAGATCGACAAGTCGTTCGTGGATGCGACCGCCCAAAGTGAGCCGGCACCGATGGTCGCGGCCACCATTGCTATGGCCCACAGTCTTGGCATCGAGACCGTGGCCGAGGGCGTGGAGACCGCCGACCAGCTGCCATTCTTGCGCCTCCACGGGTGTGACGAGGTACAGGGCTACCTATTCGGGCGTCCTGTCGAAGCTGCCACCATCGACGGCCTTCTGAGCGACCGAGGCGCCGGACCTCTCTGGACGAAGCTCAAAGCAGCGCGTGTGTAACGTTCGACGAACAGCTCTGAGCGTTGGTGCGCGTCACCTGGTTTGCTACTGAGCAGACGCTGAGCAACGCGACGGAGGGTCGAAGCGTGTCAAGGTGCGCCCGGGTACGGATGCCTGTCCGGAACCCAAACAGATCCCTGAGCGAGGTGGGAATGACATCGTGACTTGGCTTCTGGGTTGCCTGCGCGCCCGATCACGGCTGCGGCCCGACCGCGCGCTACGAGGTCGCGACTACAACGACCCGAATGCTCCAAAGGCCAACAGCATCGTTCCGTCGGTCACAGCGATCGTGGCCATGAGCTTACCAGGACGCAGGACGGGCCTCCAGCGCAAGGCGATGAAGGCCGCTGGGAACGTCATCGCATCGAGGACGTATTGAGTGGAGAGATGTCGATGGCGATGGCGCGGGCCCGGCCGAGTCCTGCTCGCGCCGGCCTCAACGGCTCATCTACCCTCTTAGGTGGCTCCCATGATCCAGTGAAGCTAAACGGGGGCCGGGGTCAGGTCGAACCTTGTGGCTCAAACCACCTCGGAAGTGGTCGGGGACGCAATGTTTGGAGTCGAAAGCCTCCTAGCTCGCCGCCCTGAGTCTGGAACGTCGCTTGGGCAGCAGCAGAGAGCTGTCGCCGAACTCGTGCCACAGGTAACCGGCGGCGCGGGCGCTTGCGTACGCCTGCCCGACCAAACGGGGGCCGGCGACCGCCTCGAGCAGGAGCAGGTGGGAGGCGCCGGGAGGGTGCCAACCGCTGATGATCCCGTCGATCGCGCGTGCGGGTCGGGTCGGCCCCAGAACGAGCTCAGTCGATCCTTCGCCCGCCGTGACCGAGCCGTCCGGGCGCGCGACCGTCTCGAGCGCCCGGGTGACCGTTGTCCCCACCGCGATCACGCGGCCTCCGGCGCTCTGTGTGTGGTTGACGAGTCGGGCAGTCTGTTCGGGCACTCGGAAGTGCTCGGCCGCCGGAAGCTCCTTGGCCTCGAGCGACGACACGCCCGCATGCAGCAGCACGGGAGCGAGGGCAACCCCCTTCGTGACAAGCTCGGTCACGAGCTCGTTGGTGAACGGGCGCCCGGCGCCGGGCATCTCGGCGCTGCCGGCCTCCCGAGCGAAGATCGTCTGGAAGGCGGCGAGGTCCCAGCGGCCCCTCGCATAGCCGTAGGTAATCGGGCGGCCGTGGCGGGCGAGGTACTCGTCCATGGGGCCGTCGGTTGAGATATTCGCTCGCCACAGCCGGACTCCTCCGGGCATTCTGGGATCGGCGCGCGGCGACTGCAGCGTCAGCGCGACTCCGCCGGGAAGCCCGATCGACTCGCCGTCGAGGATCGGGCCGGAGCCGTCGCTTGCTCGCAGCTCGACTATCCACGTGCCGTCGTCGCGGGGGGTGGAGAAGTGGACGACCACCGCAGAGTCACCTCGGCGAATCCCCTCCACGGCCGCAGCCAAGGTGGCGGACGTGTTGACCACGATGAGATCGCCGGGGTGAAGGAAGCGGCTCAAGTCCCGGAAGTGCGCATGATGCAGCCCGTCGGGCTCCGCCACCAGAAGGCGGACGCCGTCTCGTTCGAGGCCACGCTCCTCGGGCGGCTCGGTCGCAGAAAGCTCCGGGGGCAGGGCGAAGCTCGTGCGTGGGGGGGCGAGCACGTCCATCACCGGGAGGTCTGGGCCACGAGCAAGTCGGCGCTGCGATAGCGGCCGCTGGGCGGACGCTGTTCGATGAGGCGGAGCAGGGTGGGCACGACGGTGTGCGGCTCGGGACGGTCCGAGATGTCCTCATACGGGAACGCCTGCTGTTGCATGGTGGTGCGCATGTCCCCGGGATCGAAGGCGTAAACGGCCAGCGCGGGTTGCTCGGCCGCGAGCACCGCGGTGAGCTGATCGAGCGCCGCTTTGGACGAGCCGTAGCCGCCCCAACTGGGGTACGCCTCCACGGCCGCGTCCGAGCTGACGTTGACGATTGCGCCTCTGGCCGCGACGAGCTCTGGAAGCACGAGTTGCACAATCGCGAGCGGTGCCAGAGTGTTGATTCGGTACACACGTTCGAGCTCGTCCAGAGGATAGGCATCGAGCTGGGGCTGAGGGCTGGGCCCAAGCTCGCTGGCGTTGTTGACGAGGAGGTCGAGACGGCCGAGGCCGCGGATGATGCGTGAAAGCTCCTCTCGGTGAGCTTGATCTGCGACGTCTCCGGCAACGGCGGTTGTCCTGCCGCTCCCCGGCCACGCCTGAGCCACGCTCTGCAAGGTGTCATCGTCGCGGGCGTCGACGACCAGGTCCCAGTCATTGTTTGCGAGCCCTTCGGCCACGGCCCGGCCGAATCCGCGTGAGGCGCCGGTGATGAGTGCGACGGGCATGGTTCCTCCATTCGATGGCGATCTGTGTGGACTTCCACAGCAACTGTCGCTATTCTAGAAGTTGAAGTTAACTTTAAGTCAAGCCCTTTAGAAAGAGGTGAAGAGTCATGGCTGCAAACGTACTCACCGTCGGCGCAGTCGCTCGCCGCAGCGGCTTCGCCGCCTCGGCCCTCCGTTACTACGAGGGGGCCGGGTTGATCGAAGCGGAGCGCAGCGAGGGCGGTCAGCGGCGTTTCGAGCGAAGCGTGCTGCGGCGGCTGGCCTTCATTCGCGCCGCCCGACATGTTGGGCTCAGCCTCGACGAGATCCGTGAGCTCTTGGCTCAGCTCCCGGCCGCGAGAACTCCCACGCGCGCGGACTGGACCGGGATCTCCCGACAGTGGCGCAACCGGCTCGACCGCGAGATCGATGCGTTGGTTGCGTTGCGGGACGGGCTCGACTCCTGCATCGGGTGCGGCTGTCTGTCACTGCAGCGCTGCCGCATGTCGAACCCCAACGACGTGGCTGCAGCCTCAGGCCCGGGGGCCGTCTACCTGCCGAGGCGGCTGCGGGAGCCGATCCACAACGCGTTTTGAGCGCCCTAGGTGAGTGACTGGAAAGTAGGGTCCGCGCTCAAATTGACCCATCGGTCAAGCGCCTGACCAGGAGCTTTGCGGTGGAAGTTCATCCCAATTCGACTTTCTGCTCACTCACCTAGAGCCAGTATTCTTTACGCTAAGTGGGCGCGCCAACGGGCTCGACTGGACACGGGCCACGGTCGCAGCAATCGAAACGGGACGACGGTCGCTGGCAGGAGACGAAGAGATGCTGCTCCAGGCGACCCTGGACGTACCCGA
>Ga0075530_1001037_pt1 | contig 13226 bp, 17 predicted proteins | sample NGEPerD_2_FD_75101 | JGI IMG/M metagenome (GOLD analysis project Ga0075530, IMG submission 75101) | Arctic peat soil microbial communities from the Barrow Environmental Observatory site, Barrow, Alaska, USA - NGEE PermafrostL1-D | ecosystem: Environmental > Terrestrial > Soil > Wetlands > Peat ...
GGAAACATTAAAACAAAATCCCAACAGCCGCCGGATGATGGTTTCAGCCTGGAATCCTTCGGTTTTACCGGACACTTCCAAATCTTTTTCAGAAAATGTGGCCAATGGGAAAGCAGCCTTGCCTCCCTGTCATGCTTTTTTCCAATTTTATGTAAGTCCGCCGCTTCCGGAAGACGGGGAAAACGCAAAACCGCGTTTATCGCTGCAATTATATCAGCGCAGCGCCGATATTTTCCTGGGCGTACCCTTCAACATCGCCTCCTATGCCCTGTTTACAATGATGATGGCGCAGGTATGCGGTTATGAACCGGGGGATTTTATTCACACCTTTGGCGATGCACATATCTATAACAATCATATTGAACAAGTGGAACTTCAGCTTTCCAGGGAATTCCTGCCATTGCCAGTTATGAAGATCAATCCGGAGGTCAAAGATATTTTCAGCTTTAAATTTGAAGATTTCAGCCTGGAAAATTATGATCCGCATTCACATATTAAAGGCAAAGTTGCCGTTTAAACCTACTTATGAAAAAATACATTTTTATTTCAGCTATTTTCTTTTTTACCAACTTAACCTTTGCCCAGGAAGGGGTAAAAGTTGAAGGCAATTCTGTATCAACAAGAGAAATTGCTCCTGTCTGGCCGGGTTGTGAAGGCAGTGAATTGTCTTCAAAAGATTGTTTCAATAAAAAATTAAACCTTCATATCAAAGAGAACTTCAAGTATCCGCGGGATACCAAAGGAGGTTTTATAAGAGGAAAATCCACGATTAGCTTTTCCATAGACGAAAACGGGAAAGTGGTTGATGTATCGGCTACCGGATCGGAAAAAGCCGTAAACCAGGAAGCCGTTAGAATCGTCAAATTATTTCCAAAAATGAAACCAGGCACTCGTGGCGGAATACCTAAAAAGATCCAATATAAAATGGCTTTTAATTTTTAAAGAGGGCCTTCCCTACTTTAACTATGCATTAACTTTTGAGCATTTATATGGCTCCCAAAAAATCGTAACTTTGATTGGTAACCTTGAAGCCCTAACAGTTTATGATCTCAAAAGACGATTTATTCAGTTTTTTCATTGAATCCCGGGCGGACACTGAATTTATATGTTCTTTCCTGGAAACCGAAGATTACGTGGTACAACCCATTGTCGACGTTTCTCCTCCCAAATGGCATTTGGGCCATACCACCTGGTTTTTTGAAGAATTTGTGCTGAAGAAATATCAAAAAAATTACAAGGTTTTTGATGAACATTCGGCTTACGTTTTTAATAGTTATTACGAAAGTGTGGGCGATAAAGTTGTGCGCACAGACCGCGGAAATTTGTCCCGCCCTACTGTTGCCTGGGTTTATCAATACAGAAACTATGTAACTGAGGCGCTTTCCGGTTTTTTTCAAGGATCAAAAACTTTATCTGATGAAATTCTTGCCGTAATAGAAATTGGCTGTCACCACGAGAAACAACATCAGGAACTGCTTTATACCGACATAAAATATATCCTGGGAAACAATCCTCTCCTTCCAAAATACAACGATGAATTTGAAGAAAATCCCATTCGGAATTTTAAACAGGAATGGATAAAAATTTCCGAAGGAATTTATGAAATTGGTCACAGAGGAAATTCTTTTAGTTACGACAATGAACTGGGGCGCCATAAAACCTATGTCAACGCTTTTGAAATTTCCAACAAACTCGTCACCAATGCAGAATATCTTGAATTTATGGAAGCCGGGGGTTACAAAGATGTGCTTTTATGGCATGCCGAAGCTTGGGATTGGGTAAACAACCATAAGCTCCGGGCTCCTTTTTATTGGTATAAAATAAATGGAGAATGGCATCAATACACCTTACAAGGGCTTAAAAAATTAAGTCACAGCGCTCCACTTACCCACATTTCCTACTATGAAGCTTTTGCCTTTGCGCAGTGGAAAGGCATGCGCCTGCCTACCGAATTTGAATGGGAAATCGCCCAAAAGCATTTTGAATGGGGCAGCCGATGGGAATGGACCGAGAGCGCTTATTCCCCCTACCCAAATTATCGAAAAGCCGAGGGCGCCTTAGGTGAATACAACGGTAAATTTATGGTAAATCAAAAGGTGCTTCGGGGTGCTTCTGTTGCAACTTCAAAAAACCACACCCGCGCAACATACCGCAACTTCTTCCATCCACATTTAAGATGGCAATTTACCGGCCTAAGATTGGCCAAATAATCTGATGTTTAAACAATGAAAAATACAATAAAGACAACTTTCGCTTCTGCTTTTGAAGAAGATGTTTATAAGGGGTTGACCAATCATCCCAAATATTTATTTTCAAAATACATTTACGATAAAAGAGGTGATAAATTGTTTCAGGATATCATGAACCTGCCGGAATATTACCTTACAAACTGTGAATATAATATTCTGAAAAACCATGCGGAAGAAATTACAGAAGCTTTCAATGCGCCTGATGGTTTCGATCTAATTGAATTGGGGGCGGGAGACGGTAAAAAAACAAAGGTTTTACTACGCTATTTGGTCCAAAATAATATAGATTTTGAATATTTACCCATCGATATCAGCCAAAACGCTTTGGAAGAGCTGGAAACCTCGCTTAAAAATGAAATCCCTCAATTAAAGGTGAAAATCCAACAAGGCACCTATATCCAGATACTTGAAAAATTATCCGATTTCAAATCGCGAAAAAAGGTGATCATGATGTTGGGATCCAATATCGGAAATTTGTCACATCAGGATGCCATTGATTTCCTAAAGCATATCAGCGCAGAAATGAGCCCGGAGGACATGCTCTTTATGGGGTTTGATCAAAAAAAACACCCGCAAACTATACAAGATGCTTACAACGACAAAACCGGGGTAACCGAAGCATTTAACAAGAATCTCCTCATCCGTATAAATTCTGAATTAAAAGCAAATTTTGAACCGGATGCTTATATGCACTGGGAAACCTACAATCCCGAAACCGGGACCGCCAAGAGCTTTTTAGTTAGCCGAAAAGAACAAGAGGTGCAAATAGGGGAATTGGGAATTAAGATACATTTTGATGCCTGGGAAACCATACATACCGAGATCTCCCAAAAATATGATGATCCGGTGGTGGGTTGGCTGGCAGAGCAATCGGGGTTAAAGGTTTCCTGCTCTTTCACCGATGAGCAAGGCTATTATAAAAATTATATTTTCAGAAATAATCAATAGAAGTACGAAGTTAAATAAGAAAATAGAGCCAAGAGACTTTTGAATTGTGAGAAAAGTAAAGATTGCAATTTTATCAAACAGAACGAATTCTAATAATTTATGAAAGCGACCTGGAGCAATACCATAATAGCAGAAAGCAACGACACTAAAATTGTTGAGAACAACCATTATTTTCCGCAGGATTCCATTAAGGAAGAATATTTTAAACTGAGCGACTCACATACCCGCTGTCCATGGAAAGGCGAAGCATCCTACTTCAACATTGAAGTGGAAGGGGAAGTTAACCAGGACGCGGCATGGTATTACCCGCAATCTAGCCACGCCGCTAAACCCATAGAAAATTATGTGGCATTCTGGAAAGGGATTAAAGTGACTGTTTAATCAGGCTTTTAAATACTGACGGAGGGTTTTTATCAAAAAATTTAATTCTTCTTCAGTATTGAAATAATGAAAACTCAGCCTGATGCCCTGCCCCCTCAGGGAACAGAGAACATTTTCACCTCTCAGAAAATTATATAATTGAGTATCGCCTTTTATGTTAAATATGGAAGAATGCTGGCTTCTTTTTTGGACCATTTCTTCCAATAGATCCAATTCCGAGAATTGTTGTTTCGCCAGCTTGCTTAAATTTGAAACCCTTGCTTCCACAAGCTCCATCCCTATATCCTTCAAATATTTCAGCGCGGTATTTAAACTTCCAAAATTGAGCGTATCCTGATGTCCCGGTTCAAACTTCCCTATAAAATTACCTTCATGAGCTTTGTATTTTCCCTGCAGGGAATTGAATCCGCAGCTCTTGGGGGAAATCTTTTCAGGCACTTTTTCCTGGAATAGCATAAATGCATTTCCGTAACCTCCATTCAGCCATTTATAACTGCTGGCAATCAAAACATCCAGTTTAGACGCATCAAAATCAAATATTTCGGTACCGCAATATTGGGTGCCATCGGCAATAAATAGAGTGTCCGGGTATTTTTCCTTTAAATTCCGAAGAAAATCAATGCTGAGCTTGATCCCGCTGATGTATTGGACGATGCTGAAAGCAAAAATATCCGGTTGGTGCTCCTGAAATGCTTCTTCGATATTCTGTTCCATATTTTCATCGATGCGGGCGGTGCACACCTCAAAGTCCCGGGAAGTTACGCCCAGTTTATGGAGGGATAATCCCCATCGAGCAAAAGCACTTTTTTAGATTTGTCAATTCCTTCCATCAGGGTATTAAAACCAAAGGAAAAATTTGGGACCAGCGCCACGTGATTTGGAGCGCAATTAAAAAATGAACCGACGGTTTCCCTTACTTCTGTTAATAATTCGCTTTGTTTTTCTTTCAAAATACTTCCGGAGATCAAAAAATCCAAATCGTGATCCTGGCGAAATTCCAGGACTTTTTCAGACAAAAGCCCGGATGCGGCGGTGTTCAAATAAACATATTGTTTCAGGACCGGAAAAGGTTTTCTTAAATTCTTCATAAGCATTTTAACAATAGGATAAAAAATCAGTAAATTTGAATCACTACTAAAGTACTTTAAATTATGTTTTCCAAAAAGAAAAACACCTCCAAACTCGAAACTGATCAGCGCGAATTATACGAAACTGCAAGGCGAAGAACCGTTCAAAAAAGAAGGTTGTTCCAACATTTCGTGATTTTCCTGGTGGGTGGGATCCTTCTCATAATTTTGAATGTCGTAATAGGATACAGGCAGGATTTTACCCCTCTGGGCTACGACTGGTTTGTATTGGCAATTTTAATCTGGATCTTCTTTATTCTTGTCCACCTTATCAATGTATTTGTGACCGACAGCTTTATGGGAAAGAAATGGGAACAACGCCAACTTGAAAAACTGGTCAGAAAACAAAAAGACCGGATTGCAGAATTGCAAAAAAAAGTAGATTTAAACTATCCGCTGCCTTCAAATAATGATGAAAAATCCACTTCTGACATTATTGAGAAGAATGATTTTGGAACCACTAATATGCCCATAAACGACTAAACAGGATGCTGACAATAATTGCCGCTGCCGCAGAAAATAATGCGCTGGGAAAAGACAACACATTGGTTTGGCACCTGCCAGACGATTTTAAACGTTTCAAAAAATTGACCTCGGGACATCACATTATCATGGGGCGCAAAACTTTTGACTCCTTTCCAAAACTATTGCCCAACAGAACTCATGTGGTGATCACCCGCAAGGATAATTTCAGGAAGGAAGGCGTTGTTGTCGTGAATTCCCTGGAACGGGCAATAGAATTATCTGCAGACGATCCTCAGCCTTTTGTGATAGGCGGAGGAGAAATATATAAAATGGCAATGAAGCTGGCAGATAAAATTGAACTCACAAGAGTGCACGGCACTTTTGAAGCAGATACTTTTTTCCCCGAAATTGACAAACATCAATGGAAGCTCATTTCAGAAGAATTTCATGAGAAAGATGAAAAGCACGATTACGCTTTCACTTATCTTACTTATGAACGTAAATAAGATTTTTGCGTAATTAATTTAATTTCCATGCATTTCCATAAATGAAATCCTTGCAAAAGTATCATAGAAGAAAACGATCAAATTTTCTGGAGAAATAACAAAGGGAACTAATATTTGTCCTCAATGTTTCCTAACGGCTGATAGCTATTCCAATAAAAAATATTTCGCGGCACCCCAAAAAATCTATATTCGTGCATTCGTGGCCCCTTTTTTTAGATATAAAATTTCTGAAACAAAAAACAAAGATAATTGCCCCAGCAATTTAACTCAATAAAATTTTATTAAAGTAGCTCATAAATTTCACAAAGATTAACATCACCCCTTTATTTTTTAAGAATTTCTTAGCTAAAAACGGGTTTTAGGCTTGGTAACTTGTACCAAATCAAAACCTTAAAGCAATGAAAACTAAAAATTTAACAAGTAAAGAAACGATTGAAGAAATGACAAAATTGGTGCAGGATATCAAAATTGCCTTTTTACTGACAGGTCTAAAAAAACAACCAATAAATGCAGTTCCTATGATCACCAAAAAAGTGGATGAGCACGGGAATATTTGGTTTTTGAGCCGTTTGGATAGTGAGCACAATATCAATATAGCAAAAGACCCGCAGGTCCAGCTGCTTTACAGCGATCCTTCAAATATGGAATATCTAAGTGTTTCCGGGAACGCTTCTATAGTTTCTGATAAAAAGATCATTGAAAATTTTCACAGTGCCGAAGATGACACCTGGTTCAGGGATGCTGATCCGTCAAAATATTCTGCCATAAAGATAGTTCCCAAAGAAGCCTATTTCTGGGATTCCAGCGGAAATACACTCAACAAGTTATTTAAAAGAGGCCTGGCCGATGTGAAGGGTGAAAATCCGGATATTATTGAAAAAAAGGGAAAATTATCTTTGTAAAAAAGAAGTATTTAGCGTTAAAAAAAGACCTTGTAACATCAAATTGTTATGAGGTCTTTTTTTTTATCTCTATTTTAGCCATTTAAAATTTATAAAAAATGAAGGCATATATATTCCCCGGTCAGGGGGCACAATTCACAGGAATGGGATTGGATTTGTACGAAAAGTTTCCCGAAGCCCAAAAACTGTTTGAAAAAGCAAATTCCACATTAGATTTTTCAATCACCGATATTATGTTTGAAGGCTCTGCCGAAGATTTAAAACAAACTAAAGTTACCCAACCGGCCATTTTTCTGCATTCGGTAATTTTGAGCAAAATTTTGGGCGATTCATTTAAACCTGATATGGTCGCGGGACATTCCCTGGGCGAAATTTCGGCTTTGGTAGCCAATAAAACCCTGGATTTTGAACCTGCTTTGAAATTGGTTTACAAAAGGGCACTTGCCATGCAACATGCCTGCGAATTACAACCTTCTACAATGGCAGCCGTTTTAGGATTGGAAGATCATTTGGTGGAAGCAACTTGTGCAGAAGTGGATGGAATTGTTGTGGCGGCAAATTACAATTGCCCGGGACAATTGGTAATTTCCGGAGATGTAAAAGCGGTTGAAAAGGCCTGTGAATTGCTGAAGGAAAGAGGCGCCAAGAGGGCCTTGATCTTACCTGTGGGCGGCGCATTCCATTCGCCTTTGATGGAACCTGCCAGAAAAGAACTTGCCGAAGCAATTGAAGCTACAGTCTTTAATCAACCAATTTGCCCGGTGTACCAAAATGTGAGCGCTTCTGCGGTAACAGATCCTGCCGAGATCAAGAAAAACCTGATGTTGCAATTAACTGCTCCCGTGAGGTGGACCCAATCTATTCAAAATATGATCAAAGATGGGGCTACGCATTTTATTGAAGTTGGTCCCGGAAAAGTGTTGCAGGGCCTTGTAAAAAAAATTGACCGGAACGCCGAAACTTCCTCAGCTTCCTTGCTGTAATTTTCCTTGTTTAGAGATTGACAGAAAGTGGAAATATCATTTCTGAGGTAATTAAGGTTCCAAATTAAAATAAAATAGAAAATCCCTGATCTTTCGGTCAGGGATTTTCTATTTTTCTATAATGAAGAAAATCAGAAATAGTTTTCTTGAAACAGAATTACTTATTTACAAAATCAATAATGGTTTTGGAAATAAATGCAATTTGCTCACCATCCAATTCGGTATGCATTGGCAAAGAGATCACCTCTTTCACTAATTGATTTGTAACCGGGAAATCAGCTTCGTTATAACGACTGTCCTTGTAGGCTTTTTGGCTATGCAACGGGATTGGGTAATAGACCCCATGCGGAATTTGAAGTTCTGCCAAATGTTTTGCCAGCGCATCCCGTTTTCCGTTGGTGATCTTTAATGTGTATTGATGGAACACGTGACAATCGCAGGTCGAACAAATCCCTAAGTCCTTGTCACAATTTTGGTTGGTTTCCACTTGCGGGATTTCAATGTGTTCACAATTATAAAAAGCTTTGTTATATTTTCGCGCAGCTTCCTGTCTTGCTTTGCTATACTCATTCAAATTGGGCAATTTCACTCTTAAAACCGCGGCTTGTATAGAATCCAATCTGGAATTCACACCAACCACATCGTGGTAATAGCGTTCATACATCCCGTGATTTACTATCCCCCGAAGGTTGTGAGCGAGCTCATCGTCATTTGTGAAAATTGCGCCGCCATCGCCAAAACAACCTAAATTTTTAGAGGGAAAAAAGGAAGTAGCTCCAACGTTACCAATGGTTCCCGCTTTTTTCCTGGTTCCGTTTTTAAAGTTATAGTTGGCACCAATGGCCTGGGCATTATCTTCAATAATATACAAGTTGTGTTCTTCGGCAATGGCAAGAATTTCATCCATATTGGCACATTGCCCAAAAAGATGCACGGGAACAATAGCCTTGGTTTTAGGGGTTATTGCTTTTCTGATGGCTTCGGTATTTATATTGAACGTATTGGGATACACATCCACCAAAACCGGGGTAAGCTGTAAAAGGGCGATCACCTCAACGGTTGCAGCAAAAGTGAAATCTGCCGTTATCACCTCATCTCCGGGTTGCAATCCAAGGCTCATCATTGCAATTTGCAAGGCATCGGTACCGTTGGCACAGGGAATTACATGTTTTACCCCTAAATACTCTTCTAATTCCTTCTGAAATTTTTGAACTTCGGGCCCGTTTATAAAAGCGGAAGTTTCCATAACTTCCTTCAGCGAACTGTTAATTTGATCTTTTATTGATTTATATTGACCCTGAAGGTCAACCATTTGTAGCTTTTTCATCTGTGTCTTTTATTGTTTTTTAGCGGACATCTATAACATCCATATCATCATTCTTTTTTGTGAGTGACTTTTTTTCATGGATGTTTCATTTGTTTTATATTGTAGTACTGCGAAAATACAAAATATCGCCCCTTCTACCTATGCAATTTTAACGAAAGAACTATTTTAGCATTTAAATAAAAAGATTTGCAACTACTTTATAATATATCGGTTTGGCTGGTGAATTCATTGCTTCCGCTTACAAAATATTTCAGCCCAAAAATGAAGAAGTTTGTGAATGGACGCGAAGAAACCTTGTCGATCCTCAATTCAAAATTAAAAAGGGATGATGCCGTAATATGGTTTCATATGGCGTCCCTGGGGGAATTTGAACAAGGCCTTCCAATTATTGAAGTGGTGAAAAAGCTGTTTCCCCATCATAAAATTTTGGTGAGTTTTTTCTCTCCTTCCGGCTTCGAGATCAAAAAAAACTCTCCGGTGGCAGATGCGGTAGTGTATTTACCGCTGGACACCAAAAAGAACGTCAGGCGGTTTTTGAATTCCGCGCATCCGGAGCTCGCTATTTTTATAAAATATGAATTCTGGCCAAATTATTTAAATGAATTAAAATCCAGAAATATCACCAGCCTTTTGGTTTCCGGTGGGTTTAGGGAAAATCAGGTGTTTTTCAAATCTTACGGAAGCTGGATGAAGAAGTCCCTGGAAACTTTTGAGCACTTTTTTGTTCAGAATCAGATTTCAAAAGAGTTATTGAACTCCATAGGATTCCAAAACGTAACTGTGAGTGGCGATACCCGATTTGACCGGGTGGCAAATCAAATTAGCCAGGACAACAGCCTGGATTTTATAGAATCTTTTAAAGACGGGAAAATGTGTGTGGTGGCGGGCAGCACCTGGCCGGAAGACGAAGCTTTGTTGGAAGATTTTATCAACCGCTTTTCGAATGAAACAAAGTTTATTATTGCTCCCCATAACATAAAACCAGATCAGATCAATAGTTTCAAAGAACGACTGAATAAAAAAACGATCCTCCATTCTGAAAAGGAAGGTAAAATCCTATCCAATTATCAGGTTTTTATAATTGATACCATCGGGTTGTTGAGCAAAATATACAGCTATGCCGATATTGCATACGTGGGTGGGGCGGCAGGAAATACAGGTTTACACAACATACTGGAGCCGGCCACTTTTGGAATACCAATAGTAACGGGAAATAATTTTGATAAATTTCCGGAGGCAAAAAAATTGCAGGAACTTGCCGGATTATATTCGGTAAGCACAAAAGAAGAACTTGCTCAAATTTTATCAAAACTGTTAAATGATGATAATTTTAGAGCACAAACAGGAAGGATCGCGGGAGATTTCATAAACACCAACACTGGCGCCACCAGGATCGTAGAAAAATATTTGAAAAACAATCATGTTAAAAAGTCTTAATTTAACCCATAATATTTAAGGTTTTCTTTAAAATATATTAAAATATTCTAAAAACAGAACCGCTGCATTTAAATAAGTAGTAATTTAGGTTTCTTAAACCTAAATCTAATAATATGAAACGAGTTATTTTATTATCTGCCTTATTTCTTTTCACGGCAACTTCACTTATATCTTGTAGGGAAACTACTAAAAAAGAAACTGTTATAAAAGAAGTCCAGGTAGAAAAAACCGCACCTGCGGAAGAAAAAAAGGGAGTTTTAGAAAGGACCGCTAAAAAAGTAGATGCCGAGGTCAACAAGGAAATAGACAAGGAAATTGATAAAATTGGTGACGATAATTAGTCTTTTTTAAAACGGATAATTAATTAAAATCGAAATTTATGAAAAAGTCAATTTTAGTGCTGGCATGCGTTTTTATGTTTACGGCTTTTTTCACCTCTTGCAGGGAAGAAAAAAAAGAAAAACACGAAATGGAAATGAGCGATGACATGGATCACATGGATAATGATCTTGAAGATGCCGCCGATGATACCGGGGACGCTATTAAAAAAGCGGCCGATAAAACCGGAAAAGCTATTGAGAAAACAGCTAAAAAAGTGGAAGACAAATTGGAAGGCGATGATTCCTAGAACCTTTTAATTTCTATAAGCATTACAGAAGCAAAATCCATATTAAACAAACCACTAAACCTTAAATTATGAAAAAACTAGTTTTATTACTGGCACTTACCTTCACTACAAGTATGGTGCTTACTTCCTGCAGGGAAAAGTCCGGTATTGAAAAAGCAGCCGATGATGTAGAAGATGCGGCAGAAGACATCACAGATTAGCAATTTAATCTATCGGCTAAACTTAAAAGATCCATCCATAACCGGGATGGATCTTTTTATTGTTTAAAGGTTTTAAATTCGCTTTTAAGTTCGTCCATGGATTGCTGAAGTTGCCTTAGTAACCCGGTTTCTGAGGTAGCATCCATACTAAAGGTGAGTTTGCTGTTTACCTGCCAAAGTTCCTGTATATCGCTTATCATGACTTCCAGGGGCGCATATTCTTCATTTATTGAAACCAGCAATATTTTATACGGATCGTCCAGCTTTTGGATCTTTTTCACCAATACAGAGTCATACAGCACCGCAACGTAAATTTTACTGTTGCTAACTTCCCCTATACTTGGAACGGCTTTTCCCAACACCCATTCCCCCGGAAGTAAATTTGGCGTCATACTATCGCCTTCTACCTGGAAACCACGATACGTGGCATTTCGGTATTCCGGCAATGGGATATCAAAAGCCGGCAATTGCTGGTACCATCCAACATCCTGAACGTTTTGGGGATAACCCGCTGCGGCCTTTTGGTTTACCAGCACGATATTCTCCTGCTCCCCGCTGTTCACGGTCACGACTTTCGGGCTTACGTCTCCCTTGTTTACAGAAAGGTATTTCTGGCTGCTCTCCCCAAATAACCATAGGGGATTTACCCCAAATTGCCTTAACAATTCCGCTACCAGTTTGCCTGATAGTTTTGTCCGGCCACGCTCTATATCGGCAGTAGAATTCTTAATCCCTAACAGGTCGGCAAACTCGGCCTGCGTAAAATCATGATCATCGCGAATTTCCTTGAATCGCCTGATTTCGAGTGTTATATCTGTTCCCATACACAAATATAACTTTTTTTGGAATAAGTCCATATTTAAATTCGGATTATTTCCTATTTAATGGAAAAATTCCATAATTTTGTAAATATTCCTAGTTTAAACAAGAGACAAGAGACAAGAGACAAGAAAATAGAGAATAGAAAATAGAAAAAAGACAAAAGACAAAAGACAGGAAGCTAGTTGGAATTCACTTAAAAAAACAGAGATACTTTGCGCCCTTTGCGTGAAAAGATTCGCAAGAAGGAACGATATAAAAAACAAGAGACAAGACCAAAGAAAAATGTTCATCTCCAATGCAGGTTTATAACTAAGGAACAAGAGAAATGACAAGTAAATAAAAAATATTAGTGCATTCGCAGCTAAGAAACAGGGGGAATTACAAATTTAATTATGACAAAAACAGTGCTACATCTGGATCTGGATACCTTCTACGTTTCTGTGGAACGGCTGATGGATGCCCGTCTTCAAAACCGTGCGATCTTAGTGGGTGGTACCAGTGATCGCGGGGTGGTAGCAGCCTGCAGTTATGAAACCCGTGCTTTTGGGGTGCATTCCGGGATGTCCATGAGAATGGCCCGGCAGCTTTGTCCCGAGGCCATCATAATTAGGGGAAATGCAGGCAATTACACCAAATATTCAAAGGATGTAACCGATATCATCAAAGCCGATGTCCCGCTTTTTGAAAAATCCAGCATTGATGAATTTTACGCCGATCTTACAGGAATGGACCGTTTTTTTGGTTGCTACAAATACGCTTCGGAATTGCGCAAAAGGATCATTCGGGAAACGGGATTGCCAATTTCCTTCGGCCTTTCGGTGAATAAAGTCGTTTCAAAAATCGCCACAAACGAAGCAAAGCCCAACAATCAGTTAAAAATAGATTCTGGATTTGAGAAGGAATTCCTGGCTCCGCTCTCGGTCAAAAAAATCCCGATGGTGGGAGATAAAACCTATCAGATCCTCAGGAATTTAGGCGTGCGCCAAATTAAGACCATTCAGGAAATGCCGTTGGAAATGATGCAAAGAGTATTGGGCGCCAACGGGACTTCTATCTGGCATAAGGCCCAGGGGATAGACAACAGCCCGATAATCCCCTATTCTGAAAGAAAATCGATCTCTACCGAGCGCACTTTTGACCGCGATACCATAGATGTGCAAAAATTACACGCGATCCTGATCGCAATGACTGAAAATATGCCTTCCAAGCTGCGCTGCGACGATAAGCTCACTTCCTGCATCGCGGTGAAGA
>Ga0075530_1001039_pt1 | contig 13223 bp, 17 predicted proteins | sample NGEPerD_2_FD_75101 | JGI IMG/M metagenome (GOLD analysis project Ga0075530, IMG submission 75101) | Arctic peat soil microbial communities from the Barrow Environmental Observatory site, Barrow, Alaska, USA - NGEE PermafrostL1-D | ecosystem: Environmental > Terrestrial > Soil > Wetlands > Peat ...
AACGGGTAAATCGTTTTACAAAGAATTTTTATTCCTCGTTCCTGAATATAAAAGCAAACTGTTCCGCTTGGTTACCGTCGGGACCACGTACGGGACCGTGGGTCTCGCCGTCGGTATGGTACAGCCCTACCACATGCCATTCCAGCTCATCGGTCAGGGCACAGGCCTCGATCTCGCCCACGGTTCCAAGCGAACTTGGAGGCGTGGCGGCAGAATGTGTCTCATTGTTACATATTGTTACGGAAGGGGAAAGCTGGTAAAACGGAAAACGGCAAACCTATTTTGCTTGGGCAAGGTCGTTATTATTTTTCCCCATTGCGTTTCACACCTCATGGGCAGTACATTGGAACAAAGGCCGGTGCCCGTAGTACAGTTGCTTACCCCGGACATTTTAATGGGAAATACCAACATGCACCATGGAGGTTCGGGAAAGAAGGCACAATTCATCTGTGGTTATCTGCTTTGCGATCAAAGGTTCAATCCCCTATTGGGCGCAATACTGGAATTGTTGATAGTATCTACCGAAAAAGAGCGTATTTTATCCCAGAATCCTGGACTGTCGGTCGATATTTTGCCGATAGCCCCCGATAGTTGGTTGAATTCCACAATAAACCATTTGATTCACGAGGTCGTTGAAAAAAATTCGGGAAGTGCCACCATCATTACCCGGCTTACCGAGTTGATGTTCGTAGAAATACTACGGAAATTTATGGATTCCCTTCCCGAAAAAAGTGGTGGATGGCTTGCAGGTCTTCGCGATCTTGAAGTAGGAAGGGCATTGAAATGCCTGCACGCCCGTCCAGGGCAAAAATGGGAAGTAGAACAACTGGCGGCGGAGGTAGGAGTATCCCGATCCGCATTTGCCAAACGATTTACAGATCTTATCGGCGAATCGCCCATGCAGTATTTAACGGGATGGCGAATGCAACTGGCCAAGAATTTATTGCTTCAACCCGATCTTAGTCTGGCCATGGTAGCCGAAAAAATTGGCTATGAATCGGATATTTCCTTTAGCAGGGCGTTTAAACGTCATGTCGGTGAACCGCCTGCGCGTTGGCGGGAATGTGCCACATCCCTTTCGGTCCTGTAGTGCCGACTATAATAACCCAACACCTTTTTCAGGTATAGCCCCAAGGTTCTTTAACAGAAGTGGAAATCCCTAATTACAGAACCTTTGACAAAAACGTGATCCATATCGGCACGAAGATCAGTCCCAGGGTAAAAAATACCCACTGCACTTTTGCTAACATATAAACCTGACCCCAACGCGCGTATCTTCCAAACTCTGCTTGCCAAACTTTCCGCTAAAAAAAGGGTGAAATTCGATGACCAAGTGTACTGTAAAGTGTGCTATAATGTCGGAATACATTTGTTTTTTAAAGCTTTCATAATTATCATATTTAACGTTTAATTAGATTTTAATTTCAAACACTCGGCTAAACGGTGTTTCCGTGGCCCTTCGGAATTGAGTAAATCCTGCCTCCCTGGCCACTGTTTCCAATTCCTCATCCGTTGCCACGGTGCCCAAGGCATAACCACCTGTCGCCAGGGCATTGGGAGTACAGCAAAGTACGGATGCACCGGAGTATACACGGCCTACGGGGTTGAAGTTTTCTTCTACTTTGCGACCAGCCATCGGCTCAACCGCCATAATCGTACCATCGGATACCAACATTTTACGGCAATTTTTCAAGGCATTTATTGGATCGCCCAAATCATGTAAACAATCGAAGAAGGCTACATGACCCAAAAAAGCTTCCATCTTTTTAGGGTCCACATTTGTTGTTGTTTCCATAATAAAATTATTTTTTTGTTAAAGAATAATAACAAAAGTACATGGGGGAAGCGCGAAGATGTTTGTAGATAATTCGGGAAAAATTGTATGGATTAGAGCATTTCCCTAAGCCTTTGTGGGGAACGGCCCGAGTGTTGGTGAATAAAGTGGCAAAAATGTGATGGCCCGTCAAAATGGAGTTTGTAGGCAATCTCCGAAATTCCCAGGTCCGTGGAGCCCAATAACACTTTGGCCTCCAAGAGCAGCATATCGTTGATCATTTGCCTCGGCGTTTTGCCAAAGGTTTTTTTGACCACATCCAAAAGATATTTGGGGGTTATATTTAGTTCGTCAGCATATTGCTTTACTTCACGTTTTTCGATAAAATTCCTTTCCAACAGATGCTTAAAACGGTTGGCCAGCTTCATGCCATGAGTGATTTTTCGGTAAAAAGATGGGCATGGTTGCGATAGATTTCACGAACACGCAATAAAAGTATGTGGATGTAATTGCGGAGCAGATAATCCCTTTCCGGTGAAAAGTGCCCATGCTCGGAAATAATATCCTGAAAAGCACGCTGAACGACCTCGCTTTCTTCTTGCGTAATATTTAAAATATGTTCCGCCTCCAAATCAAAATAAGGAAAAGCCTGCTCAAGGGTTCCATTTAGCAGTGGCTTTACAAATTCGGTCTTAAAATGAATGCAATATCCAATACAATCACGGATATGGGCCGAGGCATAGACCATATTTTCGGGCACAATGACCAGATCATTGGGTTTAAGCCAAGTATTGGCCGCTCCCAACTGTACATCGTGTGTACCACTTTGAAGGAGGTAAATCAAATTAAATTGCCTGCGCAGTGCCTGTATGCCCTTTTTAGGATCAACATTTTTATGTTTGTCCTGTAGGGTTCCCGGCATCACCATCATATTGATGTCATAGGTATTGTGGTCCCTATTGACAAGCTTTTCAAAGGTGGCCAAGTTCTCTATAATCAATATGTCTTTCTTTGCCATATCGGTCTCAAAAAAACACTAAATAAAGATAAAAAGGATGGAAATCCGAAGTCGCCCCATTGTGTTAATTTATTGTTAATTAAAGGTTTACTTCCTTTAAATTAAGGCCTATATTCACACACCCTGAGCATATCCCCCTCCTGTTTATATATATTCATGCCACTTAGAAATCCACGTTTTTAGCCCCCTTATTGTTCCGTTTGTATTGCCGACTTTTTTTCTTGAAGTTTTTGGTGCATCTTGTTGCCTTCCCTGACTATTATTTCTATGATTTCCGTTATGTCTTTTTTTGATGTCCTAAAATTTACGATACACCCTCGCAAACAATATTTTTCCTTAACAATGGCGTTCGATAGGAACAACTCGCCCGTGTGTTGCAATTCATCTAACAACGCCTCATTTAAGGTGTTTAGATAGGCTTCCTTATTTTTAGCGTTCAGCGTACTATCCAAAGGAATGTACCGTAAGGTCGCAATACTTAAGTTTTGCGTGACCGCTTCCAATTCCGGATGGTTTTCGGCCAGTTGAAACAGCAATTTGGATAGTTCGATATCTTCGCCGATCATTTTAATATACCCGTTTCTTCCTACTTGTTGTAATGTGAGCCATACCTTTAGTGCCCTAAAGCCCCGAGAATTTTGAAGCCCATATTCGTAATAATTTTGGGCAAGCCCCTCTTCGTTTTTACTAAAATTGTAATATTCGGGATGCGAACTATAGGTATCAACGAGATGTTTCGGGTCTTTTACCAAGGTACAGCCCGCCTCGAGCGGACTGTACAACCACTTGTGCGGGTCGAGGGCGATGGAATCGGCTTCCCTAATTCCGTCAAAAAGCCCTTTTAATTCGGGAACGACGGCTGCCGGTACACCGTATGCACCATCCACATGGAACCATAAATTATACGTTTTGCAAATGGAGGCGATCGCCCTAAGATCATCCACGGCCCCGGTACTTACATCCCCTGCGGTCCCAATTACCATAAAAGGCTTTTTCCCATTTTTTAGATCATCTTCTATGGCCAGTACTAAAAGTTCATTGTTCATTTTGTTGTCGGCATCGGTCGGAATCCACCGAATGGAGCGGGAGCCATGGCCAAACAAAACCGCCGCTTTTTCGACCCAGGTATGGGTCGTTTTTGAGCAATACAGAACCATCTCCCCGGAAATATTCACGAGACCATGTTCTTTAAAACCCTCTGGTGCCTTGGCCGTTCTTGCCGCTAAAAAAGCGGTGAAATTCGCCATATTCCCACCACTGACCAAGATTCCACCATAGCTGGGCGAAACACCGATAAATTCGGCCAGCCATTTCACGGTCTGCTTTTCGATCTCGGTAGCCAAGGGACTTAATATCTGTGCCCCGACATTTGGGTTGACCGCCGATGCCAACAAATCTGCCAACATACCTATCGGCGCGGGGGATGAAGTGATATAGCCCAAAAATTTTGGGTGCCCATTAAACAGGGAATGTTCGAGCAATAACCCGGAAGTCCTGGAAAGTATTTCTCCCGCAGGTGACCCTTTTTCAGGCAATGGGGGATCTCCCAATATTTTTTGCAATTGCTCCGGGGTCTCGCCACGTGTCACGGGTTTTTCCCCGATCGTATCAATGAAATTAGAAATTGTATCGATCAGTTGGTAGCCAATTTTTTTGAATTCCTCTTTGCCCATTTCGATGGGCGTCTCTCTATTTTTTGCAATCATGAATATAATAAAATTTGAATTCCTACTGAAGCTGCGAAAAGTATGTCAAAAATGGTTGTCTCACATAAACTAATAGGTTTGTACGAATATTCCGTTGTGGCCGTTTTTTTCGTAATATTTCACTTCTACATCAATAATTTGCTATCTCGCTGCCCCGCTATAAACTTTGTTAATGTACGTTAAGCTCTACCATTTATCGTTGCTTAGGAAATCCTTTGAAGTCTTGATAAACAGGTCTCTATTTTTATAGGATAGATAGTCGACGAACTCGGGGAAGTACTTAGCATCCATGTCCCGCTTGATTTACCGTGCCCCATTAAGTCTACCAAATAAATTTCAAATTCGTCGCTATATTCATTGACGAACGAAACCCAAGATTTTGAGGATTGGGTGAAACCATGTAAAAGAAAAAGAGGCCTGCCAGTACCATAAACTTCGTAATAGGTATTTAAGCCATTCAATTTGACCGTATCAGAGTACTTTGGATTTTGTGAATAGCTTTCTATGCCCATAATTAAGGATGTTACTACTAAAAACCATTTCATATTTTTGGGGTTTTAGTCCAGTTAATGGCATCCAGCAAAAAGCCAACCTCTTGCTTTGTGACGTCGGGGGGGAATTGCTTTTTCCCAAAGCTCACAGTTTATTCCCTGGAAAAAGTCTTCATACCAATTGTCGCTTACTTTATTTGTCATTGTATTCATGTTTTATGACCATGTCTTTTTTTATGACCATGTCTTTACAAAACCGCTAACGTAGTTACAAGGGAAACCTTTCGCTACCCAAATTTAATCATTTTTTGACCTCGAAATTAAAAGCAATAGTCCTATTAATTTATGCCCCCCTTGATACGTTGTTCAGCCATTTGAATTAACAAAAGGCAACTTGTGAACTATGAAAGTTATGGACGTTTGTTGCCTTGAGCATAGAGCGATTAATTCAATAGGACCAATACTTACTCTATACTAAATAGAGGATTTAACTATTTAATTATCAGTTTTTTAATTAATTGTTGTAGAGTGGTTGGCTTAGCTAATAATTTCCTAGGATGGAAAGGAAAGTTGCTTATATTTATGTGTTGAGCTGCTATGTTGGTAGGCGCACTATTTTTTAAACTTAAACTCGACTGTTATGAAAAAAATCATTATTTGCACAATGTTGCTTTTCGTGACCACAAGTTCATATAGTCAACAAACAAATCCTATCCAACCATTAACCAGTCAGGACTACCTAAAAAAAAGTAAAAGCCAAAAGACAGCCGCGTTGGTTTTATTAGGGGGCGGAACTGTATTGATAGGTGCAGGTCTTTTGATCGGCAACCGCAAGGAATCCAGTTTTGATGATGCAGCTACCGGTGGTGTTATTGCTGGTATTGGCATTCTTTCAACTATTGGCAGCATCCCCCTTTTTATTGCGTCAGGACGGAATAAAAGAAAAGCGATGAATGTTTCTACGTATTTTGAAATACGAAAAAATCCTGCCATCACACAAACGGGCACAGCATTCCATTCTTCGCCGAGCCTATCAATAAAAATTAATTTTTAGCAAACCACTATAAATAAATCTACGTTTAATTTATTTGTGGCTTTCCTCTATAAGGCAAGAAACACAGCAGGCTACATGGGGTTTTACGTCAGCAGGACTGACGTTGTTATGTCCCAGCTTTTGTATTACTATCAGCTGCACATCCGGCTAACCGAACACAGATGAGTCTTTGTAGTTACCTTCAGCAAAATATTTTTAATCGGCTTCAGTTCCGGGCTGGACGATTTTCAAATACCGCTAAATCGCCAAACCGCAGCGGTTAGCAGCAAGTTTTGTTGAACTCCTATCATAACATAAAGTGAATGGATTGTTTTGCATAGCTTAACGAAATGGAAATAGACCACATTTTCATTTTCACCGACACCAACGGGAGAATTGTTGATGAACTTCTTTCTTTTGGACTCAAGGCCAATGATAGTAGGGTCCACCAAGGGCAAGGAACAACTAATCGCACATTTTCCTTTGAGAATTTTTTTTTTGGAAATCGTGTGGGTGCACAATGAACAGGAAATAAAAAGTGATTTGGTCAGGCCAACGGGACTTTGGCAAAGAGCAGCGTTTTTTAAAAACAATTTCTCACCGTTTGGATTAATTATTGAAAATAACGAAGAATCCGACTATCTGTTTGAGAATGCCTATAAATATCAACCTGGGTACTTCCCGGACGGAATGGCATTTGATATTTTACAGAACTCCCTTCACCCCGACCTACCTTGGACATGCAGATTGCCGTTCAAAAGAGAAAAAAAAGCTGAAAGAGCTGTAGTAAATCATAATAGTGGATTGAAATCCCTTACCAAAGCAACTTTTCAATACTGTGGTCTTGGCAATGGGGACTTCTTTGACATCGACTGCCGGGCCGTATAGCACCTCATGGATCAGATAATCGGCTCGTTTTTAACCGTCCCCGACATTTCCTTTCATGACACAATTGATAATGAGAACAAACATGATTCCGAAGCCTGAAGTTATTTTTATTCCTTTCGCCGTTTTACAAATTGGCGTTCTATCATGGCCAATATTACTGCCAACCCAAGTCAAAAGAATATACAAACAAAACTAGACGGCTACGTCCCACAATGTTTGTGATCAGGGTTTCATTCAAAGTTCATTATAAGTTGTTTCTATCGCAACCCCTTTCGTCAAAGTCTGGTAAACCACACAATATCTTTCGGTCAATTTTGCGAGATTCTGCATTTCTTCGGCCGTCGCCTCACAGTCCAACCTAAACGAAAGACGAATTTTTTTAAAGCCTACAGGCACTTCTTTAGAAACTCCCAAGGTGCCACGAAAATCCAGATCACCTTCCGCCATAACGGTTCCCTCTTTAATATCCACTCTGATTGCGGTAGCGACCGCTTTAAGTGTAACGCCTGCGCAAGCGACCAATGCCTCTAAAAGTAGATCGCCCGAACAAGCGAGCGTACCGTCACCTCCTGTTGCCGGGTGAAGTCCTGCTTCTGCCAATGCACTACCTGTTTCGACTTTACAGGAAATGCCTTCGCCAATTTTTCCTTGTGCCTTAAGCGTTATTGTAGCAAGGGCAGGTTCGTCGCGATATTTTTCCTTAATGGGCGCCTGCAGGTTTCTTAGTTCTTCCGAATTCATTTTATTTCTTAGTTGTTTGGTCCATAATTGTCGGTATCTTGTTTTCTTTGTTCCTATTTTGGTCGACCCAAATCGTCGGTCTTGAACGCCTGTGTTTTGAATTTGTTCAAAAATCCAATGAAGCTGCCTTGGTCGGTTTCTATGATGGTTGCACCGTCCTGCCATATAGCGTTTTCCGTATCGTGCCCTCCACCAACGGGATCACCTTGATTTTGGTGAACGTTGTGGACGCCCAGACCCGTATTGAAGGGCTCGCCAAAGACATAAAACCTTACCCCTTGGGAAATTGCGGCTTCAAGGTCGGTCAATGCTTGAAAGCCCGTGCCGCTCTTCCATGGCGGGTTCCATCGTAAAAAGTCTAGAAACCGCGAAAGGCAGCTGTCGTACCGGACGTTCCAGAATAGAATTGGCGGATGAAGGACCTTGGACCGGATATAGTCCAATGCCTCTGAATTATCTGTAGATGCTAGCGAATGCCAACCATCGGAAAGTGCCTTTATTTTTGCAAAGTCAGTTGCACGGATCTCCACGATGCGCCATTGGATTCCGTCGGGCATAGCTTTCGGATCAACATCGATTGCACAATGATACTCGCCATTAGGAGTATGTATGATAACGTTCCCGTGATAGTAACGTCCGAAATTGTCCGGTGGATCGCGGAAGTAGTCCGATTTCTGACCGATCACAAGTCCATAGCCATTTTTTAGTCCCATAATAGTACATTCTCCTAAAATGCATCCTTTGTTTATTTTTCCACCTAAAGTCGTATGCCCAAGCCCGAAGCAAGTCCCGCAATACCGGTTTCCGCGGAGATTAACTTTCCATTTATAACCATCCCATCACGAAAAAAAATCGGAAACTTCGAAGAGCGCAAATAGGCGCCCCGTACATAACCATTGATCGTAATTATTTGTCGGTTCCCCATTGATCACGAATTCCTGCATTAAATTACAGGAACTCTGAAAGTTAAGGAAAAGCTGCAGGTCTATATTTGTTTTGGATTCCATGGCGTTATATATTTAGTTCAACTTTTACTTAGTGATATCATTACGCTAAAATTTATTCGGTTTACATACTTTTTTAAGGCTAGACAATCTTCTTCACATGGTGTATGACCACAGTTTACCCTTGTCGAGTGATAAAGCTAATATCGCTTTTTAAGAGTTTATACGGGTAATGTATAATTGGATCGAAACACTGTATGTTTTGCATAAAGTAACTAACCTGAGGTAGTCCGAAAAGTAATGTGTACCATGCCTGGCATATAAGTGCTATGGAAATCGGAGCGCTTGGCCAACATTTGGCCCCGGATTATTTTTTAGCCGCTCACCTATTGAACGTTGGTCCAGTATGGGAATTCTTAGGGAAACTTGCGTTTTTCTATAAAATCCAAAAAAGCTTTCCGGTTGCCCTTTAGCAGCATTAGGTGGTAATAGCGGTTTATGGTCGCCTTATCGATGAGGCGATGATCGGCGTACATTTCATTTAAATCCGATTTTATGGTCCGTCTGTACAACGTATTCAGAAAAATGGACCGCTCGATTTTGGAACGCGAAACCTTGAACTTTTTAAGGACTTTGCCCATTTTGTATCCCGCGCTAGCGATCAATATCAAGGCCGATACTTTGTCCGGGTGCCGGGCGGCATAATACCAGGCAAGTACCCCTCCCCAGGAATTTCCGGCAAGAATAAAATTGTCCAACCCCAGATGGGCAATAAAATCGGAGAGAAATTCTTCATACGCAACCACCGAATACTCTTGTTGGGGATGCGGCCCCGTTAGTCCAAAGCCGGACAGGTCCATCCTGATTACCCTATAGCCATCTTTCAAATGCCCAGCAAGCTTATCCCAAGTATGCAGGGAGGAAGAACTGCCGTGCAAAAAGATCATGGGAAGCCCATTGCCCACATCCTTATAGTGGACATTGATTCCCTTCCACTTAAAAAAATGGGAATGATCATCGGCGTAGGCGGCGGCAAGCTCTGTAAACGATAAGTCCGGTTTTATTTGGCCTACAAGACCGACCGCGATGAGCAAAAGGATCAATACATAGACCATACAATTGTTTTAGGTTATGTTTTAGAACATTGTAAAATGGGTTATTGGGCTAAAGCCCAGAACAGTGTTGTTTTTTCGGACCGGCCTCAATGCCATGACAATTCATATCGGCAACCCCTTGAATTGCCCGAGCTTCCGCACGGAGTAAAGGGAGTATAAAACTGGCTTTAGCACCCAAATTTTATATTATCTTAAAACCGCTCCCTGCTTTATTATTTTGGGAACATAGAATACCATTGCTTCATTAAATCATTCTCGGTAATGGCTCGCCAAACGAGTTGAATCGGGGCATTACAAACTCTTTCCACTATTAAATCCTTGTTTTTCATTTTTAGTATTTTAAAATTAGTCAGCAAATAAGACGCGTTACATTAAAAAGGGGGCCTTCACTTCGTTGTTGTACTCCCGCCCAGAAAATTCACAATAATTGGAACAATAAAGTCAGTGTCCTTCTAATCTTGTTTTACAGTCGTTATCTCTTTTTCCAAATATGCGATTGCCTCTTTTATCTCCGGCCTATCACTGTTAGACGATTTTGCTATTTCTAGCAACTTTGTGAAATAATGTTCCGCTTTATCCGGTTTGCCGGCCAGCTTGGCGGTGATTGCGGCACCATACAGCCCATTGAACCTATTGGGGCGCATCGCCAAATCTGCTTCATAAGCCTCCAATGCCTCGACCGGTTTGTTACAGGCAAGAAGCAAATCCCCTAAAAGTTCCCGGGCAGGTACTATTTCTCCGGGAGTGACCGGGTGTTTGGCTGTACTGTCCTCCATGTCGGCGGTTTCTGTCATTTGGGCAATAGCTTTATTGTGATTACCCTCGGCATACAGGATCCAGGCCGCTATGGCGTTTATTTGGATCAAGACCTGCCTCGCCTTGTAATCATCTTTCAGGTACAATAATTCCTGATGTGCAATTTTGAGGGAGTCCAACTCTTTTTCAACAGCCGAAATATCCTCGGAACGTGCAGACCCCAGTGCTCTGGCAAAATGGAATACCGATCTTTCCCAGGGGAAGTCTTTCCAATCGATATCCAGGGAAGGCAACTGCAGGTCGGCAGCTTTTTTCCAATCCTTGTCCTCCAAAGCTATCCGGGCAGGAATGGCCGCCACCGAATAGGCAATCTTAAAATTGGCAGGAAAGACTTCCTTAAACGTTTTCAGGTATTCGTTCTGTTCGTTCGCCTTCGCATGGTCACCGGTTTGCAAATAGGCATACACGAGATAGTCCATTCCATGCAGTTCCTCGTCCCAATGGGCTTTGGGATGGGTACTTTCCGCATAACATACGGCAGCGGAGGTAGAGTTCAGATTTGAATTTATGGACTCGTTCCAAAGGCCCAAACGCGTAAAGATATGCGAGGGCATATGTTGTGCATGTGCCGAGGCCGGTGCGATCTTGGCATATCTTCTGGCCACGGGCAAGGCCAATTTGGCAAGTTCGGGGTAATCGTAGTTATGGATAATGTAATGCGCAATTCCCGGATGGTTGGGATTGTCCTTTAAAAGGGATTCCAAAATTTTACCTGCCCTCAATTGGTTTGTATAGGTCTTATCCGTTGGATCGGCGGCCGAACACAGGGCCAAGGCATAAAAAATGGCCGCCTCCTTGTCATCATCATATTTCTGGTAAAGGGCTTCCATTTTTTGTTCAAAGAGCGAAATCCTTGTTTTGCGATCGATGGTTTTCCAGTCTTTATAAAAAACACCTATGGCATCCAAGTAATCCTGTTCCCGTTCGGTTTTTGGAAGTTTTTGGGCGATCTCGACAATTTTTGAGCCTTTTTCCAAATAACCCGTTCCCGATTGCAACCATAGCGAATGGAAATTGCTCATGGCCACGCCCCAATAGGCCATCACACAATCGGGATCTTCGTCAATAACCTTTACAAAGGCCTTTTCGGCTTCCTCGTATTCAAAGGAATGCAACAGGGCAATACCCAGATCAAAATTTTCCTGGGTCTTAATGGAACAGGATTCCGAAAACTGACCTCACCAAAATTTCCGGGACCACACAATAAGACGTCGCCCCGTAATAAGTCTATAGTTACCAGTTCAGGGTCCGGAGCCTTGTTTTTACAGGAATAGAACCCCAGGAATGCAATTGTACATGCGATTAAATGAACGGATTTTTTCATAGCTCAATGTCTTTTGTTTTAAACAAGCTCATAATATTCAACATACACACCCAACAGAATATGCCATACTAAATAGTGGCCCAAACGCAAGGTCAAAGAGAATGTTTATCCGTCGCTTCAATGGTGTCGTTGGCGAAGCCCCTCGGCAATCAATAGCATCACTTTGTTTTCCCTTTGCGAAATGTGAATCTTATTGTTTAGCCCTTTATATAAAGGGGATGGCTGTTGGTTGCCAAAAAGAAGGCTTATCAGTTCATGTTGTGTGTTATCGTATAAAAAATTGACAAGGATGAGTTCTTCTTTATATCGGTAAGGCATTATTTCATGATATATCTGAAAAGAAGCCCCGAAAAGCCCCAAAATACGGTACATGAGATGAATAGGCTTGTGTTTTCGGAGTAATACCGAATTCTTGATATAATAGGCAATAGACTTTTTTATTTCTGCTTCTTGCGGATGCTGTATAGTTGGATAGCTCTTTAATTTCTGTACTGCTTCGGTCCGTTCCAATCCGTCGCCCCTGCAGTGAAAGACCATATTTTTAAGAGCTTTGTTCGGTCAGCTTTGTTCGGTCAAGTGTCGAAGACCTCCCCTTCTTTCCTGAAACTTTTAAACTCGATCATATACCCATTGGGATCCTGAACAAAAAAGGATAGGTGCTCTCCCGGTTTTCCCTCCATAAAGGTAGCCTCAGTGGTCACCTCGAGATCCATCTGGAATAATCTGGAATACAGCTCCTCCCATTCCTTGACGGTTACAATTACGCCAAAGTGAAAAGAGGGTAAAACATAGTCATCCAAACGGTAGCTTTTGAAGTCGAAGTTAAACTTCCCGGCTTTCGTAAACGTAAGCTGATTTCCGAAAAGATCGATATCGACCCAGTTCTTGGCCTGCCTTCCCAATCTGGCTTCCAATACGTTCAAGTAGAAATCTTTAGTGGCCTCTAAATCGTCACAAGGTAGGGCAAGATGAAATTTGGCTTCCATAGTACGCTGCTTTAGTTATTGAATATCATAAAATGGGAACGACAAAAGGTTGCGCCATGTTTTCAAAAACGCAATGATCCATACCCAAATGTAGTGAAAAAGTGAAACCGAATAGGTTATTTTACCTTTTCTTTGATATATCTTAAACTGTTCTTTTTCAGTTAACTAAAAACCTTGGAAATATCTGATCAGCAACAAGATCAGTACACTTTTGTCCAGCAGCGGTAATTGCAAGACGAACATTATCCTATCGGAATGCCCGACCCCATAGAGGCCATTAAATTCCGTATGGAACAAATGGGGATGAAACAGAAGGACTTGGCCGAAGTAGTCGGATTTACAAGCCGGGTAAGTGAAATCCTGAACAAAAAACGTAAGCTGACATTG
>Ga0075530_1001040_pt1 | contig 13219 bp, 12 predicted proteins | sample NGEPerD_2_FD_75101 | JGI IMG/M metagenome (GOLD analysis project Ga0075530, IMG submission 75101) | Arctic peat soil microbial communities from the Barrow Environmental Observatory site, Barrow, Alaska, USA - NGEE PermafrostL1-D | ecosystem: Environmental > Terrestrial > Soil > Wetlands > Peat ...
GGAGGTCACCGATCTCCTCTCGGCGATGAACACCGGCCACGAGGGAGGCTGCGGCACCATCCACGCGAACTCGGCTCGCGACGTGCCGGCCAGGATCGAGGCGTTGGCGATGGCGCACGGTCTGCCGCAGGACGCGGTGCACAGCCAGATGGCTGCGGCGATCGACGCGGTTGGAGGTGTCGAGACGCACCCCGCCGCGGACATGCTGCGCACCCGGCTGCGCGAAGGATGAGTCTGGTCGCTGTCGTCTCGGCGGCGCTGGCGGTGGCCCTGCTGCTCGCGCCGCGGGTCGGGCCTCGTCGGCCGGGGGTATCGGGGACTGCGGTGCGCCGGCTCGAGGAGCTCCCGTTCTGGATCAGCGGCGGGGCAGCGGCGGCGATCGGCTCCGCCCTGCTGCTGTACGCCGATGGCACCCTCCTGGCCCTGGGCCTGATCCTCCTCGGCGCCGGGTTGGGTGCCGGCCGACTCGTCGCGCTCGCTCATCGGCGTCGCTCCGCGGCCCGGAGGGAGGAGCGGGTGCTGGAGATCTGTGAGGCACTTGCCGCCGAGCTCAGGAGTGGGCAGCCTCCCGCGCGGGCCGTCGCGCACTGTGCAGAACTGTGGCCCGAGTTCGCACCGGTGTCGGGGGCGGCGCGACTCGGCGCCGACGTACCCGCGGGGCTGAGGGACCTGGCCGCCCTCCCGGGCGCCGAGGGGTTGGGTGCGGTCGCCGCAGCCTGGCAGGTGTCACAGGCTTCCGGGGCGACGCTGTCCACCGCGCTGACCCAGGTGGCCGACACTGCGCGCAAGGCACAGGACACCCAGCGCATCGTGGCCTCCGAGCTGGCTTCGGCGCAGGCGACGGCCCGGCTGGTGGCGTTGCTGCCCGCAGTCACCCTCTTCATGGGCGCCGGCATCGGCGACCCGTGGGGGTTCCTGCTCGAGAGCCCGTGGGGGCTGGCCTGTCTTGCCGTCGGGCTGCTGCTGATTCTTCTCGGCCTGACCTGGATCGAGCACCTGGCCGGGGCGGTGCTTCGGCGATGAGCGACTGGTTCATCGCTGTCTCGGCCGCTGCCGGTGCTCTCTCGGTCGGGTTCCTGCTGCCCGGCGCTCCGCCCGGTCCTGAGCGTGTGCCGAAGGGGACGGGGGTCGCATCCGACGGTCCGACCGGGGTGGCCGAGGTCGAAGGTCTGGCCAGGTTCCGGTTCGCCCTGAGCCTCGTCGCCGGCATCGGACTCGGCCTGTTCCTGTCGGGATGGGCCGGTCTGCTGGCCGGGACGGCCGCAGCCATCGCGATGTGGCGCTTCGTCGGTGGGCTGGAGCCGCTGGCGCTACGTCGAAGACGGGAGGGCCTCCAGCGCGACCTGCCCCAGGTGGTCGACCTGCTGGGCTGTTGCCTCGCGGCCGGAGCGTCGACCACCACTGCCGTCGACACGGTCGCCGCCGTGCTTGACCCGCCGACGCGAGACGAGCTGTCGGCGATCTCGAGACGGCTGGCACTCGGGGTCGCGCCGAGCCAGGTGTGGTCCGACGTTGCCCGGGACCCGCAGATGGGCCCTCTCGGTCGCGCTCTGGTGCGGGCCATGGACAGCGGTGCCTCCGTCTCCGACGCGATGCACCGGCTCGCCGAGGACCTCCGCAGGGTGGCCCGGTCAGAGGTCGAGGGCCGGGCGAGGAGCGTCGGCGCACAGGCGGCGGCACCGCTGGGCCTGTGCCTGCTACCCGCTTTCATCCTGATCGGTGTGGTTCCCCTGGTGGCCGGCTCGCTGTCGGGTGTCCTGGGCTCGTGACCCGGCCAGGTTTCATCCACAGACGCCTTATCTGCTTGGGAATCCTCCGTTCTCGAACTGCCTCTGGAACATCCGTCCCGTTCGCACGACAGTCAAGGCACTAGTTGACAACAACCATCTCGAGCACTGGCTGGAGATGTTCGATCCGGAGGTTTTGCCATGACCAAGTCACCCGTCGCCCGACTTCGCAACGAGGAGGGCGTCACCACGGCGGAGTATGCCGTGGTCACCGTCGCCGGCTGCGGCTTCGGTGCCCTTCTCCTGAAGCTCCTCGGGAGCGACTTCGGGCAGCAGCTGCTCAAGAAGATCTTCGACCTGATCCTCGGCCTGGTCGGTATCTGAGAGGCCGCCCGTAGTCGAGGCTCCCGAGAACCGTCGGAGGGGTGGGTAGGGGGCTGCCTGCCCCTCCGGCGTCACACCCGGACCGCGCACGGCGGGCGTCCCAGGGGGCGTCACCGGGAGCGGCCATCGAGAGAGGAGCACGTCATGATCTGGGGATTGACCGAGCACGGAAAGAGGCGGCGCAGCGGACGCGGGTCGGTGACCGCCGAGACGGCGGTCGTGCTACCGGTGATCGTCGCGGTGGTGTTGGGCCTGGTGTGGTTGATCTCGCTGGGTGCCACCCACGTGCGGGTGGTCGACGCCGCCCGGGAGACGGCTCGTGCGCTGGCCCGCGACGAGCAACGGTCCACGGCGATCGAGCTCGGGGCCAGGGTTGCGCCCGAAGGTGCACGCTTCTCCGTTCAGGAGCAGGGCTCGACCGTGGTGGTGACCGTCGCCTCCGACGTACATGGGCCGGGAGGCCTGTTCCGGTTCCTGCCGTCGGTCGTGGTCGATGCCGAGGCCATCGCGGCCAGGGAAGCGCAATGAGCCTGGCGCGCGACGACCGGGGCGCTGCGACCGTGCTCGCCGTCGTGTTCATCGGCCTGCTGACCAGTGTGGCGGTGGCCGTGGTCGCCGCCGGCGGGCTGGTCAGCGGGCACCGCCGGGCGGCCTCGGCGGCGGATCTCGCGGCTCTGGCAGGAGCAGCCGCGCTACAGAAGGGCAGTCCGGGTTGCGTCGCGGCCGAGGAGGTCGCCGACGCAAATCGGTCCCGGCTGCTCACCTGTCAGATCGACGGCGAGGTGCTCACCGTGGAGGTCGGCGTCGACGTCGAGTCGCTGCTCGACTCGTCCTGGACACTGACGGGTCGAGCACGAGCCGGTCCGTCCACCTACGGCGCGTCGTGACGGGTGTCGGTGACGGTGTCCGTGCCGGTGTCGGAGTTCGCGTCACGGTCCTTGGCCTCGTGCGCCTCGAGCTTCTCCGACAGCCGGTTCAGCTCCTTGGTGTCCCTGCGGCGCTTGCGCGCCCGGCGAACCCCCTGGCGGATGAGCTCGAGACCCACCACGAACAACAGCACCGTCACCGCACCGAGAAGGAATGCACCCATGGTGTTTGTCTCCACGTCGAGGATGCCGAGGTCGAAGACCGCCGGGTCGTTCGAGCCCCCGACCAGCGCGCCGACCAGCATGAGTGCGGCGACGACAACAAGGATGAGACCGACGATCAGCATGCACGCTTCCCTTCACGAGTCCTGCTGGCTCAGGCTAACGGGTCGGTCACGTCCGTAGTTCAGGGCAGTCGGCAAGCAGTACGTCGAGCAGGTCGACCGCCGCGTGCTTGTCGAGCGGGTTGTTGCCGTTGCCGCACTTGGGGGACTGCACGCACGACGGGCACCCGGCCTCACACCGACAGGAGGAGATCGCCTCTCTCGTCGCGGCGAGCCACCCCGGCGCGGTGTGGTACCCGCGTTCGGCGAATCCGGCTCCGCCGGGGTGACCGTCGTACACGAACACGGTGAGCTGGCCGGTGTCCGGGTGCAGTGCCGTGGACACGCCGCCGATGTCCCAGCGGTCGCAGGTGGCGAACAGCGGCAGCAGGCCGATCGACGCGTGCTCGGCCGCATGCGCGGCACCCGGAAGGTCGCGCGCGGCGATCCCGGCGTCCTCGATGACCCCGGCGGGCAGTGTCCACCACACGGACATGGTCTCCAGCGTGCGTTCGGGCAGGTCGAGGGGTTCCTCACCGAGCACCTCGCCCGAGGGCATTCGGCGCTTGAGGAACGACACCACCTGATGGGTCACCCGGACGTCCCCGAAGCTGATCCGCGCGCCTCCCCACGAGGTATGGGCCCGCTCGCTGGTGATCGCGATGTCGGTGACCTCACGCGCCGACGTGGAGTAGTCCGGCTCCGCCGCCACGATCACCGCCACGCACTCGTCGAGGTCGAGGGACTCGACGAGGTACGTCTCGCCCTGGTGCAGGTAGACCGCCCCGGGATGCGCGGTGCCGTGGGCGGAGGACTGGTCGACGGTTCCCAGCAGCCGGCCGGTGTCGTGCTCGACCAGCCGCACCGGAGGACCTCCGCTGGAGCGGATGTCGGCCAGGTCACTCGCCCGGCGCCGATCCGTCCAGAACCAGCCCCGCGGCCGACGCCGGAGCATGCCGGCGTCGGTCAGCGCGTCGACCCCGGCCCGCGCGGCCGGGCCGAACAGCTCCAGATCCGCGTCGGTCAGCGGCGACTCCTCGGCGGCCGCGCACAGGTGCGGCCCCAGCACGTACGGGTTGTCCGGGTCGAAGACGTTGGCCTCCACCGGCTGCCCGATCAGCGCCTCCGGGTGGGTCACCAGGTAGGTGTCGAGCGGGTCGTCCCGGGCGACGAACACGCCCAGCGCGTCCTGTCCACCACGGCCCGCGCGCCCGATCTGCTGCCACAGCGCGGCACGCGTCCCGGGGAACCCCGCCACCAGGACGGCGTCCAACCCTGCGATGTCGATGCCGAGCTCCAGCGCGTTGGTCGCCGCGAGGCCGAGAAGGTCGCCACGCCTGAGCGCCTGCTCGATCATCCGCCGGTCCTCGGGAAGGTAGCCGCCACGGTAGGCCGCGACCCGGTTTGACAGCCCCACCTCCACTTCGTCGAGGAGCCGCTTGGTGGCCAGCGAGACGGTCTCGGTCCCCCGGCGCGACCGGATGAATGCGAGAGTCCGGACGTTCTCGAGCACCAGGTCGGCGAGCAGGTCCGCGATCTCCGCAGTCGCGGACCGTCGTACCGGTGCTCCGTTCTCACCGACGTACGACGTGAACGGCGGTTCCCACAGCGCCAACGCGACCTGGCCTCGCGGCGAACCGTCGGCGGTCACCTCCGTCATCGGCAGACCCGTCAGCCGGGTCGCGGCCACCGCTGGCTCGGCGACGGTGGCCGATGCGAGCATGAACGTCGGCCGTGCATCGTAGAGTGCGCAGACCCTGCGCAGCCGCCTGAGGATCTGCGCCACATGCGCCCCGAACACCCCCCGGTAGTGGTGGCACTCGTCGATCACCACGAAGTCCAACGCGGCGAAGAACTTCGACCAGCGTGCGTGCCCGGGCAGCATCGAACGGTGCAGCATGTCGGGGTTGGTGAGCAGGTACTCACCGTGGTCGCGGGCCCAGTCCCGCTGCTCGCGGGAGCTGTCACCGTCGTGGGTCGTCGCGCGTAGGTCGCCGAACCCGAGTCCGAGGAGTCCGTTCAGCTGGTCCTGCGCGAGGGCCTTGGTCGGTGACACGTACAGCACCGTCGACCCCCGTTGTCCGGCCGGCCGTCGTCTCTCGATCACCGAGGTGAGCGCGGGCAGCAGGTAGGCCAGCGACTTTCCCGAGGCGGTGCCGGTGGACAGCACCACGTGGGAGCCGGTGTACGCAGCCTCGGCCGCCTCCACCTGGTGCGTCCACGGAGTCTTGATTCCGCGAGCTTTCCACGCGTCCACGAGCTGCGGCGCCGCCCACCTCGGCCACGGCGCCGGCTTCCCGTCGCGGGCGGGCAGGATCTCCAGGTGGGTGAGCCGGTCCTCGCGTCCGGCAGGCAGCGTCAGCCGCCCGATCAGATCCGTGAGGGACGCGAGGTGGGACTGGTTCACCCGCGCAGTCTCGCAAACGTGGTTGAATGCTGGTTGCATCACCTGCACGACCATGGCGGCTCGACACGGTGCCGTCGTCCCGGACTGCTTGCGCAGCATCGCTGAGGAGATACCCAGGTGGACCTGTCACTGGAGACTCGTCACGAGGATGGTCACACCATCATCGAGGTGGGTGGAGAGATCGATGTGTACACCGCACCCAAACTTCGGGACAAGATCACGGAGCTCGTGGGTGAGGGCAGCTACAACATCGTCATCGATATGGAGGACGTCGACTTCCTCGACTCGACGGGTCTCGGTGTCCTGGTCGGTGGGTTGAAGAAGGTGCGTGCTCACGATGGGTCCATGCAGTTGATCTGCAACCAGGAGCGTCTGCTCAAGATCTTCCGGATCACCGGTCTGGCCAAGGTCTTCGCGATCCACGGCTCCCAGGCAGACGCGCTTGCCGAACGGTAGGCCGCGTCGGATGCCGGGGCGCCCCACGCGCACGGCCGACGAGGTCAGGGTCTCCATCGCGAGGGACCCTGCGCTGGTGCGCACCGTGCGGCTGGTGGCCGCGGCCGTCGCGCGCCGCGCCGGCCGCGACGAGGAGTTCGTGGAAGAGGTGCGTCTCGCCGTCGGTGAGGCCTGCGCCCTGATGGTCGGTGACGGGAGCAGCGGGAGGATCGGTTCCGATGACGCGGTGACCGTCGCGATGGCCCTGGACGAGCAGCTGCAGGTCGACGTCGTGGCGACGGGGCCGGGCAACGAGCCGCCTGGCAACGTCGTCTTGGCCGACGTCAACGGCATCGAGCCGTGGGCGCTGCTGCGCGCGCTGATCGACGATGTCAAGGTCGTCCACAACGGTGCCACCACGATGGTCTCGATGGCCTGGCCGGTGGGCTGATTCGCGACGTGTGGCGGACGACACACACCCCGCCGCCCCAAGAGGCCCTGACATAAGTAGACTCCGGCACATTCATGTAGGGCGGGTCACACCTCGCCATGCCCAACCCACCGAGGAGTACGTATGTCCGGGCTCACCCTCGCCGCCAGCGGCGGTCTGGATGCGACCGTAGACCTGTCCAGCAGCAACCTGAGTCTTGTTGTCGTCGTCGGAGCCATCGCCGTCATCGCGCTGGCGATGGGGATGGTCTTCAGGCGTCAGGTGCTCGCTGCCGGCGAGGGCACGGAGAACATGAAGATCATCGCCCAGGCGGTTCAGGAAGGCGCGTCCGCATTCCTGACCCGACAGTTCAAGACGCTGGCGATCTTCGCGATCCTCGCCTTCTTGCTCCTGTTCCTGCTCCCTGCAAGTGACACCGGCGTGCGCATCGGGCGTTCGGTCTTCTTCCTTGTCGGGGCGGGCTTCTCGGCGGCGATCGGCTACTTCGGCATGTCGCTGGCGGTCAAGGCCAACGTCCGCGTCGCCGCCGCCGCCCGGGAAGAGGGCCGCGACCCGGCGATGAGGGTGGCCTTCCGCACCGGCGGTGTGGTCGGGATGGCGACGGTCGGCCTCGGCCTCCTCGGCGCAGCGCTTGTCGTGGTCATCTACCAGAGCGATGCCCCCACGGTGCTCGAGGGCTTCGGCTTCGGTGCCGCCCTGCTCGCGATGTTCATGCGAGTCGGCGGCGGTATCTTCACGAAGGCGGCCGATGTGGGCGCCGACCTGGTCGGCAAGGTGGAGAACAACATCCCCGAGGACGACCCCCGCAACGCCGCCACGATCGCGGACAACGTCGGCGACAACGTCGGCGACTGCGCCGGTATGGCGGCCGACCTGTTCGAGTCGTACGCCGTCACGCTGGTCGCCGCGCTGATCCTCGGCAAGGCCGCCTTCGGCGCCGAGGGGCTCGTCTTCCCGCTGATCGTTCCGGCCCTCGGCGCACTGACCGCGATCCTCGGTGTCTTCCTGACCCGCCCCCGCCCCGGAGAGAGCGGCCTGACCACGATCAACCGGTCGTTCTACATCTCCGCGGGGTTGTCCGCGGTGCTGTGCACGATAGCGGCCTACGCATATCTCCCCGGTTCGTTCGGCGAGCTCACCGACCTGGGTCTGGAGACGGCACCCGAGGGCGACCCGCGGTTGATCGCCACCATCGCGGTGCTGATCGGTATCGCACTGGCTGCGGTGATTCTCGCGCTCACCGGGTACTACACCGGCACCGACCACCGCCCGGTCAAGGACGTCGGTAAGACGTCGCTGACGGGTGCGGCGACGGTGATCCTGTCCGGTCTCTCGGTCGGCTTCGAGTCTGCGGTGTTCACCGCACTGGTGATCGGCGGCGCGGTGTACGGCGCGTTCCTGCTCGGGTCCGGTGTCGCGGTCGTCTCCCTGTTCGCTGTCGCTCTGGCCGGTTGCGGTCTGTTGACCACCGTCGGTGTGATCGTGGCGATGGACACCTTCGGACCGGTCTCCGACAACGCCCAGGGCATCGCGGAGATGTCGGGTGACATCGACGGCGAGGGGGCGAAGATCCTCACCGAGCTCGACGCGGTAGGCAACACCACCAAGGCGATCACGAAGGGCATCGCGATCGCCACCGCCGTGCTGGCGGCGACCGCGCTGTTCGGTTCGTACACGCAGGAGATTCGCGAAGCGTTGGTCGAAGCGGGTGTGAGCTCCACGTTCGACGCCCAGGTCTTCAACGCCGACGTACTCGTCGGTCTGCTGATCGGTGCCGCGGTCGTGTTCCTGTTCTCCGGTCTGGCCATCAACGCGGTCGGCCGCGCCGCCGGGGCCGTCGTCTACGAGGTACGGCGCCAGTTCCGGGAGATTCCCGGGATCATGGAGGGGACCGGTCGCCCGGAGTACGGCAAGGTCGTCGACATCTGCACCCGGGACTCCCTCCGTGAGCTGGCCACGCCCGGCCTGCTCGCGATCCTGGCCCCGATCGCGGTCGGCTTCGGCCTCGGCGTTGCCCCGCTGGCCGGCTACCTGGCCGGTGCGATCGGCACCGGCACGTTGATGGCCGTGTTCCTGGCCAACTCCGGCGGCGCCTGGGACAACGCCAAGAAGCTGGTCGAGGACGGCAACCACGGCGGCAAGGGTTCCCCGGCCCACGAAGCCACCATCATCGGTGACACCGTGGGTGACCCGTTCAAGGACACCGCCGGCCCCGCCATCAACCCGCTGCTCAAGGTGATGAACCTGGTCTCGCTGCTGATCGCCGGCTCGGTCGTGAGCATGAGCACGGGCTCGGCCGATAACGACGTGCTGCGCATCGTGATCGCGCTGGTCGCTGTGGCGATCATCGCGGTCGCGGTCTACGTGTCGAAGCGCCGTCCGATCGCGATCGGCGAAGAGGAGCCCGCCGAGTCGGTCAAGCCAGGAAGCTCCCGCTAGGTTCGGGCCGGTCGGAGACCGCTCAACCAACTCAGGGCCCGTCGGCGAAAGCCGGCGGGCCCTGAGTCGTTCGCGATCAAGGCGGCGATCAGCCGGGTCTGGGTCGCCGCGACGTCGTCCTGCGAGACGCCGGCGGGCTCCTGATCCGTGAACGAGTCCCGCGCCGGTACCAGGTCGGTGAGGTCTCCGGCGACCGCGTAGCCCGCACCCTCGACCGCCGCGATCATCCGGGCGGCCTCGTCACGGAGGTGGACCTCGTGGGTCGACGCCACCTCGGCGGGAGGGCCGGGCTGCTTCTCGAGGACCGAGCGGACCCGGTCGATCCCCCGTGGGGTTGGGTGATCGGTGATCTCGGCGTTCAGCAGCCGCAGCACCTCGTTCGCCACCTTGCTCAGCGGTTTGGCGTGTTCGTCGCTACCCACCTTGAACTTGCGGGGGTTGAGGCCGATGGTCTGCGCGAACCGGTCCCACACCACCGAGGACCGGCCGTGGTCCTGAGGAAGGGGCAGGAGGTGTATCCGCCCTGCGGGCACGTAGGCGGCCCACCGGGCCAGCACGTCGTCGAGTGCATGCGTGCTCCAGAACACCTGGCTCAGCCTGTGCTCGCCGTGCTCGACGATCCGGTTGGTGTACCCCTCGAACGTGGCCGTCCCCCCGCCGCGGACCCACTCCTGCCAGGCGAGGGGGATCTGCCGGGCCAGGTCCCGCGCGGCGTACACGACGTGCACCTCGGCGTTCCCGAACGAGCCGACGATCCGATCGATCTGCTCCTCGGACGCGCCGGCGAGCAGCTCATGCGAGATCACCACCGTGCCGCGACGCCAGTCGCGGGCGCTCTCGGCGAGCCGATCCCAGGCTCCCGTCGTCGGGGCGTGGTCGCCGCCGCTCAGGTCGAGGACGTCGAGCACGGCACCGAGGTGGCCTCCGTCGTGCCCGAGGTGGCTCGGCGGGTACAGCACGCCGTACCGGGTGAGCTTCCGGCGGTGTCGTGCCAGGCATTCGCGAAGGTACGTCGAACCGGCGACCGGTGCACCGATGTGCAGAAACACCCTGCTCGTCCGTGCGCGGCTGGTGCGACGGGTCATGTCACCTTCCGGATTCGGTCTGTCCCGTGAGTCTAGGGCCGATGCCCGGGAGGAGGCTCGCTGCCGTCGGCGGAGGGGCGGACACTGCCCTCTGTCAGGCTGAGACGAGCGCGTTCTTCGGGCTGGGGGAGGGGTAGGTTGCGCTGAGGCGTTACCGTGTCTGCGCCGGACCATTACCCGCCGAACCTCACACCGGCACTATCTAGGGGAGCACAGGACAACGTGGCATCGAAGAACGCGAGCGCCGCCAAAGACACCAACGGCGGCGGTCACAAGCTCGTCATCGTGGAGTCGCCGGCCAAGGCGCGCACGATTGCCGGATACCTCGGTCGCGGGTACGTGGTCGAGTCTTCGATCGGCCACATTCGCGACCTCCCGCAGAGCGCCGCGGACATCCCGGCGGAGATCAAGGGCGAGCCGTGGGCGCGGCTCGGCGTCGACGTCGAGAACGACTTCAAGCCGGTCTACGTCGTGGCGAAGGACAAGAAGCCGCACATCACCAAGCTGAAGGGCCTGCTCAAGGACGCCACCGAGCTCTACCTCGCCACTGACGAGGACCGCGAGGGGGAGGCGATCGCCTGGCACCTCCTCGACGAGCTGAAGCCGAAGGTACCGGTCAAGCGGATGGTGTTCCACGAGATCACCCCGCAGGCCATCGCGGAGGCGGTCGAGAACCCCCGCAGCATCGACAACGACCTGGTCAACGCGCAGGAGGCCCGTCGGGTCCTGGACCGTCTCTACGGCTACGAGCTCAGCCCGGTGCTGTGGAAGAAGGTGATGTCGGGCCTGTCGGCCGGGCGTGTCCAGTCGGTCGCGACGAGGCTGGTCGTGGCCCGTGAGCGCGAACGCATCGCCTTCCGTCCGGCGTCCTACTGGGACCTCGAGGGCACGTTCGACGCCGGCGCCAAGCACGACGAGCGGATGTTCCCCGCCAAGCTGGTCGGGGTCGACGGTGCACGCGTCGCGCGAGGCAGTGACTTCACCGCCCAGGGGGAGCTCAAGCCGGGCGCCAGCGTGGCGCACCTCGACCGCGTCCGTGCCGAGTCGCTCGCCGCCGGGTTGCAGCAGTCCACGTTCGAGATCCGGTCCGTCGAGGCCAAGCCGTACCGGCGCTCGCCGTACGCCCCCTTCCGGACCACCACCATGCAGCAGGAGGCTTCCCGGAAGCTCGGGTTCGGTGCCTCCCGGACCATGTCGGTGGCGCAGCGGCTGTACGAGAACGGTCACATCACGTATATGCGTACCGACTCGGTCACCCTGTCGGGCACGGCGATCGGTGCTGCGCGGGAGCAGGTGCGTGAGCTCTTCGGCGCCGAGTACCTGCCCGACAAGCCGCGGGCGTACCAGTCGAAGGTGAAGAACGCTCAGGAGGCGCACGAGGCAATCCGTCCCGCGGGTGAGAACTTCCGTACGCCGGCGCAGACCGGGCTCTCCGGTGACGAGTTCCGCCTCTACGAGCTGATCTGGATGCGGACGGTGGCCTCGCAGATGAAGGACGCAGAAGGCCGCAGCGTCACGGTCCGGCTGGGCGGCACGGCCGACTCCGGTGAGGACTGCGTGTTCTCCGCATCCGGCCGGGTGATCACGTTCCACGGCTTCCTCAAGGCCTACGTCGAGGGTTCCGACGACCCGGGCGCGGAGTCCGACGACCGGGAGACCCGGCTGCCCGCGGTTGCCGAGGGTGATCCGGTCAACGCGGCTTCGGTGAAGGCGTCGGGGCACGAGACCAAGCCACCGGCGCGGTACACCGAGGCGACGTTGATCCGTGAGCTCGAGGAGCGCGAGATCGGCCGCCCGTCGACGTACGCCTCGATCCTCGGCACGATCCTCAACCGTGGCTACGTCTACAAGAAGGGCACCGCGCTGGTGCCTGCGTGGCTGGCGTTCTCGGTGATCCGGCTGCTCGAGGAGCACTTCACCCGGCTGGTCTCCTACGAGTTCACCGCGAGGATGGAGGATGTCCTCGACGAGATCGCGGCGGGCCGCAAGGACCGGCGTGCCGAGCTCGCCGCCTTCTACTTCGGCAACGGCGACGTAGAGGGCATCAAGACCCTGGTGACCGAGCTCGGCGACATCGACGCCCGGGTCCTGGCCACCTTCCCGCTGGACGAGGGCATCGCCTTGCGGGTGGGCCGTTACGGTCCGTATGTCGAGGACGCCGAGGGCAACCGCGGCAACGTGCCCGAGGACCTGCCGCCGGACGAGTTGACTCTCGAGAAGGCCAAGGAGCTGCTCGCCAACCCCGCGGGCGCGGAGACCGAGCTCGGTCCGGATCCCGGGTCGGGCAACACGATCGTTGCGAAGAACGGCCGGTTCGGGCCCTACGTCACCGAGCAGCTGCCGGAGGGTGCGCCGAAGAGCGCCAAGGCGCGCACGTCGTCGCTGTTCAAGACGATGTCGGTCGACACGATCGACCTCGAGACTGCGCTGAAGCTGCTCACCCTGCCCCGTGTCGTGGGAGCCGATCCCGCGTCCGGTGAGGAGATCAACGCGCTCAACGGCCGGTATGGCCCCTACCTCAAGAAAGGCACCGACTCGCGCTCGATCGACGACGAGGAGAAGCTCCTCACAATCACGCTCGAGGAGGCGCTGACGATCTTCGCCCAACCGAAGGCCCGGGGGCGCGCCGCGGCCGCTCCGCTACGTGAGCTGGGGGAGGACCCGAACTCCAAGCAGCCGGTCGTAGTGAAGAGTGGCCGGTTCGGCCCCTATGTCACCGACGGAGAGTACAACGCCACCCTGCGCAAGGACGACGACGAGAACAGCGTGACGCTGGAACGCGCGGCCGAGCTGCTTGCCGAGAAGCGCGCCAAGGGCCCGGCCCCGAAGAAGCGGGGGGCGAAGAAGGCCACCGCCAAGAAGAGCGCCGCCAAGAAGAGCACCGCGAAGACGCCTGCCAAGAAGAGCACGAAGAAGAAGAGCTCTGCGCAGAAAAGCGCTGCCAAGAAGGGATAGCGGACGGGTCGACGCGATATCGGCGGCAAGCCGCCGATTAGGGTGTGCCTGTGAGTGAGCAGACCTTTCCCCGCGCCTCGGTCGAGGACCTCAGCCATGCACCGATGCACTCACTCAGGGCAGTCCTGCGGATCAGGGACTTCCGCA
>Ga0075530_1001041_pt1 | contig 13219 bp, 10 predicted proteins | sample NGEPerD_2_FD_75101 | JGI IMG/M metagenome (GOLD analysis project Ga0075530, IMG submission 75101) | Arctic peat soil microbial communities from the Barrow Environmental Observatory site, Barrow, Alaska, USA - NGEE PermafrostL1-D | ecosystem: Environmental > Terrestrial > Soil > Wetlands > Peat ...
CTGCTGTTTCCACCTCTAGGGGGGCGCGATGACGTCGAAAGAGCAGCACACGTCGGAGAGGGGGTATGGGAGCTGGCCGACGCCGATCACCTCCGAGGTGGTCGTGGCCGCCGCCGTCTCCCTCGGCGGCGTGGCCGTCGACGGCGACAGCCTCTGGTGGGCCGAGTCACGCCCGGCCGACGGCGGACGCACCGTGCTCGTCCGCGACGGCATCGACGTGCTGCCCGCACCGTTCGACGCGCGGACGGCGGTGCACGAGTACGGGGGCGGCGCGTGGTGGGTCTCCGGCGGGGTTGCCTGGTTCTGCAACTGGGCCGATCAGCGGCTCTACCGTCTCGTGCCGGGCAGCGAGCCCCAACCCGTGACGGCCGAACCGTCGACCCCGCGCGGCGAGCGTTGGGCGGACGGGGCCGTGCACCCGGGCGGGCAGAAGATGGCGTGCGTCCGCGAGCGGCACCCGGACGGTGGGGGCCCGGCCGACGTCGTGAACGAGATCGTGGCGATGCCGCTCACCGGCGGTGAGGTCGAGGTGCTGGTATCCGGGCCGAACTTCGTCTCGTCCCCGCGGTGGTCCGCCGACGGGGCGCACCTGGCGTGGTGCGAGTGGGACCACCCGAACATGCCGTGGGACGACAGCCGGCTGGTGGTGGACGACGACCTGGTGGCCGGTGGCAAGGGCGAGTCGGTGCAGCAGCCGCGGTGGGCGGACGACGGCTCGCTGTTGTTCATCTCCGACCGCACCGACTGGTGGAACCTGTACCGCTGGACGCCGGACGGCTGTGTCGAGCCGGTCGTCGTCATCGACGCCGAGATCGGTGTGCCGCCGTGGATCTTCGGGCAGTCGCGGTACGCGCTGCTCGGCGGGGGCCGGGTCGTGCTGGCGTACCAGCGCGACGGTGTGGACACCCTCGCGGTGTGGGACGGCGACCGCCTGCTCGACCTGGACGTCGCCTCGACCGCCGTCGGTGCGCTGACGTCTCGTGGGGACGACGTCTACCTCGTGGGCGCCTCCGCGACGGCCGAGCCCGAGCTGCACCGGGTCCGGGTGGTCGGGACGTCGGTCAGCGAGACCGAGGTGGTCAGGCCGGCCCGCGACCTGGGCCTCGACCCGTCGTGGTTCTCGGTGCCGGAGCCGGTCGACTTTGCCAGCGGGGAGCGCACCTCGCACGCGCTCTTCTACTCGCCTGCCTCGGCGACCCACGAGGCTCCGGCCGGCGAGCTGCCCCCGCTGCTGGTGAAGATCCACGGCGGTCCCACCGGCTCGTCGCTGGCAGTGCTCGACCTCGGCATCCAGTACTGGACCAGCCGTGGCTTCGCCGTCGTCGACGTCAACTACGCCGGCTCGACGGGCTACGGCCGTGCCTACCGCAAACTGCTCGAGGGCGAGTGGGGCGTCGCCGATGTCGAGGACTGCCAGGCGGCGGCGGAGCACCTCGTCGAGACCGGCCGGGTGGACCCCGCCAGGCTCTGCATCCGCGGCGGCTCGGCGGGCGGCTTCACGACGCTGGCCGCCCTCGCCTTCGGGGACATGTTCGCGGCCGGGGCGAACATGTTCGGCGTCGCCGACCTGGAGGCCCTGGTCGTCGAGACGCACAAGTTCGAGAGCCGCTACCTCGACGGCCTCGTGGGTCCTTATCCCGAGGCCCGCGAGGTGTACTTGGAGCGCTCACCGATCCACCACCTCGAGGGCTTCGACGCCCCGCTGATCACGTTGCAGGGGCTCGAGGACGAGGTGGTGCCGCCGGCCCAGTCGGAGATGATCGTCGCGGCGTTGCGCGCCAAGGGTGTGCCGGTCGCGTACGTGGCCTTCGCGGGCGAGCAGCACGGCTTCCGTCAGGCCGCCAACATCCGGACCGCGCTCGACAGCGAGCTCTCGTTCTACGCGCAGGTGCTGGGCTTCGACCTGCCCCCCGGCGAGGACCTGCCCAAGGTCGCCATCGAGAATCTGTGACGGGATGGTCCGCGTCGAGCCGACGTTGCGCAGGGTAGGTGATTGACGACAAAGCGTGACATTGCGAGAGTGCCAGCAGTGCCGCGAGCGCCGGCGCGACCAGCGCCCTGCCCCGTCCTCGTCCTCGCATGGTCCTGCCTTCCGTTGGTGCGGACCGCCCGGCGTCGGTCCGGCTGCCAGGACGCTACGGCGAAAGGGCCGAAAGGGGACCGATCCGGGTATGTCGTGACAGCGACATGTCGGGAGCCCGACAACAGCGTCCGCCGTCCGCTGATGTGGCTGCCCGGGCGACCGGTTCCGCGGACGCAGCCGGGGCGAAACGGGCACGATGGCGTCCATGGTGGTGGGGGAGGTCCCGGCACCGGCCGACGTGCGCCGGGCGGGGCGGCCGGTCGCCGCGCGGGGGCACCACGTGCTCCTCGCCGGCACCCTCGCGTGTCTCGCGCTCGGTCTGGTCCTCGACCTGGGGTCCGGCAGCGAGCGCCTGGTGAACCCGTTCCTGCCGGTGATCGTGGCCGGCGCCCTGTTGGACAGCGTGCTCGGGTACCTCATCTCGCGCCGGCACACCGGTCATGCGGTGGGGCGGATCCTGGCCCTGACCGGCATGGGCGGAGCGCTCACGGTCCTGGCCGGTGGTCACGCGAACGCCGCCCTGTTCGGTGCGCTCCCCGACCTGGGCGCCACCGGGTCGCTGTGGGTCAGCCGGTGGCTGTGGGTGCCCGTCCTCGTGCTGGGCACGATCGCCCTGATGCTCGTGTTCCCGGACGGTCGGCTGCCGTCGCGTCGGTGGCGACCCGCCGCGGGGGCAGCCCTCGCCGGCGGCGCGGCGTTCACGCTGCTGGCGATGACGACGCCGTTCGCCGACTCCGTGTGGGGACCCGTCCCGGTGACGAACCCGTTCGCCACGGTGCCGGACGCCGTGCTGTCGGTCGCGTGGCCGGTCGCGAGCCTCTGGCTCGTCGCCGGGGCGGCAGTCGGCTCGGCCGCTGTGGTCGCTCGGTTCCGGCGCTCGCGCGGCAGTGAGAGGGCCCGGCTGAGCCTGGTGGTGCTGCCGGCCGTGCTGGTCCCGCCCGCCCTGCTCGCCGGCCAGTTCGCCGGCGAGGCAGGAGGTGTGGCCGAGATGCTGGTCGGCGTCTGGCTGGCGGTCGCGGTCACCGTCTCGATGCTGCGGCACGGGATCCTCGACCTGGACGTCGTGGTGAACCGCGCCGTCGTCTGCACGCTGCTCGCCGCGTCGCTCGTCGGGGTCTACGTGGGCGTGGTCGCCCTGGCGGCGCAGGCGATCGGCAGCCGTTCGTCGTGGCTGCCGGGCGTCGTGGGCGCCGGCGTGGTCGCCGTGACCTTCTCGCCGCTGCTGCACGCGCTCCGCGAGGGCCTGGCGCGGTTCCTGTACGGCGACCGGGCGCAGCCTGACCTGGTTGTCGGGCGCATCGCGGACGGCGGTCGCACGGACGACGTGCTCCCCTCCTCGGCACATGCCCTGCGGACGGCGCTGCGGGCGCCCTGGGTGCGGATCCGGGCCGGCGACACAGAGGTGACGTCGGGGGAGGTCCGGACCACCGGCCACGAGGTTCCTCTGCGGCACGGGGACGAGGTCGTGGGCTCGGTGACCGTCGGTGCCCGCTACGACGGCGAGCGGCAGCACGCCGACGACATCAGGGTCCTCGACGCGGTGGCCCGCCAGCTCGGGGGCACGGCGCACGCGCTGCTGCTGGCCCGGAGTCTCGCGACGGCGCGCGAGCGGCTCGTCGCGGCGCGAGAGGACGAGCGACGCCGGATCCGGCGCGACCTGCACGACGGGCTCGGCCCGACGCTGGCCGGGATCACGCTCGCGCTCGAGGGAGCTGAGGAGCTGGCCGAGCGCGCCCCGGACGCCGCACTGGCCCTGCTGACCGACGTGCGGGTGCAGTCCGAGGGCGCGGTGGCCGACGTCCGCCGCCTCGTGGACGGGCTGCGGCCGGTGGCGCTCGACACGCTCGGGCTGGCCGGCGCCCTGCGGCAGGAGATGAACCGGCTGACCGTCGGCGGGCCGGCCGTCGAGCTTCGAGCGCCGTCCGAGCTACCCGACCTGCCGGCAGCGACCGAGGTCGCCGCGCTGCGGATCGCCCTGGAAGCCCTGCACAACGTCCGTCGCCACGCGCGGGCGCGCCGGTGCACGGTGGAGCTGGACGCGCGCCCGGACCGCCTCCTCGTGCGGGTCGCCGACGACGGCATGGGCATCCCCGCCGGGACCCTGCCGCACGTCGGCCTGAGCTCGATGCGCGAGCGCGCCGAGGAGGTCGGCGGTTCCCTGGCGATCGCGTCGAACGCCGGCGGGACCGAGGTCTCGGCCGTGCTGCCCCTGGTGACGCCGTGATCCGCGTCGTGGTGGCGGACGACCACACCGGCTTCCGGCGCGGGATGTGCGCGCTGCTGGGCGCGCTCGAGGGCATCGAGGTCGTCGGTGAGGCGTCCGGCGGTGACGAGGCCGTGGTCAGGGCCCTGGCGGTGCAGCCGGACGTCGTGCTGATGGATCTCGACATGCCCGGCGGAGGCATTGCCGCCACCGAGCGGCTGGCCTCGGAGGCGCCGCACGTGGCGGTGGTCGTGCTCACCATGGACGACGACGACAGCGCGGTGCTGGCCGCCCTGCAGGCCGGTGCCCGTGGCTACCTCGTCAAGGGCGCGCCGAAGGCCGAGCTGGACCGCGCGCTGCGAACGGCCGCCGACGGTGGCCTGGTCATCGGATCGGTGCTGGCACACCGGATGCAGACCTTGCTCGCGTCGCCCGCCACCGCGCCGGCGGACGAGCTCGCGGGCCTGACCGTCCGCGAGCGCGAGGTGCTGGACCTGATGGCGGCCGGTCATCCCAACACCGAGATCGCGCGTCGCCTGGCCCTGAGCCCCAAGACCGTGCGCAACGTCGTCTCGGGGATCTTCGCCAAGCTCCGGACCTCCGACCGCGTGCAGGTGGTCCTGCTGGCCCGGGCCGCGGGACTGGGCGACGGCTGAGTCGCCGATGTCCCGGTACGGCGGGACACGGGTCCCTGGCCCACGGGACGCCGTGACGCCGACGCTGAGGCTCCGAGACCACCGCACCAGGAGGGGACCACCCACCATGGCCACCGACGTCGCCCGACGCACCAGGTCCGTTGTCTTCTACGCCGTCGCCGGAGTCGCGACGCTGCTCACCGCACTGCTCACGGTCGGCGCGACCGGGAGTCTCTTCGCCGGGAACCTGTCGGACGACGGCTTCATCGCCGCCGTCGCGCACATCCCGTGGCTGGCCCTGTGCTACTGCGCGGCGTTCGCCACCATGCTGCGCCGCCCGGCCCGTCGTCCCGCCGCCTACCAGCAGGCGCTCGCCACCGCCGTGTCCATGTACGTGGGTGCGCTGGTGGCCGGTGAGAACGACCCGATCTTGTTCATCGGGTTCGGGGTCGTGCTGGTGACCCTGGGGCTCACCCACCCGGCGCGATCGGCGCTCTTCCGCCCCGGGCATGGTGGCATCTCACCGGTGCTGGTCCCGATGGCCCTCGTCGCGGCGGCGCCCCTGGCGCTGTACTCCGCGCGGATCACCGCCGAGCTGCCGGACACCACCGGCCCGGACGGCGTCTTCTACACCGGCATCGCGGCCCTGGCTCTGACCATCCCGTTCGTCGCCTTCGTGGCCGGCGTGCGCGCCCCTGGATCGCGGTTGCCGCTGTGGTCGGCGGGCATCTCACTCGTCGTCCTGTGCGGCGCCTCGCTCGTCGCGACCGAGGCGGCCTCGGCGATGCCCGCGTGGGCAGCCGTCACCGGCGTGGTCGGCGGCGCGCTTTTCGTGGCCGCGGGCGAGTGGGAGCAGCGTCGGGCTCAGCGCACGCGCAGCTCAGGTCCGTCGACCGCCAGCGCGCAGCCGTCCAGGTCTGGCACCGCCGACAGGGCGTGACGGACGCGGCGGGCATTCCGGGTCGGCGGCTCCGTAGGATCGCCCGGTCCGCCGAACCCGAGAAGGGACCACCGTGCTCCGCACCCACGAGGCCGGCACCCTGCGTGCCGAGGCCGCCGGCACCACCGTCACGCTCACCGGCTGGGTGGCCGCGCGGCGCGATCACGGCGGCGTGGCCTTCCTCGACCTGCGGGACGCCAGCGGCGTCGCGCAGGTCGTCGTCCGGGACGAGGCCGTCGCCCACGGACTGCGCAACGAGTACTGCCTCCGCGTCGTGGGCGAGGTGCAGGTGCGACCTGAGGGCAACGCAAACCCCGCGCTGCCGTCCGGTGAGATCGAGGTGGTGGTGGCCGAGGTCGAGGTGCTCGGCGCCGCCGCGCCGCTGCCGTTCCAGATCGACGACCACGTCGAGGTCGGCGAGGAGGCCCGGCTCCGCTACCGCTACCTGGACCTCCGCCGCACCCGTCCCGCCAAGGCGATCCGGCTGCGCAGCGAGGTCAACGCCGCCGCCCGGTCGGTGCTCGCCGCACGCGACTTCGTCGAGGTCGAGACGCCGACCCTGACCCGCTCCACGCCGGAGGGGGCCCGCGACTTCCTCGTTCCCGCCCGGCTGCAGCCCGGTTCCTGGTACGCGCTGCCGCAGTCGCCGCAGCTGTTCAAGCAGCTGCTGATGGTCGCCGGGCTCGAGCGGTACTACCAGATCGCCCGCTGCTACCGCGACGAGGACTTCCGGGCCGACCGGCAGCCGGAGTTCACCCAGCTGGACGTCGAGCTCTCGTTCGCCGACCAGGACGACGTGATGGCGCTGTCGGAGGAGATCCTGACCGCGCTCTGGCGGCTCGTCGGTCACGAGGTGACGCTGCCGATCCCGCGGATGACCTACGCCGACGCGATGGCCCGGTTCGGCACCGACAAGCCGGACCTGCGGTTCGGCCTCGAGCTTGTCGACTGCACGGACTTCTTCTCCGACACCGGTTTCCGGGTCTTCCAGGCACCGTACGTCGGCGCGGTCGTGATGCCGGGCGGTGGATCGCAGGCGCGACGGGCGTTCGACGCCTGGCAGGAGTGGGCCAAGCAGAGGGGTGCTCCGGGCCTCGCCTACGTCACCGTTGCGGACGACGGTTCGCTGGGCGGTCCGGTGGCCAAGAACCTCACGGACGGCGAGCGCGCGGGTCTCGCCGACCACGTCGGCGCGTCGCCCGGGGACTGCATCTTCTTCGGAGCCGGCGCCGCCTCGTCGTCCCGCGCCCTGCTTGGTGCTGCCCGGCTGGAGGTCGGACGACGGCTGGGCCTGGTCGACGAGTCCGCGTGGAGCTTCGTGTGGGTCGTCGACGCGCCGCTGTTCGAGCCGGCGGGGGAGTCGGGGGACGTCGCCGTCGGGTCCGGGGCGTGGACGGCGGTGCACCACGCCTTCACGTCGCCCAAGCCGGAGTTCATGGACACGTTCGACTCCGACCCCGGCAGCGCGCTGGCCTACGCCTACGACATCGTCTGCAACGGCAACGAGATCGGCGGCGGCTCGATCCGTGTGCACTCCTCCGACGTGCAACGGCGGATCTTCGACGTGATGGGCCTGGACGCCGCCGAGGCCGAGGCGCGGTTCGGCTTCTTCCTGGAGGGACTGCGCTACGGCACGCCGCCCCACGGTGGCATCGCGTTCGGCTGGGACCGCATCGTCGCCCTGCTCGCGGGCGCCGAGTCGATCCGCGAGGTGATCGCGTTCCCGAAGTCCGGCGGCGGCTACGACCCGCTCACCGGTGCCCCGGCCCCGATCACCACCGCGCAGCGCAAGGAGGCCGGGGTCGACGCCCCGGCGAAGGGCGCGGGGTCGTGACCCGGTGACGCTGTACGTCCGCACGGAGCGGCCCGACGACTCGCTCGCGGTCTCCGCGGTGGTGGCTCGCGCGTTCGAGGGCGGTGACGAGGCGGCGGTCGCGGAGGTGCAGCTGATCGAGGCGCTTCGCCGCGACCCGGCGTGGATGCCGGCGCTGAGCCTGGTCGCCGTCCTCGACTCCGGGGTCGTCGGTCACGTGCTCGGCAGCCGCCTGCTCGTCGGCGGCGCCCCCGCGGTGGCGCTGGCGCCGGTGTCGGTGCTGCCGGAGCGGCAGGGCCAGGGCATCGGGACGGCGCTCATCGACCGACTGCTCTCGGAGGCCCGCAGCGTCGGCGAGACGCTGGTCGTCGTCCTCGGTGACCCCGCGTACTACTTGCGCTTCGGGTTCTCCTCGGCAGCAGACCTCGGGGTGATCGGGCCGTACGTCGGCGACGCGTTCCAGGCGCTGCCGTTGGCTGCCGACGCCCCGGTCGGCACCGTCGTCTACCCGCCCCCCTTCGGCACCGTCTGACCCGTGATCATGCTGTGATGACGTCCGCAGGCTGCTGCTCGGGACCTTCGTCAGACCGGCGTCGGAGACGGGCACCGGGCAGCCGCGAGTCGAAGCCGCCTACGGGTACCTGGTCCGCCACGACGACGGCCTCGTGCTGCTGGACACCGGGATCGGTGCAGGGGACGCCGACACCGAGAGCTGGTACCGGCCGCGGCGGATCCCGTTGCCGCAGGCCCTGCACGACGCAGGCTCGGCACTGGACGACGTCGATGTCGTCGTCAACTGCCACCTGCACTTCGACCACTGCGGCGGCAACCCTCTGCTCGCGGGACGACCGGTCGTGTGCCAGCGAACCGAGCTCGAGACCGCACGGGCCGGTGACTACACGTTCGCCCCGCTGGTGGACCACCCCGGGGTCCGCTACGAGCTGCTCGACGGCGAGGCGGAGCTGTTGCCCGGCCTGCACGTCGTCCCCACACCGGGGCACGTCGACGGACACCAGTCGCTGGTAGCGCGCTGCGCCGACGGGACGGTCGTCCTGGCCGGCCAGTCGCACGACACCGCGTCGGCCTGGAGCGCGGACGTCCTGGCCGCCTCCGACCTGGGGCACGCCCCGCCGCTGCCGGTGGCGCCACCATGGGTCGCGAGACTGCTCGAGTTCGACGCCAAGCGCGTGCTGTTCGCCCACGACGCCGCCGTCTGGGAGCCGTGATCGCTCAGCGTGCGGGTCAGCGCCGGCGGGCGCGGGATCGCAGGTAGTCGGAGACGACGTACTCACCGAGCCGGTCAGGGGAGGGGGCGAACACGCGGCCGCCGGCCCGCCGCGCGACGGCGTCCACGAACCGGCGCAGCCCCGGGTCGTCGCCGAGCACGAACGTGTTGAGGGTGATGGCGGAGCGTGCCATCTGGTCGACCTCGCGCAGGGTCGCGCGCAGCGTCTCGGGCAGGGTCGGCCAGTGGAAGACGGGCTCGCCGTCCGGCTCGAGATGGGCCGTCGGCTCGCCGTCCGTCACCACGAGGACGACGGGCTCGGCACTGGGGTGCCGGCTCACGTGCCGGCGGGCGAGTGCCAGCGCGTGCTGCAGGTTGGTGCCCTGGATCATCCCCGGCTCGGTCGCTGCCAGCTCGGACGTCGTCAGCGTGCGCGCCCACCGGTCGAAGCCGATCACCTGCAGGGCGTCCTGCGGGAACCGCGTCGCGATCAGGTGGCCCAGCGCGAGCGCGGTCTGCTTCATCGCGCCCCAGCGGCCCTCGGCGAACATCGACCACGACAGGTCGACGCACAGCGCCACCGCGGCGCCCGCCCGCCGTTCGGTCTCGACGACGGCGAAGTCCTCGACCTCGAGGGCCAGGGATCGAAGTGCTTGATCACGACGAAGACCTTGGTGGTGATCAAGCACTTCGGTCCCCCCGGCGGTGCGGAGGACGGCGTTGGAGACGGTCCGGACGGCGTCCAGCGGCTGCTCGTCGCCGAACCGCCACTCGCGCCAGGCGCCGGTCGGCTCGCCGGCCAACCCCGCGGAGCGGTCGTCGTGGCTGCCCCGACGCGTCGACTCGAGGTCGGCGAAGACGCGGCGCAGCGCGGTCTGGCCGAGGCGCCGCAACGCCTTCGGGGTCAGCTCGAGCCCGTCGGTGCCGCGCGAGACCCAGCCCTGCCGCCTCAGCTCGCGGTCCAGCTGCTGCAGGGCCTCGACGTCCGCCGCGGGTCCGGCGCCCAGCTGTCGTTCGACGGCCTCGACGTCCACGTCGTCCAGGGTGGCGCCGGGGTAGTCCTGGCCCAGCTGGTCGGCGAGGTCGTCCAGGTCGGCGAGCTCGGCCAGGGCATCGGTCGCCTCGCCGTAGCCGAGCGGTTCGGAGCCGGTGAACCGCTCGCGCGAACGCCAGTCGAGGCCAGGCCGCAGGTCACGCAGGTGCTCGGACAGGGCGGTCATCTCGGCGGCCAGGTCTGCGTCACCGAGCGCGTCGGCCATCAGCTGCGACAGCTCGGCGCGCTGGGCAGGGGTCAGCGACTGCATCAGCCGCTGGGCGGCGGCGGCCTGGCGGGCGAGCTCGTCGACCAGCTCGTCGACGTCGGCCGGGTTGCCTCCGAAGAACTCACCGTGCCGCTGCATGAACTCGGCGAACTGGTCGGCGGTGTCCTCGCCGCGGGCGTGGGCGGCGAGCAGGGCGTTCAGGTCGGCGAGCATGTCCCGCACGGCCTGCGACGCGGCGGGGTCCGCCCCCTGGATGGCCCGCTTCATCCCGGCGAACTGCTGGTCGAGCACCTCGCGCCGCAGCATGTCGCGGATCGCCTGGTACGCCGCGGCCGCGTCGGGACTGCGCCACTCGTAGTCCTCGAGCTCGCGGACCGCCTGGGCCGTCTCGTGCGGCAGGCCGTCCAGCCGGTCACGAGAGGCGTCGGCGGACGGCGAGGGGTCGCCGTCCAGCGCCGCCCGCTCGGCCGCGGTGGCCCGGTCGAGCAGCTCGCGCACCCGCTGCAGGGTGCCGGTCAGGGCACCCGAGCGCCGCAGCTCGTTGCGGCGACGGTCGAGGCGGGCCTGCAGGTCGCGCAGCCCGCGGTGTCCGTCGGCGCCCGAGCGGAGCAGGTCGCCCAGGGCCTCGGCGAGGCCACGGCCCTCCATCACGTCGGCGCCGAGCTTGTCGACCGCGGTGCGCACGTCGTACGGCGGTGCCAGCGGGTCGGCCCCGCCGGTCCACGGTCCGTAGACGAACCTGGTCATCCTCCGTAGACCCGCCGTCCGTCGGCCTGCGTCTGCTTGCCCAGGCGGCGGGTCAGGTGCAGGCCCTCCAGCACCATCTCGACGCCGGACGCCGCCTCGCCCGCGCCCGGGCTGTCACCCAGACCCAGCCGGTCGAGCGCCTTGGCGAGCCCCGGCACGGTGCCGAGCTGGGCGAGCACCTCCCCCGAGGCGACCAGCTCCCCGGTCTCGACCCTGCCGCCGTCCGCCACCACCGCCGTGAAGCCCGACAGGTCCAGGCCAGCCGTCCGGCGCCGGAAGGTCTCGGCGACGGCCGTGCGCAGCAGGTGCGCGAGGACCTCGTGCTCGCGCCCCTCCTCTCCCGACTCGAACTCGACCTTGCCGCGCAGTGTCGTCAGCACCGAGTCGGCGTCGCCGACCCGTGCCACCGGATCGGGGTCGCCGACCAGGGCGCTGCGGCGCAGGGCCGCGGCCGCGACCGTCTCGGTGGCGGCGACCGCGAAACGCGCCGAGACGCCCGAGCGCTGGTCGACGGCGGGGGACTCCCGGACGGCGCGGGTGAAGCGCGCGAGGGCCTCGACGAGGAAGTCCGGGACGTCGGCGACCAGCGTCGCCTCCTGGCGCACCAGGGCGACCTCGTCGTCGACCTCGAGCGGGTAGTGCGTGCGCACCTCGGCCCCGAACCGGTCCTTGAGCGGGGTGATGATGCGGCCGCGGTTCGTGTAGTCCTCGGGGTTCGCGGTGGCGACCAGCAGCAGGTCGAGCGGCAGCCGCAGCGTGTAGCCGCGCACCTGGATGTCGCGCTCCTCCAACACGTTCAGCAGCGCCACCTGGATGCGTTCGGCGAGGTCGGGCAGCTCGTTGACGACGAAGATGCCGCGGTTGGTGCGCGGCACCAGGCCGTAGTGCACCGTCTCGGGGTCGCCCAGGGTGCGGCCCGCCGCGACCTTCATCGGGTCGACGTCCCCGATCAGGTCACCCACGCCGGTGTCGGGAGTGGCCAGCTTCTCGCCGTAGCGGTGCGAGCGGTGCCACCACGCGACCGGCAGGTCGTCGCCGGTCTCGGCCGCGAGCCGTCGGCACCGGGCGCAGACCGGCTCGTACGGGTGGTCGTTGATCTCGCACCCGTCGACGACCGGCGTCCACTCGTCCAGCAGCTGCACCAGGGTGCGGGCCAGGCGCGTCTTGCCCTGGCCACGCTCGCCCAGCAGAACGAGGTCGTGGCCGGCGAGCAGGGCACGCTCGAGCTCGGGCAGCACGGAGTCGTCGAAGCCGACGATGCTGCGGAACCGGTCGCTGCCGGCGCGCATCGCGGCCACGAGGTTGTCGCGGAGCTCGGCCTTGACGGTGCGGCGGACGTGCCCGGACTCGCGCAGCTCACCGACGGTGGCCGGCAGCCCCTCCGGGCGTGCGGGGTCGGAGGTGGACGGCGCGGGCGGGGTGCTCGGTTGCGTCACGCCCTCACGCTACGTCTGCGGCTTCAGGGCGCGCGAGGAGAACTCGTGCCCGGGGCGGTAGCCGAGTCGTCGGTACATCCGCCGCGCCGGCTCGTTGTCGGCGTACATCCCCAGCGTGCAGGCCAGGTCGCCCGACGTCAGCGACCATCGGGTCAGGGCCGCCGTGACGGCGCCCCCGAGGCCATGGCCGCGGGACGACGGCAGCGTGGCGATCGACGCCAGGTGCCCCGCGCCGGCGACGCGCCGCGTCAGGGCCCCGCAGGCGACGAGGCGGTCGGCCGTTCGGACACCGAGCCAGGCCCGGACGCCGGGGGTGCCGGGGACGACGTCCGGTCGGGGGCTGGCGGCATCGAGCAAGGCCGTCACCGCCGCAGCGTCGTCCAGACTGGTGACCTGGTCCTCGCCCGGTTGGGCAGCGGGCGGGTCCGTCGTCCAGAGCCAGTCCCAGTCAGCGCCGTCGCCGACGCGGGCGGCGACGCCGGCGTCCAGCAGCGGCAGGGTCCCGCGGGGCAGGGTGATGCGCTCGACGTCTCGGCGCTCGGTGACGGCCTCGGTGACGAGCGCGGCCGCGGTTGCCGGCGCGCCGAGCACGGTCAGCGTCAGCGCCCCCCACCATCCCTGCGCCAGCACGCCCTCGGCGCCGGGCCCGTCCCAGCGGGCGAGCACACGGTCGGCGGGCACGTTCCACCGAAGGAAGGGGTCCACGGTCAGTGGGCCAGCCGGAGGCGCTGGTGCAGGCGCCGCAACGGCGCCGGCGCCCACCAGTTCCACTCGCCGAGCAGGGTCATCGTCGCCGGCACCAGCAGGCACCGGACCAGGGTCGCGTCGACCGCCACGGCGACGGCGAGCGCGACACCGTTCTGCTTGATCACCAG
>Ga0075530_1001042_pt1 | contig 13206 bp, 2 predicted proteins | sample NGEPerD_2_FD_75101 | JGI IMG/M metagenome (GOLD analysis project Ga0075530, IMG submission 75101) | Arctic peat soil microbial communities from the Barrow Environmental Observatory site, Barrow, Alaska, USA - NGEE PermafrostL1-D | ecosystem: Environmental > Terrestrial > Soil > Wetlands > Peat ...
ACTCACCGACCACGCTCTACAACGACTACGCCATCTCGCCGGAGCTGTTCCATTGGGAGTCCCAGTCTTCCACCTCCCAGGCGTCACCGACGGGCCGGCGCTACCTCGCGACCAACGAACGCCAGGGTCAGGTGCTGCTGTTCGTCCGCGAGGCCAAGCGCGGCCAAGGTGGCATCGCCTCGCCCTACCTCTTCCTCGGCCCTTGCCGCTTGGTCGAAGCCCATGGCGACCGCCCCATCGCCATCACTTGGCGCCTCGACCTGCCCATGCCTCGGACCTTCTTTCAGCGAGCCAAGGCTGCAGCGAGTTAGGCGGACTCGGTACCTCCGGCATCTCATCCACGACCCTTCGTTCGATGTGGAAAGCAGAGAGTCAACGCGCCGGGGGCCTTGCGTCCGTGCCACTACGCCGTACGCTCCTACTTATGCAACGATTTCTCCGGTCGACAGTACCGGGAGGTGCCGCGAGGAAAATCGTCAGCTATATAAGGACTCCGTACCACATGGCTGGGAGAAACTGGGACCGCGTTCGACGCGAGCGAAACGTTGGCAGCGCCCCCGACTATTCAATTGAACGACTCCCTGCGGGCAAGAAGCTCACGGATGCCGAGCGCGACCAGGCTAAGGCCAGCGGCCTTCATTACGACCTTGGAGACGTACGCGATCAACTCCGGGATCGTGACGCCGAGGACTCCAATTGGCGGCATCCCAAGCGTGAAGCCGCCCAAATAGTGAGCAGTGGCAGCGCTAACTCGGGGAAGCTCGCTCGCCAGCTATTGCCTCCCGAGCTTCGCCAGCCATCGAGCGGCAGTCCCGCAGCGGAAGGCCCGCCTGATATCCAGCGGCGCGAAGAGGCCCTGTCGGCCGACCCTGCACCCCCGGACAAGGATGTCGAGTCGGCGACGCCGATATCACCGCCAGTGGAGGAGGAGCGCCCATACGTTATCCCCCTCCGCACTCTCTCTGGCAGTTTCCTATGCGCGCACTGCGGCACAGAGATCCGACGCTCACGGAGGCGAAAGGACCCAGGGCGATCTGTTCGCTGTCCGGTCTGCAGCCAACTCCACAGAACTGTGCTACTGACACTGCTGCCGAAGGACCCGGACGAGCACCTTCCTCCATTGAAGTACGAGTCCAGTTGGAGCCACGGGCTGCCTCCCGGCGCGAGGCCATCCGAACCGGGATGGTGGCACGGAGGCGAGTGAGCTCACAAAGCATGGCTGACCGAATCATCGTCAGCAGGAGCGGAGACTCACGTTGCTTGCTCATGCCAAGGCGGGCCGAGAAGGGTGGCTGCTCCGAACACTGAGCATCCGATTGGACGCCTGACCAATCCTGCAGCGGCCGACCTCTCCGGCGAGTGGGCTACCGCGCCAGCGAGGCATCGCCTACCGTAGATGGGACAGAACGGTCGGTAGGGGGACGTGTGCGGCGGCTCCCAGGGGTGAAGGGTTGGACCTGCGATGGCCTGCGGCTTGGCGGGGGCCGGACGGTGCGTTGTCCGACGGCCCCGCCCGGAGCCACGTGCAGCGGTTCGCCGTGGGGTCCCCACGCACAAGCGCAGCGTGGCGCCGAATCTTTTGGGGCGTGCGTCTGGGATGTCACCGACTAGCGTGACCGCATCTGCGACGGCGACCGCTGTCCCAATGTGCGCGTGCTCGCTGAACAAGAACCACGCCGGAAGCTCTGCGCCGGATTGGCATGAGAACGGGACGCCCATCGCGACCCGGAATCGAAACAGACGACGTCATAGTCAACAGAGTGCCTCTGACGACGAAGGGACGGCATGACGGCAACGGGACGGCTGGACGCGTTCGCGCTGCGCGAGGAGGTGATCGGGACCTACCGCGACTACGTCAAGGGGTTCATCAAGATTTCCGATCCCCGAGTGGCGGCGGAGGTCGACGCAGCGCTGGCGTCGGGCAACCTGTGGCCGGAGCCGTGGGTGCAGATCAACCCCACCTACAAGCTCGAGGCCGACACCGACGAGCTCGTCGAGCGCGGCCTGTTTGACGCCGAAGCGAAGCCGTCGTTCTCGTCCGGGGACGGCACGCCGTGGCAGTTCTACACCCATCAGGTCGAGGCGTTCGCGCGGGCGCTGGTCGGTCGGCCGTACGTGATGACGACCGGGACCGGGTCGGGCAAGTCGGTGACCTACATCGCGCCGATCATCAACCACGTGCTCCGCGACAAGCGCGAGCATTCGGAGCGGTCGATCCGGGCGATCATCGTTTATCCGATGAACGCGCTGGCGAACTCCCAGCTGGAGGCGCTGCGCGGGTTCCTGCCGGGCGGGTGCGTGCACGACGCGGTGGACGACGACGGGGTGTTCCACCCGAAGCAGCTGACGTCGGCGGTGACGTTCGCGCGCTACACGGGCCAGGAGAGCCGCGACATCCGTCAGGCCCTCGTGGAGAATCCGCCCGACATCCTGCTGACGAACTACGTGATGCTGGAGCTGTTGCTGACCCGCGTGTGGGACCGCAACCTGCTCGGCAACTCCGACCGGCTGCGGTTCGTCGTCCTCGACGAGCTGCACACCTATCGCGGCAGGCAGGGCGCCGACGTCGCGCTGCTCTTGCGGCGGGTCGCCAACGCGGCAGGGAAGCTCAAGGGCGCCGGCCGGACCGACGAGCTGCTGTACGTCGGGACGTCGGCGACGATGGCCTCCGACGGCACTCCGGCGGAGCAGCGTGAGGCCGTGGCTCGGGTGGCCTCCACGCTGTTCGGCAGCGAGGTCGCTCCAGACGATGTCATCGGCGAGACCCTCAAGCGCGTCACCGATGACGACCGGTTCGACGTCGACCGGCTTCGCAGCGTGCTCACCGTCGGGTCCTGGACGCCACCGACGACCTTCGCCGAGTTCGAGGCCGACCCGGTGGCGTGCTGGGTCGAGTCGGAGATCGGCGTTGCCCGCGACAGCGAGGGGACGCTGCGCCGGCAGACGCCCGCGCAGCTCACCACCGTCGCCCAGCGACTCGCGGCGCTCACCGACGTGGACGAGTCGCGGTGCCGTCAGATCGTCGAGAACGCGATCCGCGCCGGGGACGCGATCAAGGTGCCTGGCTCGGACGAGCGTTCCGCGTTCCCGTTCCGGCTGCACCAGTTCGTCTCCCGCGGCGACAACGTCTACGCGTCGCTCGAGGATCCTTCGGTGCGTCACGTCACGCTCGACGAGCAGCAGTACGTGCCGGATGACCGGTCACGGTCGCTGTTCAACCTCGCGTTCTGCCGTGAGTGCGGCGCCGACTACTACCCGGTGGAGCGGGTGAAGGACTCCCTCGGAGGTGTCGAGTACCGGCCACGCGACGTCGGGTCGACCCTGACGATGATGGACGGAGACCTGGGGTTCCTGTTCCTCGGTCGCGGCAAGGACCGGTGGCCCCGCACAGAGGGACAGGAGCGCTACACCGATCCGGTCGTGCGAGAGCGCATCCCCCAGGACTGGCTGGCCGAGACCAAGGCCGGCAACGAGACCATCGAGTCCTCCAAGCGCACGTACCTGCCGACGCCGGTGGTGGTCAACGGCAACGGGCTTGAGTCGAGCGGGGCGGAAGCCGTGGAGGCGGTGTTCATCCGGCGACCGTTCCGCTTCTGCCTCGTCTGCAGCGTGGAGTACGGCCCCTACGTCGCCTCCGACCTCGCCAAGTTGGGGTCGCTGGGCATGTCGGGCCGTTCGACCGCCACGACGATGCTGACCCTGGCGGCGCTGCGGCACCTGCGCACCCTCGACGACGACGACATCCCCGCGAAGCTGCTGAACTTCACCGACAACCGTCAGGACGCCTCGCTGCAGGCGGGCCACTTCAACGACTTCGTCCAGGTCGCGGTGCTCCGCGGCGCGCTGCGCCGAGCGCTGGTCGAGTCCGGTGGCACGTCGTTCGGGATCGGCGACGTTGCCGAGCAGGTCCTGCGGCGCACCGGCCTGCAGCTGTCAGACTATTCCGACCTGCCCGAGGAGGTCGCCGGCCTCGGCCCGGGGCGGATGGCCCAGCAGGCGATGACCCGGCTGATCCGCCACAAGTTGATCGTCGATCTGGCCGGCGGCTACCGGATCACCCAGCCGAATCTCGAGAACGTCGGGCTGGTCCGCATCGACTACGAGGACCTCGGCGCCCTGGCCGCGGTGGACTCGCTGTGGCAGAAGTCCCCGCCCGCCGGATCCTGGCTAGTCGACGCCAAGCCGCTGGAGCGCGAGCAGGTCGCCCGCACGCTGCTGGACTACCTGCGTCGCAACCTCATCGTCGCGCACGAGTCCGTCGACCCCGAGCACCACGACGCACTGCGCGCAGACGTCGACGCGCACCTCGTGGAGCCGTGGAACCTCGGTGTCGACCTCGCCTCGCAGCTGCCACGCGCGTCCTTCGCCGCGGCCCGCCCCCGCCGGAAGGGCGCCAAGCACGACGACGACGCCGGGTGGCGCTATCTCACCACCACGTCGTCGTTCGGCAAGTGGATGTCCCGCCACGGGTTCGCTGACGGCACCGTCCGTGGGGAGGAGCTTGACGCCACCGTCGCCCACCTGGTCTCAGTGCTCGCCAGCCTGAATTACCTGCGGCAGACCGTCGTGGCGGGCGATGGCGCACCGCTGTACCAGGTCAACGCCGCGATGATCCGCTGGTGCGCCGGCGCGGGGATGCCCGAACGCGACCTGCTGCGTGTGCCGCGTGCCCCTTCCGACGCCGATGCGGAGGCCGAGTCGTCGCTGAACACCTACTTCCGGGACTTCTACGAGCAGATCGCCATCGACCTCACCGGCCTGGAGGCGCGCGAGCACACCGCCCAGGTCGACGCGACCGAGCGGCAGCGCCGCGAGGATCGGTTCCGGGCGGGTGACCTGGATGTGCTGTTCTGCTCCCCGACGATGGAGCTCGGGATCGACATCTCCGACTTGAACGTGGTCGGGATGCGCAACGTGCCGCCGACGCCGGCGAACTACGCGCAGCGCTCCGGACGGGCTGGCCGCTCCGGGCAGGCCGCCATGGTCATCACCTACTGCTCCAACCGGTCACCGCACGACCAGTACTACTTCGCCCGACCGATCCAGATGGTCTCGGGGGCGGTGTCCGCCCCCAACCTCGACCTGCACAACGAGGACCTGATCCGCAGTCACGTCCACGCGATCTGGCTGGCCGAGACCGGCGCGGATCTCGGGTCATCGATGGGCGAGCATGTGCTGGAGATCACCCGCGAGCATCGCTCCGACCCGACGTTCGCGCTCCGGGAGCACCTCGACGCCAACCTGTCCGCGCCGGCGCCGCGCGAGCGTGCCCGCACCATCGCCCATCAGGTCCTGTCGCGCATCGACGGGCTGACGTCATCGTCGTGGTGGGTCGACGACCCGTCGTGGACCGATACCAAGATCGCCGAGGCCCAGCAGCGGTTCTGGGAGGCGACCGAGCGATGGCGGGAGATGTACCGGGCCGCGTCGCTGCAGGCAGACCAGATGTACGACGCGTCCCGCGCCAAGGGGGCGTCCAGGCGGGACCGGCGAGCCGCGGAGGCGGCTATGCGCGAGGCACGGGCGCAGATCGAGCTGCTGGAGTCCCCGGCCGGGTTCGCCTCGGATTTCTACACCTACCGCTACTTCGCCTCTGAGGGGTTCTTACCCGGCTACTCGTTCCCCAGGCTGCCGCTAAGCGCGTTCATCCCGGAGCGCCGAAGGTCGGGCGAGCCGATGCCGGCCGTTACCCGCCCACGCTTCCTCGCGATCTCGGAGTTCGGACCGAAGACGTTCCTGTACCACAACGGCTCCCGCTACCGGGTCACCAAGGTGATGCTGCCGATCGACGCCGACAGCATCCGCGACGACGGATCACGGGCGCTGACCCGAACCGGGAAGCTGTGCGTCGGCTGCGGGCACCACTACGGCCACGACGACGCCGCCGTGCTCGACCGCTGCGTCAACTGCGACACCGCCCTGGGCACGGCGATGGAGTGGCGCAACCTGTTCCGCATGACCTCGGTCGCCACGCGCAAGGTCGAGAACATCTCCTCCAACGAGGAGGAACGCCAACGCCTCGGCTACGAGCTGCGGACCGGGTTCACGTTCGCCAAGCGCAAGGGCGGCCAGATCGACGCGACCCGTGGCGCCGCCCGCGCGCCGGATGGGACCACGCTGCTCACGCTGACCTACGCCCCGACCGCGACGCTGACGCGTCTCAACCTCGGCTGGTCACGCCGCAGGGACCAGGGCGTGCACGGTTTCCACCTGGACCTGGCGACCGGCCGGTGGGTCGGCAAGCCCGAGCAGGAGGTCGACGAGGACACCGGAGCGGCGAAAGCCTCCGACGACCCCACCTCGGCGTCCAACACCGTCCACATGGTCGTGCCGTTCGTCGAGGACAGCCGCAACCTGCTCCTGGTCCAGCCTGGCGAGGACATGCTCGGCGACATCGTCCACGACGGCAGCCGGCGAGCGAGCTGGCTGGCCTCCTTCGAGGCAGCGTTCGCCGCCGCCGTCCGCGAAGCGTTCCAGCTCGAGGACTCCGAGCTCGCAACGGTCCCGCTGCCCTCCAGCGCAGCCGATGAGCGCAACGGCTTCGGGCTGTACGAGGCCGCCGAGGGCGGCGCGGGCGTGCTCCGCCAGCTTGTGGAGGACCCGACCGCGGTGGCCCGCTGCGCGGAGCTCGCGCTGCGCCGCTGCCACTTCCTGCCCGGCCCCGCCGCGGCCGACGGGTGGGTCGACCAGGGCCGGGCACCCGGGCGGCGCGACGACTGCGAGGCCGCCTGCTATGACTGCCTGCTGTCCTACGCCAACCAGCCCGACCACCGGCTGCTGGATAGGAAGAACCACGACGACGGCATCGGCCTGAAGGCCGGACTCATCGCGTTGCTGCCGGCGACCGTCACCGTCGACGCCGCAGGACTGACCTACCACCCGCCGGCGCACGAGGAGCCGGTGGACGACGGTCAGCTGGCCCAAGCCGCGGAGGGCGGCGTCGAGTACGACGCCCGGCTCACCGCGCTGCGCAACGGCTGCGCCTCCGATCAGGAACGCCGCTTCCTCGACCTCCTCGTCACTCAACACCGTCGCCTGCCCACCGCCGGACAGCGGATGGTCGAGTACGCGGGTGCCATGACCGACTTCGTCTATCACCGCGAGGTCGGTATGAACGTGGCCGTGTTCATTGACGGCCACCCGCACTGCGACCCCGACCAGGCAACCAAGGACCGGGTGGTCACCGAGGACGTCGAGGACGCCGGCTTCAAGGTGCTGCGCTTCCCCGCCTGCGCGCAGCACCGTCCCGAGGACTCCTCCGAGGCCGCCTGGACGGCGGTCCTCGACGCCCACCCGGACATCTTCGGAGCTCGCGCGTGACCACCACCATCCCGACAGACCAGATCAGCTTCCCCGTCGGGTCGCTGGCCGCCGCCCGAGGACGCGAATGGGTGGTGCAGACCGGCTCGACCGATGCCCTGCTGCTCCTGCGACCCATCGCCGGCGCCGACGACGACGTCGTTGGCGTCATGCCTGCCATCGAGCCGGTCACCTCGGCGACATTCGACCCGCCGACCCTGGAGGATCTCGGCACCGCCGCCGACGCGCAGCTGCTGCGGGACGCGTTCCGGATCGGCGTCACCGACCCGGCCGGCCCCTTCCGCGGGTTCGGACGGATCGCCGTGCGGCCGCGCCCCTATCAGCTGGTCCCGCTGCTCATGGCGCTGCGACTGCTCGGCGCCCCCGACGACGACGCGTGGCCCGCCGTGCGCATGCTGATCTCCGACGACGTCGGGATCGGCAAGACGATCGAGAGCCTGCTGATCGCCAACGAGCTGCTCACCACCGGCGAGGCGGACGGCCTCGCGGTCGTGTGCCCACCGCATCTGGCCGACCAGTGGGTCGCCGAGCTCGCCGACAAGTTCCATCTGGACGCGGTCAAGGTGGGCGCCTCCACCGTCCGGCGGCTCGAGCGCGGCCTCGCCGTCGGCGAGTCGCTGTTCGACCGCTACCCCCTCACGGTCGTGTCGCTGGACTGGGTGAAGTCCAAGCGTCGCCGCGACGAGTTCGCTCAGTCCGCCCCGAACCTCGTGATCGTCGACGAGGCGCACGTGTGCGCCCGCGACGACGCCAACACCGCCAAGCACCTGCGTCATGAGCTGCTGCGGCGCCTGTCCGCCGAGGCACACCGCCACCTGCTGCTGGTGACGGCCACCCCGCACTCCGGCAAGGAGGGCGCGTTCCGCTCCCTGATCGGACTGCTACACCCGCAGCTCGCCGGCACCGAAGCCGAGCGGGACCTCACCGCCGATGAGCGGGCGCTGCTCGCCCGCCACTTCGTCGCCCGCAAACGCATCGACGTCGCCGACTACCTCGGCACCACCTCCTTCCCCGACCGGCTCGACCTCACCGACAGCCACGGCCACTGGCGACCCTCCTCCCAGCTCGACTCCCTCATCGTTGAGGTCATGGACTGGGCCAAGCCCCGCCTGGAGCAGGCCGCCCACGCTGGTGACGCGCGTGGGCAGCGGGTGTGGTGGTGGTCGATGCTGGGGCTCGTCCGCGCGCTCAGCTCCTCACCCGCCGCCGGCACCGCCACCCTGCGCAAGCGCGCCGGCACCGCCGAACTGGGCGATGACGCCGCGATCACCGACATCGACCAGGTCGGCCGCACCCAGGTCGCCGACCCCGAGCTCGAGCTCGTCGACGCCGACGACGTGGAAGCCGGGGCCCAGGTCGACGACACCGACCAGGCCACCTTCCTGCGGTTCGCCGACCGGCTCGACGCCCTGTCCGGACCCAAGGCAGACACCAAGCTCGCCAAGGCGATCACCATCGCCAAGGCCCTGATCGACGACGGGCACGCCCCCATCTTCTTCTGCCGCTTCATCGGCACCGCCGAGTACCTCGCTCACCACCTCCAGCAGGCCCTCAAGCAGGTCACCGTTACCGCCGTGACCGGCACCACCCCCGCGGAGGTGCGCGCCTCCGACGTCGCCGAGCTCGCGACCCACCAGCGGCGCATTCTGGTCGCCACCGACTGCCTGTCGGAGGGCATCAACCTGCAGGACCACTTCGACGCGGTCGTGCACTACGACCTGCCATGGAACCCCACCCGACTCGAGCAGCGCGAAGGCCGCGTCGACCGCTACGGCCAGACCGCCGCGACGATCCGGGTGGCGACCATGCAGGGCGACAACCCGACCCTCGACCCGCTCATCCGCAAGCACCTCATCGACAAGCACCTTGCGATCAAGGACCAGCTCGGGTTCTCCATCCCCGTGCCCGGCATCACCGACGAGATCATCGACGCCGCCGCTACCGAGTGGCTGTACGGCACCAGCCGCCAGATCAGCCTCGACCTGGGCGACGCCGAGCGCCGCTGGCGCCAGGCGACCGAACGCGAGCTGGAGTGGGAGCGCACCGACCAGGGGCGGCGGTCCCGCGCGAAGTACGCCCAGCGGACCATCGACCCTACCGCGGTCGCGGAGATGGTCGATGCCGCCGACGCCGCCGTCGGCACCCCCGCCGACACCGCACGGTTCGTCGCCTCCGCCATCCGGGCGCTGGGGGGCACCGTCACCGGCGACCCCGACGCCGCTGCGGCCGACGGCGCCGCCACGCTAAGGCTCGGCCTGCTCGGGCTGCCCCGTCAGGTCCACGCCGAGCTCGCCGCTACACTCGGACACGCCGCTGACAACCTCACCCAGCTGCAGGTGCGGCTCCGCGAGCCGGCACCGGTGACCTACGGCGACCAGGTCGGCGTCGTCCTGGAGCGCACCCATCCCTTCGTAGCCGAGCTCGCTCGCAACATCACGGACCCGGCCATGGACCGCCACATCCACGACGCACCGGCCGCCCGTCTCGCTGTGGTCGCAACCGACGCCGTGCAGCAGCGCACTTGGTTGCTGACCTCCCGGTTCCGCTTCGACCTCGTCACTCAGCGCCGCCGCCGGCAGCCCGACGGCACCTACCGCGTGGACGCCGCCACCCACCTGGTCGAGGACATCCACGTCGTCGGCATCTGCCAAGGAGAGGTCCTCGATCCCGAGATCGCCGCCGGGCTGCTCCGAGCCGAGGCCACGCACAACATCACCGACACCGACCGGCGCGAGATCGCCAGCCAGACCCTCACCCGGCTCGCCGACCGCTGGCGCGACCTGCTCGACGAAGCCGCACTCACCCGCGGACAGCTCCTCGAACAGCAACACCAGACCGCACGCCAAGCCGTCGCCCGGGGCGACCGGATGGGCTCCGCGGACGTGCACCCCCACCCCACACCCGACGTGCTCGCCGTGACCTGCCTCGTGCCCGCCGGGAGCCTGTAGATGGCCGCCACCGCCATTCGCCTGGGAGCCGTCGACGTCAAGGGGGGCCTGTGGGGCGCCGACCTGCTCGTCGCGCTGGCCGACGACCGCACCCGCCTGCCCGCCGACACGATCCGACCCGACAGCTACGGCCTGCCCAGCCGAGCCTCAACCGAGCATGCCGCCCGCGCCGCCTGGACCGTGCTCACCGCCGCCTGGGAGGAGTTCAGCGACCAGCACACCGCCCGCGTCGAGCGGGACGGCACCGACACCTACGGCGACGACCGCTTCACCTACGCCACCTGGGTCCGCCATCTCATGGACCAGCTCGGCTACACCCCAGCCGAGAACCCCCCGGGCGGCCTCGTCATCCCCAGCAGCGACGAAGACGACGACCGGTTCCCGATCACCCACACCCACGCCGCCCAGGTCCCCCTCCACCTGCTCGCCGCCGGCGTGCCCCTGGACTCGCGCACCCGCGGCCTCCCGGGTGCCGACCGCCAGTCGCCCCACTCCCTCGTGCAAGGACTACGTCAACCGCACCACCCGGCAGCTGTGGGCGATCCTCACCAACGGGCTGACCTTCCGCATCCTACGGGACAACGCCGCGCTATCCCGCCAGGCTCACATCGAGTTCGACCTCGCCGCCATCTTCGATGACGGTGCCTACGCTGACTTCGCGCTGCTGTGGCACGCAGCCCACGCCACCCGCTTCACTCACGACCCCGACGGGACACCGGCGGCCTGCATCGCCGAACGCTGGCAGGACCACGCCACCGCCACCGGCGTCGCCGCGCTCGACGACCTGCGCGACGGCGTCGAGGCCGCCATCGCCGAGATCGGCCAGGGCCTGCTCGAACACCCCGCCAACACCCAACTGCGCGCCGCTCTCGACAACCCCGATGACCCGTTCGACGCAGCCGCCTACTACCGCGAGCTGCTCTACGTCGCCTACCGGCACGTGTTCTGGTTCACCCTCGACGACCGCGACCTCATCCACCCCAGCGACGCGGAACGGTCGCAGGTCGCGGCCTACCGCGACCACTACGCCTCCAGCGTCCTGCGCGCAAAGGCCCGCGCCCACCTCGGCGCCCACCACCCCGACGGCTGGCAGCACTACACCGCCGTGGCCGCCTGGTTCGCCGACCCGGCGGGCCAGCCCGCACTCTCCCTCCCCGGCCTTCTCGGACGGTTGTGGAACCCGCCCGCCACCACCCACCTCAACGACACGACGCTGACCAACCGCCGCTACTACGAAGCCCTGCGCCGGCTCGGCTACGTCACCCGCGACGGCGCGCTGCAACGCATCAACTACGACGCCATGGGCTCAGAAGAGCTGGGTGCCGTCTACGAGTCGCTGCTGGAGATCCGGCCGACCGCCGACACCACTCGACGGCACTTCTCCCTCGGCCGCACCGAGGGCTCGGACCGCAAGAAGACCGGCAGCTACTACACCCCCACCTCGCTCATCAAGGTCCTCCTAGACGAAGCCCTCGATCCCGTGCTCGACGAACGCCTCAAGCAGGCCGTGCACGACCTGCCCCCCGACTCGACCGCCGAGAGGCGCAGTGGCGCCGAGGAGGAGGCCATCCTCGGCACCACGATCTGCGACCCGGCCATGGGCAGCGCCCACTTCCTCGTCGCGGCGGGCATACGGTCGGCCAAGCGTCTCGCGCAGATCCGCACCCAAGAGATCGAACCGTCACCCGAAGCGGTGCAGCAGGCGTTCCGCGACGTCGCCTCCCGCAGCCTGTACGGCGTCGACCTCAACCCGATGGCTGTCGAGCTCGCCAAGGTCGCGATCTGGCTCGAGTGCCACGTCCCCGGCCAGCCGCTCACCTTCCTCGACCACCACCTCAAGCAGGGCAACTCCCTGCTCGGGGTCGGCTTCGACCCCGACCTGATCGCCTGGAACCGAGGCTCGACGATGGCCGCCAGCCAGAAGGGCGTCCCCGACGCCGCGTTCAAGCCCCTCGCCGGCGACGAAAAGGCCCACGCCCGCGCGCTGCGCGACGCGAACAGGAACCGCCGCGCCCGCGGCGGCAGCCTGCGCTTCCGCAGCGCCGGCGCCCACGTCGACCTGCTCGACCAGCTCGCCGACGCATCCCGCCAGGTGGCAGACCTCGTCGACGACACCCCCGAGGCGCTCGCGGCCAAGCAGCAAGCATGGACGGAGTACGAGCACGACGCCGAGCTCACCCGTCAGCGTCTCCGCGCCGACGCCTGGATGGCCAGCTGGACCCTCGCCAAGACCCGCGACGCCAGCAAGCCGCTCACCCGCACCGACCAGTTCTCCGACGACGACCTGCCCTGGGACATCTACTACGACACCTTCTTCGACGACGAGCCCGACCCTCAGCGTCCCGGCATCCGCGCCGTCCGAGCAGAGGCGAGCCGCCTCCACTTCTTCCACTGGTACGTCGAGTTCCCCGACATCGCCGCAGCCGGCGGATTCAGCCTGAAACTCGGCAACCCGCCTTGGGAGCGCATCAAGCTCCAAGAGAAGGAGTGGTTCGCAGCCGCCGGCTACGAGGACATCGCGACAGCGAAGAACGCCTCACAGCGCAAGAAGGCCATCGAGGCGCTCACCGACTCCGCCGACCCCGTCGACCGCCAGACCGCCGCACAGTGGCAGCTGGACTCACGCGACGCCCAGACGACCTCGGAGTTCGCCCGCACCGGCGGCCGCTTCCCCCGCGGCGGCGTCGGCGACGTCAACACCTACGCGCTGTTCGCCGACCACTTCACCCAGTCGGTGTCACCCACCGGCCGGGTCGGCATCATCGTCCCCACCGGCCTCATCACCGACTACACCTACCGCGGCTTCTTCGCCCACCTCGTGGACGAACGACGCCTCGCCGCCGCCTACGACTTCGAGAACAAGGGAAAGCGGTTCTTTCCCGAGGTCCACGCGTCGTTCAGGTTCGTGACGCTCATCGCCACCGCCCCCGGCGAAGCC
>Ga0075530_1001045_pt1 | contig 13198 bp, 8 predicted proteins | sample NGEPerD_2_FD_75101 | JGI IMG/M metagenome (GOLD analysis project Ga0075530, IMG submission 75101) | Arctic peat soil microbial communities from the Barrow Environmental Observatory site, Barrow, Alaska, USA - NGEE PermafrostL1-D | ecosystem: Environmental > Terrestrial > Soil > Wetlands > Peat ...
CGGCGCTCGAGCGCCGCCGCGACCTGCATCAGGCACCCGGGGTTGGCGGTGACGAGCAGGTCTGCCCCGGTGGCAAGGACGTCGGCGGCCTTGCGGTCACCCAGCTCGCGGGCCGGCTCCGGGGCCAGGATGTTGTAGATGCCCGCCGAGCCGCAGCAGATGTCGGCGTCGGCGATCTCGCGCAGCTGCACGCCAGGGATCTCGCGCAGCAGGGCCCGCGGCTGGCTGCGCACGCCCTGCGCGTGGCCGAGGTGGCAGGCGTCGTGGTAGGCCACCGTGACGCCCAGCGGGTGGCGCGGGGCCACGGTGCCGAGCTCGGCGAGCAGCTCGGACACGTCCCGCACCCGCGACGAGAAGGCGGCCGCGCGCTCGGCGTAGGCGTTCTCGTCGGAGAGCAGGTCGGCGTACTCCTTCATGCTCGACCCGCAGCCCGCCGCGTTGACCACCACCGTCTGGACGCCGGCAGCCTCGAAGCCGTCGATCGTGGCGCGGGCGTAACGCCGGGCCTCGGCCTCGCGGCCGTTGTGCACGGACAGGGCGCCGCAGCAGCCCTGTGACGGCGGCACCACCACGTCGCACCCCTCGGCGGCCAGCACCCGTGCCGTGGCGGCGTTGACACCGGGGAAGAACTCGCCCTGCACGCAGCCGGTCAGCAGCCCCACGACGGCCCGCCGCTCCCCGACGTCGGGCACCCGCGTCGGCACGCGCTCGCGCGGTCCGAGCCGGGGGGCCAGGGCCGCCATCGCCGCCAACCTCGGCGCCAGCCGCTCGAGCAGCCCCGACCGGCGCACGAGACGGTCCAGTCCGGTGCGCTGGTAGGTGCGCAGGGGACCGCGCAGCGCCCGCAGTCGACGCGGGTGCGGGAAGACCGCGAAGACCGCTCCGCGCAGCAGCCGGTCGCGCCACCCCCGGTCGTGCCGCCGCTCGACCTGCGCCCGGGTGGCCTCGATCAGCCGGTTGTACTGCACCCCCGACGGGCAGGCCGTGACACACGCCATGCACCCGAGGCAGGCGTCGATGTGGCCGACCATCGACTCGGTCATCGGCTCGCCCTGCAGGCCCTGTTCCATCAGGTGGATGCGTCCGCGAGGCGAGTCCATCTCCTCGCCCCACAGGGCGAACGTCGGGCAGGTCGGTAGGCAGAACCCGCAGTGCACGCAGTCGCCGATCAGCTCGAGCGAGGGCGGCCGGTGGTCGTCGAACGCGGCCATCAGATGCCCCCGACGAAGCGGCCGGGTGACAAGGTGCGTGCCGGGTCGAACTGGTGCTTGACCCGGCGCATCAGGTCGAGCGCCGGGACCGGCCCCCAGGAGTCGACGGCGGCCTTGACGTCGGCGGGTCCGTCGAGGACGACGAGGGCCCCGCCGAGCGACGCGCACGTGCGGCGCAGGCGCTCGACGAGGGCGGCCACGGCGCCGACGTCCGTCTCGTGCACCGCCAGGTAGGTGACGCCCGCCCCGGCGCTGCCGCGCAGGTCGATCCGGTCACCGCCCGCCGTCGCATCGGCGAGCACTCGCTCCAGGCCGGAGACGGCGAACGTGGCCTTCAGCGCCGTCGCCGGCGTGCCGTGCCAGGGGTAGCGAGACCAGTCGTCGGGCAGGTCACCGGTCGCCGTGGTCGCACCGTCCCCGAGGAGCGCGACGGTGGCCGCCGTCCGCGCCCGGACGCCGGTCTCGCGGCCCTCCAGCAGCACCGACACGGCGCCACGGCCGTCGCCCCACCGGATCTCCACCGCCGACGGCACCACCTGTGCGTGCAGGACGGCCTGCACCAGGCGCTGCGCCTCGGCGGGCGTCGCCACGTCCCGCGTCACCAGGCTGCGCGCCGCCGGGATCGGGTGCAGCCGGAACACCGCCTCGGTGACCACCGCCAGCGTCCCGAACGAACCCACCACGAGCTTGCCGAGGTCGTAGCCCGCGACGTTCTTGACGACGCGCCCGCCCGCGTGCGCGACGACGCCGTCCGCGCGGACCACGGTGACGCCGATGAGCAGGTCGCGGACCGTGCCCGAGAGCAGGCGACCCGGCCCGCTCGCGGCGGTGGCCAGCGTGCCGCCGACGGTGGCGCCCGGGACCGTCTCGTCGACCGAGAGTCGTTGTCCAGCAATGGCGACGGCGCGCTGGACGTCGGCCAGCCCCGCACCCGCCTGCGCCTCGACGATGAGGTCACCGCTCGCGTGGTCGAGGACGGCGTCCATCCGGGAGAGGTCGACGACGAGGTCCGCGCGTTCCGGCGGCCGGCCCCACGACAGCTTGGTGCCGTGCCCGCGGGGGACGACCGCGAGCCCGTGCGAGGCGGCGGCTCGCATCACGTCGGCCACCTGCTCGGTGGACGCCGGCCTGGCCACCAGCGAGGGCGTCACGCCGTCCACGTCGTCGGACGTCCCGGCGTCCCGCACGTCGCCGCAGGCCGACTTCACGGCCGAACGGGCCTCGTCCAGCGTGCGGGTCGCCATCAGAAGGCCTCGGCCACGCCTGCCTCGACGAGCGGGTGCGCGCCGCGGTGGCGGCCCGGCACCTCGCCGCACAGCCGCGGGGTCGGGAACACCTTGCCCGGGTTGGCGATCCCGGCCGGGTCGAACGCGCACCGCACCATCTGCATCGTGTCGAGGTCGTCGTCGGTGAACATCCTCGGCATGTACGCCACCTTGTCGGCGCCCACGCCGTGCTCGCCCGTGATCGACCCCCCGTGGGCCAGGCACAGGTCGAGGATGGCCCCGCTGACCTCTTCCGCCGCCGTCCCCGCTCCGTCGACCGAGTCGTCGAAGAGCACCAGCGGGTGCAGGTTGCCGTCGCCGGCGTGGAAGACGTTGGCGACCCGGACACCGGTGCGCGACGACAGGTCGGCGATCGCCAGCAGCACCTCGGGCAGGGCGGTGCGCGGGATCACGCCGTCCTGGACGATGTAGTCGGGGCTGATCCGGCCGACGGCGGCGAAGGCCGACTTGCGGCCCTTCCAGATCAGCGCGCGCTCCGCGTCGTCCGCGGCGACGCGGATCTCGAAGGCGGCGCTCTCGCGGCACAACCGCTGCACGTCGTCCAGCTCGGCGCTCACGTCGGCCGCCGGCCCGTCCAGCTCGATCACCAGCACCGCGCCGGCGCCCTCCGGGTACTGGCAGTGCACCGCCGCCTCGGCCGCCTCGATCGCGAGTGCGTCCATCATCTCGATGGCGGCCGGCACGATGCCCGCGGAGATGATCGCCGTCGTGGCCGCCCCGGCGTCGTCCGTGGTCGCGAAGCCGCACAGCACCGTCTGGACGTCCTCGGGCAGACGCACCAACCGCAGCGTCACGGAGGTCGCCACCCCGAGCGTCCCCTCCGATCCGACGACCGCGCCGAGCAGGTCGTAGCCCGGCGCGTCCGGGGCCGTGCCGCCCAGCGCCACCACGTCGCCGTCCGGTGTGACGAACTCGGCGCCGACGACGTGGTTGGTGGTGAAGCCGTACTTGAGGCAGTGGGCACCGCCGGAGTTCTCGGCCAGGTTCCCGCCGATCGAGCAGACCTGCTGGCTGCTCGGGTCCGGGGCGTAGTAGTAGCCGAACCCGGTGGCGGCCTTGGTGACGTCGAGGTTGACGACGCCGGGTTGGACGACCGCGCGCTGGTCGTCGGGTCGGACGGCGAGGATCGCGCGCATCCGCGAGGTCACGACCAGGACGCCGTCGGCGTGCGGGAGCGCGCCGCCGGAGAGGCCGGTGCCGGACCCGCGAGCCACGAACGGCACGCCGTGCTCCGCGCAGGCGCGGACGACGGCCGCCAGCTGCCCGGTCGTCTGCGGGAGCACGACCAGCGCGGGGGTGACGCGGTACTGGGCGAGGCCGTCACAGTCGTAGGTGCGCAACCGGGTGTGGTCGGTGATCACCGCGTCCGGAGGCAGCACCCGTTGCGCGGCAATGGTGACGGCGTTCAGACCGGTCCGGTTCACGGCTCGCTCAGGGCATCCGCTCGTACGCGGGGAGGGTGAGGAAGTCGGGGTACGTCTCGGCCAGCGCCATCTCGGTGAAGGTGGCCCGGGCGTCGTCCCAGCGGCCGTCGTGGAACGCGTCGCCCTTGGCCTCGGCGATCTTCGTCATCTCCTGCTCGACGATCTGCTCGACGAGGTCGTGGGTCACCGTCTCGCCGTCCGACATCGTGACGCCGCCGGAGATCCACTGCCAGATCTGGGACCGGGAGATCTCCGCGGTGGCGGCGTCCTCCATCAGGTTGTTGATGCCCACGGCTCCCTGGCCGCGCAGCCACGACTCGATGTACTGGATGCCGACGCTGACGTTGCTGCGCAGCCCGGCCTCGGTCACGTCGCCCGGGGTCGACGCGACGTCCAGCAGCTGTGCCGCGGTGACCTCGACGTCGTCGCGGGTGTTGTCGATCTGGTGCGGGTGGTCGCCGAGGACGGCGTCGAAGGCCTCGCGGCACGTCTGGACCATGCCCGGGTGGGCGACCCAGGAGCCATCGAACCCGTCACCGGCCTCGCGGGCCTTGTCGTCGGCGACCTTGGCAAACGCGACCTCGTTGACCTCGGGGTCCTTGCTCGGGATGAAGGCGGCCATGCCGCCGATCGCGTGGGCACCGCGCCGGTGGCAGGTGCGCACGAGCAGCTCGGTGTAGGCGCGCATGAAGGGCACCGTCATCGTCACCGAGTTGCGGTCGGGCAGGCCGAACTCGGCCGCGCGGGTGCGGAAGCACTTGATCACGCTGAACATGTAGTCCCAGCGCCCCGCGTTGAGGCCGGCGGAGTGCTCACGCAGCTCGTAGAGGATCTCCTCCATCTCGAACGCTGCGGGGTACGTCTCGATCAGCACGGTGGCGCGGATCGTGCCGCGGGGGATGCCGAGGTGGTCCTGCGCGAGGTTGAACGCGTCGTTCCAGAGCCGGGCCTCGAGGTGGCTCTCTATCTTGGGCAGGTAGAAGTACGGGCCCTGGCCCCGGTCGATCTGCTTCTGGCCGCACCCGGTGAGGTAGAGCGCGAAGTCGAGGAGGCTGCCGGAGACCGGTTCGGAGTCGACGAGCACGTGCTTCTCCGGCAGGTGCCAGCCACGGGGCCGGACGACGATCGTGGCGAGCTGGTCGTCCGGCGCGAGGGCGTACGACTTGCCCTCGGGGCTGGTGAAGTCGACGGTGCGGTCGATCGCGTCGAGCAGGTTGAGCTGGCCGCCGATCACGTTCTCCCACAAGGGTGAGTTCGCATCCTCGTGGTCGGCGAGCCAGACCTTCGCGCCCGAGTTCAGCGCGTTGATCGTCATCTTGCGGTCGGTCGGGCCGGTGATCTCGACACGGCGGTCGACCAGACCCGGCGCGGGCTCGGCGACCCGCCAGGTGTCGTCGTCCCGGACGTGCTTCGTCTGGGGCAGGAAGTCGAGCGTGCCGCCGTCCGCCAGCGCCTGCACGCGTTCCGTCCGCGCGGCGAGCAGCTCGAGACGTCGGGCGTTCAGCTCGCGGTGCAGCAGGGCGACCAGACCGAGTGCGCGGGGGGTGAGCACCTCGTCGTAGCGTTCGCTGATCGCCCCGGTGACCTCCAGGCCGTCCACACCGTCAACCGTGCTCATGACTCTCCCGCCTCTCGGGGCTTCCCTTCCGACATGCGGAAGGTATGATCTGCCATCTGGAAACTTACGGGCGACAGTCGGGCATGGTCAAGGCGGCTGGCCGTCGCGCCGGTTGAGGGGAGCGACCCATGGTGGCAGCAGGTGGTGCGGGGGACGGGGTGCAGTCGCTGGAGCGGGCCTTCGTCCTGCTGGAGCTGATGGCGGACGCCGGGGGGGAGGTGGCCCTGAGCCAGCTCGCGAGCGAGTCCGGGCTGCCGCTGTCGACCATCCACCGGCTCGTGCGCACCCTGGTCCGGCGGGGCTACGTCCGGCAGCTGCCCTCGCGCCGCTACGCGCTCGGCCCGCGCCTGATCCACCTGGGGGAGAGCTCGTCGCGCACCATGGGCACGTGGGCCCGCCCGCACCTCTCCCGGCTCGTCGACTCGATCGGCGAGACCGCGAACCTCGCCATGCTGGACGGCGACCGCGTCGTCTACGTCGCCCAGGTACCGAGCCGGCACTCGATGCGGATGTTCACCGAGGTCGGCCGCCGGGTGCACGTGCACTGCACCGGCGTCGGCAAGGTGCTGCTCGCAGGGCTGCCGCGCGAGACCGCCCGCGCCATCCTCGAGCGGGCCGGCATGCCCGGGCGCACCGAGCACACCATCACCGCCGTCGAGTCGCTGATGGCCGAGCTGGACCGGGTGGGGGAACTGGGCTACGCCCTGGACGACGGCGAGCAGGAGATCGGCGTCCGGTGCGTCGCGGTGCGGGTGCCGGCCGGCTCCTCCGTGGCCATCTCGGTCTCCGGTCCGGCAGCCCGCGTCAGCATGGAGGCGGTACCGGGCATCGTCCCCCAGCTGCGCTCGGCGGCCGAGGCGCTGGCCGCCGAGCTGCGCGACGACAGTCGCGGCTCGCTCAGTGCCCCTCCCCGCTGACCGCACGACTCGCCCGTCCCGCGACCGCCGACGAATGAGGTACACCATGCCGACCACCGTCACCACCGGACGTCACTTCCTGCAGATCCCCGGTCCGACGAACGTGCCCGACCGCGTCCTGCGCGCGATGGCCGCCCCGACGATCGACCACCGCGGGCCGGACTTCGCCGATCTCGGCCTCGACGTGCTCGCGGCGGTCAGGCCGGTGTTCGGGACGACGAACCCCGTGGTGATCTACCCGGCGTCAGGCACCGGTGCCTGGGAGGCCGCGCTGGTCAACACACTGAGCCCCGGCGACCGGGTGCTCTGCTTCGAGACCGGTCACTTCGCCACGTTGTGGAACGACATGGCCGTCAGGCTCGGCGTGAAGGTCGAGCTCGTGCCGGGCGACTGGCGCCACGGCGTCGACCCGGAGGTCGTCGAGGAGAAGCTGTCCGCCGACGCCGGTCACGAGATCAAGGCCGTCATGGTGGTGCACAACGAGACGTCGACGGGCGTGACCAGCCGGGTGGCCGACGTCCGCACCGCGATGGACGCGGCCGCGCACCCGGCCCTGCTGCTCGTCGACACGATCTCGTCGCTGGCCAGCATCGACTACCGCCACGACGAGTGGGGCGTGGACGTCACCGTGGCCGGGTCGCAGAAGGGCCTGATGCTGCCGCCCGGGCTCAGCTTCAACGCCGTCAGCGACAAGGCGCTGGAGGCGTCGAGGACGGCGGCACTGCCGCGGTCGTACTGGGACTGGGGACCGATCCTGGCGGCCAACGAGCGAGGCTTCTTCCCCTACACACCCGCCACCAACCTCCTCTACGGCCTGCGCGAGGCACTGGCGATGCTCGCCGAGGAAGGCCTCGACCAGGTGTTCGCCCGGCACGCCCGGCACGCCGCGGCGACGCGGGCCGCCGTCCGTGGCTGGGGACTGGAGGTGCTGGCTGCCGACGAGCGGGAGTACTCCGGGTCGCTGACGGCGATCCTGCTGCCGGACGGCCACGACGCCGACGCCGTCCGTGCCACCATCCTCGAGCGGTACGACATGTCGCTGGGGTCGGGCCTCGGCAGGCTCGCTGGCACGGTGTTCCGGATCGGCCACCTGGGGCACTTCAACGACCTCACGCTCGCAGGGACCCTGGCCGGGGTGCAGATGGGGCTGGCTCAGGCCGGGGTCCCCATCGACCCCGACGGACTGGCGGCCGGGCTCGAGCGGCTGCAGGCGCCGTGACGGCTGTCCCCGGCACCCAGGCCCCGGAGCTGGCGCACGAGCTGGCACGCCACATCGAGGGCGAGGTCGCCTTCGACGACTACACGCGCCATCTCTTCTCTCGCGACGCGAGCATGTACGCCATCACCCCGCTCGGCGTGGTCTACCCGCGGCACGCGGGCGACATCGCCGAGGCGGTGCGCCTCGCCGGCCAGGCCGGAGTGCCGGTGCTGCCCCGCGGCGCGGGCACCAGCCTGGCCGGGCAGACGGTCGGGCCGGGGCTGGTCCTCGACGTCTCGCGCCACATGGCGCGGATCCTGGAGGTCGACCCGGAGGACAGGACGGCGCGCGTCGAGCCCGGGGTCGTGCAGGACGACCTGAACGCGGCCGCGGCCCCGCACGGCCTGATGTTCGGGCCCGACACCTCCACGAGCAACCGGGCCACGATCGGCGGGATGATCGGCAACAACTCGGCCGGCAGCGGGTCCGTGCGCTACGGCATGACGATCGACCACGTGCGGACGCTCGACGTCGTCCTGTCGGACGCGTCCGCCGCACGGTTCGAGCCGGTCGACGAGGACGGGCGGGTCCGTCGGGCCACCGGGTCGACGCTCGAGGCCCGCCTGTACGCCGAGCTGCCTCGCCTCCTCGAGGCGCACGCCGGTGCGATCGCGACGGGGTTCCCCTCGTACTGGCGCCGGGCCGGGGGCTACCGACTGGATCGGCTCGCCGATTCCCCGTTCGACCTGGCGAAGCTCGTCGTCGGCTCGGAGGGCACGCTGGCGGTGACGACGTCCGCGCTCGTCGACCTGGTGCCGAAGCCGTCGCGGCAGGTGTTCGCCCTCGGGCACTTCACGTCCACGCAGGCCGCGATCGAGGCGACCCAGGACGCGCTGGCGTGCGACCCGGCCGGCGTGGAGATGATCGACAGGACGATCCTCGACCTGTCGCGCAGCAAGATCGAGTACGCGGCTCTCGGCGAGATCCTGGAGGGCGACCCCGCGGCCCTGCTCTTCGTGTCGTTCACCGGCGACGACGAGGCCGGGCTGGTCGCGTCGATGGACCGGCTGGTCTCCTTGTGGGAGAGGCACGGTCACGGCTACCACACGCTGCGCGCGGTGACACCGGCGCAGCAGGGCGCGCTGCTCAAGGTCCGCAAGGCCAGCCTGGGCCTGTTGATGGCGTCGAGCGTCGGGGCGATGCGTCCCCTGGCGTTCGTCGAGGACACCGCTGTCGACCCCGTGCACCTCGCCGAGTACACGGGCCGGTTCCGTGAGGTCCTCGACCGGCACGGGCTGGAGGCGGGGTTCTACGGGCACTGCTCGGTGGGGTGCCTGCACATCCGTCCGTTCGTCGACCTCTCCCGGCCGGACCAGGTCGAGACGATGCGGTCGGTGGCGGTGGAGATCAAGGACCTGGTCCGCGAGTACGGCGGGGTGAACTCCAGCGAGCACGGCGACGGGCTCGCTCGCAGCGAGTTCAACCGGGAGCTCTTCGGTGACGAGCTGTACGAGGCGATGCGCGACGTCAAGGCGCTCTTCGACCCCCGGGACCTGATGAACCCGGGCAAGATCGTCGACTCGCCGTTGATGACCCAGCACCTGCGGGACGCGCTGGCGCCCGAACCACCCGCGATGCGAACGCGGCTGCGGTTCGACGTCGTCGGCGGGATGCACGGCGCCGCGGACCGGTGCATGAACATCGGGCTGTGCCGCAAGTCCACCACCGGCGCGATGTGCCCGTCCTACATCGCGACCCTGGCGGAGGAGGACTCGACCCGGGGCCGGGCGGGTGCCCTGGTCAAGGCGCTGACCGAGCCCGACCCGCGCGCGGCCCTGGGCGACGACCGGCTGCACGAGGTGCTCGACCTGTGCCTGATGTGCAAGGCCTGCAAGAGCGAGTGCCCGCTCGGGGTCGACATGGCCTCCCTCAAGAGCGAGGCCCTGGCGGCGCGCCACGACGTGCACGGGACGCCGCTGCGGTCGCGGGTCTTCGGCGCCATCCGCACCCTGAACCGGCTCGGTTCCGCCACCGCGCCGCTGTCGAACCTGCCGGGGCGCCTCGCACCGCTGCGCGTGCTGCTCGACCGCAGGCTCGGCATCGCGCGCCAGCGTCCCCTGCCGCAGTTCCGGCGCGACAACCTGGTGCGGTGGTTCCGGGGTCGGGGGCCGACCGCCGCGCCCGCCGCGCAGGGGCAGGTGACCCTGCTGGCCGACTCGTTCACCACCTACACCGAACCGGGCATCGGGCGGGCGGTCGTCGAGCTGCTCGAGCGCGCCGGGTACGCGGTGAGGCTGGAGAGCGGGGGCTGCTGCGGCCGGGCCAGCATCTCCAAGGGGCTCCTGGACGACGCCCGCGGCAAGGCCAGGGCGCTCGCCGCGTCCCTGTGCGAGGGGTCCGAGCCGGGGTCGCCGGTGGTGGGCTGCGAGCCGTCGTGCATCCTCACGCTGCGCTCCGAGCACCTTGACCTGCTACCGGACGACCCCAACGTGCGCGACGTCGCGGGCCGGGTCCGGCTGCCCGAGGAGCTGCTCGTCGAGGCGATCGACGCCGGCCGGCTGCTGCTGCGCGAGGACTCGTGGCTCAGCGGCCGGACCGTGCTGTTCCACGGGCACTGCCACCAGAAGGCCGAGGTCGGGACGGCGGCCACGCTCGCCCTGCTGCGCCGCATCCCCGGCGTGGAGGTCACCGAGCTCGATGCCGGCTGCTGCGGGATGGCGGGCTCGTTCGGCTTCGAGTCCGAGCACTACGAGCTGTCGCTGCAGGTGGGCGAGGACCGGCTGTTCCCCGCCGTCCGCGACGCCGGCCCGGACGTCGTCGTCGCGGCCACCGGAGTCTCGTGCCGGCAGCAGATCCACCACGGCACCCAGCGCTCGGCCTGGCATCCTGTCGAGCTGGTCCGCGAGGTCCTCGCCTGATCACCTCGGCAGGCGGGCCGAGACCACCCAGGCGGCGAGGCGGCGCAGCAGCTCGGCGGCGTCGCTCATCCGGCGGTCGGGGTCGTCGCAGACCTCGGAGAGGTCGTGCGCGGCCTCGATGCCCACCGACCGCAGTGCCGCGTCGTCGACGCCGTCCAGCCGCCCGGCGAGGACGACGGCGGGGACGCCGGCCGCCCGGGCTCGCAGCGCCACACCGACCGGGGCCTTCCCGGCCAGGCTCTGGGCGTCGAAGCTGCCCTCGCCCGTGATCACCAGGTCGGCCCCGAGGAGGCGGTCGTCGAAGTCGACGAGGTCGAGGACGACGTCGACGCCAGGGACCGCGCGGGCGCCGAGCACCCCGAGGGCGGCGATGCCCGCGCCGCCCGCGGCCCCGGCGCCGGGGACGTCCCGGTGGTCGGCGCCGGTGGCTGCCTCGACGGCGTCGGCCCAGCGCTGGAGGGCCTCGTCGAGGAGGCGGACGTCGTCCGGCGTGGCGCCCTTCTGCGGGCCGAAGACCGCGGCGGCCCCCCGCGGGCCGAGCAGGGGGTTGTCGACGTCGCAGGCGAGGACGACCCCGGCCGGCGACAGGCGGGGGTCGAGGCCGTCGAGGTCGAGCCGGCTGATCCCGCGGAGTGCCGCCCCGCCGTCCCCGAGCTCGGAGCCCTCGGCGTCGAGTGCGCGGGCTCCGAGCGCGGCCAACAGGCCGGCGCCGCCGTCGGTACCGGCGCTGCCGCCGACCGCGAGGACCACGGTGCGGGCGCCGGCGTCCAGGGCGTGGCGGACGAGCTCGCCGGTGCCGCGGGTCGAGGCGGTCAACGGGGCCGGTTCGTCCAGCAGGGACAGTCCGGAGGCCGCCGCAAGCTCGACCACGGCGGTGCCGCCGTCCGGGGAGAGGGCGACCGCGGCGGTGACCTGCTCGCCCGTGGGCCCGGTCACGTCATGGTCGATGCGCCGGTACCCGGCCGACAACGCGGCCTCGATCGTGCCCTCGCCGCCGTCCGCGACCGGCACCGTGGCGACGTCGGCCGAGGGGTCGGCGTCCCGCACGCCGTCCGCGATCGCCTCCGCCGCCTCGCTGGCGGTGAGGGATCCCCTGAACTTGTCCGGCGCGACGACGACCCGCATGACCGACGACGCTACCGGCGTGGGGTGGACCCCTGGTGAGGCAGCATGGTCGCGGTGGTGGCCGCGGTGGAGGACGTCGGCGCGCTGCCGGCACTGGCGGGGCTGGTGTCCGGCGGCGGAGTCGTCGTGCTGTCTGGGGCAGGTATCTCGACGGAGTCGGGGATCCCCGATTACCGGGGGCCCACCGGCGCGCGCCGTCGCGTCGCACCGATGACCTACTCGGAGTTCACGGCCGACCCGGCATCGCGCCGGCGTTACTGGGCGCGCAGCCACCTCGGGTGGCGGCACATCGCGCGGGCGAGCCCGAACGCGGGTCACCGGGCCGTCGCCGCGCTCCAGGCCGCCGGCCTGCTGTCGGGGCTGGTGACGCAGAACGTGGACGGCCTGCACCAGGCAGGTGGGGCCGCCGGGGTGGTCGAGCTGCACGGCAACCTCGAGCGCGTGGTCTGCCTGCGCTGCGGGGACGTCTCGTCGCGCGAGTGGCTGGACCAGCGGCTGCGGGAGGCCAATCCCGGCTTCGACGCCGACGTCCGGCGCGTGAACCCGGACGGTGACGCGGACCTGCCCGACGCGGCCGTCTCGGGGTTCCGCATCGTGGCGTGCGCCGTCTGCGGGACGGGTGCACTCAAGCCGGACGTGGTGTTCTTCGGCGAGAACGTGCCCCGCGACCGGGTGGCCCGCTGCTTCGACCTCGTGGACGCAGCGAGGGCGCTGCTGGTGCTCGGCTCCTCGTTGACGGTGATGTCGGGGTACCGGTTCGTGCGGCACGCCGCCACACACGGCAAGCCCGTCGCGATCGTGAACTCCGGGCCCACCCGCGGTGACGACCAGGCCACCCTGCGGATCGACGCCGCCCTCGGCACCGCCCTCCCCGCCCTGCTCTCCCACCTCCCATCGTGATCAAGCACTTCGATACCCCTCGGTGCACGTCCACTCCGGTTGTGGGTGAACGGTTCTGGGGTTCGGGGTGTTGTCGGTGGTGGCCTCTACGTTGGGGGCATGTCCAGCAGCCCGGTGCTCGCCGGCCCCGCCGCCGCGGTGGCCGGGCTGGGTGCTGCCGTGGACGCTGTGGCGGACGCCGAGTGGTGGCGGCTGGGCGATGACGACCTGTGCGCGGTCGTGCGGGACATCGAGACGCACGAGCGGCGCCTGGACGCGGCCAAGCTCGCGCTGACGCAGGAGGTCGGGGCGCGTGGGGTGGCGGCGTCACGGGCGATGACCGACACGGCGTCGTGGCTGGCCCGGACGTTGGGTCTGCGTCCGGGCGACGCCAAGGCACGCGTCGACACCGCGGCGGTGCTGGCGCGGTCGATGAGCGCGACCCGTCTGGCTCTGGAGGAGGGTCGGATCCACCTGGACCACGCGCAGGTGATCACCCGTGGGATCGGGCGGTTGCACCCCGATGTCTGCGACGCCGACCGCGTCGATGGTGAGGAGTTCCTGATCGAGCAGGCGCAGGTGATGGACGCCGGCCAGCTGACCAAGGTCGCCCGCGCTCTGA
>Ga0075530_1001046_pt1 | contig 13183 bp, 15 predicted proteins | sample NGEPerD_2_FD_75101 | JGI IMG/M metagenome (GOLD analysis project Ga0075530, IMG submission 75101) | Arctic peat soil microbial communities from the Barrow Environmental Observatory site, Barrow, Alaska, USA - NGEE PermafrostL1-D | ecosystem: Environmental > Terrestrial > Soil > Wetlands > Peat ...
CGGTCGCTGTCAGATCCGACAGCTGCACCAGCCCTGGTTGTCGGGTCGACGACGACTCCAATGTCCCGGCTCCGAAGTAGGGCCCGGTGCCCGCGATCAGCCGCAGGCGTTCGGTGACTCCGGCGTCGGAGAGGCTGGCGAGCAGGACGTCTGTCCCCGACGGTGCCGCCTTGATCACGGCGGCAACCCTGGCGTCTACTGCCGCGACCTGTTGGGCACGGGTGGTCGTGGGGCGTGACGCGTCCTGGGGGTCCACGTCGGTCGGGTCTCGGATCGATCCGACGTCGATCAGCGTCGCCGGGCATGACGCCAGAGCCGCCGTCAGGGTCGAGTCGTCGAATGGCTGGTAACGGTCCACGATCCCGTTTGAGCGCGCCGCGCCCAGAGCTGCACCGGGTCCCACGGCCTGGATACAACCACCGTGACTGGCCACCTGGTCGCCGAGCAAGCCAAGGGAGGCATCGAACTTCGTGGCCGCTGCTGCCGCGAGGTAGTCGTCCCAGTGGGGCACCTTGCCGGCAGTCATGTGCTCAGGCAAGGCTTGACACGGCTGCTTGGCCCCGTCAGGCCCGGCTCCATCACCGCTGCCGGCGTCCACGTCTCCGGCTCGCTCCCCGGCTGAAAGGCTCAGCCAGCCGTCCACCGGACACGTGTTGGCACGCACTGAACGGACCGTCACCGCTGCCGTGGCGCCGTTACGCAACAAGGACCAGAGGGCCGGCGTCGCTTCCGCCGAGACGTCACTCCAGGACAGGCCGCCGGTGCCGATGACCACGATGGATCCGCTGACGTCCTTGCTCGCAGCGGGAGAGGACGCGTCCGGCGATGACGCCATGAGGCCGCCGATCACCAGAGCTGCGAGCACCGCGACGGCCGTGGCGGCGGCGAGCAGTCGGCGTCGGGTCACGAGCAACAGGCTACGGGGGAGTCAGCCCAGGATGGAGACGTTGGCGACTTGGAGCAGGGACGCAGCGGCAAGCAGCAGACACACGCTCCCGCCGATCCGGCGGACGGTGGCCAGCCGGATCCGCTTGAGCAGGGTCCGGCCCAGGAGAGTGGCCAGTGCGGACACAGTGGCCAGGGCCAGGAAGGCCCCAACCCCGACGGACACCGGGTCCTGGTACTTCACGACCAGGCCCGCCGTCAGCAGCTGTGACAGGTCACCCCACTCGGCCACGAAGAGCACCAGGAAGCTGGATCCAACAGCCTGCCAGCCGCGCACGCCCGCCTTGGCTTTGGCTTCGAACTCGTGCTCGATCTCGGCTTCCTCGGCGTCTGCCTTGCCGGCTCCGCGGATCAGGATGAGACCACCGGCCAGGAACATCAGGCTGGCGAAGACCTCGACCGGCGTCCGTGGCAGGCGACCGATCAGACCGCCCAGCGTCACCGCGATGACGGTCTGCACCGCGAAGGCGGAGGCAACCCCGACCCAGACCGCCAGCGGCTTGTATCGCGTCGCCAGGACCAGCGTCGCGATGAACGTCTTGTCAGGCAGCTCGATGGGGAAGATCAGCAGGAAGGCGGTGAGGGCGATGGCGAAGCTCATGGTGGCGTCGAGCCTAGCGACAGTCCGGTCAGTTCAGGTTCTAGCCCTGACGAGCGGTCGGGCTTGACCTGACCTGGCCGTCGGCTGGAACTCGCGCGCGGCGAGGCCACAAACCGTCATACGCTGCGGTCGTGAACCTGAGCCAAAGCACGTTGTCGACCCTGGTCGTCGTCGCGCTTGGTGCTGTGGTTCTGGCCATCGCCATCGCCGTGGGCGCTCAGCTGCGCCTTTCCCGCATACAGGCCCGGTATCGCGTTCTGTGGGCCGGCGGTGAGAAGGACGTCGCCGCGGTCCTCTCGGACCAGTCCAGCGAGATCGCCCAGCTGCGCAGCGACGTCGCACGGGTTCGCGACAAGCTCACCGGGTCGGCCGGCGACATCGAGCAGAGTCTTCGTCATGTTGCAGTGGTCCGCTACGACGCGTTCGGCGACATGGGCGGCCGGCTCTCCTTCTCGGCGGCGATCGTCGACGACCGCGGGGATGGGCTCGTGATCAGCTCGATCCACGCGCGCGGTGAGTCCCGCACCTATGCCAAAGGCATCGTGGAGGGCGACAGCGAGGTCACACTGTCACCAGAGGAGCAGCAGGCGCTCGCCGCTGCCCGAACCGGAAGGGGCGGCTCGTGAGCTCGCGTTACGGATTCCTTGGTCCCTCAGGCACATTCACCGAGATGGCGCTGCGTCAATGCTCCCAGGTGGCCGAGGCCGTCGATGCCGAACGCATCCCGTTCGCCTCCGTGGACGCTGCGCTGGCGGCACTTCGCGCAGGCGATCTCGACGGCGCAATGGTGCCGATCGAGAACTCCGTCGAAGGTGGGGTCAGCGCCACGCTGGACGCCCTGGGCAGTGGGGACCCGCTCGTCGTGGTCGGCGAACAGGTCGTCCCGATCACCTTCGTCCTGGCTGCACCTGTGGGGACTGGTTTCGCCGACATACGCGCCGTGTCAACGCATCCGCACGCCTGGGCACAGGTGCGCGGATGGATGGGGGCACACCTTCCGGACGTGGAATACCTGCCCGCCGCATCCACCGCCGCGGCCGCCGCAGGGCTGGCCGGCGAGCGGCCGGCATACCAGGCTGCGGTGTGCGCGCCGGTCGCTGCGGCCAACCACGGGCTCACGGTCCTGCAGGAAGACATCGGCGACAACAGTGGCGCTGTCACGCGTTTCGTGCTTGTCTCCCGGCCTGGCCAGCTGCCCGCGCCGACGGGGGCCGACAAGACGTCAGTGGTCCTCTTCCAGCGCGAGGATCACCCCGGAGGCCTGCTCGAGCTGCTCGAGCAGTTCGCGGCACGCGGTATCAACCTGACCCGGATCGAGTCGCGGCCCAACGGCGGCCGGCTTGGTGACTACTGCTTTTCCATCGACTGCGAGGGACACGTCAACGACGAGCGGGTCGGCGAGACGCTGATGGGGCTGAAACGCGTCTGCGCCGACGTGCGCTTCCTGGGGTCCTATCCACGGGCCGACAGCCTCCGGGCCCAGGTGTCGGCAGGTACGCACGACAGCGACTTCATCGAAGCGCGGAGCTGGCTACGGAGCTTGCGCAGCACCTCCTGACGTTGCTCAGGTCAGGCCAGGTATCTGCGCAGACCGCGCTCACCCGATCGCATCATGAGGGCATGGTTGCCGCGCAGCAGTGGCCGGAGGGCGAACGGAGCCCGTCGCAGCATCGGTGACGTGACCGCCACCTCCTGGCTGAACACGGCCCGCGTGCCGGTTCCTTCGGAAGTGACCTGCCAGGCGCACCAGCCCTGTAGGTCTCCGGCGACCAGCACCCGCAGGATCCCGTGCGCCTGGTCCTGGGCGTCACGAGTCAGAACCAGCTCGAGGGTGTAAGGCAGCAGGCTGCGGACCCGCACCGTGCCGCTGTCGGCGTCGATCCAATGGATCTCGCGGATCTGTGGCCACCACCGGTCGTAGCCCTCGACGTCGGCCAGCGCGACATAGACCTGTTCGCGGGGGGCGCGAAGGTGCCACTCGTTGTCGAAGCGGTATGCCGTCGACAACCGGTCAGCCCACCCGGACGATCAGGGCGAGGGGATCGACCGTGGCCGACAGGGCGCGAGCCTGGCCGATGCTGTCGCCGTCGATCTGGACCCTTTCGGGGCGGTCGGTGCGGATGGTCACCGATTTGAGGCGGTGGTGGTCCACCCGTTGGTGGCCCTTGTGTTTCTTCGAGATGAGGCGCCCCGCCACGGCAACCCAGCCGACAACGCCCGCCGGCGACAGGATGACGACGTCGAGCCACCCGTCATCGACCTCGGCCTGCGGCATGAGCATGAGCCCGCCGGTGATCTTGCCGCAGTTGCCGATGACCACGGTGCGCGCACGGCGGGTGAGCTCCGGCTCGCTGTCGATCTTGATCCGGACCTTGAACTGTGGGCCGCGGAGGTTCTTCGCACCCGAGATGGTGTATGCCAACGGGCCGACGGTCTTCTTCAGGTGTTCAGGCGCGTCAGCCATGATCGCGGCGTCGAAACCGAGGCCGGCCATGATCAGGAAGATGTGTTCCTCGGGGCTTTCGTGCTCGCCCGACGGGTCGACGTGGGCCGGCTCACCGTCGACCCGTTTGTTCTGACCGGTCAGTGCCACCTTGAGTGCGGCGTCGAGGGAGTCCACGGGCAGGTTGAGGTTGCGGGCGAGCAGGTTGGCGGTGCCGCCGGGCAGGAGGCCCATGGGGACCTCGGTGCCGACCAGTGCAGCGGCGACAGCGCGGACGGTCCCGTCGCCACCCAGCGGGCAGATCAGCGTCGCACCATCCCTGACCGCCTGGCGGGCCTGCCCGGTGCCGGGGTCCTGAGCAGTCGTCTCGACCCACAGGGGCTCACCCCAGCCGACGGCCAGGCAGCCCTTGGTGATCTGCGCCCGCAGAGTCGCGAGGTCGTCGAACTTGGTCGGGTTGACGATGATCGCGGCAACGCGCTTGGGCGCCTCGGCGGACTTCGCTGCCCCCTCCGGGCGGAAGTGCTCGCGATGAGGCCGGCGCCGGCCGAAGCGGCGAACGCCCGCCGCAGCCTGGGCAACCCTGTCCGCTGAGGTGGCGATGACCAGCCATGCCAGCAGGGCGATGACGATCACCCCGGCGGCGACGATCGCGATCCATCCGGCGTGGTCTGTCAGCACGGTGCGACGTTACCGGAAATCGGCCACCTCACTTTCGTCAGTAGCCGATGACCTGCGCGAGGATGGCACCATGACGTCCCCCACTGGCAGCAGCGGCAGCGCACCCGACCCTGCAGCCACAAGCCGATCCGGCACTGCCTCTGACATCGAACCCGACGACAAGGACTGGACCTGGGTCCTTCAGCGGCCTTGCGACGAGTGTGGGTTCGACGTCGGCACGGTGTCCGGTCGACAGGTTGCGGCGAGGCTTCGTGCCCATGCCGTCAGCTGGTCGGCGGTGCTCCATCGTGCCGACGCCACGGCCCGTCCGGAACCACAGGTGTGGTCACCACTCGAGTACGGCTGTCACGTCCGGGACGTATGCCGGGTGTTCGAGTCCCGCGTGAACCTCATGCGGCTGCAGGTCGATCCGGCTTTCGAGAACTGGGACCAGGACGCCACGGCGGTCGCGGACGCATATGGCGCTCAGGACCCGCTGGCTGTCAGCGTTGAGCTGTCGGCTGCGGCAGAGGCTGCGGCAACAGCATTCGACGCCGTGACTGACGGCGACTGGCAGCGCACCGGACGCCGTAGCAACGGCTCGGTCTTCACCATCGAGACCCTCGGCCAGTACCTCATCCATGACCTCACCCATCACCTGCACGACGTGCGCGGCTGAGCCGGGCGTCCGGCATACAACGGAAGGGTTGGTGGTTGTCGATGGTTGTGGTGGCAGGCCGTGCTTGTCAGTAATGGGTTCGATGAGGGGACAGTGCCGCAGATAGGCTCAGGCGCGTGATCGACATCAAGCTCCTGAGAGACCAACCTGACGCCGTGCGGGCCTCGCAACGTGCCCGGGGTGAGGACGAGGGGATCGTCGACGAGATCCTGAAGGCGGACGAGCTACGTCGTTCGTCCATCGCCGAGTTCGAGGCGCTCCGAGCCGAGCAGAAGGCGTTCGGCAAACGGGTCGCAGCGGCTCAGAGCGATCAGAAGGCCGTGCTCGTGGCCGCGGCCAAGGCCACCTCCGACCTGGTCAAGGTGTTGCAGATCGCCGCCGCCGACGCTGAAGCCGAGCTGGCGAGGCTGATCCGCCGTGTCCCCAACATTGTCATCGAGGGCATCCCCAGCGGTGGCGAGGACGACTTCCGGGTCCTTGAGACCGTTGGCACGGCAAGGGATTTCGTTGCAGAGGGCTTCGAGCCCAAGGACCATCTCGAGCTGGCCGAGGGCCTGGACGCCCTAGACATGGAGCGCGGCGCGAAGGTCGGCGGATCGCGGTTCTACTTCCTCAAGGGTGTTGGGGCGCGACTCGAGCTGGCGCTGCTCAACATGGCCATCGCTCAAGCTGTCGAGGCCGGCTTCACGCCGATGATCACCCCGACGCTGGTCAAGGCCGACATCATGGACGGCGCGGGGTTCCTGGACGCCCATGCCGACGAGGTCTATCGCCTCGAGGCCGACGACCTGTATCTCACCGGGACCTCCGAGGTCGCGCTCGCCGGCTACCACGCCGACGAGATCCTGGACCTCTCGGCCGGTCCGAGACGCTATGCCGGGTGGTCGTCCTGCTATCGGCGCGAGGCCGGGTCCTACGGCAAGGACACCCGTGGCATCATCCGCGTGCACCAGTTCCAGAAGGTCGAGATGTACAGCTACTGCCGGCCGGAGGAGGCGGAGGCCGAGCACCAGCGGCTGCTCGGCTGGGAGCAGGAGATGCTCGCCAAGATCGAGGTGCCGTACCGCATCATCGACATCGCCGCCGGCGACCTGGGCGGTCCGGCCGCGCGCAAGTTCGACTGCGAGGCGTGGGTGCCCACGCAGGGCCGCTATCGCGAGCTGACGTCGGCCTCGAACTGCACGACCTATCAGGCCCGCCGCCTCAACATACGTGAGCGCGACCCCGAGTCCGCCGGCAATGCGACCCGCCATGTCGCGACGCTCAACGGCACGCTGGGTACCACCCGCTGGATCGTGGCAATTCTGGAGAACCACCAGCAGGCTGACGGTTCCGTGGTCGTGCCTGCCGCGCTGCGGCCGTTCCTGGGCCTTGACATCCTGACTCCGACGGCGTGAGCGGGGCTGCTGGATGGCAGAACGACTGATCGCCCTCGACCTCGACGGCACGACGATCCAGCACGATGGCTCGTTGTCGCCGGCGGTTCGTCAGGCTGTGAGCGAGGTCGCCGAGGCAGGTTTTCACGTGGTCATCGCGACCGGCCGGGCGATCCTGGCTGCGATGCCACTCATCGCGGACCTTGGCCTGGAGCACGGGTTCGCGGTCTGCTCCAACGGCGCGGTGACCCTCGAGCTGGACCCCGACCAACCCGATGGTTATCGCATCCTGGAGACCGTGACCTTCGATCCGGCGCCGGCCCTGGAGATGCTGCGCGGGTCATGGCCCGATGCAGTCGTCGCGGTGGAGGAGCTCGGGGTCGGCTTCAAGGTGAGCGCGCCCTTCCCTGACGGAGAGCTGGACGGAGAGGTCCGGGTCGTTCCCTGGGAAGAGCTCGGGTCCTCGCCCGCGACCCGTGTCACCTTCCGCAGCCCGACCGGCACCGCCGAGGACTTCCTGGCGTTGGTCGAACGGATCGGCCTGCACGAGGTCAGCTACTCCGTCGGATTCACGGCCTGGCTGGACATCAATCCCGAAGGGGTCTCCAAGGCCTCGGCGCTGGAGCTGATCCGGCGCCGGTTGGGAGTCGAGCCCGTGCACACCGTCGCGGTCGGCGACCAGCGCAACGACATCGAGATGCTGCAGTGGGCGGCTCGTGGCGTCGCGATGGGCAATGCGCCCGACGAGGTCAAGGTCGCCGCCGACGAGATCACCCTCCATGTTGACGAGGACGGCCTCGTCGCCGTCCTCAAGTCGCTCCTCGGCTGACGTCGCCCGGCCATTGCGGCTCGATTCGGGACCTAGCGGGACTGCAGCGCGTCGAGAGCCACGGCCATGGCGGCGCCGACCCGCCAGTCCAGCCGCCAGCCGTTGGGCGCGGTCGGAAGCTCCACGTCATACCGGTCGCGCAGGCTCCGGCGACGGACGGAGCTCAGCACGATCGACCCGTCCGGTGCAGTGAAGTCGAAGTGGAACAGGAACGGCGAGGGCAGCTCGTTGACGATGGGCACCATCTCCCAGAGCCGCCGGGCGACCGCGACGTTCTGGTTACGCTCCGTTCCCGTTGCCTGCAGCCCGTCGGTGGCGGTCAGCTGCCAGGTCGAGCGCAGCAGCGACTTGGCAAACTCCTTGCGGAAGCTGCCGATCGGCGTGCCGGCCGCGTCCGTGACGTCATAGGTCGCCGCGAGGTCCATGCGCTGCCTGGCCTTGAAACCGAACACCGGCTGGGTGCGCGCCTCGTCCGCGTAGAACGTCACCTGCTCCTTGAAGGCCATCCGCTTCTGCTGAGCCATGGCGATCAACGGCCCCTCACCGCCATTGGCGTCAACGGACCGGATCTCATATCGGTTGACCATCATCGTGATCTTCTGCTTGATGGTGAACCGGTCGTAGCCCGCGATGTTGGTCATGTCGGCATTCTGCTGCACGCCCGTTGCTGGCATGCTGTGCGGGTCATGCCCGAGCTCATCATCACGTCGCCGGCCAACGCCCGCCTGAAGTCGCTTGTCGCGCTGCGACGTCGCCGCGTCCGGGAGGAGTCGGGGCTCACCCTCGTCGACGGGTACGACGAGCTGTCCCTTGCGCTGGACGCGGGCGTCGTCCCACGAACCGTCTACTACTGCCCGGAGCTGATGCTTGACCCGGATGAGCAGCAGGACGTCGTGCGTCGGGTGCAGGCGCTGGGCTCGGACACTCAGGAGCTGGGGCGGATCGCGTTCGAGAAGGTCGCCTACCGCGAAGGCCCGGACGGCTTCCTTGCCGTGGTGAGCTCGGTGGTGCGGACCTGCGCCGACTTGAAAGTCGGGCCCGCGCCGCTAGCCCTGATCTGCCAGGGGGTGGAGAAGCCGGGCAACCTTGGCGCGATGTTGAGGACCGCTGATGCCGCAGGTGTCGAGGCCGTCGTTGCCGTCGATCCGGTCACCGACTGGGGAAACCCCAACCTGGTGCGAGCCAGCAAGGGCACGGTGTTCTCGGTGCCGGTCGCGTCCGACAGCACGGCGGAGACGTTGAGGTGGTTGGCGGACAACAACATCGCGCTCGCGGCCACGACGCCGGACACGGACCTGGACTACACTGACCTGGACTACACGGGGTCGATCGCGATCGCCGTCGGAGCCGAGAAGTACGGATTGACCGACGAGATTCTGGCCGCGGCGGCACACAAGATCCGCATCCCGATGGTGGGGCGGGCGAACTCCCTCAACGTGGCAACGTCGGCTGCGGTCGTCATCTACGAAGCGGTACGGCGGCGTCGCAACCGCTGATCGCGGTCGGTGGACTCGGCAGAACGGCCCCCGGTCAAGGGCGCTCCCCAGCCTGTGCCACCATGGCCGCATGCGAGTTGACCACGTCTCATATGCTGTCGAAAAGGATGGGCTGAAGGCCACTGCGCAGCGGCTGTCCAAGAAGCTCGGCGTGGAGCCCGTGGATGGTGGCATTCACCCTCGCTTCGGCACCCGCAACATCATCATTCCCCTCGCGCACGAACGCTATGTCGAGGTCGTCGAGGTGCTTGACCATCCTGCGTCTGACAAGGCGCCGTTCGGCCAGGCTGTTCGTGCCCGGTCCGAGGCCGGCGGCGGCTGGCTCGGTTGGGTTGTCCGTGTCGATGATCTGGCCGAGGCCGAGAATCGACTGGGCCGTGAGTCGGTGGAGGGCAGTCGACGTCGTCCCGACGGCGCTGAGCTCAAGTGGCGTCAGCTCGGCATCAAGGGGCTCATGGCCGACCCGCAGCTGCCGTTCTACATCAAGTGGGACGACGAGAGCTTGCATCCTTCCGTCGGCGCCACGACCAACGTCACCATCAGTGGCCTGCAGATCGCCGGTGATCCTGATCGGGTCTGCGAGTGGCTCGGCCTGCCGGCTGACCAGACCTCGACCGTCATCGACTTCACCTTCGTCGCGCCGCACGGCACGCCGGGTCTGTTGTCCGTCACGTTTGACACGCCCAAGGGCCCTGTCACCATCTGAGCGACGATCAGGTCTGCCCGCCGGACGTAGGCCGCAGGCGCACCTTGGTCACGGCATGGTGGGCCACTTCGAGCACCTCGATGCTCCAGCCCTCGAGCTCGATGACGTCTCCGGGGATGGTGGGGATCCGGCCCAGGTGCATCAGCACGATTCCCGCGACTGTGGCGTAGTCACCGGTCTCCGGTGCCTCGATGTTCACGCCCAGGTCGGTCAGGTCATGGATGGGGAAGGTGCCGGGCAGGCTCAGGGAACCGTCTGCATCCGGTTCGATGCCGATGAGGTCGCGGTCGGTTTCGTCATAGATCTCACCGACGATCTCCTCGAGAAGGTCCTCCAGGGTGACAATGCCGTCGACGTCGCCGTGCTCGTCCATCACGATGGCCATCTGCTGTCGCTCGGCCTTGAACTGGCGCAGCGCGTTGGCGATTCGGGCGGTGTCCGGAAGCACCATCGCCGGGGTGGCCACCGTTCGTACAGGGGCTTCATCGCCGTCGGCCAGAGAACCCCAGTGCACGACTCCCAAGACATCGTCGAGGTGATTGCCGCGGGTGACCGGCGCGCGGGAGTAGCCCGCCTCAGCCATCGCGGTGCGAGCCTGGCCCAGTGTCAGGTCGCCCCGGAGGAAGAACACCGAGCCTCTCGGCACTAGCACCTCGCGCAGCATCCGCTCGTGGAGCTCGAGGGCACCGCTGATGATCTCCCGCTGCTCCGGGTTGAGGCTCGGGTGACTGATGACGAGATCGCGTAGCTCCTCTTGGCTCAGCTCTTCGGCGGCCGCATGTGCCTGTCCGCCGAGCAAGCGCACGACGAGGTTCGTCGACGTGCCCAAGACCGCCACCGCCGGCCGGGAAAACGTTGAGATCAGGTCCAGTGGGTGTGCCACTCTCAGCGCCCACGGAAGGGCTTTCTGCATGGCCAGGCGCTTGGGGGCCAGTTCGCCGAGGATGAGGATGAAGAACGTCAGGACGAGTGTCACGCCGGCGATGGCGACTGGCCCGGCGGCGGAACCCAGGAAGTCCAGCCGGGGGATCAGGGGCTCGGCCAGGGAGACGGCGGCAGTGGCCGAGGCCAGGAAGCCGGCCAGCGTGATCCCGATCTGGATGGTCGCGAGGAAGCGGTTGGGGTCGCGCGCGAGTTGCACCAAGCGCATCGCACGCCGGCCGCCGTCACGTTCCAGCTGCCTGAGCTGGCCCTCCCGCAACGAAATCAGTGCCATCTCGCTGCCCGCGAACAGGGCGTTGAGAAGTATGAGCAGACCAATCAGTGTTGCGTCGAGCCAATAACCAGCCATTCTCGGTGTCACCCATTCCTTTTCACAGATTCAATGGCACCGGTCGCGGCGGACTGGGCTTTCGTGGGCCCCAGGGCCAATTGCCACGGTCGATCTTCAACAGATTAGTGAACTGACCGTGGCAGGGAGGGCCAATAAGCCCATTGCGCCGGTCGGTCAGCGCCGACAGCATGGGGTGCAGGAGTTCCCTGGCCGTGGCGCAGGCGGCCGGGCTCAGCGTCTATCCACTCTGGAGGGCACATGACGGTGCAGCCGTCGGCGTCGGTCTACCCCGCGCGCCTCGAGGTCGACTACCCGGATCAACACGACCGGGTGACGACCCTCTTTCGCGTGTTCATGGTCATTCCCATCGCGATCGTCAGCTCTGTGCTGACCGCTGGCGCCACTGAGACGGTCTACGACCGGAGCGGTGAGGTGGTGAGCCATTCGAGCGGCGGTATCACCGCTGGCCTGTTCGCCGCAACCATGCTGATGATCGTCTTCAGGCAGCGCTACCCGCGCTGGTGGTTCGACTTCGCCCTGGAGATGACTCGGTTCGGGGCTCGCATCGGGGCCTTCCTGGCATTGCTCACCGACCAGTACCCCTCGACCGTCGAGGAGCAGAGCGTCCACCTCCAGATCGAGTACCCCGACGTGGAACGCGACCTGAACGAATGGTTGCCGCTGGTGAAGTGGTTCCTCGCTATCCCACACCTCATTGTCCTCGCCGTGTTGACCGTGGGCGCCTTCTTCGCTGTCGTCTTTGCGTGGTTCTCGATCCTGTTCACCGGACGCTATCCGCGGGGGCTGTTCGATTTCGTGGTCGGCGTCGGCCGCTGGTGGTTGCGCGTCCAGGCGTATGCATTCCTGTTGGTCACCGACCGCTATCCGCCCTTCTCCCTCACCTGAGTCCGCCGGGAGACGGCATACCTCGACTGACAGCGTGACGGGAGGGTTCACCTATCTGGCAGTTGGAACTTTCTGAAGACAGGGACCATTTACCCTATCCACAGGATCGAAAAGGCATGCCACTGTTGTGGTGTCAGAGATATCTCCAGACGGTCGCGAAGGGATAGCCGAGATGAAGACTTCGATCGACAAGAAACCCCTCTGGACCCTGACAGCCGCTGACCGGTGTGACCGCTGCGAGGCTCTTGCGTTGGTCGAGACCGCGTTGCCGCAGGGTGGTTCGCTGCTCTGGTGCGCCTACCATTTCGACTTGTTCGAAGACGCGCTGAACGCCGTCGGGGCCACCATCCTGGTGGACGAACGTCGTCGGTAGCCGATCCGTTCAACCCGCTGTCGACGCGTGGCCAGTTTTAGCCATCCGCCGAAGCGCCGTGTCAGGCCTTCTTCACCACGGACGACTTGAGCTGCATCGACCCGAAGCCACCCACCTTGCAGTCGATGTCGTGGCCATCCACGCCGTCCACCAGGCGGATGTTGCGGACCTTGGTGCCCACCTTGATGGGTGTGGGGTTCCCCTTGACCTTGAGGTTCTTGATCACGATCACCGTGTCGCCGTCAGCCAGGACGTTGCCAACGGCGTCCTTGATGACGGACCCCGGTGCTTCGTCCGCGGTCACGGCCGCCCATTCGTGCGCACACTCCGGACAGACCAGCAGAGCACCGAGCTCGTAGGTGTATTCGCTTGAGCACTGTGGGCAGGGAGGCAGAGCGTCAGTCACGGTGCTCAGAGTAGCGGTGACCAGGGGCCGACCTCGGCGAGATCATGACGGAGGTTAGTGCCGTGGTATCGGATGAGCTTGCGTCCGAGGTGTTGGCGGCATAGAACCTCCTTCAACGGAATGCGCGCCGGTTCTGAACCTCCGGCCGCACCAACGCTGTTCCGCCAGCTCGGAGCGGAGCCGGTGCTGTACATATACAGGGTCCGGGCCACTCACCGGAAGGGACAGCAGCGCTGATCCGAGGCCCTCGTTCAGCCCGTGCGTCTCCCATGACATATCGCCCGGCCAATCGATCCGCCGTCACAACCGTTAGCGCTGCGAAGGAGAATCGGAGGGCAAGCGAGGCGTTGGCGGATTCGGGCCGTACACGTTGAGGAAGCGGTCACGGAAGGCGTCCATCGGCCAGACCGGTGCGTCCGGGCTGGGCCTCATGCCGTCCTGCCAACCCCACGGGGAGATCCATGATGGAACAAGCTGAGCTCCTCGGAAC
>Ga0075530_1001048_pt1 | contig 13170 bp, 6 predicted proteins | sample NGEPerD_2_FD_75101 | JGI IMG/M metagenome (GOLD analysis project Ga0075530, IMG submission 75101) | Arctic peat soil microbial communities from the Barrow Environmental Observatory site, Barrow, Alaska, USA - NGEE PermafrostL1-D | ecosystem: Environmental > Terrestrial > Soil > Wetlands > Peat ...
CCAGAGGTCGCGGGTTCAAATCCTGCCCCCGCTACAAAGTGAAACCGCAGGTCAGAGCCGGGTTCGTGGGTTACCACGGACCCGGTTCTGGCGTCCCGTGTCGGCACGACGTCTGCTGACATTGCCTCTCGAGGTGGACTCCGGGCGGGGTTCATCGCGACGAGGGGCGAAGCCTGGCGAAGGTCTGCGGAAGGACAAATCTCACGACCTCTCGGTCTGTGACCCAGAGGTCGTCGTGGACGTCGCGTCGAGGTCCGACCAAGCGAACTTTGACGCGACTGCATCGTCCGAACGCGACTTGGCGGCAACGAGGCCGGAGCTGCCTGCCGACGCCACCGTCGTGGTCGGTGCTGGGCGCGAAGAGCGAGTCGATGACGTAGCGGATGTCGCGGATGCGGGAATTGGCGGGAGTGCCCTGCGTCCAGCCGGGATCTTCACCTCCAACCGCACACCGCGTTCCAGTGGGAACACCCCGCAAGCTTCAGGCGAGAGACTCGTGCAAGCGGATCTGCCTCACGGATCGGCCACCGCATGTCCGCCATCGCAGGTACCGTGGCCAAGGCCTCGGGGACCGACTACGTCGCTGGTCTCTGACGACGCAGTCCAAGGGGGACTTACATGGGGTTGTTTGACCGCTGGAAGCGCAACAAGGCGCCGGAGACTGGCACCCAGCCGCTGACGCAACCGATTCAGCATGAAGCCCCGCCCGCATGGGAGCCTGGCGGCCGGCACGCAGCGCCCCGCAAGGCGCCAACTTCGCCGCAGCCTGCACTCCGCGTTGCCCCCGCTTCTTCTGCCCGACCGAAACGAGCCACAGGGTGGGTCCCCGCTGGCCAGCCGGTTTCTGTCGCCGGGTTCACCCTCCCTGGCGGACTGGTGTACGTCGGGCAGGGACTGCGATCCCAGACTTCGATGACGGAACCCTCTCTGATCAACCCACGTCTCCCTGTCGACCACCGACGCCCCGACCCGCTGGGCCGCACGATGGGCTACTGGCCCTCCTACGACGAGATCACCCCGAACGCACGGGCCTCCTACCTCTCTTGGCTCGTCGGCGGACGCCGGGACCCAGACGCCGCCATCGGCTACGTGTTCCTGTTCCTCTACGGCCTCGAGCGCCGTGTGTTGGTCGATATCGCCAGGAACGCCGAGTTGCGACACGAGCTCCCGACCATCGGTGCCGAGGTCCGCCGGCTACTCGGCCTGTACTCCGACAACTACTCGTTTCGCGGGTACTCGTCGAAGTTCCTCGACGTCATCGAACTCCTGGCCGCCGAGGACAGTCCCGCGCAACTCCCGCCGCTGACGCGTGAGTACCGGTGGCAGACGCCGGCCTCGCTCGTCGCGACTCTCGCCTCCTTCGCCGCGAGCGGTCGGCCACTGCCGACTTCTTGGGCACTCGCGTGGGCCTGGTACCACCCGGAGATGCGCGTCGGGGTGGTGACCAGCCGCTGCCTGGAAGAGTTCCAGGCCCTGTTCGTGACGCGCTACCGGGAGACGTATGGCGACGGGCTCATCGTGAAGCCGGTCGGGAAGAAGCTTCGCGTGGAGTACCGGGCGGCGTCTGCCGGCATCCAGACCGCCACCATCGTTACCGACCTGCCTGATGTGTTCGGACAGAAGTCCCAGGCGAAGAAGGTCCTTGCAGTCGCTGAGGGCGCTGTGGCGGACCTCGACGCGTTCGGCCGCTTCCTGGGTCGGAACCCGGACGGCCGGGGGACCTTGTCCGCGGCCGCCCTCCTGCCTGCGGAGCTCCTCGGCGACCCGACTGGCGAGGTCAAGACGCTGCGGGACTGGGCGGCACGGCATGCGGAGAGCGGCGACGTCACGTCGGGTCGTGAGCTCATGGAGTTGTGGCCGACGAAGTCCCCGACCCGGATGGGGAAGCCCGAGACCGTCGCGTTGGCGCAGTTGCTGGGCCGGTTCGGGTTCGGTGTCGAACCTGATGTGCGCCTCGGTGGGCCGGCCATCTCGCCTGACACGCCGGTCATCGCGTTCGCGACCGGCCCCGAGGCGCCGCACATGCCAACTGCCGCGTACGCCGCCGCAACGACGCTGCTGCATCTGGCGGTCGCCGTCTCCGCCGCGGACGGCCACACCAGCCCAGCCGAGCACGACCATCTCGTCTCCCACCTGGAGTCTTCGCTCCACCTGACCGCCGGGGAACGGACCCGCCTTGAGGCGCACCTACGCTGGTTGACGGCGAACGAGATCAAGCTGACCGGGCTCAAGCGGCGCATCGAGGCGCTCACCATGCCGCAACGCGACAGCGTCGCCGACCTTCTGGTGGCGGTCGCCGCCGCGGACGGAGTCATCTCACCAGACGAGGTCACCAGCCTCACCAGGATCTTCAAGCTCCTCGAACTCGACCCGGCATTGGTCCACACCCGCCTCCATGCCCACCTGACAGGTGCGTCGCGTCCAGCGCCGGCTACCGGACCCGTGACTGTACGACCCGCCGGCATCCCCGATGCCGGCTACCCGATCACGCCCCCGCTCGGCGACGCCTCCGCCGAGCCGGTCGCCGCAGCGACAGGTGTGGCGCTCGACCTGGCGGCGATCGAGGCGAAGTTCGCCGAGACAGCCGAGGTATCGGCGCTCCTGACCGACATCTTCACCGAAGACGACCATCATGAGGGACAGCCCGGTGGCGTCACCGCGGCCACCCAGCCGGGACCTCACGCAGCCGACATATCCGCCAATCCGTCGCCCGAGGCAGACGATCCCAGCATCGCTGGCCTCGACGTGGCGCACTCACGCTTGGTCCGCATCCTTGCCACCCAAGACACCTGGTCGATGCCGGAGGTCGAGGAGCACGCGGCCGCTCTGGGCCTGATGCCCGCCGGTGCGCTCGACCGCATCAACGAAGCCTGTCTGGACACCGTCGAGGAGCCGTTCCTCGACGAGGACGACCCCGACACCTTCACCGTCAACCCCTACGCACGACAGGAGCTCGCCTCGTGACCAGCCAGCCCGCGGCCGCCGAACGGATCCGTCCCCGCGACCGAGACGCCATCGTCCAGTCCTTGCGGGCCGGCGTCGTCCCCCGCACGGGGCAGCAGCACTTCCAGGTCGGTCGCCACGCCGAACTGTCCGCCCTGCTGGCCGACATCGAACGGATCGCGGACGCCGGCTCCGGTGCCCGGTTCGTCATCGGTGAGTACGGGTCCGGGAAGACGTTCTTCCTCAACCTGGTCCGCTCGGTGGCGCTGCAGAAGAAGCTCGTCACCGTCCACGCGGACCTGTCCCCGGACCGGCGCCTGCACGCGACAGGCGGTCAGGCGCGGAGCCTGTACAGCGAGCTGATGCGGAACATGTCGACCCGAGCGAAGCCCGAGGGCGGTGCGATGGGCAGCGTCGTGGAACGGTTCGTCACCACGGCGCTGACCGAGGCCCGCGAGACCGGCCGGACACCCGAGGCCGTCATCCGGGCCCGGTTGGAGAAGTTGTCGGACATGACCGGCGGCTACGACTTCGCTGATGTCATCGCGAAGTACTGGCAGGGGCACGACAACGGAGACGAGCAGCTGAAGTCCGACGCGGTGCGGTGGCTGCGCGGTGAGTTCTCCACCCGCACGGATGCCCGGACCGCGCTCGGGGTGCGGACGATCATCGACGACGCGAATTTCTACGACCAGCTCAAGCTGCTCGCCCAGTTCGTGCGGCTGGCTGGGTTCGACGGGCTGCTGGTGTGCCTGGACGAGATGGTCAACCTGTACAAGCTCGCGAACAGTCAGGCGCGGAACTCCAACTACGAGCAGATCTTGCGGATCCTCAACGACGCGTTGCAGGGGTCCGCGAACGGCATCGGGTTCCTGTTCGGTGGGACGCCGGACTTCCTCACCGACAGCCGCCGCGGCCTGTACTCCTACGCCGCACTGCAGTCGCGGCTGAACGAGAACATGTTCGCTGTCGGGGGCCGCGTCGACATGTCGGGCCCGGTGATTCGGCTGTCGTCGCTGACGCCCGAGGACCTGTACGTGCTGCTGAAGAAGCTCGTGCACGTCCACGCCGCCGGCGACCCGGACTCCTACCTGGTGCCGGACGAGGCTCTGCACGCGTTCATGCAGCACTGCTCGAACCGCATCGGGGACGCGTACTTCCGCACCCCGCGCAACACCATCCGGTCCTTCCTCGACGTGCTCGCCGTGCTCGACCAGAACTCCGAGGTCGCCTGGTCGGACCTGGTCGAGAAGATCGAGGTGACCCCCGAGACCAACCCGGACCTCGAACCGCTCGAGGACCCTGCCGGCGCGGGCCCGACCACCACGCCGGTCCAGGGCGCCGCGGCCGTTCCGCCGACGCACGAGCCGGCTGCCACCTCCCCGCCGGCCGCCAGCGCCCACCAGGCCGCGGACCGCGGGGACGACGATGACGATCTGACGTCCTTCCGCCTGTGACCGACCCCCACCAGCCTGCGTCTCCGCTGCCGGGCGCTGACCCGGCGGCGGCGTACGGGCGCCTGGACCCAGGGGTCCAGCGGTGGGTGTACGACCAGAAGTGGGACCGGCTGAGGACCGTGCAGGCCCACGCCGTGGACCCGGTGCTAGCCGGCCGTGACGTCGTCATCGCTGCTGCGACCGCCAGCGGCAAGACCGAAGCGGCGTGGCTGCCGGTGTTCACCCGCATCGCACCCCGCGACCAGCCTGCCGGTCAGCCGGATGCTGGGTCGGGTGCTGGACCGACACCGGCCGGAGTGCGGGCCTTGTACCTGGGGCCGTTGAAGGCCCTCATCAACGACCAGCACCTCCGTTTGGAGACCCTCGGTGAGGCGACCGGGGTGCCGGTGCACCGCTGGCACGGCGACGTCGCGGCCAGCCGGAAGCACAAGCTGCTCCGGTCCCCCGACGGAGTCCTGCTCATCACCCCAGAGTCCCTCGAGGCGATCTTCGCCCGGCAAGGCACCCGGGTCGGGCCGCTGTTCGCCGGCCTGGACTACGTGGTGGTCGACGAGCTTCACGACTTCATCGGCACCGAACGAGGAGCGCAGCTGCAGTCGCTGCTCAACCGGGTCGAGCTCGCCATCCGCCGCCGCGTGCCCCGCATCGGGCTGTCAGCCACGTTGTCGGACCTGAGCATCGCCGCAGGGTTCCTGCGCCCCGCCGCTGGCGAGACGGTGCACATCATCGACAACCCCTCAGGTGACGAGGCCGAGATCAAGCTGCAGCTGCGCGGCTACGTCGCCATCGACCCCGCCACCCGACCAACCCCCGCCGCGGCCGGTGTTGAGGATGACGACGAGCCGGTTCATAGCGAGCACGCCCAGGCGATCGCAGGTCACCTGTTCAAGGCGCTCCGCAGTCGCGACAACCTCGTGTTCGCCAATAGCCGCTCCTCGGTCGAGGCGTACGTCGACCTGCTGACCACGATGGCGGAGAAGGAGCACGTCCCGAACGAGTTCTTCCCCCACCACGGGAACCTGTCCAAGGAGTACCGCGAGGACGTCGAGGCCCGGTTGAAGGCGTCCGACACCCCGACGACCGCGGTATGCACGTCCACGTTGGAGATGGGCATCGACATCGGCCCCACCGAGTCGGTCGCCCAGATCGGGGCACCGTTCACCGTCGCGTCGCTGAGGCAGCGCCTGGGACGGTCGGGGCGCCGAGGTACGCCGGCGGTGCTGCGCATGTATGTCGCCGAACGTGACCTGACCGAGCGGACGCCGCCACCGGACCAGCTGCGTGCCCAGCTGTTCCAGACGGTCGCGATGGTTAATCTGATGCTTCATGAGCGGTGGTTCGAGCCGCCGAACACCTCCGCGCTACATCTGTCGACTCTGACGCAGCAGATCTTGTCGGTGATTGCGCAGCACGGCGGTGCCACTGCTTCGCAACTGTTCACGACGCTGTGCGAGAAGGGGTCGTTCCGGCAGGTCAGCAGGCCACTGTTCGTCCAGTTGCTGCGCGACCTCGGCGAGGCTGACATCGTGATGCAAACGAGCGATGGGCTGCTCTTGGCTGGTGGCCGAGGCGACCAGATCGTGAACCACTACACCTTCTACACCGCATTCCAGACTTCCGATGAGTACCGGCTGATGGCCCGCGGCCGCACCCTGGGGTCGATCCCGGTCGACTACCCGGTGCTGGTGGGGAGCCTGCTGATCTTCGCCGGCCGTCGCTGGAAGGTGGTCGGCGTTGACACGAAGTCCCGCGTCATCGAGCTGGACCGCTCCGGTGGTGGCCGGCCGCCGGTGTTCGCCGGTGGCGGCGGGGAGGTCGCGGACCTGGTGCGGCGCCGGATGCGGGGCCTGTACGAGTCAGCGGAGGTCCCCGCCTACTTGAACCGGACGGCGCAGACGCTGCTGGACGAGGGCCGCGACTCCTACCGTCGCCTGCTGCTCTCGCAGAGGCAGTTGGTCGACTGGGGGCACGACACGCTGATGTTCTGCTGGCGCGGCGACCGCATCCTGAACACCCTGGCCGTTGCGTTCGCAGACCAGGGCCTCCACGTCGGCCTGGACGGCGTCTCCCTGCACTTCGAGGACGCCTCCCTCGACCAGGTCGCCGACACCATCGCGTTACTGGCCAGCACCGAGGAGCCCGACCCGGTTGCGCTGGCTGCATCGGTCCAGACGAAGGAACGCGACAAGTACGACGGATACCTCTCCGATGACCTCCTGGCGCACGCCTACGCCGCCTCCAGCCTCGACGTTCCCGGCGCGTGGGACACTCTGCGCCACCTCGCCGCCAGCACCCTCACTGCCACACCGACCGGTCTCGGTGACCGAGCTGCGGAGTCCCACTTCGAGGGCGACGACGCCTTACAGCACCGGTCGGTGGTCGGGGCGCCGGGCCGGTATCCGCGGCTGGGTGAGACACCGTTCGCGGTCATCGACCTGGAAACCACTGGCTTCGCGGGCCACCTCGAGGACCGGGTCGTGGAGGTCGCGGTGGTGCATGCCGACCCGCGTGGGCGGGTGACGGGGTCGTGGTCGACGCTGGTGAACCCGGGCCGAGACCCCGGCCCGTCGCACGTACACGGCATCTACGCCGACCAGGTCCGGGATGCGCCTGGGTTCGCGGAGGTCGCCGACTGGTTGTGCGAACGGCTGGCGGGGCGGGTGGTGGTGGCGCACAACGCTCCGTACGACCTGGCGTTCTTGGTCTCGGAGTTCGAACGGGCGAATATCGAGACACCGGACTGGCCGGTGTTGTGCACGATGGAGCTCTCCCGTCGGCTGGGTCGGACGGCGTCGCTGACGCTGACTGCGTGCTGCGCGGACGCTGGTGTCGACCTGGCGGGAGCGCACACGGCCTTGGGGGACGCGCTGGGGGGTGCGGCGCTGTTGCGCCGCTACTTGCCCCAGGCGCGGGCGTCGGGTCTCACCGAACTGGCGGCGATGGGGTGTGGGGGGCGCCTGGTGGACGACCAATTCGAAAGCGACCGGGTGGCTGTCCGGTTGCGACCGCGTCACGGCTGAGGTCTCACCCAGCCACGTTGTTCGGATGTCTTGACTTGGACGAGAGGGAGACTCATGTTCTTGATTGACGGCCACCTCCACTGGAGCGCCTCAGACCTGACCGCAGCCGCGGAGTGCGAGTACGCCACTCTGCGGACCCTCGACTACAAGCTCGGGTGGGCAGAGAGGGTCGATCAGGTGGCGGACCCGCTCATGGAGCACATCTCCCGGCTCGGGACACGCTACGAGGAGACGCTCCTGGCCGAGCGCAAGGCCGCCGGCAGCGTCGTCGCGCTCGAGCCCCTGGCGCCGCCGTACACGGCAGTCAAGCTCGAAGCAGCCGGCGGCGCCACGCTCGACGTATTCGCCGCCGACCCCGACGTGGTCTACCAGGCTGCGTTCAACGACGGGGAGTTCTTCGGGTATGCCGACTTCGTGGAGCGCGCAGACGACGGCTGGCTGGTCTGCGACGCCAAGCTGGCGCGCTCGGCCAAGCCGCGGGCGCTGCTCCAGCTCGGCGCGTATGCCGACCAGATCCAGAGCATGAGCCTCCCCCTGTCGTCCCGGGTCGCCCTCCTGCTTGGCAACGGCGAGCGCGTCGAGTTCCGAGTAGCCGACGTCCTTCCAGTGTTCCGCGAGCGGCGGGACCGGCTGCGCAGCCTGCTCAGCACCCACCGTGACATCGGACTGCCAGTCGCGTGGGGCGACGACCGCCACGTCTCCTGCGGCAAATGTGGGGAGTGCGCGCACGCCGCCGCGCAGGCGAACGACCTGATCCTCGTGGCCGGGCTGCGGATGGAACAGCGCCGCAAGCTCCGCTCCGCTGGCCTCACCACCATCCAGGACCTGGCCACGGCGGCCGCCAAGCCCCAGGACATCTCCCGGGCGACGTTCGAGAAGCTCCGCGATCAGGCCTCACTGCAGTGGAAGCAGCTCAAGGCAGGCCCGGACGCGCCCACCGAGCACGTGCTCACCCCCGACGCGGGGGAGACCCTCGCCTTGCTCCCGGCGCCGTCCAATGGCGATCTCTTCTTCGACTTCGAGGGCGACCCGCTCTACGACGAGGGCGACTTGACCCGCACCGGACTGGAGTACCTCTGGGGCATCATGGGGACCAACGAGAAGTACCTCCCACTCTGGGCGCACAACTCGGCCGAGGAGCGCGACACGTTCGCCGAGTTCATGGACTACGTCGCCGAGCGTCGCGCGGCGTACCCGGACATGCACATCTACCACTACGCGCCATACGAGACCTCGGCGCTGAAACGGCTCGCGATGCGCGACCAGACCCGGGAGAAGGAGCTCGACGACCTGCTCCGCTCAGAGGTATTCGTCGACCTCTACGCCACGGTCCGCGGGGCCGTGCGGGTCTCCGCACCGTCGTACAGCCTCAAGAGGCTCGAGCCGCTCTACATGGGAGACGAGCTCCGCGACGAGGAGGGCGTCAAGGCGGGCGACGCCTCGATCCTCGCCTACCACGAGTTCCGAGAGCTGCGGGAACCCGAACCAGAGAAAGCGCAGGCTCTGCTCGACGATCTGCAGGCCTACAACACCTATGACTGCCTCTCCACGCTGCGGCTTCGCGACTGGCTGCTCGAGCGCGCTGAGGAGGCCGGCGTCCGGGACCAGATCGTCCCCCGGATCAAGGACATCCAGGGCGAGGAGGACTCCGACCAGGACCCAGTGTTCCTCGCCCTGATGGCAAAGTCGGGCTCCCAGCTGCGCAGCGAGCGCTCGCCGGAGCAGCAGGCGTACGCCATGCTCGCGACCTCCATCGACTACTACCGCCGGGAGCGCAAGCAGTACTGGTGGGACCACTTCGCGCGGCTCCAGCACCCGGTCGAGGAGTGGGCCCACACGCGGGACGTGTTCGTAGTCGAGGCCGCGGCCCTGGAGCAGGACTGGGCGGTCCCGGAAGGTAGGGCGACCAACGCGCGCCGCGTCCTGCGGCTGACGGGGGACTGGTCCGCCGGCAGCAGGCCGGGATCTTCCGTCCACGTCATCTACGCCTCGCCATGCCCGCCCGGAGTCGACGGTCCCGATGGCGCCGGGTGCGGAGCGGGCGGCAGCGACCGGCTGGTCTGCGACGACACCGACCCGCGGACCGTGCTGCTGACCGAGTCCCGGAAGCCGGCCGACACCTTCGCGGACCTGCCTGTCGCCCTGACCCCACCCGCCCCACCGATGACCAAGGAGATCGAGGCAGCGATCAAGGAGGTCGCGAGCAGGGCCGCCACTGCTTCGGCGCTTCCGACCTGCGCCGCACTCGACATCCTCGCCCGGCGTACGCCGCGGCTCCGGAACGGCGCCACCCTGCCGCAGCAGGGGGGCACAATCAAGAGCGTGGTCACTGCGTTGCTTGGCATGGACGACTCCTACGTCGCCATCCAAGGACCGCCCGGCACCGGCAAGACCTGGAACGGCTCGCACGTGATCAGGGAGCTTGTGGAGAAGCAACACTGGCGGATCGGGGTCGTAGCCCAATCGCACGCCGTCGTCGAGAACATGCTTGCCGGCGTCGTGAAGGCCGGTCTCGACCCCGCTCGCGTCGGCAAGAACGCCAACGACACTGATGCTCCGACTTGGACCGTGCTCAAGGGGGGCGTGCCTCCCCGGACCAAGTTCCTCTCGGACAACGCGGACTCCGGCTGCGTGCTGGGCGGAACGGTGTGGACGTTCGCCAGCCAGAACCTGATCGAGCGCGAGGGGCTCGACCTGCTTGTGGTCGACGAGGCCGGCCAGTTCTCCCTGGCGCCGACGCTGGGGGCCGCCGTTGCCGCCAAGCGCCTCCTGCTTCTCGGTGACCCGCAGCAGCTCCCGCAAGTCAGCCAGGGCACCCACGCCGAACCGGTCGACGAGTCGGCACTCGGTTGGCTGATGGCGGGACGCGACACGATCCCGGGGGAGTACGGCTACTTTCTCGGGGAGTCCTACAGGATGCATCCAGCGCTCTGCGCGAAGGTCTCGACCCTGTCGTACGACTGCCGCCTGAGTGCAGCTGCTCCCGCAGCCGCACGGCACCTCGAAGGTATCGACCCAGGTCTCGATGTCGTCCTGGTCGACCACGTCGGCAACCGCACCGAGTCCGTCGAAGAGGCACTCGCCGTGGTCGCACAGGTTCGGCCGTTGCTCGGGACAACCTGGACGAATCCCGAGGATGCGACTACGCCGCGACCCTTGGTTGCTGACGACTTCCTCGTCGTGGCGCCGTACAACGCGCAGGTTGCGATGATCCGTAGGGAGCTCGACAAGGCGGGGCTGGGGGACGTCCGGGTCGGTACGGTCGACAAGTTCCAGGGCCAGGAGGCTCCAGTCTCGATCGTCTCCATGACGGCCTCGTCGCACGGTGACGTGCCGCGTGGCATGGGCTTCCTGCTGAGTCGCAACCGGATCAATGTCGCGGTGTCGCGCGCGCAATGGAAAGCGATTCTGATCCGCTCGGCCGCGCTGACCTCGTTCATGCCGTCAACCGCGGACGGTGTTCTGGAGCTCGGGGCGTTCATTGGGCTATGCGCGAAGTCAGGCGCCGACCTCGGCGCCGCATGAGGATGAGCGCCCCGGAGGATCCGGGCTAACCATGGGCTAACCAGCGACATCGGTGTCCCGCTCGTACACGACCTCCCACCGATTGGTGTAACGCGAGATGTCTTCGGTGTGGATGCTGATGTATCCACTGCGATTCTTCAACACCTGCCTTGCCTCCCTCTCGGCCCAGAACAGCTGATCCATGAAGCTCGAGAACGAGCGCCCAGATGCCCGGGCGTACTCGAGTTTGGCCTCGACAATGTCATCAACCGTCCGGTTGGCCAGCTCGACCTGAAGGTCGAGGTCTCCGAAGTCGACCGCGTCAACATCGAGGAAGGAGCCAAAGACCGCGATCCGTTCCAGCCAGATGGGCTTTGCCGGGTCGGCGTTGTAGGTGGTCGCTCGCTCAAGGACGCCGTCCAGGAGCCACTGCGCCTTCTCTCGGGTCATCGGCTTGAGGAACGAGGCGTTCGCCAGCGCACCCCCTCGAACCGTCGTTGCCCACTCGACATGGCTCTCACCGTCCCATTGCCGGACTCGGCGCTCGAGGAAACCTGCGGCGGCGAGGCGAGCGAGCAACTCGTCGGCCTCGTCGGGGGACACCCGCGACCACGTCGCGACAACGGGCGTCGGATATGAGGGGCCCCCGTGACAGGCGCGCGCGAGGCGCCGCGCGATGTCCGGGTCCACCCCCGCCACCTCAACACCACGCTGTAATCGCACGTCACGCAGCATCGCATGCGCCGCGAGCAACTACTGGGCCTTCGTGAGGAGGACTGAGAGAACAGCCGTGTAGCCGAGTCTCGCTGCTACTGCGGGAGTTCCGCGATGCGTTCCTCGCAGACTGGACACCGAGGCATCGACTGGTGGTCTTGGCTCGGGACGAAGTAGACGCCGCACAGAGCGCGCACGGCTTCGCCGTTGATGGTCTTGCCGGCAAGGTGCTCGCGGTGGGTGTAGTGGCAGGTCGTGCCGGGCTCGGAGACCGCCAGTTCTCCTCGCTGCACCAACGCATAGAGATCCTCAATTCGCCTGGTCCACGCGCCTGGCTCGCCGATGTTGGAGTAGCTGTCGCCGAATCGGTCCCAGCGCTGTTCGGGAGGCTCGATGGAGATCAGCACTCGGATCGTGAGCTGCCAGAGCAGGTCACTTCCGGCGTACCGGCTCTCGGGGTTGATGTCGACGACGACTTCGTCGGCCTCGTACCCGTCCTCACGTACGGCGGTCACGGTGAGGTCGACTCGTGCAAAGGAACCCTGCCCAGGGACCGGGTGGTCGAGATCAATGCGTTGGTGCCCGCCGGCATGGATCGCGCTCAGCGCAGCCAGCACGGCGCGCTGGACCTCGAGCTCCCACTCGGTGCGCAGCCGAGCTCCGGTCTCTTGCTTGAGTAGCCGGATGTCCTGTTCGGTTGGGAGCCACAGCCTGGGATCGCCAGCGTCGTTCTCCCGCTCGACTCGCTTGTAGACGTCGTCTCTGTCCTCGTGACCGCCCTTGGCGAGTCCCGCAACCACCAGCCAGCAGACACCCGAGTCAGGGTCCTGCCATACCCCGGCGCGCCATTGGGACTGCTTGATCTCGAGCAGCCGCAGGCGGGTCGCACTCGCGATCGGTCCCACGAAGTTGTCGTCGGCCGAGTCAGCACCGAATGACTCGACGGCTTTGGCGACCACGGGGTGTGGTAGTTCGCTCAGTGGGTGCAGGTCCATCAGCCGGCCATCGGCGAGGGCGCGGCGCGGCAGCGCAGACTCCCATCCGGAGCTCAAGTCTTCTCGAAGCACCCGGAGCGTCGGGCGGGCGCGACGGTTGTGCACTCAGCCCATTCTGCCCGACTGGGCCGGCGGAGACCGCCGACCCAGTCGGTGTCAGAGCAGGTCGGCGATCTCGTCGTTTGCGGCAGCAGCGGTCTTGCGCTGGTGAGCGAAACGCTCGGCAAGCTCGCGTCGGTCACGCTGGTGCTGCTTTTCGAACTCGCCGAGGTCGCGCATGCGGATGCGACGGTCGCGGCCGACGCGATGGGACAGGATCTCGCCGCGGTCGAGCAGCTTGTAAAGATGTGTGCGGCTCATGCCGAGGCGTTCGGCGGCTTGACTTGGCGTAATCGTCTCATCGCCATCGACGATGACTAGTTCGTCGCCTGCGCGAACGCAGCGGCTCAGGCTCAGCAGCAGGTCACGCAGCTCGGGGCCAGCATCAGAGCGCGCGAACTTGTCGAGCTCGTCGAGCTGCTCGGGCGTGATCTGGTC
>Ga0075530_1001050_pt1 | contig 13154 bp, 14 predicted proteins | sample NGEPerD_2_FD_75101 | JGI IMG/M metagenome (GOLD analysis project Ga0075530, IMG submission 75101) | Arctic peat soil microbial communities from the Barrow Environmental Observatory site, Barrow, Alaska, USA - NGEE PermafrostL1-D | ecosystem: Environmental > Terrestrial > Soil > Wetlands > Peat ...
ACCGAGCGCGTGGTACAACCTGTCCTGCAACGATGATCGGAGGCGAGATGCTCTTCTTCTGTCTACGATGTTGTGACGGTTCGAGGCTAGGGAAAAGTGTCTACGATGTCCTGACGGCTGCCGACTAGGCTGAGGGGGAGCCATCTGTTCTTGTTCTTCATGTTGCATCCTCCTGCGTCCATTGCTTCGGTTCTGGAAGAGCCCGTTCGTTCCGTTCTCTCTGCTGAATCTGACAGAGGCAGGGGAGCGAGTGCAGAGTCGTATGGGCCCCTCCCGGAGGGCCGAATGGATCTTTTCAGGCTCAGCGCCCCTCAAGACGGCAAGGACCTCTCTCAACACGAGGCGCTCACAAACCTCCCTAACGGCCCCCCACCACGGGCCACTCGGCCCTAGTGTGCAGATCACCGAAGGCGGACGCTCTATCGGCGCAATGGCTCGAAAGGAGGCAAGTCATGACGACCAAGCTAGAGACCCACCCGCTCATATCGATGCGGGCTTCAGAAACCGTGAGCGAAGCGGCCCGGTTGATGTCCGACTACGACATTGGTGCGATCGGAGTTCTCGGGGACAACAAGCGCTTCGTGGGGATCTTCACCGAACGTGACCTCACGTGGCTGGTGGCCCAGGGAAAGGTCGCATCCGAGATCCTGTTGGAAGAGGTCGTCGACGACTTCCCGGTCGTGGTCGATGCCCCCATCTCCGAACAAGACGCCCGCGAGCGCATGGCGAGAGCTCACATCCGTCACCTCATCGTGCGCGACCGGGACGACTACCGGATGTCGCCGATGGCGATACACGACAGATCTGGGCCACCTTGTCGTAGCGGGCGCCGGCGTAGACCAGCAGCGCATCCGGGCCTTTGCTGTTCACCCGCTCGGCGCGCCGGGCGAGCTGCTTGCAGCCCCACGCGGTCAACCGTCCCCAGCGCGGCTCGGCCTTGGTCGACCCCCACAGCCATACCCTGCGCTGGTCTACGTCGACGTCTCGGACCCTGATATGCGGTATCTCCGAGGTCCGTGCCGTGGCCTCCGCCAGCGCCCACGCCGCCGGGCGCCGGGTCTCGGTGAAATGGAGGCGCTGGGCTGCGCCGCCGGCGAGAGAAGCAGGTCCAGCGTAGTGCGGTCTTGTTTGCCGCCGCCCATAGGCTTCGAAGCGACAGTCGTGTTCCCCTAAGCCGATCGGAAGAGCGCTTCCATGAATCTTTTATTGAGCCGACTCGCGGACTGGTGGACGACAGCGAGTGGGACAAGCGATGGCAACAAGGCCTCGCTATGGTTCTGAGGACGCGATTGCTTTCGCTAGTCAGCACAACGGCACCTAAAGTTACTACAGGCGTCCGACCGTCACGGTGTGCGAGTCGCGTCGCCTCAGCCTTCGGGCGCTGGACAAGTTGCATAGCGCGTCAGCTCGAGTGCTGCAAGGCGTAGGCGACGGCTTCATCCATTCCCATCTCTTCCCCGCGCTGGGTAGCCGCACGCCACGCCTCTTGAGTCACCGCCTTTCTCGCGAGATCGATGAAGCGACTAATTAGGCTCTCCTCAGGCAAGGTCCTTCGTCCCCCCGTTTCGCGGGGGATCGCCCATCCCTACCCGGACTCACTCGCACCCGCACGACAGGTGCGCTGCTATTCGTTCGAGGAAGTGTTCGCGGAGAAGCTCCGTGCGATGGGCCAGCGCGGGCGGCCGAGAGACCTGTACGACATCATCAACCTCTTTCGCCGCCATGATCCCGCGCTTCATCCCAGCGCGATCCGAGAGGTTCTCGTCGACAAATGCCAGGTAAAGAACGTGCCCGTCCCAACCTTCGTTTCCTTGCGCGAGGCGACGACAGTCGGCGAACTGGAGTCGGAGTGGAAGAACATGCTCGGCCACCAGCTGCCCGTGCTGCCACCGTTTCAGCAGTTCTGGGACGAGCTCACCTTCATGTTCGAATGGCTCGAGGGACGTCGGGAAGCGGCACCCCTCGTCTCGATTCCAACCCAGGACCATCCTTGGCGCGAGGAGCTCAGCTTTCCCCTCAACCTCTGATCACGAGCGGAACGATGCCCTGTCGGATAACCCTCCTACAACCGGGAACGATTTGTTGTCCGAAGCCTGGGCTAAAGGAACCGGAACGATGTGGTGGTGGTTGTGAGCTATACTCCGTCACCGAACCGGGAGTTGCCCGCATGCTAGGTCTGGTACCAAGGTCACGGGAAGAGGGATTGATACGATGGCTTCCACGTCAAAAAGGTACCTTCGCAGGCCCGCTCTTACCCTTGCTGTAACGCTAGTTGTAATGGCAGTGACGGCGGCGTGCACGGCCGACTCCGGAGGCGACGGCGGAGGACCAGTCGAACTCACGTTGCTCGATCATCAAGAGCCGCGCGTCGAACTGCTGAAGAAACTTCTTCCTCAGTTCGAGCAAGACATGAAAGAGCAAGGCAAGGAGATCTCGGTCAAGCTGCTCGAGGGGCCGGCCGAAGATACGCAGTTCACCACCAAACTGACCCTCGACTACAACTCTGGCAACGCGCCCGATGTCGCGTCATTCGGCAATAGCGGCGCGGTGGATTTCGCGACCAGCGGTTTTCTGCTCGACCTCACCCCGATGACCGAGGAGTGGACCGACTGGGACGACCACTTCTACGAGCAGCTGCGGAAAGAGTTGGTGCAGCCAGATGGCAAGATCTACGTAGTCCCACGCGAGGCCCAGATCGTTCAGCTCTTCTACCGCAAGGACGTGCTGCAATCGGACGGCATCTCCACGGCGCAACCGCAGAGCTGGGACGACCTACTCGATCGCATGACGCAGGTGACACGCGAATCTGGTGAGCCATCACTGCTCTTCCCCGCCGGTGAGGCTTGGGGGGGCGGGACGTTCTTCGAGGGCTTCATTCACCTCATGTTGGGGACCGATAGTTCGCTGTACGACGCTGAGGAGTCCAAGTGGATCGTCGCGAGCCCGGGCCTAACAGACGTTCTCACCTATTACGAGGCGCTCACCGAAGCGGGCGTGATGCCGGTCGATCCGCTGCTCAATCCGGAACCGTGGGTACCGACCAAGTACGAGGCATTCCCCAAGGGAGACTTAGTGGCGACAACCTGTGGTACGTGGTGCTGGATCTTCGACTGGGGCCCCAATGGCGCGGCTCCAATCGACGGCCTGTTCAAGAAGGTCTCAACTTGGGAGTTTCCGACGAAAAGCGGCGAGGACACCTTTGTGTGGGGTTCGAGCGGGTGGGTGTGGGCCATCTCCGCTGACACGGAGAACCCCGAGGAGGCTTGGGAGCTGGTCAAGTGGCTGGCGAGCGGCGACTTCATGGCTCAGAACGCAGTGGCGGTTGGTGCTGCGTCACCGCGCGACGACCTCAGAAACGTGAAACCCTACAGCGACTATGACTTCTTGATTGATGCCGAACGCCAGCTCCCCAAGGCACGCTCGTTCGTTTCGCTACCTGGTACGGACAAGATCGTACAAGCCGTTGGTGAGGCGACCGAGCAGGTCATCACCGGCCGGATGAGCGGCGAAGAAGCAGCGGAGTTCCTCGCTGAGCGGGCCACCGAGCTACTCGGAGAAGACAACGTCAAGACTCTCTAGGTGCGCGCAACGTCAGTGGCGTTCGGTGGCTACAACACGTCTGAAGACGTGACCGGGAGGAAGGGCTCGTGAGGCGGGTTGACGGCTGGCGGGACACGTTGACCGTCATGGCCTTCCTTGCGCCCGCGCTGATACTCATAGGGCTCTTTCTGGTGTGGCCTGCGCTCTGGGCGCTCTACCAGAGCTTCACGAACAAAGCGCTAACCGGGCTTACCGCCATGAATCCCTCGTTCGTCGGAATCGATAACTACACGCGCTTGTTGGCCGACGGAGATTTCTTCGCCTCACTCTTGCGCACCGTCGCGTTCGTGTTCTTCTCGGCGATCGTCGGCCAAACACTTTTCGCGTTCCTGATCGCCTATCTGATGGCTAATCGCCCTGGATGGAAACTGCGCGCCGTGCCCGTATTCGCGGTCATCTTCGTGCTGCCTCTCGCAGTGCCCGAGACGGTGGCCGCGTTGACCTGGGCGAGCATGGTCAATGGAACCGAATCCGGATTCATCAACCGCATTATTGGAGTCCTCGGAGCCGGTCCAATCCAGTGGCTTCAGGACTACGCCATGGAGACGGTCACCATCGTGAACATCTGGCGCGGATTGTCGTTCGCGATGGTTCTGTTCATAGCGGCGCTCGAGGGACTGCCGCGCGACGTGCTCGAGGCGGCCATGGTGGACGGGGCCAGCGCGTGGCAACAGCTCCGCTGGGTAACCATCCCAATTCTTAGACCCCAGATCCTCACCTTCTTGATGCTCACAACAATCACGACCTTCGGGATCTTCGGCCTCGTTTACTTCCTCACGCGCGGCGGGCCCGGCAACGCTACCGAGATCGTCGGCATCTACATCTATAAGCAGGCGTTTCAGTTCTTCGAGATTGGCTACGGGAGCGCCGCGGGCGTTCTGCTGCTGGCCATTCTCCTCGGTCTGGGCACCTATTACGTGCGGTTGATGAGGGATCAAGTATGAGCGTCGATGTCACCGCCGAACAGAAGGACGCGTCGGGCGGTCGCCTCCGGGACACGAAGGGCTCGTCGCGCCGCCACAGCCCCGGCAAGATCGGGGCCTATCTTCTGCTAAGCGCTCTCGCCCTCTTTGCCCTGATTCCCTTCTCGTGGCTGTTGCTTGCGGCCTTCGATAGCGATGCGTCGATCTCCGTCAAGGTGCCCAAGGCTTGGACGCTCGGGAACTTCACCAACCTGTTCGCCAACGAAGACGGCGGGCGCCTGATGGTCAATAGCTTGATCTACGCCGGTGGAGCAACCATCATCCTCGTGGTGGTCACCACCCTGGCCGGGTACGCGTTGTCGCGCTATGACTTTCCCGGTCGCCGCGCACTGATGCTCGGGATTCTTCTGACTCGTGCCATCCCTCCGACTGCGACCATCGCGCCTTTGTACGTGATTGCGACCGATCTCGGCTTCCTCAACACCTACCACGGCGTCGTTCTGATACTTGCCGCGATCGAGGCGCCTCTGGCACTGTGGATAATGAAGGGTTTCTTCGACACCGTACCGAGAGAGATCGAAGAGGCCGCGTGGGTCGACGGCGCCAACCGACTGCAGGCCGCCTTCCGGGTGGTGCTACCGCTGGCCGGCCCAGGTGTTGGAGCAGGCGCGCTCATCGCATTCATCGGTGCATGGAACGAGTTTCTCATTCCACTTGTCCTGATCTCCGATCAAGACAAAATCCCGATCTCGATTGGGCTGTTTCGCGCCTGGGTCTCCTACACGCAGGTCGACTATAATTTCCTCGCCGCGCTCGCCATTATCTACGTCATCCCCGCCGTGGTGTTCTACCTTTTCGCTCGGCGCGCACTACAGGCTTCACTCGCGGGGGGACTTGCCGGGACCTAACTCGCCGTTGGCGGTGCAATTCGTTGGCCTCGTTCATGGCCGACCCAGATGCCAGGCGCCGGGATCGTTGAGATGCAACCCACATCCGCAGTCAAGAGCCTCTTCCAGCGTCCCGCCTACACGACGAGTACTGGTTTCTGTTCGTAGCTCCCTCGATGATTGCCTTCTTTGGCAGCGCAATGTTCTTACTCATGCTGGGGAAGAGCCACATTCCCCCGCGCGAGAGTGGCGCAGTCAAATGAGGTAGTTCTTGCCCCCGGCGAGAGCAACACCGAACATCTTGCCCATCTCCGAGGCCGAAGCCATGTGCCCAGGTGTCGTCGAATCCAGTCCATCCAGACAGTCAGGCAGCAAGTCGCGCATCGAAACGATTCGGAGATCTTCAGTCTCGCGGACTATGAGGTGACGGATGTGACCCGATCTCATCCTCCGTGCGGCCACCTCCCCGGTAATGGGTCCGTCGACGACGATGGGGAAGTCGTTCACGATCTCCTTGACGGGGGTCTCGATTGGGTCCTTGCCCAGGGCGGCGGCCCACATGAGATCCCGCTCGGTGACCAGGCCGAGGAACTCGTGCTCAACGTCGTCTACGCCGAGGGCTCCCATGCTCATGTCGCACATCAGCTGGGCGGCCTCCTGGATCGATGCGGATCCACGTATGCGGATCAGCGAGCGAGTCGGTACCACCTGAGACTTCATGGCTTCCTCCCTATTCCACGATCATTGCGCTGACCATGCCGAACATTCCGTCTGGTCCCTCTACGTGGTTGAGCACATGGCAGTGGAACGCCCACGCACCCGGCTCGGTCGCCTTGACCAGGACGTCGTAGCGCTCGCCGGGTGCGACCAGCACGGTGTCCGCCATGTAGGGATGCTTGAGCAGATGGCCGTCCTTGGCGATCACCAGCTGCGGCATGCCGTGGAGGTGCATCGGGTGGATCAGAAGCCCCTCGTTCATGTAGCGGATGCGAATCGTCTGCCCCTTCTGCGCAACGATAGGAGCCGTCGCCGGAAAACCCTTGCCGTTGAGGGTGAAACCCAGCGGACCATCGTTGAGTACCATCGGCAAGTCAACATCGGATGCCGGGTCATTCGAGTCGGGGACGATTAATGCTCCCAATAGGCCCATCGGTACCTGCTTTGCTGCGTTGAAGTGCGAGTGGTACATGTGCGAGCCGGTGTTCTTGACGGTGAACTCGTAGGTGAAGCTTTTCCCGGGCAGGACGGCGTCCTGGCTGATGACCGGCACCCCATCCATATCCGCCGGAACGGTCATGCCGTGGAAGTGAATCGTGGTGGGCTCGGCGAGCTTGTTGTGGAGAACGATCCGGACCCGGTCTCCCAGCTCGGCTTCGATCCTCGGGCCGGGCACCATGCCGTTATAGGCGTATGCCTCGACGGAATTGCCCGGGTCGGTCTCCCACTTGATCTCGTCGGCGGTGAGCTCGAAGACCTTGACGCCGCCTTCGATGGCCGGCTCGAGCAGAGCCCCTCCCACCCCTTTCGTCTTGGCGGGAAAAGAGCTCGTGACCTTTGCGTCGTGAGCCATCATCTCTTCGGCCGACATCCCCGACTCGTGGGCGAGTGACGCGGCTTTTCCGACCTCCAGCGTCCCCTTCATGCCACCATCGGCGTGACCGGGGACCGCGCATATGAATTCGTACTCACCCTCCTCGATCGAGTCTATCTCGAGGACCTCACTCTGGCCGGGCGCAATCATCTCGGTGGCGCCTACTCCGGCGATCGAGAAGTTGTGGTCGGTCTTGCCTCCGTTGTGCACCCTGATGCTGAGTGAGCCCTCGTCGGCCGTCAGCTTGGCGGGCTTGATGTAAAAATCACCCAACTCAATTTCGATGAGCTGTTGATCTGAGGTCGTACCACCTTGTGCTTGCTCACCGAACGGATTGTTGCTGTCGTAAGCCGCGGTTGCGATCACCCCTACACCGAACGCGATGACCACCAGGAATGCCGTCACCGGGAGAAGCCACATGAGTTTGCTTCGCTGGCCCACTGTCAAACCTCCGTTGGATTCGTCCGTTGTCTCGATCGATGATCCAAGAAACAGGACGCGCGATGTAGGGCCCAACGGCCCTACGCGCGGGGGACCAACGGACTCAAGCCTCAGACATGAAAGAGGCACAAAGGGTACCTCGTTTGGGTGCCGGGCCGACTATCGGACGCCGGCCCGTCGCCATCCTTCGCTGAGCTCTCGACCTCGGCGACTCGCGCTCATCCACCGCCGCAAAAGTTAAGTCCATCGTGGCCGCGATCTACCGCTTCGGGGATGCGGCCAATCTGTTTACGTGATGTGCTGCTGGACTTGGGGACGAGCTCATTCCGCCTGGGAATCGTGGGCGGCCTTCTCCGCACGGACCCGGGCGATGTAGGAGGCAGCCTCCGCTCGCCGGGCGACCTCAAGCTTTTGCAGGATCGTCGAGACATAGTTCTTCACTGTCTTGTCGGAGAGATGGATTCTCTCGGCAATCTCCCGATTGGTGAGCCCTTCACCGATCATGTCAAGGATGCGCTCCTCCTGCGGCGAGAGGCGGGCGAGCTTGGGATCCTGATCATCGAACTTCGCCTTGCGCAGCCGCTCCAATACCCTCTTGGTCACTCCGGGATCCAGGAGCGACTGACCGGCGCCGACCCTACGGATCGCGTCGACGAGATCCCGGCCGCGGATCTGCTTGAGCACGAAGCCGGCGGCCCCCGCCATGATCGAGTTGAACAGCGCCTCGTCGTCCGAAAACGAGGTCAGCATGATCACCTGCGTAGCCGGGCTCTCGTCGCGGATAGCGCGACAGGCTTCGACCCCGCTGCCTTCAGGCATGCGCACGTCCATTACCACGACCTCGGGGTTTTGGATTCGGGCGAAATGCACCGCGTTCTTGCCGGAGTCGGCCTCCGCCACTACCTCGATATCCTCCTCGGTCTCGAGCAGGGACCGAAGCCCCTGCCTCACGACCTCGTGGTCGTCCACGAGCATCACACGCAGCTTGTCAGGCATCTTTTGCGAGTCCTTTCGCTATCCGGAGGGTGTGCCGGGTGCCTCTGTCGCCTCTCGAGGAGATCTCCAAGGTCCCGCCGAGCATGCGGGCGCGTTCCTCTATATTTCGCAGTCCCTGGCCCCGCTCGACGGCTCCCGGATCGAAGCCGCTCCCGTCGTCGGCGATGTCCAACACGACAACCTCATCTCGCAGGGTACAGGAGAGCTCCACCTCGGACGCTTGGGCGTGACGGGCGATGTTGGACAGAATCTCTCGCACGATCTGAACGACATGGATCTGCTCGTCCTCGCCCAACTTAGAGCAGGCGTCGTCGTCCAGCCGGACCGTTGCGTGCGCGAGGGTATTTACCTCCAACTCCCTCACCAGCTCGGCGATTACCGCGGCGACGCCGTGTTCCTGCACCCGCTTGGGGCGGAGCTCGAAGATGTAGCTGCGCACGTCTCTCACGACGTTGTCGAGCTCGGCGATAGCCTGATCGATTCTGGTCGAGGCGAGCTCGGGGTCGCGGTTCAGCATCGAGATCGAACCTTGCAATGACAAGCCGACGGAGTAGATGGACTGAATTACCCCGTCATGGAGCTCCTTTGAGATTCGCTCCCTCTCTTCGAGCACCGCCAGGTCTTTGAGCGCTTCGTTCAGCCGGTCGTTCTCGAGCGCGATCGCTGCCTGGTTGGCCAGGATCTGAAGGATGGCGAGATCGTCGGGGGCGAACGGCCGGCCGTCGGCCCTGTACACGGCAAGCACACCAACGCCACGGGAACCGACCACGAGGGGCGCGAATGCACCCGAGCGAGGGTTGCCCAGTCGGCGGATGGTCTCCGCGTAGACCTCGGGATCGTCGGCGAGATCCTCGACGACCTCCCCCCTCATGCGGGCGAGGACACCGTGGGCTTTGGAGCTTCCGGGCTCGAGTCGCGTCCCCACGTAGTCCACCGCAGACGGCACGCCTGAGAGCCGGTCTATTACTAGTTCTCCGCTGGAAGCATCGAGCAGCAGCAGAGCGCTGCGGTTTGCCTGGGTGAGCTTGAGAGCTTCGGCAGCAGCCGAACGCAGCACATCCTCGATCGTGCCTCCGCTGATCAGGAGATCACCGACCCGTTCCACAGAGGAGAGCTCTTCCACCCGACGGGCCAGTTGCTCGCTCCTCGTCCGGATCTGTTCGTAGAGGCTTGCGTTCTCGATCGCCACGCCCGCCTGCGAAGCGAAGGTCATGGCGAGGCGCTCGTCGTCCTTGGAGAACTCGGACGCGCCCTGTTTCTGGGTGATGTACAAGCGTCCGAAGATGTGGTCGCGAACGACGATCGGCACTCCGAGAAACGAGTGCATCGGGGGGTGGTGGTCTGGGAATCCGTAGGAACGAGGGTGGTCGGAGATCTCGCGCAGCCGCAAGGGACGTTGGTCCTCGACCAGCACACCAAGGACGCCGTGGCCCTCGGGGAGATGGCCGATCTTGTCCACCGTGGCCTGATCGATCCCGGAGTGCACGAACCGGGCCAGCTCACTTTCGACTCCCAAAACCCCCACTGCCGCATAGCCGGCGCCGATCACTTCGCGCGAGAGGTCCGCGATTCGCTGGAGCAGAGCATCGAGATCGAGCTCTGAGGCAAGGATCATGCCGGCCTCGACCAGAGCGCCGAGGTGACGCTCTACATTCCTTCTAGTCATGGCCCCCATTGTCCACCCGGAATAATGCCGCTGGGACACCTATGGCGGGTCGGACTTGATCCCGGCCCCCGCCTCCTCGATAGGGTCCCACGGCTCGCCTCGGCGCGCCGGGAGTCACGTCACAGCTCTGGCCACGCGGTGCCGAGCAGCGCCACAGCGTCGCGCATCGAGATCACCCCAACGACGTCGCGACTGTCGACCACCACGGGGTGTCGCACCCCGTCTCGTTCATCTTGGCGATGGCGTCCCCGAGTGCGCCGTCCTTCTCCACGGTCAGAGGCGCCTCGGTCATGTTGTGGCCGACCGGCTCTTCGTCGAGATCGGCTCCATCTGCAACAGCCCGAGCGAGATCCTGTTCGCTGAAGACGCCGACAGCGCCGCCCGCGTTGATAACGACAAGCACCCCCACGTCATCGTCGGCAAGGCGCTGCGTCGCCTCCCTCAGGCTCTCTCCCCTCCCCACGGTGATTGCGGTGCGAGGCTTGAAGTCTTTGATCTTCATGCCGCCTTCTCCTTCTTGCTCAAGCAACCGACGCTGAGACGACATACGGATCCGCGATCAGGTCCTAGACACCCGAGGGGACGACCTTCCCGGGGATGCCGGTGTCCTCGCCCAGATCCTGTCCGAAGTTCAGGCTTGTTCCTACGCAGCATGAAGGCGGTTCAGGCTCACCGAATCCACCTGCACCGACGACCCTGGGTTGGGCTCTCATCGCACGTCCTCGTTTACTTCTGATGCGCTGTGCCAGTCGAGTCGAGGATCCTTCGGATCGCGTGCGGCTCGGGAAGACTTGCGCCTCGTGTCGTCGATCCCGTAGTCCAGCAGACTGATCACTTCGATTACGCCAGGAGTCCGAGAAGCCAGCCTTATCGCGAGCTCGCGAGTCGACTTGCGGTCGGCGGCACCCTTGATGGTCGCTACGCCCTCGGCAACCTCGACCTCGAGACCGTCGATGGCCTCCTCTCCCAGGAGCGTGAGCGCCTCGATCACGTCGGCGGCGATCTGGACGTCGTCTTTGGCCATCGCCTTGATGAGATCGGCACGCGAAACGATCCCGAGCAGGTAATCCTCATCGTCGACTACGGGAAGCCGCTTGACCCCCCTGCGCTCCATGATCAAGGCGGCTTTCCAAATGCTGGTCTCGGGCGAAACCTGTATCACGAGTGGACTCATCACGTCGGCGACGGTCTTGCCGTGCATGTGGCCGCGAGGCTTGGCACGTCCGATCACCGACAGGACATCGAGAATCGAAACGCCGCGGTCTACCGGGACTGGAGGCATGAATGCGTGAATGAGGTCGGTCTCCGACAGGATGCCAACCACCTTTCCACCCTCTATCACAGGCGCCCCGCTGATCCGGTTGCGAGCAAGCCTCTTCGCGGCTTGGTGGACTGTGTCGGTCGGATAGAGCATGACGACCAGGTGAGTCATCACGTCCTGGACCTTGACGTCAGGCAGCTTCGTCTCCTTTCGCTTTCCATTCTCCTAATTCTCCTGGCATCAGAGTCGCAACGGGTGCTCCGTTGCAGTAGTGCCTTACGGACCTATTTGGGCGGGCCATTAGTCGACCTGAGGAGGGTGGTCGTTTGCCCGCCGCCGCCGTCGATAGCCGCACCCTGGGGACGTTTGGCCGAATGATCGGGGCCACTCGGCCCTATCGACCTCGCTCTCCCTCACGCACCCTTGTCTATCAGGAGGTGATTACATGAACGAACGCGTTCAGTTCCCGGTGGAGCCAGAGCTTCTCGGCCATCAGTTGGACATGAGCCGCCCGGAACTTCGTGAGATCGTCGACCGGTACTTCCACCGCACTGCCTTGATCGTCGGAAGACAAGACGATGATGGGCGAGCGGTAAGGGACGCCCTTGTCGACGCCGGGTGGCGGGTCGAAGTTTGCCGAGGACCGGCTCACGTCCGGTGCCCGCTGCTGCATGGAGAAAGGGTCTGCCCTCTGCGTAAGTCCGCCGACGTTGCCGTCGTATACGTCGACGCCCGGGCACCCACCTCAAGAAGTGGGTCCTTGCCCAAACTCCGCTGCGCTGCCGATTCCTCCTCACCGGCAGTCGTTGTTCTGGAGGGACAGTTGGGGAGTCCCCTAATAGACAAGGATCGCGCGCTGGTAGGCGCCCTGCGCGGCCCCCGCACGCTGTTGAATACCGTCGATTCCGTCACCGCCCCTGATGCTCGACCATCCGACCCGAGACCGCAGAGGTGACGGCCATCCCTGCGTCCGTTCTCGTCGAAGCCCCGGTCCTCAACAGCGCCATGGAGCACGTCTCAAGCCAAGTACCGGGTCGTGTCGCGGAGGATCGAGCGGGAGATATTCGCGCATCACTTGTCGGGCAGATCTTCGATACAGCCGTAAGTATCGTTGTCTGCCGGGGCAACAGGCTCGTCGGGATGCTCCGGATGGAGGATCTTCTCTCTGCTCCGGAAAGCGTCACCGCCGCAGACCTGATGGAGCGACACTCCTCCCACGCTGACACAGGGGTCGGAATTGGAGACGGTCGCTTGTAAGGCAGCGCACCACGGAGAAAGCACCCTCGCGGAGATAGACGGTGAACGGCGTCTTGTCGGGCTGATTCCTCCTGACAAACTACTCACCGCGCTTCTCGCCGAGCACGATGAGGACATGGCTCGACTAGGCGGCTTGCTGAGGGCGCCTCGTTAGCAGCTTCGGGCAAGTCGAGAGGCCGTGCTGAGGCGCTTCTGGCACCGCCTCCCGGGGTGCTGCTGGGGCTGGCGGGCGCGTTCCTCGCGGCATGCATCGTAGGCTCATTCGAGCGCCAGCTCGAGGAGAACGTCATCCTCGCGTTCTTCATGCCGGGGATCGTCTATATGGCCGACGCCGTCGGGACCCAGACAGAGACGCTCGCGGTGAGGGGACTCTCAGTCGGAGTTCCTATCCGAGAGGTCGTGCGGCGCGAGCTGCTCACCGGCTTCTTGGTGGGCATCGCTCTTGCGGTGGCGTTTGTGCCTGTGGCGATGTGGCGCTGGGGGCAAGGAGACGTGGTGGTTGCAGTGGCTCTGTCGCTGTTCGCGGCCTGCT
>Ga0075530_1001051_pt1 | contig 13146 bp, 9 predicted proteins | sample NGEPerD_2_FD_75101 | JGI IMG/M metagenome (GOLD analysis project Ga0075530, IMG submission 75101) | Arctic peat soil microbial communities from the Barrow Environmental Observatory site, Barrow, Alaska, USA - NGEE PermafrostL1-D | ecosystem: Environmental > Terrestrial > Soil > Wetlands > Peat ...
CGGCGTGCGCTTCGTCACCGAGTCGGGCGCCGCCAGCTACGTGACCAAGTCGGCGTTCGGGCCTGACCGGCTCGCGGCGGCCTGGTCGGCCGCCGGCGGCGCCTCAGCGGGCCAGTCCCGCTGACGGTGCGCCTCGCCCGGGGCCGGCACTGCGAGCTCGACGACGGTTCCGTTCTGGTCGGTGCGGATGGTGACCGAGCCGTCGACGGCTTCGACGCGGTCGCGCAGGGGGTTCAGGTGCACCTGCGACTCGCCCCGACCGGTGACGACGATGCTCAGCCGGTCGCAGGTGGCCGTGACCGCCACCTGTACCGGGGGCAGCATGATCCGCAGGGCCTCGGCGACGCAGAAGTAGGCCGCTGCCTCCACGGGCGGGTCGAGGCGCAGGCCGGCCGCGGCCGGGTCGACCGTCAGCCGGCCGCGGCGGGTGCGTCCCAGCAGCGATCCGAGCGCCGGTTCCAGGCCCGAGCGGGCCAGCTGGGCGGGGTAGACGCCACGGGTGATCTCCCGGAGCTCTTCCAGCGCGGTCGATGCCGCAGAGATCAGCTGGACCAGGTCCGAGCTGTCCAGCCTGCCCGGCCCATCGCGGGCGAGGCGGTCGAGGCGGGCCGGCAGCGGCTGCAGGTGCACCAGGACCTGCCGGGCGATGGACCGCTCGAGCCGGCTGCGCTCGGCGTCACCGGCGCTGATCAGCCGGCCACGGGACGCGGCGAGCTCGAGCGTGCGCGCGTCGAGCTGGCGCACGCGCTCGGCCAGCTCGGCCGACAACCGGGCGCCCCTGAAGGCGGTCGCGGCCTGGTCGACCAGGTCCTGCAGCAGCCGGCGCTCCCAGGCCCGCAGGCTCCGACCGGCCGGCATCGCGACGTCCACCGTGCCCAGGACGTCGCCGAGGTGGACGACGGCCAGGTGGACGATCAGCTCGATCGCGGGCCCCTGGCTGTCCGCGGCTCCCCCCGGCCACGTGGCCACCTGGTCCGCGCCGTCCGGGACCTGCATCCGCGCCGTCACCCGGCGGGCGCCGACCGCGGTGCCGGCCGCATCGGCGACCGCCGGCAACAGCACCGCCGGGTCCGGGCTGTCGCCCAGCCGGCGGCTCAGTTCGGCCAACGCCTCATACGGGACGGCGGCGGCCCCGAATGCCAGCCGGTCGGCGAGGCGGACCACCCGGCGGCGCAGCGGCTGGAACGCCATCGCCACCACCGCGGTCGCGACCAGCGACGGCCAGAAGCCGCCGGTGCCCCCGCCGATGGCGAGACCGACGACCACGACGACGAGCACGTAGCCGACTGCCACCAGTCCTGTGGCCAGGGCGAGCAGGAGGGCCCGGTTGACGATCAGGTCGATGTCGAACAGGCGGTGGCGCAGCACCGCGACCGCGACACAGAGCGGGACCGAGACATAGGCGAGTCGCAAAGGCAGGCCGGCCAGCCATGTCACCTCCTCCCCCTGGATGAGCGGGACGACGAGGATGACAACCACGCCGACTGCCAGGAAGGCGGCCGAGGACGCGATCCACAGGAGCTGGCGCCGCACATCGTCCCTGGCTCGTCGGAGGCGCAGCGTGAGCGACACCGCTGAGGCGATCAGGCCGGCCGCGACGAGCAGGACGCCTGCCATGAGCAACGGTCCCGAGACGGTGCGGTCGCTGTACTGCTCCCCGTAGACGAACTCGCCGGCGCCGACCGTCAGCGTCCCCAGCGTGTGCAGGCCGAGGCCGGCCACCGAGACCCAGACCGCCCAGCGCCAGCGGCGCGAGAGCAGGTGACCGTCGGGCGAGATCAGGAAGACCATGATCAACGCGGTGAACGCCGGCCAGCCCAGAAGCGACGCCACCCATGCGGAGACGTGGGCCCAGTACGGGGAACCGGGTCCGTGCCCGTCGAGCACCCAGACGCTGTACGAGTCGGCGGCGTGGGTCACCGAGATCAGGCTTGCGGCGCACAACAGCCAACCGAGCGCGTGCCTCGGGTAGCGCGAGACGATGAGCGCACCCATCAGCGCGCAACCCGCACCGGCCAGAGGCACCAGCGGCCACCCCTGGTCGGCCCAGGTCGCCTCGCTCATCAGCGGGCGGTGAGCCGCGGTGAAGGCGGTGTCGAGGATGACGGCGACCGCGATCAGGACGGCGACGGCCCAGGCGATCCGGGCGCGCACGTCAACGCACCTGGCGCGGGAGCGGGATGTGCGCGAGGCCGCGGTCCGGACCCTCGGAAATCGGGACCAGGGCGGTGACGGTCGTGCCCATGCCCGACGCCGACGCGACGGTGACCGTGCCGCCGACCGCGTCCAGCCGGTCGGCCATGTTGATCAGGCCCACACCGGCCCCGACGGCACGGACCTGCGCCTGGTCGAAGCCGGTCCCGTCGTCGGTGACGGTGAGCCGCCACCGGCCACGGTCCTCGCCCAGCCGCACCGTCACCGTCCGGGCGCCCGAGTGCTTGGCGGCGTTCTGCACCGCCTCCATGCAGCAGAAGTAGAGGGCCGCCTCGACCGGTGTCGGGAGCCTTCCCACGCGGTCGGCCTCGATGGTGACCGGGATCGCGCTGGTCGCCACCGCAGACCTCAGGGCCGGCACCAGGCCCTCGTCGGCCAGCAGCCTCGGGTAGATCCCCCGCGAGAGCGAGGAGAGCGTGTCGATCGCGACGCGCGCCGCGTCGGCCTGTTGGGCCAGCACGCGGCAGGCTCGCTCGGGTGAACGGGCCGCCACTGTCTCCGCCAGCCGCAGATGGACCGCCAGGGCGACCAGGTGTTGCTGCGCGCCGTCGTGGATGTCGCGCTCGAGGCGCCGCCGCTCGGTGTCCTCGGTCTCGATGAGTCGTTCCCGTGACGCCTTGAGCTCGTCGGCCCGCGCCGCCAGCTCCTCGACGCGCGCGCCGAGCTCGGCCCGGAGCGCGACCTGTCGCAGCACGAGCCCGGCCTGGGCGGCCAACCCGGTGAAGAGCCGCTCCTCGACCGAGGTGAGCGGCAGGTCGGTCCGCTCCTGCAGCCGCAGCACGCCCAGGAACTGGCCGCCGTGGCGGACCGTCAGGGCACGCCGGTGCTCCCCTGTTGCGTCGCGTGCGTCGGGTTGCGGGGACGGCGGGGTCTGGTCCGCCTCGGCGTCCGGCGGCCACGTGGCCGCCAGGGTCAGGCGGTCCGCGACGGTCAGCCACACCTGTGCCCACTCGGCTCCGGTTCCCTGCGCGAGGAGCTTCGACATGCGTGCCGGCAGCTCCTCGGTCGCGTACGCGCCGGTCACGGTCTCGGAGAACCGGCTCAGGACCTCGTACGGCAACGGGGTGCCCCCGTGCACCAGCCGGGAGGCCGCGGTCTCCAGGCGCGACTTGACCGGCTCGAAGCCAAGTGCGACAACGGCAGTCGCGAGCACCGAAAGGATCGGGCCAGGCGACGGCCGGCCCAGCAGCGCACCGCCACCGACGACGACGACCACGTAGACGGCGACCACGAACACCGCGAGCCCGGCCAGGACGACGACGCGCACCCGACGCCGGTGCCACGACCCGCTGGTCGACCGCCACCACCGCACGCCCGCAGTCTCCCCCTGCCGGTCCACCCCGCGCAGGGTTCTGACCGAACCCCCTGGGTGGGGCTGGCCGCACTCCTCCCCGGCCACAACGCTCGGCTTGTCCCCGGTGCAATGCGAGTGACCCGATCGGCAGGGGCGCCGCGTGGGGGGTCTGCTGGTGCCAGGCCGCAACACGGCGGCCCCACCCCAACCCAGGAGCCCACCCATGACCGCCCTTCCTCCCGCCTCCAACACCACCAGCACGGCGGCCACGCCCACGATGCAGGCGATCGTGCACGACACGTACGGGTCCTCGGAGGTGCTGCGCCTTGCGCGCGTCCCCCGGCCCGCGGCCGGCGACCGTGAGGTGCTCGTGCGCGTGCACGCGGCGGGACTCGACCGGGGCACCTGGCACCTGATGACCGGCACGCCGTTCGCGGCCCGCCTCGTGATCGGGTTCCGGCGTCCGAGGAACCCCGTCCCCGGGCGCGACGTCGCCGGCACGGTCGTGGCGGTCGGGTCGGGGGTGACCCGCTTCGCCGTCGGCGACGCGGTGTTCGGGATCGCTCCCGGCTCGTTCGCCGAGTACGCCGTGGCGCCGGAGCGCAAGCTCGCCCACAAGCCGGCGAGCCTCACGTTCGAGCAGGCGGCGGTGGTTCCGATCTCGGCGCTCACTGCCCTTCAAGGTCTCCGCGACGTCGGTCGTGTCGAGCCGGGGCAGAGGGTGTTGATCACCGGCGCGTCGGGTGGCGTCGGCACGCACGCGGTGCAGCTGGCCAAGGCGTTCGGAGCCGAGGTCACCGGCGAGTGCAGCACCACCAAGCTCGACCTGGTGCGATCACTGGGCGCCGACCACGTCATCGACTACACCAGAGACGACTTCGCCGACGGGCAGCGGCGCTACGACCTGATCCTCGACATCGCCGGGAACCCCTCGCTGTCGCGGCTGCGCAGGGCGCTGACGCCCACCGGGACGGCGGTCATCGTCGGGGGCGAGGATGCCGGCAGGTGGACCGGGATGAGCCGACAGCTGCGCGCCGTCGCCCTGTCGCCGTTCGTGCGCCAGCGGCTGACCATGCTCACCGGCAAGGAGCGCGGCAGCGACCTCGAACAGCTCACCGGCTTCATCGAGGCGGGCACGGTCACACCCAGCATCGATCGCACCTACTCGCTGGACCGGGCGCCGGAGGCCATGCGCCACCTCGAAGCCGGGAAGGCACGAGGAAAGGTCGCCATCACGATCTGACCGTGCCGAACCCCACCGCACCGAAGGGAGATGCCGATGACCACCTGCCCGATCGCGATGCCCACGACGACGGTCGGGACACGTGCACCGGCGCAAGCACTGCTGTCTCGGCGCCGGTGGGTCATCGTGGCCGGGTACGGCATTGTGGGGATCGTCGGTATCGCTTGGGTCGGGCGAGCCGGGCTGCCGAAGCCGGAGATGCCGACCGTGACGAGCTGGTGGTGGGCAGCCGTGGCCGTCATCGCCTGCGGGGCGTCGTTCTGGGGCGCGGCCGCCGCGGTGCTGGCCGTGACGCCGGTCCGCCTGAGCCACCGTGCAGTGGTGGCCACCCAGGTCGCCGCCAGCGCCACCAAGCTGGTGACACCGACGTCGGTCGGTCTGGTGGGCCTGAACGCCCGGCTGCTGCAGTCGCAGGGAGCGCGGCTGCCGATGGCGATCGCCGCGATCGCCGGTGGCCAGCTTGCGCAGGTCGTACTCACGGTGACGGGCCTCGCCGTGGTCCTGCTCACCTCTGGCCTGTCCCTGCCGATGCCCAGCACCGCAAGCCATGTGTGGTTGGCGGTCGCTGCGGTCGCCTGCGCTGCTGCTGCCGCCGGCGTCGCGGTCACGGTGGGAGGAAGGCGGTTCGCCGCTGGCGTCCGGCGGCTGAAGGCCCTGCTCGAGCCGCTGTCGATGCTGCTGCGATCGCCAGGGCGCGTGCTACTGATCGTGGTCGGTGCCGCTGGCGTGACCGCGTCGTTGACGCTGTGTCTCTACGCCTGCGTGCGGGCTTTGGGAGCGGACGCCAGCCTCGCGGGCATGGCCGTCGTCCTGCTGGTCGGGTCGAGCCTGGGCTCGGCGCTGCCGACCCCAGGTGGCATCGGCGGCGTCGAAAACGCGATGGTCGCCTCGTCCCTGGCAGTCGGCGTCCCCGTCGAGACCGCCCTGCCCGCCGTCCTGGCCTTCCGGCTGGTCTCGTTCTGGCTGCCGGCCCCGTTCGGAGTGGTGGCGATGGTCTGGCTGCGCCGCGCCGGGCACCTCTAGGCGGCGCGGATCACCCTCTGTGGCGCAGCGATCGCCCCGGGTGTCCGCTCACGTGGGCTGAGCGGAAGGCTGGACGCGGTGCCAGCTGTGACGACGATGCTCAGCCGGTCGTCGGCCGTCGACAACGCCTCGTCGGCCGGGGGGAGCAGCCTGGGGAACCCGGCTCCTCACGTCAGTCGGCCGGGCGGGGGCCGGGCACGTTCGACGTCTCCCCCCCGCGGCCCCACCGGCGCAGGGTTCCGGCCGAACCCCTGCGTGGGGCTGGCCGCACGTTCGCCCGGTCACAAGGCGTCGGCTGGTCCCTGGCGACGGTGCGAGTGACCCGATCGGCAGGGCGCCGCGTGGGAGGTCTGCTGGTGCCCAGGCCGCAACACGGCGGCTTCACCCCGATCGAGGAGCCCCACCCATGACCGTCACCACGATCCTTCCCACCTCCACCAGCACGGCGGCCAGGGCCGTCGCCGTGAGCAAGCTCTACGGCGACGGCGACGCGGCCGTGCGCGCCCTCGACGACGTCAGCGTGTCGATGCAGGCCGGGCAGTTCACCGCGATCATGGGCCCGTCCGGGTCCGGCAAGTCCACCCTGCTGCACGTGATGGCCGGCCTGGACCGGCCGACGTCCGGGGAGATCTACCTGGGCGACACCGAGATCACCTCGCTGAACGACCGCAAGCTCACCCTGCTGCGGCGTGACCAGATCGGCTTCATCTTCCAGTCGTTCAACTTGCTGCCGACCCTGACCGCCGCCGAGAACATCGAGCTGCCGCTGAGGATCGCGGGCCGCAAGCCGGACGACTTCTGGGTCCGGTCGATCGTCGAGACCGTCGGGCTCACCGACCGCCTGGGACACAAGCCCTCCGAGCTCTCCGGCGGTCAGCAGCAGCGTGTGGCCGCGGCCCGCGCGCTGGCCAGCCGCCCACAGGTCGTCTTCGCCGACGAGCCGACCGGCGCCCTGGACTCGCACTCCGGAGCGGAGCTGCTCGGATTCTTGCAGGAGGCAGTGCGAACGATGGGCCAGACCGTCGTCATGGTCACCCACGACCCGGTGGCCGCTGGGTACGCCGACCGGGTGCTGTTCCTCGCCGACGGCCACATCGTCGACGAGATGTCCGACCCGAGCGCGGACCGCGTCTTCGACTACATGAAGCACCTGGGGGCCTGACGCCATGTTCACCGCCACAGTCCGCGGCATGCTGGCGCACAAGCTGCGCCTCGTCCTCACCTCAGCCTCGATCGCCCTCGGCATCGCGTTCCTGTCCGGCACGTTCATGCTCACCGACACGACGAAGCTCGCCTTCGAGCAGCTCTCCGGCCAGGTGTCCTCCGGCACGGACGCCGTCGTCCGCCAGCAGTCCTCCTACGACGCGTCGTCCGGCGTCGCCGTCGGCCGCTCGCCGATCGCGGCCTCGGTCGTCGACACGGTCCGCTCCGTCGACGGCGTCGCTGCCGCGGAGGGCGGTGTCAGCGGCTACGCCCTGCTCACCGACACCGGCGGCAAGGCGGTGCTCACCAGCGGCGGCGCAAAGACGATGGGTTACAGCATGCCCACCGACCCGGGTCTGCGCGGCGACATCCACCTGCTCTCCGGCCGGGAGCCGCGCGGCCCCCACGAGGTGGCCATCGACGCCAGTTCGGCCGGGGACCACGACATCGCTCTCGGCTCGGACATCGACGTCCTGTTCCGCGGCCCGACGCAGGAGTTCACCGTCGTCGGGACCGTCGGATACGGCGAGGAGAAGGATCTCGGTGGTACGTCCGCGGCGTACTTCGACGCCGCGACCGCCCAGCTGGTCCTCGGCGCGCCGGACGTCTTCGACGAGATCCAGGTACGGGCCGCCGACGGCGTCGGCGCCGAAGCGCTGGCGCAGCGGCTGGATGCCGTGGTGCCGGCCGGCGTCGAGGCGGTCACCGGTGGGCAGGTCGCCCAGGAGTCCTCCGACGCCCTCAACCAGCAGTTCAGCTTCCTGAACATCATGTTCCTGGCCTTCGCCGGCATCGCGCTGTTCGTCGGCTCGTTCATCATCTGGAACACGTTCACCATGATCGTGACGCAGCGGTCCCGCGAGATCGCCCTGCTGCGGGCGGTCGGGGCCACCAAGCGCCAGGTCCAGCGCAGCCTGGTCACCGAAGCCGCGATGATCGGTGTCGTCGCCTCGGCGATCGGCGTGGTGCTCGGCGCGGGCGTCGCCATGGGCCTGGACGCCCTGATCGGGTTCAGCCTGCCCAGCGCCTCCCTGCAGGTGCTGCCTCGGACCGTCTGGCTGTCGCTGCTGGTCGGCACGCTCGTCACGGTGTTCTCGGCGCTGATCCCGGCCCGCCGGGCGACCAAGGTGCTGCCGGTCGAGGCGCTGCGCGACGCGACGCCGGGCGCGAAGCGTCCGTCCAGGGTCCGCGCCGCCATCGGCGCGCTGGTGACCGGCGGCGGCGTCGTCGCCATCCTGACCGGGCTGTACGGCGGCGGGGGCAGCAACCTCGTCCTGGCGGGCATCGCCGCGACGCTGCTCGGCGTGATCACCCTCACGCCGCTGGCGGCCCGGCCGCTCGCCGCGGCCATCGGCGCGCCCCTGCGACTGCGCGGCGTGACCGGCGACCTGGCCCGGCAGAACGCCATGCGCAACCCACGACGGACCGCATCCACCGCAGTCGCCCTGATGATCGGCTTGACCCTGGTCGTCACCATGAGCGTCTTCGGCGCGTCCCTCAAGGCGTCGTTCGGGACGATCCTGAGCGACGCGACCACCGCAGAGCTCTTCGTCACCGCGCCGAGCCTGCAGATCGAGGGCTTCAGCCCGGAGGTGACCGAGGTCGTGGCCGACGTCCCGGGTGTCGCAGTCGTCTCCCCGACGTCCTACGGCCAGGCGCTCTTCGCCGACGCGCCGTCCGCGTACGCCTCGGTCGACGCTGCCACCGTCGAGCAGGTCCTCGACCTGGGGATCACGTCCGGGTCGGTGGCAGATCTCGGGCCAGACGGCGTGCTGTTGAGCGCCGACGCCGCCACGGCACACGGCTGGAAGGTCGGCGACACCGTGCCGGTGGAGTTCGCCACGACCGGTCCGCAGGACCTCACGGTCCGGGGCGTGTACGGCACCAACACCGGCTTCGTCGCGGACGACTACGTCATCAGCCGCGCGACCCACGAGGCGAACGCCGGCGACCGGCTGGACGGCGCCGCCCTGGTCAAGGTGGCCGACGACGCGGACGTCGAGGTCGTCCACGACCGCATCACCGCGGCGCTGGCCAGCCACCCCGACGCCAAGGTGCTCGACCGGCAGGGCTACGAGCAGGACCTCAACGGCGTGATCGACCAGCTGCTCACCTTCGTCCAGGTGCTGCTGCTGCTCTCGGTCCTCATCGCCCTGCTCGGGATCGTCAACACCCTGGCGCTGTCGGTGTTCGAGCGGACCCGGGAGCTCGGTCTGCTCCGCGCGATCGGCATGACCAGGGCCCAGGTACGCGCCATGGTGCGTTGGGAGTCCGTGGTCATCTCCCTGATCGGGGCCGGGCTCGGCGCCGCGCTCGGGATCGGCCTCGGGCTGGCGCTCGTCCAGTCGCTGAAGGGCGAAGGGATCGCTCAAGTGGCCGTCCCGTCGGTCCATGTCGTCGCGTACGTCATCGCGGCCGCCTTCGCCGGCGTGCTGGCAGCGGTGGGACCGTCCCGCTCCGCCGCCGGCGTCGACGTCCTGAAGGCGGTGGTCACCGACTGATCGGCTACCTGGGGGTCAGCGGCTCGCGCCGCTGGCCTCCAGGTAGGTCAGGACGGCCATCACGCGGCGGTTGACCTCGTGCCCGTCGACCAGCCCGAGCTTCTGGAACACCGACCCGATGTGCTTCTCGACGGCCCGGTCGCTCATGAACAAGGTCTTGGCGATGACAGCGTTGTTCCGCCCGGTGGCCATCTCCTGAGAGACCTCACGCTCCCGGTCGGTCAGGCCCAAAAGCGGTCCGTCGCTGCTCTTGCGCGCGAGCAGTCCCTCCACGACCTTGGGGTCGAGGACAGACCCGCCACGAGCGACCTCGTGCAGTGCCCGGACGAGCTCGTCGAGGTCGGAGACCCGCTCCTTGAGCAGGTAGCCCATGCCGGCTACACCATCGGCCAACAACTCGAAGGCGTAGTCCTCCTCGACGTACTGCGAGAGCACGACCACGCCGACACCCGGGTGCTCGGAACGGATCCGCTTGGCGGCCTGGATGCCCTCGTTGGTCTGCGTCGGCGGCATCCGGATGTCGGTCAGGACGGCGTCCGGGGAGTTCTCGGCAACGGACTTGAGCAGCGAGTTCGGGTCGGCCGCGGTGTCCACCAGCTCGATGTCGTCGACCTCGGCCAGGAGCGCGGACACGCCCTCACGGACCAGGTAGTTGTCGTCCGCAAAGATCACGCGTAGGGCCATGCTCGTGACTGTATCCGCGGACCTGGCCGGCCCGTGGGGTCAGCGCGGAATCAGACGTCCAGGCCTGGCCGGCCGGGGTCACCGAGCGACCGTGACTGCGCCGACGAGCGGGTGGATGGCCGTACCCGCACGTGCGGCCTTCCTCGTGCGTGGTGAGGCGGCCCCGATGGGGCCGCGCAACACTCGTGCCTACCGTCGATGCCATGAGAAGCCGCCTCGTGAACGTGGAACAGATCCGCAGTGGGGCGATGGCCGGCAGGACAGTGCTGGTCACCGGCGGCACCGGAGGCATCGGCAGGGCGACCGCCCTGGGCCTGGCCTCGATGGGTGCGCACGTCGCGATCACGGGCCGGGACGCCGGGCGCACCGAGGGCGCGGCTCGCGAGATCCGCGCCGCCGGCGGCGGGCAGGTGGACGTGTTCGTCGCGGACCTGTCGTCCCAGTCTGAGGTGCGGCGGCTGGCCGACGAGGTGCTCCAACGCCTTACCCGGATCGATGTGCTGGTGAACAACGTCGGAGGGCACTGGAACACACGGCACGTCACGGCTGATGGGCTCGAGCACACGTTCGCCCTCAACCATCTCGCGCCGTTCCTGCTCACCAACCTGCTCCTCGTCCGGTTGAAGCAGAGCGGCTCGGCCCGGGTGGTGACGGTCTCCTCCAACGCGCATGCCATGGGGCGCATCGACTTCGACGACCTCCAGGGCGAACGGTCCTACTCCGGCGCACGGGCATACAACCAGTCCAAGCTCGCCAACGTCCTGTTCACCCACGGGCTGGCCAGGAGGATGCAGACCACCTCCGTGACCGCCAACGCGCTGCATCCCGGCGTGGTGAACACGTCCTTCGGAGCCGAGGACCCCAGCGGCGTCCAGCGACTTCTGGTCCCGTTGATGCGGCCCTTCATGAAAGCACCGGCCCAAGGCGCCGCCACGTCGGTCCACGTGGCATCCGCTCCCGGTCTCGATCAGGTGACAGGCGGCTACTTCGCCAACAGCAAGCCCAAGAGATCCTCCGAGCGCAGCTACGACGAGACCGACGCGGCGCGGCTCTGGCAGATCAGCGCCGATCTGGTGGGTCTGACGGTGGATGGCTGACGCTCTGGGGACACCACCAGAGGAACCCTGGGCCCTTGCGGAACTCCTAGGCATTCCCTGCCGCGGGCTGGCGGCGTAGCGTGACGAGCCTGCGAGGTGACGATCAACGACCGGAGGAGAAGCGGTGGCCAAGCAGCACAAGATCCTGCTCGACGAGTCGGAGATGCCGACGCGTTGGTACAACGTGATCCCCGACCTGCCCTCGCCGCCCCCGCCTCCACTGCACCCTGGAACGTTGCAGCCGGTCGGCCCCGACGACCTCACCCCGCTGTTCCCGATGGATCTGATCCTGCAGGAGGTCACCCAGGACCGCTACGTCGACATCCCGGACGAGGTGCTCGACGTCTACCGGCTGTGGCGGCCCTCGCCGCTCTACCGCGCGCACCGTCTCGAGCAGGCGCTGGGCACGCCGGCGCGCATCTACTACAAGTACGAAGGCGTCTCTCCCGCGGGCTCCCACAAGCCGAACACCGCTGTCCCGCAGGCGTTCTACAACAAGCGCAGTGGCGTCGACAAGCTCACGACAGAGACCGGCGCCGGTCAGTGGGGCACCGCCCTGGCCTTCGCCTGCGCGGTGTTCGGGCTCGAGTGCGACGTGTGGCAGGTGGGTGCGTCGTACGACGGAAAGCCCTACCGGCGCTCGGTGATGGAGGCGTTCGGCGCCAGGGTGTACCGCAGCCCTTCCGATCTCACGGAATCGGGGCGCAAGGTGCTCGCCGACGAGCCCGACCATCCCGGCAGCCTCGGCATCGCGATCAGCGAGGCCGTCGAGGTGGCCGCTCAGGACGAGTCGACGCACTATGCCCTGGGCAGCGTGCTCAACCACGTGCTGCTGCACCAGACGATCATCGGCGAGGAGGCCCTCCTGCAGTTCGCCAAGGTGGGCGAGCTGCCGGACCTACTCGTGGGCTGCACAGGTGGTGGGTCCAACTTTGCCGGTCTCTCGTTCCCGTTCCTGCGCGAGAAGCTGGCCGGTCGGATGTCGCCCACGATCCGCGCCGTGGAACCGACTGCCTGCCCCTCGCTCACCCGGGGCACGTACGCGTACGACTTCGGCGACACGGCCGGCTTCACACCGCTGCTCAAGATGCACACGCTCGGGCACGACTTCATCCCGGACCCGATCCATGCCGGCGGGTTGCGGTACCACGGGATGAGCCCGCTCATCTCTCACGTCTACGAGCTCGGGCTGATGGAGGCCATCGCCATCCCGCAGCTCGAGTGCTTCCAGGCCGCGATCACCTTCGCACGCAGCGAAGGCATCGTGCCCGCGCCGGAGCCGACCCACGCACTGGCGGCGTGCATCCGTGAGGCGCTGGCCTGCAAGGAGAGTGGGGAGGAGAAAGTCATCCTCACCGCGCTGTGTGGGCACGGCCACTTCGACATGGCCGCTTACGACGCGTTCCTCGGCGGCCGCATGGTCGATGACGAGCTCGCCGACGAGCGACTGTCCGGGCCCCTCACGCGCCTTCCGCAGGTGGACCTGTGACCACACCCGCGACGGAGTCGGTCGACGTCCTCGCGCGTGCCCTCGACCAGACCGCACGCGTGCTGTCGGCGATCCCCGCTGACCAGCTGACCCGCGGCACACCCTGCAGCGACTGGGACGTCGCCCGGCTCGTCGCCCACGTCGTGGCCGGACCGCAGAACTTCGTCACGATGTCCCGGGGTGGGCAGCCGGACTGGTCCGCCATTCCGCCGCTGCCCGACGACTGGACCGCCGCATTTCGCTCGGAGGCGGACGACCTGCTGCGCACGTGGCGCGAGGCCGGCGAGTCGGCGTCCCCGCAGGCCGTGGACTGGCAGACGGCCGAGTTCGCGGTCCACACCTGGGACCTGGCGCGGGCCATCGGGCAGTCGACGGACCTCGACCCTGACGTCGCGCAG
>Ga0075530_1001052_pt1 | contig 13136 bp, 11 predicted proteins | sample NGEPerD_2_FD_75101 | JGI IMG/M metagenome (GOLD analysis project Ga0075530, IMG submission 75101) | Arctic peat soil microbial communities from the Barrow Environmental Observatory site, Barrow, Alaska, USA - NGEE PermafrostL1-D | ecosystem: Environmental > Terrestrial > Soil > Wetlands > Peat ...
AACGCGGGCGGCATCGCGGAAATGGCCGAACTCGGTCCGGAGACGCGCAAGATCACCGATAATCTCGACAAAGTCGGCAATACCACGGCCGCCATCGGCAAGGGCTTCGCCATCAGCGCCGCGGCGCTGGCGGCGCTCGCGATCATCACCGCGTTTCTCACCGAAGTCGGGCACAGCGCCGGCGGCGAGATCCATCTGAATCTCGACGATCCGGACGTGCTCGTAGGCTTGTTCATCGGTGGGATCTTCCCATTCGTCGTGGCCTCGCTCACCATGAGCGCCGTCGGCTCCGCGGCGTTCGAGATGATCCACGAGATCCGCCGTCAGTTTCGGGAAATACCGGGCTTGATTGAGGGCACTGCCAAACCCGACACCGTGCGCTGCGTAGACATCGCCACCAACGCGGCGCTGAAGCGCATGATCCCGCCGGGCCTGCTCGCGGTGATCGCCCCGGTCGTGGTCGGGTTCGCACTTGGGCCTGAGACCCTGGGCGGCATGCTGGGCGGCGCGCTATTGGGGTGCGTGTTGCTGGCGCTCACCATGTCCAACGCCGGCGGCGCCTGGGACAATGCCAAGAAATACATTGAGGAAGGGAACCTCGGCGGCAAAGGCTCCGATGCGCACAAGGCGGCCGTAGTCGGCGACACGGTGGGCGATCCGTTCAAGGACACCTCGGGGCCCTCGATGAACATCCTCATCAACGTCATGGCGATCGTCAGTCTGGTAATCGCGCCGCTGTTGTAGCTGACGAACCGCGTCGCCCACCAATTCTCATGTCCAGATGGGCGGCGCATCGGCAGTCATATAGAACCATTGCGCGGGCGCATCACGCTGTGCCGCGCCAACGTCCAGCCGCTGTCCTTGTCTCATTGCTGCTGCTGTTTTCACTGCCGGCCGCGGCAGCACCTCCGTGGGGACTGTGTGAAATACCGGCTGCCCCGCCACCGAAAATCGACACTATAGCGCCCGACGCGCCCATCGATCTCGCCGCCGACGAGGCACGCATGGACCCGGCCGGCACCTCCGTTTTGCTGGGTGACGTGAGAATGTGGCGCAACGGGCAGTTTCTGCGCGCCGACGAGCTTTACTACACGCGGGCGCGCGGCCACATCGAGGCGCTGGGAAACCTGCGTTTCGAGCAGGATGGCCTGATCGTCACCGGGCCGGCCGCCGAGCTGCGGCTCAACACCGATGACGCCCGTTTCACCGCGCCCGAATACCAGTACAAACCGCGTCACGCCCGCGGCGCGGCCGCCAGTGTCGATCGCAGATCGGCTACGGTCGCGGTGCTGGACGAGGCGACGTACACGACCTGTAACCCCGGCGACGACGACTGGCTGCTGAGCGCGGATCGCGTTACCCTTGATCGCGAGAGCGGCGACGGCATCGCGCGGGGCGCGGTGCTGCGCTTCAAGCACGTACCGTTTTTCTATACACCGTGGATCCGCTTTCCCATCGACGACCGGCGAAAGTCCGGCTTTCTGTTCCCCACTATCGGCACTTCCAGCCGCTCCGGCTTCATGCTGGAGACGCCTTATTACTGGAATATCGCGCCCGACCGGGATGCGATCCTGACCCCGAGGATCTTCACGAAACGGGGTCTGCAGCTGCAGTCGGAATTCCGTTATCTGAACCCGTCCAATGCCGGGGAACTCGAACTGGAACTGCTCGACGATCGCGAGCTCAACGACCTGCGTTATCTGGCCGGCATCAGGCATCGCGGTTCGCCGCTGCCGCGCGTCACCACCACCATCGATGCCAAGCGCGTGTCGGATGACCAGTATTTCGAGGATCTGGGCAATTCTTTGAGCACCACCAGCACCACTTTCCTGCAGCAGCGCGCCGACGTGTCCTACGCGGGCGACTTCTGGACGGCGATCGGCCGCGTGCAAGGCTTTCAAACGATCGATGAAACGCTGCGGCCCCAGGCCGATCCCTACGAACAGCTGCCGCAAATCCTGCTGGAGGGCGGCCTGCCGGATCGCGCGTTCGGCTTGGGCTACGACCTGCGCACGGAGTGGGTGAATTTCGCGCATGACGAGCGCGTGGCGGGTCAGCGCATGGACGTGGATTTCGGTATCGAGCGGCCCGTAATCGGGCCGGCGTATTTTTTCAACCCGGCGGTCAGCCTGCGACATACAACATATTCGCTGAACGAGACCACCGCGGCCTTTACCGACGACAGCATCACCCGCACCCTGCCCGTCGCGAGTCTCGACAGCGGACTTATTTTCGATCGCCCCATCGGCGGCGGCGATTTTGTGCAAACGCTGGAGCCGCGGCTGTTTTATCTTTACACGCCTTTTCGCGCACAGGACAACATTCCAACGTTCGACACCGGGTTGCTGGATTTCAGTTTCGCGCAGTTATTCCGCGAAAACCGCTTCAGCGGCGCCGACCGCATCGGCGACGCCAATCAGCTGACACTGGGCCTGACCAGCCGCTTTCTGAATACCGGGAGTGGTCAGCAGGTATTGAGCGCCAGCATCGGGCAAATTCTCTATTTCGAAGAGCAGGCGGTCACCCTGCCAGGGCAGACGGCCGTCAATGACAATACCTCCGACCTTGCTGCCGAACTGGCGCTGAATCTGGGCGAGCGCTGGAGCGCCAGTGCCGCCACCCTGTGGGACCCGCGGGACGACGAGGTACAGCGCGGCACCGCCCGGGTGAGTTATTCCGGAACCGACAATCGCATATTAAATCTATCCTATCGCTACAGACGCGCCGACCCGCGGGTGCCCGGACTCAATGAAACGCTGCGCCAGACCGACATCGCGGTCGTGTGGCCATTGAGCCCCCGCTGGCGCGCGCTGGGCCGCTGGAATTACGACCTGGAGGAACAGCGAGATCTCGAACTGCTGGCCGGCTTCGAATACGACAGTTGCTGCTACAAGGTGCGCTTCGCCGCGCGGCGATTCATTATTGGCGACCAGGCCGAGTACAATAACGGGGTCGAGGTGCAATTGATTCTCAAGGGTCTGGCGGAGCTCGGGTCGCCGCTGGGCGAATTGCTGGAGCGCGGCATTCTGGGCTACGAGGACTACGACTGATCGCGCCGCAACGGGGCCTATCCGCCCGCGCGCCCTTGTAGCTTGCGAGGACGTCCATTCGAACCACAGGAACGATTCATGAAAAAGTATCTGGCCATGGCGCTGCTCGTCGCCGTCTTTCCCTTCACGGGGTCTTGCGCCGACGAGGACAGCATACTGCTCGACCGCATCGTCGCGCTGGTGGAAAACGAAGCCATCATGCAGAGCGAACTGGATGACCGTATCAACGTCATCGAGCAACAGTACGCGGACAGCGTCGATCAGTTGCCGCCGCCGGATCAGCTAAAGCGGCAGGTGCTGGAGCGCATGGTGCTCGAAAGCCTGCAACTGCAAATGGCGGAGGCACGCGGCATCCGCATCGATGACCTCACGCTCAACGAGTCCATGCGCGATCTCGCCGCGCGTAATAATATGGGGCTGCCCGCGTTTCGCGACCGGCTGGTTGCCGAAGGCATCGATTACGTCAGTTTCCGCGAACAGGTGCGCACCGAGCTGGTCATCTCCACCTTGCGCCAGCGCGTGGTGGACAGTCAGGTGCAGGTGAGCGAACAGGAGGTCGACGAATTGCTCACCACGCAGGCGAGTCTCGCCAACAGCGGCATCGAATACCACCTGCGACACATTCTCATTGCGCTGCCGGAAGGCGCCAGTCCGAAACAGATCGAGGCCGCCACCGAACGCGCTGGCGCGATCCGCGCACGCGCGCTGGCCGGCGAAAATTTCGCGAAGCTCGCCGCCAGCGAATCGGACAGCCAGAATTCCCTGGAAGGCGGCGATCTCAGCTGGCGCACCGCCGCGCAATTGCCGACCCAGTTCGCGCGCAGCGTGGCGAGCATGGAAGCCGGCGACACCAGCGACATCATCCGCAGCCCCAGCGGCTTTCATCTCGTTAATCTAATCGAGCAACGCGGCGGTCAGCGGGCGATGATCGATCAGACTCGTGCGCGTCACATCCTCATTGAGCCCAACGCGCTGGTGAGCGACGAAGAGGCGCTAGCCAGACTGGCAAACATCGAGCGCCGCATCCAGGCGGGCGACGATTTCGCCGCGCTCGCCACCGAGAACTCGGACGACGAGGCCAGCGCGGTGGACGGCGGCGACCTGGGCTGGATCAATCCGGGTCAGATGGTGCCCGACTTCGAGCGGGTGATGGGCAGCCTGGAAACCGGCGCGGTGAGCGAACCGTTCCGCACGCAGTTCGGCTGGCACATCGTCGAGGTGACTGGACGCCGTCAGCATGATGGCACGGTGGAACTGGAGCGCGCGCGGGCGCGCGAATCCATCGCGCAGCGCAAGGCTGAAGAGGAGGCTGAGTTGTGGCTGCGGCGCCTGCGCGACGAAAGCTATGTCGAATATCGCCTTGACCCCATTGGTGCGCAACAGGCCGCCGACGGCCAGAGTTGAACGCCATCTGCCGCATTGCGATCACACCGGGCGAGCCCGCCGGCATCGGACCGGATATCGTCCTCGAAAGCGCCGCACGCGAACGCTCCGCGGAGCTGATCGTCATCGCCGATCCGGCGATGCTGCGCGAGCGGGCGCGCCAGCTGGGCGTAGCGGTCGATCTGGCGCCGTATGATCGCTATCAGGCAGGACAAGCCGCGCGGCCCGGTCAGTTGAAGCCCAGTCAGTTGAAGATTTTGTCCGTGCCGACGCGCGTGCCGGCGCGGGCTGGAAAACTCAACCCGGCCAATGCGGAATACGTGCTGGAGACCCTGCGCCGCGCCGTAGATGGCTGCCTGCGGGGAGAATTCGACGCGCTCGTCACCGGCCCGGTGCATAAAAGCGTCATGAACGACGCGGGCATTGCTTTTACCGGTCACACCGAATTCCTGGCGGAGCGCACCGGCGGTTTTCCGGTGATGATGCTTGTTACCGAAGACCTGCGCGTCGCGCTCGCGACCACGCATTTACCGCTCGCCGAGGTGAGCCAGGCGATCACGCGCACGCGGCTGCGTCGGGTGATCCGGGTGCTGGACCACGATCTGCGCCAACGCTTCGGCATCGAACATCCCCGCATCAAGGTCTGCGGCCTGAATCCGCATGCCGGCGAAAATGGCCACCTGGGACGGGAGGAAATCGAGGTGATCGCGCCTGTGCTGCGGGAACTTCGAGCGCGGGGAATCGATCTGGTCGGTCCCCTGCCGGCCGACACGCTCTTTACGCCGGCAAATTTACGGGATGCCGACGCGGCGCTCGCCATGTTTCACGATCAGGGGCTGCCGGTGCTCAAATATGCGGGGTTCGGACGCGCGGTGAATATCACCTTGGGGCTGCCGATCGTACGCACCTCGGTCGATCACGGCACCGCGCTGGATCTGGCCGGCAGTGGCCGCGCGGATGCGGGCAGTCTGGAAGCCGCGCTGAGGCTCGCGATTCGCCTGTGTGAACATCGCGCCGCGCCGGCGATCGCCGCGACGGTCGGGTGACCGCTCAGCACCTTCGCTTATTGAGCAATGAGAATACGCTAGTCGCTCAGCCGGACATCAGGCCCGAGCGGCGAGCGCGGCGCAATGGATCAGCGGCGCCGACTACCGCCGCGCCCGCCGCGGGGGCCGCGGTCTTCCTGCACCTTGAGGCTGTTGCCGCGCAGCGATGACCCGTCCAGGGCGGCCATCGCGGCGCGCGCCTCGTGGCCCTCCATGCTCACCTGACCGAAACCCCGGCAGGTGCCCTTGAACACATCGCGCACCAGCTTCACGCTGAAGACCTTGCCATGCTGACCGAAAAGATCGGCCACCTCATCGTCCGTGGTGTCGGGCGGTAGATTACGAACATGTAGTGTCTTCATGTGAACTCCTAAAGTATTGAAGTCGGAAAAATTTCGCGACCTGAGCCAGCCGGCCTATAACGCCACGCGCCGGACTCGCTGCGCCGGCTTCCCCCGCCCGTTTGACGCTGTGGCTCCCCGTCGTGAATTATTGTTGTTGTGCTGGCGAACGGGCGCTGTGCGCGGGGCGCGGCTGCTGTCGGCATGACCGCCAGCGCGCACCCGCGCCACATCTGGCACGGGTGCTGTCGCGGTGCGAGGAAAAATCGGCGTCGCGCGAAGCGCCAGTTTGTGCTTTACGAGGCGTTCGATATCGATAAGCAGTTTACGTTCCTCCGGGCAGACCAGCGATACGGCCGTGCCCAGACTGCCGGCGCGGCCGGTGCGGCCGATGCGATGAACGTAGTCCTGCGCCGCGTCAGGAAGCTCGAAGTTTATCACATACGGAAGTTGCGCAATGTCCAGCCCGCGCGCGGCAATATCGGTCGCGATCAGCACCCGCGCGGCGCCGCGCTTGAATTCCCCCAGCGCCTTAGTGCGCGCGGACTGGCTCTTGTTGCCGTGGATCGCGATGGCCGCGATGCCGTCTTGTGACAACTGCCGGGTCAGCCGGTCGGCGCCGTGCTTAGTGCGCGTGAACACCAGCATCTGCTGTCCGCCGGACTCTCGTATGAGATGCGCCAGCAACGCGCGCTTGTCGCCCTTGGGCACGGTATAGGCGTACTGGTCGATTTCCGCGACCGTGGCATTGCGCGCCGACACGTCGACCACGACTGGGTTTTGCAAAATCCCGCGCGCCAATTTGCGGATCGGGTCCGAAAACGTCGCGGAGAACATTAGTATCTGCCGCCCGGCCGGCAGCAAGGACATCAGACGGCGGATATCTGGGATGAATCCCATATCCAGCATGCGATCGCCTTCATCCAGCACCAGTATCTCGATGCCGGACAGATCCACGGTCCGTTGCCCGACATGATCGAGCAGTCGGCCGGGTGTGGCCACCAGCACATCCACGCCACGCCGCAGCTTCTGTATCTGCGGATTGATGTTCACACCGCCGAAGATCGCGGCCGAGCGCAACGGCAGATGCCGCCCGTAAACGGCCACGCTGTCCGCGACCTGCGCGGCGAGTTCGCGGGTGGGCGCCAGCACCAGCGCGCGCGGCCTGCCCCTGGTACGCGTCGGCGGCGTGGATGCGGACAGACGCTCCAGCATGGGCAAGGTGAAACCTGCGGTCTTGCCGGTGCCGGTCTGCGCGGCGGCGATCAAATCCTGGCCCTTGAGAACCGCGGGGATCGTTTGTAGTTGAATCGGGGTCGGATGTTGATAGCCTTGTTCAGCGATTGCACGCAGAATTCCATCCGACAAACCAAGTGAAGAAAATCCCATTCAATACTCCTTGGAGTTTAAGCTGCTGCGGCGCCATGGCGCCGCAGACAAACGAGTGCGTAGAAACACCACTCAAACTCAAGCGATCGAGGGGGGTGGCGTCGGAAATGGTTTGCAGGCAGGGTGCTTGTACTTGCAGGACATGCCCCGGAAACGCTTCTAACACGGCTTCCGCGGGGCGCGGACGGGGCGCGCTACGACAAACTTGGCCGCGAGTATACGCGACGGCGCAACCTTAACCAAATCATTTCTATATTCATTGGTTTTCAGACGCTGGAGAGGACAGTTATGAATTTCGGCTTTTTGCTTTTTCCCCAACTCGAAGAACTGGACCTGGTCGGCCCGTGGGAGATGATCACAACGTGGGGCCTGCAGGCCGGCGGCCCAGGTGCGGTGTTCACCGTCAGCGAAACTGGCGGCCAGATCACGTGCGCGAAAGGCTTGCGGATCGCTGCCGACTATACCTTCGACAATTGTCCGCGGCTCGACTATCTGCTGGTGCCGGGCGGCCAGGGCACCCGCACTGAGGTCAGCAATCCAAGGCTCGTTTACTTTGTGGCCGCGCGCGCGCGTTCGTGCAAGGCGGTGGTGTCGGTATGCACCGGCGCCTTCATTCTGCAGGCCGCCGGTCTGCTGGCGCACAAGCGCGCCACCACGCACTGGGCCTCGCTGGAACGCCTGCAAGCGCTGCCGGATGTCACCGTAACTGAGGAAAGAGTCGTACGGGATGGGAACATCTGGAGCGCGGCCGGCATTTCGGCGGGCATTGACGTGGCGCTGGCGTTGATCGCGGATCAGGCAGGGGAAGATGCCGCCGGCGAGGTGCAGCTCGCCGCAGAATATTATCCCTCGCAGCAGATCTACGGTAAGCCCGGCGCGCGGGCTCCGAAATACCTGCGGGGCAAGCGCCCGTAACGCACCCTCTCAGCGGGGTCGAAACGCCGCGCGCCGGCCTTCGCTAGCGAAGGCATCGTGTTGCATCACCCATGCGCACCGCGCATGATTTAAGTTCACTCATGGATTCGCGGAGGCGTCACGTGGAACAGTATCAGGACATCGTCAGCATCATCGCCCTGACCCTGGGCGTGTCGTGGGCCAGCGGCATCAATCTTTACGCCGCCGTGCTGACCTTAGGTGTGCTGGGCGCGGGCGGTCACGTCGATTTGCCGCACGGCCTTGAAATTCTGTCCGATCCGTTGGTGATCGGTGCTGCCGGCCTGATGTATGCGATCGAGTTTTTCGCGGACAAGGTGCCCGGGGTCGACTCCGGCTGGGACAGCCTGCATACTTTTATCCGCATCCCCGCCGCCGCGGTGCTGGCGGCCGGCGCGGTCGGTGAGATCGGCCCCGCCGTACAACTCGCGGCCGCCATCGTCGGCGGCAGTCTGGCTGCGGGGGCGCACTTTACCAAAGCCGGCTCGCGCCTGCTGATCAACACCTCGCCGGAGCCGGTCAGCAACTGGGCCGCATCGGTCGCCGAGGATGCGGCCGTGGTGGGCGGTTTGTGGCTTGCGCTAAACCATCCATTCGAATTCGTGTGCGTGCTGGCGCTGTTCGTCGCGGCGATGATCTGGCTGCTGCCCAAGCTGTGGCGCGCGATCGTGCGGGCTTATCGCTACCTGCACCAGCGCGTAAGCCGTGAGCCGCATTTGGCGCGCTGCGTTGAACCCGACGCCATAAAAAGTTTGCCGGCGCCGCAGGGAGGCTAGCCACACGCGCCGGCAGCGATCCTTCCGTCGGCTAGCGCTTTGTCGGTTTGCGGGGTCAGGTTCAGGAACGGTGTCCGTGCCGCACGCCCGGCCGCGCCCCCGGCGGGTACCAGTTCAACGCCCAGCGCGAGTCTCTTGACCCGCGCGCCCGGTCAGAATTAAGGTCACAGCCATCATGTTCAGTCAGCGCGTCTACGCAACGGGCGGCTGGAGGGACCCGCGTCATGCACCATCGGCCCCGCAAACGTTTCGGACAGCATTTCCTGCACGATGAGACGGCCATTAATGATATCGTCGCGGCCATCGCGCCACAGCCTGGCGATACGATGGTGGAGATCGGCCCGGGTCAGGGTGCCATCACCGGACCATTGCTCCGGCGGCTGGGCCGCCTGCACGCGATCGAGATCGATCGCGACCTCATACCCGCGCTTGAGCGGCGCTTCGCGCAAGACGGCGATCTGACCATTCACGCGGCGGACGCGCTGCGTTTCGATATCGGCACTCTGAGCCCTGCCGGCGGCCGACTTCGCGTGGTGGGCAACCTGCCATACAACATCTCGACACCGCTGATCTTTCACCTGTTGGCGTCATCGTCCGCGGTTGCCGATATGCATTTTCTGTTACAAAAGGAGGTGGTGGATCGTATTGCCGCCGCACCTGGCGGTGGCGCTTATGGCCGTCTGTCGGTGATGGCGCAATATCGCTGTCACTGCGAAAAACTGTTTGGTGTGGCCAGCGCCGCGTTCTCGCCCCCCCCAAAGGTCGAGTCGGCGCTGCTACGGCTCAAACCGTATTCGCGGCCGCCGATCGCGGTCAACAATGAGCAGCGCTTCGCGCGTATAGTTAGAGAAGCGTTTTCCCAGCGGCGCAAGACCATCAAAAACAATCTCAAGAAAATGCTGACCGTTGAAGCCATTGAAGGCGCGGGCGTGGACCCTAATCTACGGCCTGAAAAGCTGAGCCTGGCGCAGTTCGCAGCGCTCGCCAACGCCGAGGGCTGAGGCGGGCGCGGCAACGACTGAATCGATAATGCCGGTAAAGGCCAAAGCGGTCAGTTTTATAACTATAATGCCGCCATGAACGAGAACGACGCCCATAACATCCAGGTGAAGGTCGCCACCGCGTATATCGAAGGCCAGTCCGACACGGACCAGAACCGCTACGTGTTTGCCTACACCATCACCATACATAATCATGGCCACGTAGCGGCGAAACTGTTGACCCGTCACTGGATCATCACGGACGCCAATGGCAAGGTGCAGGAAGTGCATGGCGAAGGCGTGGTCGGTGAGCAGCCGCACCTGCGGCCCGGCGAGGGATTTCAATATACCAGCGGCACCCTGCTGGAGACATCGGTCGGCACCATGCGCGGCAGCTATCGGATGCTGGCGGATGATGGCACCGAGTTCGAAGCCGAGGTCGGCGCGTTTACCCTGTCGATCCCGCGCGTGCTGCACTGACGGTTACCCTGGCGTCCTGTCAACGTTGCACTTGCTGATCGCAACACAGCAGACCAGAAAACGCACTTCTCAAGCAACCCGTTATGGCCATATATGCAATCGGCGACCTGCACGGCTGCCACGATCAGCTGCGCGAGCTGCTCGCGAAGTTGAATTTTCAAGCCGGTCGCGATCGGTTGTGGCTGGTCGGCGATCTGGTCAACCGCGGCCCCAAATCGCTGGAGGCGCTGCGTTACATGAAAGACCTCGGCGACGCGGCGGTGTGCGTACTGGGCAATCACGATCTGCATCTGTTGGCCGCTCACGCGGGCGCGCGCCCGACCAAACCCGGCAGCGGTCTGCGCGCGATCCTGGATGCGCCCGACCGCGCGGAGCTCGTAGACTGGCTGCGTCGCCTTCCGCTGCTGCACCACGATGCGGCACTGGGCTACACCATGATCCATGCCGGGCTCGTACCGCAATGGGATCTGGCAACCGCGACGAACTGCGCGCGCGAGGTCGAACAACTGCTTGGCGGGCCGGACTATCGCCGACTGCTGCACCGGATGTACGGCGATTCACCCGACTGCTGGTCCGATGACTTGACCTCCTGGGCGCGCGCCCGGGTCGTCATAAATGTACTCACGCGGCTGCGCTACTGCGATGCTCAAGGACGCATCGACATGCAGGCCAGCGGTCCGCCCGGCAGCCAGCCCACCGGACTGATGCCGTGGTTTGAGGCGCCCGGCCGGCGCAATGCGAACCTCAATATCCTGTTCGGGCACTGGTCGGCGCTGGGCTATTATCGCGTGCCGGGAATCCTGTGCATGGATAGCAGTTGCGTGTGGGGCGGCGCGCTTACGGCGCTGCGTCTCGACGCAAGGAATGCGACCCCCGTTTCCATCTCGTGCGAGGGACTTCGCAGGCGTGCCTGAAGCGGGGCGATCACTCTCCAGTCAAATTATGGGTCAGGTTGCGCTCAGGTCGCGCTCGCTCGTGTCGATGCCGCCTCAGCGGGACTGTCGATCCGCAGGCACGAACGGGCGCCCCGCATAGAGCTGCAAACCCACCTTCTCGTTGACGCGCAGAAACCGCGCCATGTGTAGCGCGGACTCCAGTCCGCGGTAGTAATCCGGCACGAGCCGGATCTCTTCGTAACCCGCCTGCCGGTAAAAACTGCGCGCATCGCGATTGCTTCTACGCAACTCGAGTTCGATGGTGGCGATGCCCGCCAACATCGCCGACCGCTCCAGCCAGCGCAACAGACGCGTGGCTATGCCGCGGCGCCGGTGGGCTATCGCAACCGCGAACAGATTAAGGTGCGCCACATCATGCGCGAAATACATGATGCCAAAGCCGGCTATGACTTTGTTCGCCCGCGCGACCAGCACCACGCTGTCCCGGCAGCGAATCTGCCAGGCGACCCGCGTTGGCGTCCAGGTCCATCCCAGGCCGGTCTCGATCAGGTCGCGCGACATGCACGCGATCGGGTTAGCATCGCCAGGGCGGGCGAGGTGAAAGCTGATAATCGGCGTCATATCGCAAGCCACGCGCGCGACGCGCCAGACACCGGTAATGCGATTGCGGGCTGCGGCGCCATCTTGATCGAATTGGCCTGACTGAATCAGCGGCGGAAAAAACAGTTCGAACGGTTCGGCATCTTGTGGACAGTTTCTCGCTCAAGTCCGGATAATTCCGGCGTCATGTCTCGACGCCCGATGCGCGGCATGCTGGCATTTTCTCAGGCGGTCTTCCGCGATTTATCGAGCACGTGGCATTGATACCCCACGGCACACATCGTCAGCACGCACGGATCGTTAAGGCCAGCATATGCCACTACGAGAAAGATCGGAAGCAGGCGGGAGCGCGCGAGCGTCTCCGGCGCCACGCGAACCAGAGCAGCTTCGCAATGGCGCGCAAGATCGCAACCAGGATTCGCTGCGTCATTCGATGCGCGACGGTATCGCCTTCTCGGTCATGGCGGGCGCCGGCGAAACGTATCTATCGGCGTACGCGCTGTTTCTCAAGGCGACCGCCGAACAGATCGCGTGGCTGGCCTCCATACCGCCGCTGATCGGCTCCGCCCTGCAACTGCTGTCCGCGTGGCTGGGCGGGCGCGGCACGCCGCGCAAGCAGTTGATTCTCGTCGGCGCCTTCGCGCAAGGTCTGATCTGGCTGCCGCTGGTAGCGCTGCCGCTGTTATGGCCCGCTTACGCGATTCCGATTCTCATCGGTTGCGTCGCGTTTTATCACGCCTGCGCCAACTTTATCCAGCCCCAATGGAGCAGCCTGATGCGCGATTTGGTGGCCGAAGACGGCCGCGGCCGCTACTTCGGGCATCGCACGCGTATCGCCAGTTTGACCGCATTTATCGCGCTGGTCGCGGCGGGCGGCGTACTGGCGATAGGCAATCGCATGGAAGCGACACTCGCGGGTTTTGCGGTGGTGTTCTGCGTCGCCGCCATTGCCCGCTTCGTGTCGGTTTATCATCTGGGGCACATGCACGATCCGGAGACCGCCGCCGGGCGCGTGAAACACGCGCGGATATTCACAGGCATGTGGCGCTCACTCAAGTTTCTGCGCGGATCCCATTTTCTGCACTTTTCGCTATTTTTCGCCTGCATGCAGGGGGCGGTCGCGATCGCTTCGCCGTTCTTTACCCTCTATATGCTGCGCGATCTTGGCTACGGCTACGGCCAGTTCATGGCCGCCAGCGCCACCGCGGTGGTCATGCAGATACTGACCCTGAACACCTGGGGGCGTATCAGTGACCTGTTCG
>Ga0075530_1001053_pt1 | contig 13130 bp, 12 predicted proteins | sample NGEPerD_2_FD_75101 | JGI IMG/M metagenome (GOLD analysis project Ga0075530, IMG submission 75101) | Arctic peat soil microbial communities from the Barrow Environmental Observatory site, Barrow, Alaska, USA - NGEE PermafrostL1-D | ecosystem: Environmental > Terrestrial > Soil > Wetlands > Peat ...
CCAGATCGGCGGCGGTCGCACTCGAAGACTCGCCCGGCGACGCATGCCTGCGCGTTCTCCAACCGCTTGGTGACCGTGATCGCGGCTCTGCCGAGGAAGACGAACAGCGCGGACCGTCGCGCCCGCTTCTTACGTAGGGAGGTATTCCCGCCACAAATAGTGGGGCAAACCCCGCCCGATGGGCCGACCGCGGGTCGGGAGGGCCCGGGAGGGCGACGCCCGGTGGTATCAACGTCCACGCGTCGCTAGCTCAATTGGCAGAGCACCGGGCTTTTAACCCGTAGGTTCTGGGTTCGAGTCCCAGGCGGCGCACGACCGGCATCGGCAGTTTCGGCGACGGTTGCGCCCCTCCCCGCGGTTCCGGCCCGATGGGTTACGTCCCCAGCGCCTCGTCGACCGGAGCCAGATCGCAGCCGAGCGCCTCGGCGACCGCAGCGTTCGTCACTCGTCCGGCGACGGTGTTGAGACCGCGCGCCAGCGAGGGGTCGTCGGCCACCGCGGCTGCCACGCCCCGGGTCGCGAGCTCGCGCGCATAGGGCAGGGTGGCGTTGGTGAGCGCGTAGGTCGACGTGCTCGGCACCGCACCCGGGATGTTGCCGACCGCGTAGTGCAGCACGCCGTGCATCTCGTACACGGGATCGTCGTGCGTGGTCTCGTGGGTGGTCTCCACACACCCGCCTTGGTCGATCGCGCAGTCGACGATCACCGCGCCCGGACGCATGCGTCGCACCATCGTCTCGGTCACGACGATCGGTGCTCGGTTCCCCGGCACGAGCACGGCACCGATCACGACATCCGCCTCCGCGACCGCGCGTGCGACCGCGCCCCGGTTGCTGGCGAGCGTGATGATCCGGCCCCGGTGGATCTGGTCGACCGCGCGGAGCCGGTCGAGGTCCTTGTCGAACAAGACGACCTCGGCCTCCATGCCCTGGGCGATCCATGCCGCGTTCCATCCCACGTTGCCGGCGCCGATCACGACCACGCGCCCAGGTCGCACGCCGGGTGCGCCGCCGAGTAGGACGCCACGGCCGCCGGCGTGCTTCTCGAGGAAGTGCGCGCCGATCTGGGTCGCCATCCGACCGGCGACCTCGCTCATGGGTGCGAGCAGTGGCAGCGTCTGATCGTCGAGCTGCACGGTCTCGTACGCGAGCGCGGTGACTTCGTGCTCGAGGAGCGCGTCGGCGACCTCCGGGTACGCCGCCAGGTGCAGATAGGCGAAGAGGACGAGCCCGGGTCGGAGGAACTCGACTTCGTCGGGCTGTGGCTCCTTGACCTTCAGCACGAGCTGGGCGCGAGTCCAGACCGCCGCGGTGTCGTCGACGACCTCGGCGCCGACGGCCTCGAACTCGTGGTCGGGAATCGCGGAATCCAGTCCCGCGCCCGCTTCGATCAGGACTTGCACACCGAGGTCGACGAGCTCGTGCGCGCCGTCGGGAGTCAGCGCCACGCGGTGCTCGCCGTCCTTTCGCTCCCGCGGGATGCCCACCGTCAGCGGCATATCGGTCATGGTGCGAGCCCGCTCCCCGCGAGCGCGGCCGATCGCTCGGCTCGACGCGCGTCGCGCTCTCGGCGCCAACCCAGGACCACGAGCACGACGATCGCCGCGAGGTTGCATGCGATCGTCACCGCCGCGAGCAACCAGAGCACGCGGTTCACACTCGACCCGGCGAGTGTGAGCTCGTACTGGTACCCGACCGCCCACAGCGCGGAGAGCACCGCGACGAGGAGGCTCAGCCCGGCGCGCCACCGCAGGGCGAGCACCGGCAGCGCCCATGCCGCGTACCACGGGAGCACGTACGCGCCGACCAGGAGGTACGCGACCAGTGCGCCACCGAGCGCGAGCGTGGGAGTGGTGTCACGTCGGTGGGTGAAGGCGAGCCAGAGCGCGAGGAGGACCGTGATCACGAGCGCGACCGTGGCTGTGGTCGAGGGCAAGGGATCCCCCGTGCGTTGTGCGAGCGAGAACGCGCCGTCCCACGCCCCGGGGCGCAAGACCTGCCAGATCGACGCCCAGCTGAGCCGGTCGCTCGCGTCGGAGAGCGCCCGGCTCACGTCGGATCCCCCCGCGACGAGGAGAGCGACGAGCACGATCGCGGCGCCCGACGCCCCGGCGGCGGTCGCTCGTCGCAGACCGCGGCGGTACCAGATCCACACCACGAGCGCGGGGAGAGCGACGACCGCCGAGAGCTTGATCAGCGCGGCGACCGCGAGCACGAAGGCGGCGGCAATCACGCGCTCGCGCATCACGAGAAGGGCGGCGCCGAGCACGCACAGCCCGATGATCATGTCGTTGTGCGCACTGTTGACCACCGAGTAGATGATCAGCGGGTTGAGACCGAGCGCCGCCACCGCGGTTGCGGAGCGAGTCTCCCGCGCGATCAGCACGAGCACGCCGATCGCCGCCGCGGCCGCCAGGAGTTGGAACAACAAGCGGGCCACGTGCACGTGGTCATCGGCGACCGCCATGATCCCGATCGACGCCCCGGAGAAGGCCGGTCCGTACACCGACGGCGCGTCGCGCCAGCGCGGTCCGATCCGCTCGTAGTAGGGATCCTCCGGATGGTCGTCGGGCGCGGTCGTGTAGGGGCTCTCGCCGTACTCGACGACGGTACGACCGTAGAACGCGTACGACCAGACGTCCTTCGACTCGGCCGGTGGGGCGGCGACCGCCACCGCGGTGAGGCAGATGCCGGCGATCATGACACCGCGTACCGTCAGCGTTGCCCGCCAACGCGGGTTGGCGAGGACCGCGCCCAGCGCCGCGAACGCACCGGCGAGCACCCCGGTACGTAGCGGACCCGACATCGTGTCGGAGAAGAAGAGGAGCGCGCAGGTGCCGACGGCCGACGTCGCCAGCAGGGCGACTGCAGCGTGACGGCCCGGATCCCCACGCCCAGTGCCAAGACGCCCAGTGCCGAGACGCTCAGTGTCGAGGCGCACCGGTTCGATGGACGAGAGGCTACGGGCCCGTTCGGGCGGTGAGGCGGTTGGCGAGCTCCGCGGGGTCGACCACGACGTCGTAACGCTCGGCGAGCCACGCCCGGTTGCGGCGGTGGAGATCGGCGTCGGCCTCGAAGTGATTGAGGGCGACCAGGAGAGGGGTGCCGAGCACGCCGGCGCACAGACGGACGTCGTTGACGGTTCCGAGGCCGGCGTCGGCAACGAGCACCGTCAGTGTCGGCGTGAGCGCATCGGCAAGGTCCACAGTGTCACCGTCGGCTGCCAGCGGGGAGAGTGGTCCACCCACCGATTCGACGAAGCCCACCGCACACCCCGCCGGCCAGGTCAGCTCGGCGGCGAGATCGGCGATCTCGAACGGTGGCGCGCCGAGCACGTCGGCGGCCATCGGCGGCGCCATCGGTGTCGGATACCACCGGTGATGCGGGCACACGGTCTCGGGGTCCTCTCCCGTCGCGGCGCCGAGGAGCTCGGCGTCGGTCGACTCGTCGTCCGGCGCGAACGACTGCGTGGGCTTGCGGGCCGCGACGGCGACGCCTCGGTTGCGCAGGTCGCGGGCGGTCGCCGCCGTCCACCACGTCTTGCCGATCTCGGTGCCGGTGCCGGTGACGAGGACAAGCCGTTCGGGACGACTCACAGCTCCGTGCTCACAGGTCGCGCAGCGCCTCGGCGAGACCTGACACCTGGTCCGGCGTGTGCGCGGCGGAGAGCGCGACGCGCAGACGCGACGTGCCGGGTGCGACCGTGGGCGGTCGGATCGCGGGCACGAGGAAGCCACGTTCGAGCAGCGTTGCCGTGGCCGCGAGGGCGGTCTGCTCGTCGCCGAGCACCACTGGCACGATCGGCGACGGGTGGCCGGCTCGGAGCACGTCGACGTTGTGCCGCAGCCGGGCGCGCAGCTCGTCTCCCTCGTCGGATCGGACGATCTCGAGCGCGGCCATCGCGGCCGCGGAATCGGCCGGCGTCGAGGCAGTCGTGAAGATATAGGACCGGGCTCGGTTCACGAGCAGCTCGGTGAAGCGGCGGCTTCGTCGCCGAGGGATCCGAGCGTCTTCGAAAGTGTGCCGACGCGCATCGCGTCGACGCCGTCGAGCTCCGGGTCGGGACCGAGGACCGCGTGGGCCTCGTCGAGCACGAGAAGCGCGCCCTCGCGCCTGCACAGCCCGGCGATGCCCTCGACATCGGCGGTGTCGCCGTCCATCGAGAACACCGTGTCGGTGACCACGAGGGCGCGCCGTCGGTCCCGACCGGCAAGGAGCGATCGCAGATGGTCGAGATCCCGATGGCGAAAGATCGCGACCGCGCCCTTGCTCATCCGACAACCGTCGACGATCGAGGCGTGGTTCAACTCGTCGGAGCACACGAGCGTGCCGGAGCCGGCGAGCGTGGTGAGCACGCCGAGATTCGCCGCGAACCCCGTCGGGAACAGGACCGCCGACTCGGCTCGCTTCCATGCGGCGAGGGCGGACTCGAGCTCGGAATGCACCGGTCGTGAACCGACGACGAGTCGGGCGGCGCCCGATCCGGCGCCCCAGCGGTCGAGTGCCGCGTGCGCGGCCGCGACGACCGCCGGGTGTTGGGTGAGCCCGAGGTAGTCGTTCGAGGCGAACGACACGACCGGCCTTCCGTCGGGCGCGAGCTTGCCCTCGGGACCGGCGGCGTCGAGGTCGCGGGGTTCGCGCCATTGCCCCGCCGCCCGGATGCCGTCACACGCGCCCTCGGCCCAGTCGCGCCACGTCACGGCGCGTCCTCGCCCCCGACCTCGGTGATCGACGCCGCGAGCACCGCGACGATCCGTGCGATCTCGTCGGCGGTGATCGTGAGCGGAGGCATCAGCACGACCACGTCGCCGAGCGGCCGCATCAGGACACCCCGGCGGACCGCGGCCGCGCAGACGCGGCGTCCCCAGCGCAGGCCGTCGGGCGGGGGCGCGAGCGCGACACCCCCCATCAGACCCTCGAGCCGCACCTCGGCGACTGCGGTCAGCGGCGCGATCTGGTCATCGAGCAACCGGCGAAGCTGCTCGGAGCGTGCGCGCACGTTGGCGAGCACGTCGCATTCGGTGATCACCTCGAGATGACGCTTGGCCACCGCGGCCGCGAGGGCGTTCCCGCTGTACGAATGCCCGTGGTAGAAGGTGTGCGGGCCGAGGTCGTGGCCGAGAAAGGCGTCGTACACACGCTGGCTCGCCACCGTTGCCGACATCGGCAGGTACCCGCCCGTGAGGCCCTTGCCGATGGCCATGAGGTCGGGGCGCAGGCCGCAGCGCTCCGAGGCGAACAAGACGCCGGTGCGGCCGAAGCCCACCGCGACCTCGTCGCACACGAGCAGCACGTCGTGGGCACGGCACGCGTCTTGGAGCGCGGGAAAGGAGTCCGCAGCGGCGATGGCCATTCCGGCCGCGCCCTGCACGAGCGGCTCGACGACGACAGCCGCGAGCTCCTGAGCGTGTTCCTCGATGCGGGCGATCGCGCCGTCGAGCCAGTCGGCGTCGTCGAACCCCGGGGCCCGCACGACCGGGAACCGGAGGGGGTCGAAGACTTCGGTTCCGAAGCCGCCGGCACCGAGGGAGATCGAGCCGACGGTGTCGCCGTGGTAGGCGCCGCCGAGCGCGAGGTAGGTCGTGCGCCCGGCCACACCCTGATTCGCCCAGAACTGGAACGCGATCTTCAGCGCCTGTTCCATCGCCGCGGCACCGTCGGACGCGAAGAGGAAGTGCGGGCCGTCGACCGGGACGACCGAAGCGAGGGCCTCGGCCAGCTCGACGACCGCGGTGTTGGCGTTGCCGAGCAACGTCGAATGCGCGACCCGCTCGAGTTGCTCGCGCACCGCCTCGTCAAGCTCGGCGACGCGGTGTCCCAGGGTATTCACCCACAAGGACGAGATCGCGTCGAGGTAGCGGTGCCCGTCGACGTCGATGAGCTCGTGGCCTTCGGCGCGCTCGACGACGATCGGCGCGTTGTCGGCGAACGTCCGCATCTGGGTGAAGCCGTGCCAGACGACCGCCGCGTCTCGTTTCACCCACTCGGCGTGACTCGTCACCCGGCCCGCTACTCCTCGACCCCGGCCCCCGCACCCAGATCGCCGAGCGCGGCGCGGATCGCGTCGGCGGCGCGGTCGAGCCCGCCCGGGTCGGGGTCCTGGTCGGCGTTGGCGAAGTCGAGGTCGTGCACCCCGTCGATCGGCACGACGTGGAGGTGCACGTGCGGCACCTCGAGCCCGGCGATCATCAACCCGACCTTCGCCGGAGAGAAGGCGGCTTGCTGGGCGGCGCCGAGCGTCTGCGCGACGTCGGTGAGGTGGGCGAGGATCCCCGAATCGAGGTCGAGCCAGTGGTCGACCTCGGCACGGGGCACGACCAAGGTGTGACCCGTGCGCAGCGGCGCGATCGACAGGAATGCCACGCAGTGCGTGTCGCGCCAGACGAACCGTGCCGGCAGCTCGCCGTCGATGATCTTCGTGAACACGGTGGCCATGCGGCGAGGCTAACGACCGACGAGACGGGGCCGCCCTGCGACGACGACCGCGACAACGGGGTCATCGGCCGCCGAGGAGGTCGCGGCTGCGGGCCGCGGCACGCCGGGCGCCGCCGGCGATCGATGCCGCCGCGAAGATCGCCGCCGCGGTGAGCACGATCGCTCCCCCCGGAGCGAGCGCCCAGGCGCGCGACGCGACCAATCCGGCGACGACCGAGGCGACGCCCGCGATCGACGCTCCGGCCAAGGTGGTGGCGAACGACCTGGCGAAGAGGCGGCTCGTCGCCACGGGCAGGACCATGAGCGCCGCGATCAGGAGCACTCCGACCACCCGCATGGCGGCGACGATCGTGACCGCGGTGAGAACGGCGAGCGCGGCGTTGAGGGTGCGCACCGGAACTCCCGACACGATGGCGGCTTCCTCGTCGAGCACGATCGCGAAGAGGGCGCGGCGGGTGAAGAGCACGGTCGCCGCGATCGAGAGCGAGAGTGCGACCACGACGCCCACCTCGCCCGCGTCCACGGTGAGGACCGAGCCGAAGAGGTAGGGCTCGAGGTTGGCGTTGGTGGCCGACCGACTGGCGAGGACGACACCACCGGCGATGCCGCCGTAGAAGACCAAGGCGAGCGCGAGGTCGCTGGTGGCGCGGTCGCGAGCGCGGAGCCACTCGATCGAGAGGGCGGCGGCGACCGCGGCGATCAGCGCCGCCCAGGTCGGCGACGCCCCGAACAGGATCCCGGCTCCGACGCCGGCCACGGCGACGTGGCCGAGGCCGTCGCCGAGGAGCGACAGCCGCTTCTGCACGAGAAAGGTCCCGATGAGGGGGGCCGCGAGCCCGACCGCGAGGGCGGCCACCAGCGCCAGCTGCATGTAGGTGCGTTCGAACGGCCATGGCAGCGGCCACGGCATGCCGGCCATCAGTCGAGCCCCTCGAGCCAGATGGGGAGGTCGTCGCGGTGCACCCCGAGGCTCACCCCGGAATCGGCGAGCTCGGCCGGAGCGCCGTCGAAGAGGATCCTGCGCTTGAGCACGACGACGCGATCGAGGTCGCCGGCCACCGCGCCGAGCTCGTGGGAGACGAGCAGAACCGCGGCACCGTGCTCGTCGACGAGGTGCACGAGCGAGTCGCGAAAGAGCCGCTGCGACTCGGCGTCGACACCCGCGACCGGCTCGTCGAGCACGAGGAGCTCCGGCTCGCCGGCGAGGGCCTTGGCGATCAGCGCCCGTTGACGCTGCCCCCCGGAGAGCTCCGAGAGCTGGCGATGGCGGTGTGCGCCCAGTGCGACCGAATCGAGCGCGTGGTCGACCGCCCGGCGATCGGCCGCCCGTGGCCGTCTCCACCAGGGACGTCGGGAAAGCCGGCCGGTGGCGACCGCCTCCTCGACCGTCGCGGGGAGGTCGGTGGCGAGCTCGCGCCGCTGGGGCACGTAGCCGAGCCGGCCTCGCTCACGGAGGCGACCGGGCGAGGTACCGAGCAGCTCGACTCGGCCGTGGCGCAACGGGAGCAGGCCGAGGAGCAGGCGCAGCAGCGTCGACTTGCCCGAGCCATTGGGGCCCACCAGGGCGACGAACTCGCCGGGCGCGACCGAGAGGTCGACGCGTTCGAGCACGGTCTCGGGCCCGTACGCGAAGGAGACCTGACGAGCCCGCAGCACCGTTTCGCCCGTCGGCCCGGAGGGCGTCTGCGGCATCACCCCTGTGATAGTAGTAGGAACCATTCTCATTATCGACTGGGGAGGAGAGCGGTGCCCGACGTCAGAGCGATCCGGTCTGTCGCGGTGGCGACAGCGGCCGTGACGATCATTGCGATCGCCGCCGGGTGCGGCGACGGGTCGGGGTCCGGCTCCGGAAAGGCGGGCAGCCGGAGGGTGGAGGTCGTCATTGCGCACTACCCCTTCGAGTGGCTGGTCCGGGAGATCGGTGGCGACGCGGTCACCGTCGCCAACCTCACACCCGTGGGTGCGGAACCGCACGAGCTGGAGCTGACTCCTGCCTCGCGAAGCGACATCGAGGATGCGGACCTCGTCGTCGTCTTGGGCAACGGCTTCCAACCCGCGGTGGAAGAGGCGGCCGCGCCGCGCGACGGCGAGACCGTCGTCGTGCTCGATCATGTCGACTCGAACGGTGCGGGCGACCCCCATGTGTGGCTCGACCCCGTGGCCATGCAAGAGGTGGCCGAAGTGATCACGGCCGCGCTGAGCGAAGCCGCCCCCGAGCAGGCGACGACGTTCGAACGACGAGCCTCGTCGACCGACGCCGCGCTCGGAGCCCTCGATGCCGAGTATCGAACGCAGCTGCGTGATTGCGCGACGACGACGCTGGTCACGTCGCACGATGCCTTCGGTTCGCTCGCCGAACGCTACGACCTGCAGGCCGTGGGCGTGGCGGGCCTCTCACCCGATGCCGTGCCCGACGCCGACCGCATCGCCGAGCTCGCCGACCTCGTCGAGGCGCGGGGCGTGACCGTGGTGTTCACCGAGGAGCTCGTGTCACCCGAGATCGCGGAGACCCTCGCGTCGGAAGCGGGGGTCGAGACCGGCGTGCTCTCACCGCTCGAGGGGTTGACCGACGAGCAGCGCGACGCCGGCGACGACTACCTCTCGGTCATGCGGACCAACCTCGCCAAGATCGCCGACGCGCTGGGATGTGAGCCGCCTGCCTAACGTGGCGGGCATGGGAGCGTCCGACGCCCACGACCCGACGAGTCGGCAGCGACGACGGGCGGCGCTCGTCGTCGCGCTGGTCGCCAACGGCGCGTTCTTGGTCGTCGAGCTGGTTGGCGGCGTGGTGTTCGGGTCGCTCGCGCTGCTCGCCGATGCCGCGCACATGGTCTCCGACGTCGTGGCGCTGTCGATCGCGCTGGTGGCCTTCGGTCTCGCCGCCCGGCCGGCGTCGGCTCGTCATACGTTCGGCCTCGGCCGGGCCGAGGTCCTCGCCGCGCAGCTCAACGCGGTCGTGCTTCTCGGCGCGTCGGCGTGGATCGGCTTCGAGGCCATCCGCCGCCTCGGAGATCCGGGGACGGTCGACGGCGCCGGCGTGACGGTCGTCGCCGGGGCCGGTCTCGCCATCAACGTCGCGTGCGCGTGGCTTCTCGGGCGCAGTGCAGGACGCAACCTGAACCTGCGGGCCGCGTTCTGGCACCTGATGGGCGACGCGCTCGGGTCGGTCGGCGCCCTGGTTGCCGGTCTGGCGGTGCTCGTCGCCGGCGCCGATTGGGTCGATCCGGCCGCGTCGCTCTTCGTGACCGCGCTGATCGTCGTGTCGGCCGTGAAGCTCCTGCGCGACACGAGTCGTGTCCTGCTCGAGGCGGTACCGACAGGCATCGACGTGCGCGAGGTCGAAGCCGCGCTGCGTAGCGGCCCTGGTGTCGACGGTGTGCATCACACCCATGTGTGGTCGCTGGGCTCCGAGCAGGCCGCGCTGTCTGCGCACGTGAAGCTCAGAGGGGTGCCCAACCTGCACGACGCGCAAGCAAGCGGCGAGGAGCTGAAGACGATGCTGGCGACGCGCTTCGGGATCGAGCACGCCACGCTCGAGCTGGAATGCCACGACTGCGACGACGACCTCCCCGGGCTCGACGACCGCGAGCAGCCTCGGTAGCGGTTCTGCTCACCGGCCGACGACCGACGGCGGCGCCGGTCGTCGGATTCGCAGCCCCGCTCCGACGGCCAGGCCGGCCCCCACCCCGAGCGCGACCATCACACCCACGCGCACCAGCGTCGGCGGCAGCGTCGTCGGGACCTGTGAGCGGGTGAGCACCGTGAGGTCGGCGAGCCCACCCGCCACCGCGAGGAAGAGCGCCGACACCAGGACCGACGGTGTCGCGTCGTATGGATCGCGGGCTCGAGCCAGCCACACGAGCGCGCCGACCCCGACGGCGATCCCCGCGATCGAGTACACGCTCGCCGCGAGCCGGGTGCTCGTGGCGCTCGTGGTCGCGCCCCACCCACCCACGACGTGAGCGACGGCGAACCCGACCAAGACCACCAGCGCCAGGGTCAGGATCAACGGCCAGGGTCGGACCCGGCTCAGGAGGGCGACACCGACCGCCAGCCCGAGCGCACCGACGAGCCACGGCCACGGAGACGGAGGGGGCACCCAGACCACCTCGCCCGGCACCACGATCCGGTCGCCATCGCTCTCCAGCTGGATCTCGAACGACAAGACACGCTGCTCGCGTCCGCTGTTCTCGCGCACCGACGGTGGGTCGACGATTCCCATCCAGTGCGAACGATGGTCGTGCCACGAGACCGTGTCGCCCGAGCCGACCCGAACCCATCGGGGCTCGCGATCGCCGCCTGTGTCCCCATCGGGCACTTCACCGTCAGGCACCTCGCCGTCGCGCGTGCGGTTCGCCTGCCACGACGGAGAGGCCCGGTTCTCGAACACACCGTCCGGACCGACCCGCAGGTAGGGCTCCTCCTCGTAGCCGAGCACGAGCACGTCATGGTTGGTGCGATTTCGCAGCTCCAACCGCTCGCCGAGGTCGATGGAGCGAACCTCGATCCCCTCGGCCTCCGGGCGCGAGGCGTTGACTCGCGTCTCGTAGTTGGTGGGCGTGACGCCGGCCACGCCGTGGGCGCCGACAGGCGTAGGTGCGGCCACGATCGCCGTGACCGCCACCGTCGAGGCGAGACCGAGGACGATCGTGAGCCGGTGCACGGGAGGATCGTCGCGCCCCACCGCGTGAGCCGGCTGATCGTGATGCCGTGACGCGAGCCGTCGAGGGACTCACGGCCTACCGTTTCCGGCGTGGTTGCAGAGCGCGTACCGGTCGCGCTGTCTCGTGTGGTCTTCGTCGTCGCCGTCGCTCTGGGGATGCTCGTGTGGAGCGTTCTCGCGACCGCGCCGGCCGGCGCCCACGCCATGCTCGAGTCGACGACGCCGACGGGCGGCCAGGTGCTCGACACTCCACCAGACGCGCTCACGCTCTCGTTCAGCGAGGGTGTGGAGGTCTCGCTCGGGGCGGTGAGGGTCTACGACGGCAGCGGCGAGCGCCTCGATGCCGTCGAGGCCGAGCATCCCGACGGCGAGGGCACCGAGGTGCGGGTCGACCTCGGTGACCTGGCCGACGGCTCGTACGTCGTCACCTGGCGGGTGACCTCGGCCGACTCTCACCCGATCCAGGGCGCGTTCACCTTCCAGGTCGGACCCGACGCGACGGCCGCCGACGTGTCGTCGTTGGTCGATCGGTTGCTCTCCGAGCAGGGCGGCGAGCCGTCGGTGGGCCTCGTGTACGGCGCCGATCGCTTCCTGGTGTTCGCATCCATCGCGCTGCTGCTCGGCGGGCTCTTCTTCGTCGCGGTGATCTCGCCGCCTTCGCGCTCTCGACCCACCACGCGTCGACTGCTGTGGGCCGCGTGGGTTACATGTCTGGGCGCGACCGTCGCGGGGATCGGCTTGCAAGGCGCCTACGCCGCCGGGCTCGACCTCACCGATGCTTTCCGATCCAGCCTCTTCGAGGAGGTGCTCGACACGCGCTTCGGCCAGGTGAGCGTGTTGCGCGTCGCGCTCCTTGTCGCGATTGCACCCGTCGTGGCCCGGTTGGTCGCTCGTGGTCCGCGGGCAGAGCATTCGATCACGAGCTGGTGGTTACCGGTCGCGGCTGTCGTCGGGGTCGGGCTGGCTGCGACACCGGGCATCGGCGGGCACGCGGGAGCGGGTGACCTCGTCGCCCTCGCGCTCGTTGCCGACACCGTGCACGTCGGCGCGATGTCGCTCTGGGTCGGGGGACTCGCGTATCTGGCCTTCGCCGCGTTGCCGCGTCGCGAGGTCGACGAGGTGCGAAGCGCGGTTACGCGCTTCTCGCGCCTGGCCGTGATCTGTGTCGTGACGATCGTCGCCACCGGTACGTTCCAAGGCTGGCGCCAGGTGAGGAGCATCGAGGCGCTGCGCGAGACCGACTACGGCCAGATCCTCATCGTCAAGATCGTCGTGGTCGCGGTGATCATCGTCGCCGCCGCGTTCACCCGGGAGGTGGTGTATCGCCTGTACCACCGGCCGGCGCGGGTCGCGGCCCGAGTCGGTGCTGGCGACGACAGTGGCGATCCCACCGACCTCGACGCGGAGCAGTTCGCGCTCGACGCACCACGTGAGCTGCGCAGGCTGCGCGGATCGGTCGCCGTCGAGGTCGCTATCGCCGTCGTCGTCCTTGCGGTCACCGCGCTGCTGGTCAACACCAACCCCGCGAAGGACGAGGTCGAAGGCCCGTACCTCGCCACCGTCGAGGCCGATCAGTTGGCCTTCGACGTGACCGTCACCCCGGCGGCGCGGGGTCTCAACGATCTCCACCTCTTCGCGCTCACGCCGAGCGGTGGACCGAGCGATGTGATCGAGATGACGGCGACCATGTCGTTGCCGGCGGAGGAGATCGCGCCCATCGAGGTCCCGTTGACTCGCCTCGGTCCGGGCCACTACACGACATCCGGGTTCAACGTTCCGATCGCCGGTGACTGGGTGCTCGAGCTGTCGGCGCTGGTCTCGCCAACCGATGAGGTCACGGCTGAGACCACGGTGCCGATCAGGTAGCGAGACGACCGACAGCCCATGGACACCCAGACCGCGAACGCCTTCCTCAGCCTCCTGGCGTTCGTCGCCTTCGCGATCGCCGCGGTCGGAATCGTCGTGACGGGGCTGGCGGTGTCCGCGCCGTCCCTGCGAGTCGCGGTGGTCGAGCTCCTGGCGGGGTGGTGGGA
>Ga0075530_1001055_pt1 | contig 13111 bp, 19 predicted proteins | sample NGEPerD_2_FD_75101 | JGI IMG/M metagenome (GOLD analysis project Ga0075530, IMG submission 75101) | Arctic peat soil microbial communities from the Barrow Environmental Observatory site, Barrow, Alaska, USA - NGEE PermafrostL1-D | ecosystem: Environmental > Terrestrial > Soil > Wetlands > Peat ...
CGATCTCGATGGGCTCGCCGCCCTCGCGTAGGCTGACGACCTCGAGCGCTCGTAGCTCAACGGATAGAGCATCTGATTACGGATCAGAAGGTTGGGGGTTCGAATCCCTCCGAGCGCACTGAAGAACCGCTGCTCAGAGCGTCGCGCGCTCGAGGAGCTATTCGCCCGAGACCACACGGAGCCCACGAGGCGTCGCGCTGGCGAAATCTGTCGCTGCCGCCGCATCCTCGTCGGCACCGGGAAGCAGATGGCCGTAGATGTCGAACGTCACGACGATGCTCGAGTGACCCAAGCGCACCTGAATCAGTTTCGGGCTGAACCCCTCCGCGATCAGCGCCACGACGTGGGAGTGCCTGAGACCGTGCAGCGTAAGGCGCGGGAGTCCGCTCCGCGTGACGGCCCGGTTGAACGTCGAGCTCACTGAGTCGGGATGAACCGGTGCGCCCCCGAGGTCCGTGAACGCGTACTCGGGCAGAGCGCCGACGCGGAGACGCTGAGCGGTGCGGTGGGCCCGAAGCTGCGAGGCCGTGCCAGCGCCGATGCTCACCGGCCGACGTGATGCCTTCGACTTGGGCGTGGTCTCGACGACTCGGCCGCCCGCCAAGACGCGGTTCCGGGTGACCGTGAGCACGGCGCAGTCGTCCGCGAGATCCGACCAGCGGAGGCCGCAGAGTTCTCCGCGTCGGAGCCCGGTCGCCGCTGCGGTCGCGTAGAGAGGAGTCAGCAGGTGCGTCGGGTCGAGAGACTCGAGGAAGGTGCGAACCTGATCGGGCGTCCAGAACTTCAGCGCGGGTCGCTCTGTCTGCACCCCGCTCGGGAGAGTGACGTCGGCAAGCGGGCTCCGTGCGAGATGCTTCCGACGCACCGCGAGCGTGAGCACCGAGCCGAGCACCACGCCGACGTAGCGCACTGTGACGGCCTTCCTGTTGCCGTCGAGCAGGTCGGCGAGCAGGTTCGCGATTCGGCCCGCGGTCACGTCGCGTAGCGGAAGCGCGCCGAGCGTCGGGAGCACATCGCGTTCCATCGTGCGCGTGTAGCTGTCGATTGTGGTGTCCTTCAGTCGCAGTCGGAGGTCGGGAATCCAGTCGGCCTCGACGAACTGACGCAACGGAACCGACGCTGCCGCGGCCATCACGTGTTGGCCCCGCCGAGATGCCTCGGTCAGCCGGTCGCGTTCTACCTTCGCTTCCTTCTCGGACGCGAAGCCGCGCGAGGTGCTCTGCCGCCGCACGTCGAGGGCGGGACCGAGCGCCGCGCCGCACGATGGGCATTCGTCACCGAGCCGCGGGTGGTCGGCGAGCCACGCGCCTTTCTTGCACGCGATGCACCGGCGCTGACGCTGCTTCCCGAGGTCGTTGACGACGAGCCAGCGTTTCCCACGGGGGAACCGCTTCCGGTCTTTCGCTAGTCGGGTTCTGATCGACGTGCTCATCGCTCTGCTCCTGACGCTCTCCGTGGCCGAGCTAACAATTCTAGGCCCCGCCGACCACTCTCCGTGTTAGCATCAGTATCTACAAGCGCCACCTCAACCAAGTTCATCGAGAGTCGGTAGAGCAACCGATCCCCTCGGCCATCCGCCCGGAGAAGGAGTACGGGCAACCAGCCAGGAGATAGGGAAATGCTCACCGAAAGCGAACTGGAAGAAGTTGCGATCGGTCGGGAACGTCTCGCGACGGGACACGCTCGCATCGTTCGGCAAGGTCTCCATATCTCGCAAGAGGAAATGCGGAAACGAATCGGATGCAACTCCCGAGTTCGTGTCTCGCAATGGGAGACCGGCGGTGTCCTGCTCCCTGAGACGCCAGCGGGGTTGCGGGCAGCGCGATTCATCGCTTCGCTCGACGCGGCGTTTCGCGCCGGCAGGCAGGTCCTGTAATGGCGGCCGCACCGAGCTGGATGGAACGGCCGACGTGCTCAGTCGAGACGATCGCGACCGCGCTAGGAATCTCGCGCGACCTAGCGTTCCGTGAGTCCGGAAAATGGGCCGACACGGATGGAGCCGCTGGCTCGATACCGGCAAGACGCTGTGGGCGCAGGATTCTCATCTTGGTGGGCCCGACAGCCGTGCGATACGGAATCGATCCGAACATGGTCGGTACGGCATGAGTCTCGACCCGGCCCGTCTCGAGACTGCGCGCGATCTCATCGCGCAATTCGACGCGCAGCTAGCGGCGCACCCGCTCCCGATCTCGATGCTCGACCAGATTGGCGCCGCGAGCGGTGACGCCGAACGTGCCACGCGAAGTCTGGCGGCAGCAGCTCAAGCTGTCGATCCGGACCGCGGATGGACCCTGACCGAGAACGTCGCGTTTTCGCCGGAGATCCGGGTACGCGCGACCGCTGCGTTGATGTCCGTCTCCGCTTGCATTCACGTCCGCCGATCGCCCGCGCAACCGATCTTCGTGAACCTTCGCACTCGACGTGCCGACTGCGGGCGCTGCTGCCGGACCGTTCGCCGCCCCGTGGTCGGCGCTGATATCTGTGAGTGGTGTGGCTCGGCCGGCGTCGAAGTGTTCGCCCCTCAGTGTCTCAAGCTCGGAGTTCACGTCATCGCGGGGGACGCGTGCGAAGACTGCGCCGAAGCTCTGACTGTGGGAGTCGGTAGATGACCGCGCCCGTGTTCGACCGCGACGCAGCGATGCGCCAGCTCGACGCGCTCCACCCCGTGAGCGATGCGGACCACCTGATCTGGTCGGGGACTCTCAAGGCGGCGCGTCACTTCGCACCGAACGCCGAAGACCGTGAGCTTCTCCTCGACAAGGCAGAGGCTCTGACCGAGGCCGGCGCGTCTGTCTACATCACGCCCGGTCACTTCCGCCGATCAGGTGAGGGCAAGGAGAAGCGAAACAAGAGCACCGTCTCGGGCGCGGTGGTCGCGTGGATCGATTGCGACGCGTGGGCCGACGGGCAAGAGGTGACGCTCGGCGCGCTACGCGAGCAGTTCCCCAACGCTCTGGTGGTGGTGCAGACACGCGAGGGTCGTCGGCAGGTTTTCGTTCTCCTCGACGAGGAGACGGACCGCGACGACATCAAGGTGCTCAACCTCGGGCTCGTGCGGCTGTTCGATGGCGACCCGGCCCCGGTAAATGCCTCAGCGTTCATGCGACTGGCCGGTTCCGTGAACTTCAAGGACGACCTTGCCGCGGCCGAGCCGGTGCTGCTGCTCGAGTGTGGTGAGGTGCGCGTAGCCACCGAAGAACTGCGTTCCTACCTTGCTCAGGTCGCCCCTACGCCGGCGAAGACTCGCACGACGAAGAACGGCGCGGCCACCGGCGACCTGACGTTCACGGAGCTCCTGGACCTCGCGCCCGAGCTCATCGAGGGCGACGGTCGGAATAAGCACCTCGCGGCGCTGGCGGGGCACCGAGCGAACCTCACTCCTCGCGGGCAACGCGACGTCTACGACGCTCAGGTCCGCTCCGACAACCGCCAGTTCGCCGAACCGCTCGACGACGACGAGCGCGATGCCGTCGCCGATTCAATCTGGGAGACCGAGTATCCACCGCTCGCGTCGGTCACGTCGATAGCGCCCGCGAGCGGCGACGGCGGGTGGGGTGACTTCGAGCCTCTCGACGATGTCGTCCGCCCGGCTTTTCCCGTTGAGCATCTGTCTCGACCACTCCGAGAGATGGCTATCGCGGTTACCGCGAACACGAGCACACCACCGGTGCTCGCGGGTCTTCTGAGCATCGGAGCAACATCCTCCGCGATTCAGCGCCGTGTGCGGTTCGTGAAACCGTGGGTCGAGGCAACTGGCCTCTATACCGCGGTCGTGATGGAGCCTGGAGAGCGAAAGACGCCGGTGTTCGCCGCGACTGTCGCTAGTCCGCTCGGGCAGTTGCAGAAGGAGCTCCGTGAGCAGACGGCGGACGACCGGCTGACTCGCGCCGTCGCGCGCGAAACGGCAGTGGAGCTCGCCAAGAAGCAAGCCGCTGTTGCCAAGAAGGTCAGCGACGCCGAAGCTCTCAACCGAGCAGTCACCGCGCGCCGAGTAGCGGAAGAAATGTGGGTCCCGGCTTCGCCGCAGCTTGTGACGTCAGACGTCACGCCCGAACGGTGCGAGAACCTGCTGATGGAGCAGGACGGGAGAATCACTGTCGCGTCGGACGAGGGTGGCATCTTCAGCGTCATTGCCGGTCGGTACGCGAACGGCATCCCGAACATCGACGTCTTCGCGAAGGGCTATACGGGAACGGCGCCGCTGCTCGTCGACCGACAAGGTCGCAAGGTCGAGGTGGAGCGGCCGACCGTTTCGATGCTTCTGGCGGTTCAGCCGGACGTGCTCGCCGAGGTTGCGGCGAACCGCGTTATGCGCGGTCGCGGGCTCCTCGACCGGTTCATCTGGGCCGTGCCGCTACCGATGGCCGGCTATCGGCCCGTTGACACACCCGAGATTCCCGGCGATGTCGCGGTGCGGTACTACGACGCGCTGCGGCTCGCCTCCGTCGTGACGAAGCTCGAGCTCGAGCTCGTGCTCGACTCCCGAGCCTCCGACGAGTTCAACACGTTCCGCAGTGAGATCGAGGAGCGTCAACGGGACGGCGCTGACCTTCATCCGATCAAGGGCTGGGCATCCAAGCTGCCCGGCCAGGTGTTGCGAATCGCCGCGGTGTTCCACATCGTCGACGCCGAGGGCCAACCCTCGCATCGGGTCACCGTATCGACTCTCCGCCGGGCGCTCGCGTTCGCGCCGTACCTCGAGGCGCACGCGCTCATCGCCTTCTCGCAGTCCGGGCGAATCGCGGCCGTCAATGATGCTCAGCGGCTCATCGGGTGGTTCACGGATGAAACGCTCAGCAGCTTCAAGCGGTCGGAGGCGATGAAGGCTCGCCGTCTTGACCGCGAGGCGATGGACGCGGCCGTCGAAGTGCTCATGGCGCGCGGCTACATCCGCTCCGAGGAGCATCGCGGTGCAGGTCGACCGGGCACCGTCTACGCAGTCCGACCGAGCCTGATCGAGGGGGTCGAGACGAGATGACTTCTTACGCTTTTACCGCACACTCACTAAGTCAAATACAAATCACTCTCTCTCTCTCTCAATTTTCATCTATCTACGGAGGGGCGCGTAAGAAGCGTAAGAAGGGTCGGCGTCGGGACCTTCTGAATCGAGCCCGAGAGACCTGGCGCGTTCTCGACCCTGGCCGGCTCACCACCCTGCAGAATCAGCTTCGTGGGCTCCGTGAGGGCTCGTGCTCTCTATCGGTTGCGCCGGCTCAAGGATTCCGAGGCCATCTGATCTGGTGTCAGGAGGTTCGGCTCCCGCGTTCGAGCCCGAATGCTCCGCGATTCAGCTCGAATGCCCTTCGATTCGGCTCCGGAACACTTACCCCTGGTGGTCACGTGAGCCTTTGGCCGGCCAATCAGCCAGAACCAACCTGGCTGGCTGTCCTGGTTGGCCTCGGGCTGAATGCGGCAGCTATGCGAAGGCCGCGGCTCCGCCCCCGGTGGGCACGCGACGACTCGGGCCGGCTGGCGATGCGATGGGCGCGCGTCGCGCGTCTCGATGCCGACGACGACCGCTGCCTGATCTGCGGAGCCCCGGTCGGCACCGCGTGCCTTCACGCGAGCCCCGATGACGAGACCGAGGAGCAGGACCGATGAGCGCGTGCGAACGCTGCTGGACCGACGCGTACCGCGAGTCTCGGATGTTCGGAGGGTCGCAGGTCGACCACTACCGCCGACTGATCGAGGAACGTCGAGACCGTCCGTGCTCGGTCGAGGAACAGCGCGGACCCGACCCGATCACGACCACGAGAGGAATCCGATGACCCGGCTCATTACCTGCTCCGACTGCCGCGAGGTCAAACCGCACCAGGCTAAGGGGCGTTGTTCAACGTGCTACAAGCGCCATCGCCGACCGCCGGGCCGGTCGCGACGCGTCGACTACGTGGCGAGAGCGAGGACCCTCGAACTTGCGAGGGTTCTCGACCGCCCGCTCACTGAACAGGAGCGAGGCGAACTTCGGCAGATCAAGGTCGACAACCGCGACGACCTCGCCGAAGCGTGCGACGCGGTGCTCGCCGACGAACCCGGCGTCGCGTACAAGAAGGCGCGGAGGCGCGAACAGAAACGCGCCGCGCAGCAACGGTGGTACGAGAAGAAGAAGGAGACACGGCGATGAGCCTGACTGACAAGCGCCGCCGACAGAAAGTCGAAGGACAGCGCCGTTGGCGCGCGAAGCCTGAGAACCGCGCGAAGGAGACCGAATGGCAACGCCGACCAGAGGCTCGAGCGAAGAAGGTTGAGCGTGCGCGCCTACCAGAGAACCGCGCGAAGGGTATCGAACGCAACCGCCGGCTACGCGCAGCGGTGCTCAATCACTACGGGAACGAATGCGCGCGATGCGGAACAACCGAGAATCTCGAAATCGACCACATCAACGAAGACGGCGCGCAACACCGCGAGAGGGTCTGGGGCGGCAACGCGCTCTATCAGTGGTTAGTCACCCACAACTTTGAGACGGACTACGAGCTTCAGACGTTGTGCCATTCGTGCAACATGAAGAAGGCCGCTGCTGCACGGAAGGCGCTCCGATGACGAAGCCTCTCGCGCCGTTGATCGGGCCGACAAGCCGCAGCACGGAACGTCGACCGCTGCGTTGGCACCGGAACGCGCTCACTCACGGCGCGTATTCGCCGTCGACGTATCAGCCGCTCGCGGATGAACTTGCCGCGGCGTTGCTTGCAAGCCGCCTTGACCTCGAAGCATTCCCGGTCGCACTGGCTCGTTGGGCCCGAGCGGAGACCCGTGCCGCGTTGATCGCGCTCCACATCGAGACAGTCGGTTTCGTCGACGCGAAAGGCGAACCGCGCGACCGGCTCGTCGCAATGTTGAACGGTTTCGAGAAGCAGGCTCGAGACGCTGCGAAGGACCTCGGCCTCGATCCGAAGTCCGCGGCGGACCTCGCCAAGGGCCGGAACGACGCAGCCACCACCGGGTGGGACGCGGAGGCCGCTTTCGCGAAGGCTCATGAGCTCGATGTCGAACGTGAGCGCCGAATCCTCGAGGTCGAAACTGCGGAGGAGTCTGACGATGCCGACTGACCCGCGCACTGCCGCGATGGAGATCCTTCGGTTGCTCGTCGTCGACGATGACGGGACCCGCTGGGGCGACGTCTCCGAACCGTTCCAGATCGCCGACGCCGAAGCTGTTCTGGATATCGCGTCTCCGACGTCCCGCTACCTCCTCACGCGTGCCCGCGGTGGACGCAAGACCTCCGACGCTGCGGGTATCGCGCTCGCGGTGATGCTCACTCCCGGACAAGTTCCGCCGGGCTCGACGATTTACGCTGCGGCCGCGGACAGCGACCAAGCTCGCTTGCTCGTCGATTCGATGCGCGAGTACGTCGGCCGCACTCCGGAACTGCGGGGCGCAATCACGTTGAACCGTTACGACGCTCTCGCCGTTCGGACCGGTGTCAGATTTGAAGTCGTCGCCGCCGACACCGCGAGCGCGTGGGGATTGCGCCCCTCGTTCTTGATCTGCGACGAGATTGCTCAGTGGGAGCGGACGCCGCGAGCTCAAGAGTTTTGGACCGCGCTCGACAGCGCGACCGGCAAGGTGAAGGGCTGCCGCGTTGTGCTGCTCACCAGCGCCGGCGATCCCGGCCACTGGTCGAATCGCTTGATCCGCCAGCACGCACTCGAGTCGAACTTCTGGTCGGTACGCGAGACACCGGGCCCGCTCCCGTGGGTCGACAAGCGGTGGCTCGACGACCAACGGAAGCGCTTGCCCGATTCGACCTTCGCCCGGCTCCACCTGAACGAGTGGACGCAAGGGGATGATCGACTCGCAACCCCAGAGGACGTCGCGCGTTGCGTCACGTTGGACGGGTCGCAGCCGGCACTGCCGGGGCGCGCGTACGTGGTGGGTGTCGACCTCGGATTGGTGAACGATCGCACCGTGATTGCGGTGTGTCATCTCGAGGTGCTGTCACAGGTTTCCTACGGTCAACACGACCTCGACGCCGCAGAAGTCGAAGGCCGGCGCGTTGTGGTCGACCACTTGATTGTCCTACAGGGAACGAAGAAGAACCCGCTCGCGATCAATACAGTCGAGCGCGAGATTCACAACGTGTTGGCGGTCTACGGACTGAAGTCCAAAGTCGTCGCCGACCCGTGGCAATTCGAGGGCGTGCTGCAGGCGTTGAAGCGTTCGGGTGTTCGTGCCGAGGCATTCCACTTCGGGTCGACGAGCGTCGCCCGCCTTGCGATCACGATGCTTCGTCTGATCCGCAGCGGCGCGCTCGCAATCCCCGACGATCCGGAGCTCGTCAGTGAGATTTTGAATATCAGGATGCGCGAGACCTCGCCCAACGTGCACCGAATGGATCACGATCCAGGCGCCCACGACGACCGGGTGATCTCGATCGCGCTGGCAGCCCTCGAGCTGCTCACCTCACAACGCGCCATGCGCAGCAATGTCATCGCCCGCGATGAACGAGGAAGGGGCCGACGATGACCGAACGCCGACTCGACCACGCGGCCGTGGAACGGAAACTACGGGAGCTTGCGCGCCGGGGTGACCCCGCAGCCATCCGCTACCTCGCCGAGCGCGTCGAACGCGCGAAGCATGAACCTCGAAGGGGCCGCTGATTCGGCTCCTCAAGATCGCGGGTCCCGGTCGGCTGCTCCTTGTGTTCGGACCGTCCGAGGAGCGCCTCCCTCAGCCGGGACCCGCGTCCGTGCTCCACCTGAACATCCAACCAAGCAACTCAACCTGAAAGGACCACCGAAATGCTGAACACAGAGACCATCAGCGTCACGCCGAAGGAGGGGCGCTCGACTGCACCTGACTTCACCACTGGCTCGTTCGACACGACTGTCGCCGGGGCGACTTTAGTCGCGTCGAGCGTCGTTCTCAGCGACAACGCGATCGACCAGTACGGAGCGTCTGTTCGCGCGTCGATCGACGCAGCCGGCCTCATCACGTGCGCGGTCACTGCACCCGCAGGGGCCGGCCCGGTCGGCGTGCTCCTCGCCTACGAAACTCCGTAACCCGAACCACTGGCCCGAAAGGATTCAGCTATGCCGAACGATCAAGTAACGAAGGCGAGGGCGCGAGTCAAGGAGCTCGCGTCCTCGTCTGCCAAGTTGACCGACAACGAACGCCGCGAGCTTCGCGGGCTCTCGGCCGAGCACCCGGCCGATTTGGGTGACGCGTGCGCAGCGTTGCTCAACGTCGACGCTGACGCGTTCGAGCGCGGCGTCGCACGCGCGCAAGCTCAAGCTCGTCCGCGCACACACCCGCTCTTTACTGACCAGGAGGCCACCCGATGACCACTGACTTTCATTCCGTAGTGAACGACTCCCCGGCGATTCAAGCTCTAACGCGTGAAGCTGCGGAGTCAGCCAGGAAGTATCAGAAAGCCCGTCACCGCCAGTCAGAGGAACTGCGCGCGTGGGAGGCCGCTGAACGCGACCTCAAACTCGCGCGCTCCGCAGCAGCAGAGTCGGGCGAACCCGCGCCTCGCTCGCACAAGGTGGCGGTCCCCGATTACCCGGCGCACGCGATGGCGAACGACGCCGCTCGGGAGTCAGTACGCCGGCTCGCTGACCGTGAAGCGGAGATTCTCGCCGAACACTCGGACGAGTTCAGCGCCGACATTCGGAAACGGTACGACTCGTTGATAAACGTGGCGACGAAACTCGTCGAGCAGCTCGGCGAGATCGCGACCGAGGTCGAGCAGCTTCGCTCGTCAACAGACGCGATCCGTGCGGCGACTGACGACCATCGGCCCGTCACGAAGGGTGCCGTCAACGCGGTGACCGTCGCGTCGGCCGTGCTCGAGGGCGGCGACTTCCTCTCACCCGACGCTGTCGCTCAGCGCGTCAACCGCGACAGCCGCATCGAGGTCGACAACCGCGGGCGGGCGAGCGCCAGCAGCGGCGGACTCGCCGGAATCGAGGAGTAGACCGTGGGCACCAACTCCTTCATCTGCGCGCGATGCTCGAACGCGGTCGCCAAACTCCACGCGCTCTGCGCGAGTTGCCTCGCGCAACGCGCCGCGGCCGACACGCGGCGCTCTGCTCAACTGCCGGACGAGTGGCGCGACGACGGCCCCGCGTGCGCGGGTATGGATAGCGAGATCTTCTTCACTGCTCGAGGCGAGCAGGAGGCGCTCGCGACCTGCTCTTGCTGCGCGGTCCGAGAGCCTTGCCTTGAGCTCGGACTCACGGTCGGGTTCGGCGTTTTCGGCGGCGCAACCGCGCTCGAGAGGCACACGAAACGCGAGCGAGCGTCGTGACACGCGCCGAGGAGCTCAAAGCTGCGATCCGTCGTGAGAAGGCGCGCGAGAGGATGCGCCGCCTGCGCGCCGACCACCGGATCTACCGTGTGTGGATGCGTTCTAGCTAGGTCCGGTCAGCCACCGAGCCGGTCGACTTTGGAGCAGCCTGTCCTGTTGGTTTGTAACGTGCCCGTGTAGTCGGGATAATGGGTGCAGGTGAGTCGAGCGGTGTCGGTTGCCTTGGTCGGTTTCCTCTGCCGCTCGGCTCGCCCGTCATAGCCGCCCCAACGGCTCCCAGGAGCCTCCTTCCGCGGAGAGCCTGCCCAGGGGTGCCTCAAGCCCGAGCTTCGACATCGCCTCGGCCTCCCGACCGGTCGCGACAGGACTGCCTAGTCCGCGTCCTCCGCGGCGTGAACACCTAGCGTTCTGCTTTATGACTCCGCCGGAGAATCGCCTCTACTACGGCGACAACCTCGACGTGCTGCGAGAGCACATCGCTACCGAGTCGGTCGACCTGATCTATCTCGACCCACCGTTCAACTCGAACCGTTCGTACAACGTGCTGTTCAAGTCCAGCGGCGGCGCGGACTCCGAGGCGCAGATCCAAGCGTTCGATGACACGTGGCACTGGAGTCAGCAGACGGAGGCTCAGTTCGCCGAGCTGGTCGGTGGTGGAGCGCCTGCGAAGGTCGCCGAGGCGATCGTCGCTATGCGGGACCTGCTCGGCACCAACGACGTTCTCGCCTACCTGGTGATGATGACAGCGCGCCTCGTAGAGCTGCACCGCGTACTCAAGCCGACTGGCTCGCTCTACCTCCACTGCGATCCGACCGCTTCTCACTACCTGAAGGTGATGCAGGATGCGATCTTCGGTCCTACGAACTTCCGGAACGAAATCATCTGGCGTCGGACCGGATCGCACGGGCCGCGCAGAAGCTTCGGGCCGATACACGACACGCTTCTCTTCTACACGAAGTCCAACGATTACTTCTTCAAGATCGAGCGCCGTCCGTATACGCGAGAGCACGTTGAGTCTCGCTACAAGCGCGACGAGACGGGAGAACTGAAGTTCATCAGTGGTGGAAACGTCCTTACGGGCGCCGGCACAACAAAGGGTGAGTCTGGCCAGACGTGGCGAGACTTCGACCCGTCGGTACGGAATCGGCATTGGGCGGTGCCGGGCTTCTTTACAGAACAGATGCCGCCGGAGTTCTCCGATCTCGGCGTCCTAGCAAAGCTTGATGCGCTCTACGAGGCCGGGCTGATCGACATCACTCCGGGCGCAGTGTGGCCAGTCCCGGTGCGCTATCTGCGCGACGGAGATGGTCAGCCTCTCCAGGACATCTGGGCGTATCAACCAGGAACGGAAGACTGCGTCTACGGAACGAGCGATGGAATCGACGAGGACGTTCAGTGGCTCGGACCGACGGATCCGGAGCGTCTCGGCTATCCGACGCAGAAGCCTCTCGGGCTTCTAGAGCGCATCATCCGTTCATCGTGTCCCGAGGTCGGAGTAATGCTCGACCCCTTCTGCGGATGCGGCACGGCCGTCGACGCAGCAGAGAAGCTCCACCGGAAATGGATCGGGATCGACATCACGTACCTTGCGGTCGACCTGATCCGGAAACGGATGCGGGCGACCTACGGAGACGAGATCGAGGAGGCCTACGAGGTCCACGGCATCCCTCGCGATCTCGACGGCGCCCGCGCCCTGTTCGATGAGAACCCGTTCGACTTCGAGCGGTGGGTCGTGTCGCTCATCGACGCTCAGCCGAACCAGAAGCAGGTCGGCGACAAGGGGATCGACGGTGTGGCGCGCTTCTACATCGCCGAGGGCAAGACCGGCTCGGCGCTCGTGTCGGTGAAGGGCGGGAGGCAACTCAATCCCGCGATGGTGCGCGATCTCGTCGGCACCGTTCAACAACACAACGCGGAGATGGGAATCTTCATCTGCTTCGGACCGGTTACGAAGGGAATGCGAGAGGTTGCCGACAAGTCCGGCACCTACACGAACGAGCTCACGAACAACACCTACCCGAAGGTGCAGATCATCACGACCGGCGACCTGCTCGCAGGGAAACGACCCGCGATGCCGACGGTGATTCTGCCGTACGTGAAAGCGAAGCTGAGGTCGAAGGACCAGCTCTCTATGGGGCTCGAGTAGGCCGATCGCCCCAGCGCGTTCAACTGCTCGCTGGGCTCGCCTCGAGGTCCGCGATTGCCGCGTCCTCCTCCGGCGTCCGGTCTTCGACCGAGAGTGCGAGTTCGAGCACGAGGCTGAGGGCGCTGCGGTCCACAGTCAGGTCGTGCACGATCGGCGTCTGCCACCCGTGGTCGGCGTCCAGGAGCTCGATGCAGACCGAGCCCTGGGTCGCCGACACAAGTACGATCGACGGATGGGCCAGCGGAAGTCCCTCGATGACCTCGTGAAGGAGGTCGAGGCGGCCAATCCTGGCCAGGATGTAAGCGCGCTAGCAGCGCTCCAGGCTCGCGTGGCCCGCTCGACCGCGTGGCTAGCGATCACCACCGGAGCAATGGCCGTAGCCACCGTCGCCCTTGCCATCGTCACCTTGGCGACTCGGTAACTCCAAGAGCTGCAAATCCCGCCGAGTTTCGCTAGCCGTTTCGCTAGCCCCTCCTAGTCGAGAAGCGCACTCCGATGGCGTACTCGAACGTCGAGGGAGTGCTCCGAACCTCGGTCCTCGCGGCAGAGAAAGCACGTGGGCGCCCTCAGTCAGCTCCTCGGGCCGTCGACTGTGAACGACCGGTGTCTGCTGCCCGCCGGATTGGCCGAGGAGCTCGATGCACACGGAGCCAGGCGCGATGCTGAACACGGCGCAGCCGGTCGCCGAGCCGCTCTGGCCCGATCGCTCGCCCGTCTGC
>Ga0075530_1001056_pt1 | contig 13103 bp, 11 predicted proteins | sample NGEPerD_2_FD_75101 | JGI IMG/M metagenome (GOLD analysis project Ga0075530, IMG submission 75101) | Arctic peat soil microbial communities from the Barrow Environmental Observatory site, Barrow, Alaska, USA - NGEE PermafrostL1-D | ecosystem: Environmental > Terrestrial > Soil > Wetlands > Peat ...
CAAGGGCCATGCGGGGGCCTGAGCTAGCCGGCTGACGAGCTTGACACCCGTCGGAGACGGCCTTAAGCTCAAGTGCGCCGCCGGCGGGTAAGTTCACCGCCGCGTCTTTCTTGGGGCCTTAGCTCAGTTGGGAGAGCGTTCGCTTTGCAAGCGAGATGTCGCCGGTTCGAGTCCGGCAGGCTCCACCACTCAACACACTCGGCAGGGCAAATGTCCCGTAAAGAGCTCGAAGTGCCTTGTGATAGATTGTTCTCCATCTCGACCGGACGTGGGGGTTTCCCCGCGCCAAACGGCATTCCCTTGGGCGTTCACTCGTCCACTTCTGCGTTCGAGGAGGTCGAACCGGTAAGCATGTTCTCATCCACGCCGTGCCTGGTGACGACAGGCGGTCTTCCCCGAACACGCAGCACCAGGAGTCAGCAACGGGTCGTTAGCGCCAACGTGCGCCGCGCGACCCCTCGACCTCAAGTCAACGCCGCAACTCGAGGTGGCTGACCAGATGCCGCAGATCTTCCCTCCCAACTCCAACACGCTCGTCACCTGGTCTATTTTCGGCGGCGGCGTCTTCGTCCTGCTGCTGCTCGTGGCGTTGCCCTTCTACGCGCGCATGAACAACAACCGCGTCGGCGTGCCTGTCGAGCAACCGGTCGATTTCCCGCACAACCTCCACGTCACCCAGGTCGGCCTCGACTGCCGTTACTGTCACAGCACCGTCGAGACGTCGAATACTGCTTCGGTTCCTTCGACAGAAACGTGCATGACGTGCCACTCGCAGCTGCGCGTCAACACGCCGCAACTCCAGGCCGTCCTCGCCAGCTGGGAGACCGACACCCCCATCGCCTGGAACCGGGTACACAACCTGCCCGAGTTCGTCTACTTCGACCACAGCGTGCACGTCAACAACGGCGTCGGCTGCAGTTCGTGCCACGGCCAGATCGACGAGATGGCGCAGATCTGGAAGAACGAGCCGATGACCATGGGCTGGTGTCTCGATTGTCACCGCAACCCAGAGACGCAGTTAAGACCGCGTAGCGAGGTGCTCAACATGTCGTACACCTACCCCTCCGATCCCGGTGCACAGTTGGCGCTCGGCACCGAGCTCGTCGAGGCGTATCACATCGACACCGACAGGCTAATTGATTGTTCGACGTGCCACCGATGAGCGATGCCAGTAAGAACCTCGATTTCGCGCAGATCCGCGCGCGGCTCGCCGACAAGGAAGGCCCGGCCTACTGGCGCAGCCTCGACGAGCTGGCCGACACGACCGAGTTCAGGGAGTTCCTCCACAAGGAGTTCCCCAGGCAGGCCGCGCCGCTTGACAACGGCATCGACCGCCGCGACTTCCTCAAGCTGCTCGGCGCCAGCATGGCGTTGGCCGGCCTCGCGGCCTGCGCCCGCCCGCCGCTCGCCAACGAGAAGATTGTGCCGTACGTCCGCAAGGACGAGGAGATAACTCCAGGCAAGCCGCTCTTCTACGCCACCGCCGTCACATACGGCGGTTACGCCGAGGGCGTGCTCGCCGAAGCCATCAGGGCCGGCCCACCAAGCTCGAAGGCAACCCCGACCATCCGGCCAGCCGCGGCGCCACCGGCGCCATCACCCAGGCTCAGGTACTTGCCCTCTACGACCCCGACCGCTCGAACACCGTGAGGCAGGCCGGCGAGGAGAGCAGTTGGGAAGACTTCGCGACGGCGCTTGCGGCCTCGCTCGGCGAGCTGCCAGCAGGCGGCGCGGGCCTGGCTATCCTCACCGAGAACGTCACGTCACCGACGCTGGCGGCGCAGCTGGCCGCACTACAGGCCAGCTATCCTGACGCCGCGTGGTTCCAGTACGACCCGCTCCACCCGGACAACATCGTCGCCGGCGCGCGCCTGGCCTTCGGTAGCGACGTCGTGCCCATCTATGACCTCACGCAGGCCGACGTCATCGTCTCCCTCGGCGCCGACTTCCTCGACACCGGCCCCGGCCGGCTCGCCTACGCTCGCGACTTCGCCGAACACCGCCGGGCCCTTACCGCTTCGGCCAACATGAACCGGCTCTACCAGCTCGAGACGAGCCCCTCGGTGACGGGCACGGTTTCCGACCACCGCGTCCCCTTGAGGCCCTCCGCGATCGCCGCGGCGGCCGCCGTGTTGGCGGCCGGCCTTGGCGTCGCGGCGCCCGCCGCGGAGCTGCCTGCCGGCCTCAGCCAGGCCGAGCTCGACGCGATGATCGAGGACCTCACCGCGGCCGGCGCCAACGGCCTGGTCATCGCCGGCGCCGACCAGCCTCCGGTAGTGCACGCCCTGGCGGCCGCCATCAACCAGGCGCTGGGCAGCGCCGGGACGACGGTCAACTACGTCGAGAGTCCTGCCGCGCGTCCGGCCGTGCACGGCGAGGAGCTCGCCGCGTTGACCAGCGCGATGCAGGCCGGGGACGTGCAATTGCTGGTGATGCTGTCGGGCAACCCGCTCTACAACGCCCCAGCCGATCTCGACTTCGCCGGCGCGCTCGGCAACGTGCCGTTAAGCGTGCACTTGGGTCTCTACCTCGACGAGACCGGCAGAGCCAGCACCTGGCACGTCCCACAGACGCACTTTCTCGAGACCTGGAGTGACGCTCGCGCCTTCGATGGCACCGTGACGATCACGCAGCCGCTGATCCTGCCCTTCTACCGAGGCAAGAGCGAGCACGAGCTAGTCGCAGCGCTCCTCGGCGGCCCCGAGGCGGTTGGCTACGACCTCGTCCGCGGCCACTGGGAACAGCGCGTAAGCGGGTCCTTCGAGGACTTCTGGCGCGAATCGGTGTTCCGCGGCGTGGTGGCCGGCTCGGCTGCCCCGCAGGCGAGCGTGACCGCCGCGGCGGTGAGCGAGCCGCTGCCCGAAGGCGCACCGCTCGAGGTTCACTTCAGGCTCGACACGTCGGTTCTCGACGGGCGCTTCGCCAACAACGGCTGGCTGCAGGAGCTGCCGCGGCCGATCTCGAAGCTCACTTGGGACAACGCGGCGATTCTTGCTGCCGCCGACGCGGAGGAGCTCGGCGTGAGCACCGGCGACGTGATCGCGTTAAGACACGACGGGCGTAGCCTTGAACTGCCGGTGTGGGTCCAGCCCGGGCAGGCCGCCGGCGCGATAAGCGTGGCCCTCGGTTACGGTCGCGAGGCCGCCGGCAGTATCGGCAACGGCGTCGGCGTCAACGCATTCCTGCTGCGCACAAGCGGCTCGCAGTGGTTCGGACCCGCCGAGGCCGAGGTAACAGCTGGCCACTACGACCTGGTGAGCACCCAGAGTCACCACGCCCTCGACGGCACAGGTGAGGCCCGCCACATCATCCGCGCCGGGACCATCCAGGAGTTCAGGGACGAGCCCGAGCACCCGCACTTCGCCCACCCGGTCGTCCATCACGAGAACGACCTCTACCCCGACTTCGTGTACGAGGGCTACAAGTGGGGCATGGTCATCGATCAGACCGTCTGCACCGGCTGCAACGCCTGCGTCGTGGCCTGCCAGTCGGAGAACAACGTGCCGATCGTCGGTAAAGCGCAGGTCGCGGTCGGACGCGAGATGCACTGGCTGCGCGTCGACAGCTACTACGGTGGCGGTGTCGACGATCCCGAGTTCTACGCGCTGCCGATGCCGTGTCAGCAATGCGAGAAGGCCCCGTGCGAGCCCGTCTGCCCTGTCGGGGCGACCGTGCACGACTCCGAGGGTCTCAACGTGATGGTCTACAACCGCTGCGTCGGCACGCGCTACTGCTCGAACAACTGCCCGTACAAGGTGCGCCGCTTCAACTGGCTGCAGTTCGCCGAGCTCGCCACCGACGCTACCGAGCTGTCGCTTGCGCACAACCCCGACGTCACCGTCCGCAGCCGCGGCGTGATGGAGAAGTGCACGTACTGCACACAGCGCATCTCCCGCGCCCGCATCGAGGCCGCCAACGAAGACCGGCGCATCGCCGACGGCGAGGTAGTAACTGCCTGCCAGGCCGCCTGCCCGACACAGGCGATAACCTTCGGTGACCTCAACGACGAGAGCAGCGCCGTCAACCGCGTGAAGGCCTCGCCGCTCAACCACACCCTGCTCGAAGAGCTGCAGACGTTCCCGCGCACCAGCTACCTGGCCAAGGTCAAGAACCCCAATCAGGCCCTTTCACAGGCTTCGCCTGGGGCCCAGACTTCGGCTGGGACCCTGGAAGGGAACGCCTGATGGCCGTAACCACCGGTAAGCGGCCCCTGGTCGAGACCAACCGCGTCATCGGTCACGGGCAGACCTACGGCACCATCGACGACACCGTCCTTACGCCGGTGCTGGTCGGGGTTCAGCGCACGCCGCGCTGGTGGTGGATTGGGTTCGCCATCTCGATGGCGTTCCTCACCATGTACCTAGTCTCGGTCGTGCACCTGATCACCACGGGCATCGGCATCTTCGGCAACAACATCCCGGCGGCCTGGGGCATGCCGATCATCAACTTCGTGTGGTGGATCGGCATCGGCCACGCCGGCACGCTCATCTCCGCCGCGCTGTTGTTGTTCCGCCAGCCGTGGCGGACCACCATCAACCGCTTCGCCGAGGCGATGACCATCTTCGCGGTGGTCTGCGCCGGCCTCTACCCGATCTTGCACCTCGGCCGGCCGTGGGTCTTCTACTGGCTGCTTCCTTACCCCAACACCTACGGGCTCTTCCCGCAGTTCCGCAGCCCGCTCGACTGGGACCTCTTCGCCATCGGCACCTACGCTGGCGTCTCGATCCTGTTCTGGTTCATCGGCCTTATCCCCGATATGGCCACCTTGCGTGACCGGGCCACAACCAAGTTCCAGAAGCTGCTGTACGGGCTGCTCTGCCTCGGCTGGACGGGCTCGACCAAGGCCTGGCAGCGCTACCAGCGAGCGTACCTGTTGATCGCCGCGATCAGCTTCCCCCTGGTGCTGTCGGTGCACAGCACCATCGCCATGGACTTCGCCGTGGCACAGGTTCCGGGCTGGAACAACACCGTGATGCCGCCGTACTTCGTCGCCGGGGCAGTGTTCGCCGGCTTCGCGATGGTCTTGATACTGGCCGTGCCGCTGCGCCGTGCCTTCGGCATGGAGCAGCTGATCACGCTAAGGCACCTTGACAACTCGGCGAAGCTGATGCTGGCCACTGGCATGATCGTCGTCTACGGCTACGTCGTCGAGATCTTCATCGCCTGGTACTCGGGTGTCGAGTTCGAGCGCTACATGATCTGGAACCGCATGTTCGGCGACCACGCGATCTTCTTCTGGGCGCTGATCTTGTGCAACTTCGTGGCCATCCAGCCGCTGTGGTTCCGGCGCGTCAGGCAGAGCCCGCTTGCGCTGTTCGTGATCTCCCTGATTGTGAGTGTCGGCATGTGGCTCGAGCGCTTCGTGATCATCGTCGTGTCGCTCACCAAAGACTTCCTGTTGTCGTCGTGGGGCGACTACATCTCCACCTTCTGGGACTGGTCGCTCTACCTCGGCAGCTTCGGGCTGTTCTCGACGTTGTTCTTCCTGTTCATCCGGTTGCTCCCGGCCATCGCCACCGCCGAGACCAAGGAGACCGTGTACCACGACACTCTCCACGGGTCGGACGCGTTCGAGCACATAAGAGAGGACTACTACGCCGAGGTGAAGCCGTGAGCAGCGTCACGTTCACTAAAGACCGCCACACCGGCTCGGGCACCGCGATCTACGGCCTTGCTGCCCAGTTCACAAGCGTCGATGAGATAATGCAGGCCTCCGAGCGCGTGCGGGACGCCGGTTACACCAAGACCGACGCTTACACGCCCTTCCCCGTCGAGGGGCTCGACGAGGCGCTTGGCATGGAGCCGACCCGCTTGGGTTGGGTAGTGCTGGCGGCGGGCATCGCCGGCGGCCTCGGCGGCTTCTTCATGCAGTGGTGGGCCAACACCACCTACTTCCCCCTTATCATCGGCGGCAAGCCGCTCAACAGCTGGCCGAACTGGATCGTGATCATGTACGAGCTCACCATCCTCTCGTCAGCGTTCACCGCCGGACTGGTGATGATCATCCGCAACGGTCTGCCGCGCCCATACCACTCGATCTTCAACACGCCGAACTTCGAGAACGCCAGCCGCGACAAGTTCTTCCTCGCCATCGAGAGCCGCGACAAGAACTTCGACCTTACTCAGACCAGGGCTTTCCTCGAGAGCCTCGGGCCCGAGCGTGTCTCGGAGGTAGAGCGCTGATGCGCAGTCGCTTGGCAAGGGCGCGCGCGTTCGTGCTGCTGGCGGCAGTGATCGGGCTGCTGAGCGCGTGCGGCCGCAACATGTACGAGCAACCCAAGGTGGAAGCCTACGAAGCCAGCGAGTTCTTCGACGACGGCGCCAGCATGCGCTCCCCTGTACCCAACACGGTGTCGCGGGAGTTCGGCGCCCTCGATCCCGCCTTCCTCACGGGGCAAGGCGAAGGCGGCATGCTAACCGAGCTACCGGTCGAGCTCACGCTCGAGCTGTTGCAGCGCGGCCAAGGTCGCTACGACATCTACTGTTCGCCCTGCCACAACTACAACGGTGACGGCGTCGGCGCCACCGTGCGCCGCGGCTTCCCACAGCCCAGCTCCTTCATCACCACCGAGCGACTGCTCGATGCGCCGGTCGGCTACTACTTCTCGGCCATGACCAACGGCTTCGGCCGCATGTTCAGCTACGCCTCGCGCGTCTCGGCGGCCGATCGCTGGGCGATCGCGGCCTACATCAAGGCCCTTCAGTTGAGTCAGAACGCCGACCCCACCGACATCCCGGAGGACGCCGTGCTTAAAGAGAACGCGCCCCTTACGCCGAGCGACAACGCGGGGGCCAGCCGATGAGCGTTCACTTCCACGCTCCTGTGCTGCAACTGACGCCGCCCGAGACCGGTCGCTTGCAGACGGCCGCGCTCGGCATCGGCGTCGTCGCTCTCCTCGGCGCGATAGTGCTCGGGTTCGCGACCGAGTCGAGCTTCTTCCAGTCGTACCTGATGTCGTTCTGGTTCTGGCTCGGCCTGTCGCTTGGAGCGCTGGTGATGCTGGTGGTCCAGCACCTCTCCGGCGGCCCCTGGGGTCCGCTCATCGCTCGGCCGCTCGAAGCGGCCGTAGCGGTGATCCCGATAATGGGCCTGCTGTTCATCCCGCTCGCCATCGCCGCTCCCCAGCTGTTCCAGTGGACGAGCGACGCCTACCTGGCCGAGCACGCCACCGTGGCCGCCAAGACCGCCTACCTCAACATGCCGTTCTTCATCATCAGGGCGGTGATCTACTTCCTTATCTGGACCGGCGCCGCAATGCTTTACCGGCGCCTCTCGCATCAACAAGACACCGCCAACGCCGGAGCTGGCAAGCTCGGTTACCGCTTGAGGAGCATGTCGGGCTTGTGGCTCGTCATCTACGTGATGACGATGACGTTCGCCGGCGTCGACTGGGCGATGTCGCTCACGCCGACTTGGTTCTCGGGCATCTACCCGGTGATCCTGATGATGGGCCAGACCATCACCGCTGTCGGCTTCATCATCGTCGTCATCGTCGTGCTGGCCGAGCGCAACGCGACCATCGACGCGCTGCTGACGCCACGCAGGCTGCAGGACCTCGGCAACTTCCTCATGGCGTTCACGATGTTCTGGGCGTACGTCCAGGTCTCGCAGCTGATCATCCTGTGGTCGAACAACGTCGTCGAGACCGCCAGCTGGTACGTCGTGCGGTTCGGCGAAGCCTGGATCGGGGTTAGCGCGTTCCTGCTGTTCTTCGGCTTCTTCGCGCCCTTCATGATCCTGTTCTCCCGCTGGGTCAAGCGCAAGCGCAGGATGCTCACCCTCGTCGCCATCTGGTCGATCTTCGTGCAGCTACTCAACATCTTCTGGTTCATCGCCCCCACCTTCGAGCGTCAAGGGTTCGCCCTCACGCTGGCCGACGTGCTGTTGTTCATCGGCATCGGCGGCATCTGGCTGGCGGCGTTCGCCCGGTTCCTCAGCACCCGCAACATCCTGCCGCCTAACGATCCGCGCCTGGTGGCGGTTACTGCGGAGCATCATGACTGATCACGACGCCATGAACCCCAACGACCCGGTGGAGCCGACGAGGCAGTACCTTATAAGCGAGGGCCAGATCCGCGGCGCCTTCCTGCTCTCGGCCGTGGGCATGGCCGCTGTGCTCATCGGCCTGCTGCTGCTGGCGACGTCGCGCCCGCAAGGGACCTTCGAGCCGCTCGACGGCACCGAGTTCCAGGGCGCCGTGGCGGCCGCTACTGACCAGCTCGAAGGTTACGAACTACTCGAGGACGGGCGTGCACGCATCGATATCGACCGCGCGATGGAGCTCGTCGTCGAGCGCGGCGTCGCCGACCCCGGCTTCGCGCGCACCGGCGCCGCGGCTCCCGGAGCACAGGCCGAGGGCGGCGCTGACGAGGCGGCTGCCGGCGGCGAGGGCGAGGCCGCGGCGGGCGAACCGGCCACAGAACCGGCGGCCGTCGACGGGGCCGAGGCCTACGCCGTGTGCGCATCGTGCCACCAACCGAACGGCCAAGGTATTCCCGGAGCGTTCCCTCCGCTTGCGGGCCACGCGCCTGAGCTGTACGCCGCCGATCCCGGCTACCCCATCACGGTGCTGCTCTACGGCCTCATGGGCCAGATCGAGGTCGACGGTGCCACCTACAACGGGCTGATGCCGTCACACGCCCATCTTGGCGACGCCGAGCTGGCGGCCATCCTCAACCACGTGATGACGGCCTTCGGCAACCAGGAGCTGCTGCCCGAGACCTGGGAGCCGTATCTGGCCCAGGACTTCGCCGAGCTCCGTGACCAGGGTTTGAGCTTCGACGACGTGTACGCGCTGCGCCAAGAGCTCGGCCTGCCCTGAGCCGAGCCTCAAAGCCACCGTGCGGGCGCGAGCCACCGCTCCAGCCGTGAAACGCGTGCTCATCACCCGCCGGTTGCCGGCAGAGGGGCTCGCACCGCTGCAGAGGGCCGGCTTCGACGTGGCGATGCGGTCCTCAGACACCGCGCCAGGCCGCGCGGAGCTGTTGGCGCTAGTCGAGGGTGTCGACGCGCTCATCACCCTCATGAGCGACAGCGTCGACGAGGAACTTCTCGACGCGGCCGGGCCCGACCTAAGGGTCGTGGCCAACTACGCCGTTGGCCATGACAACATCGACCTCGCCGCCTGCCGGGCCCGTGACGTGGTGGTCACCAACACGCCTGACGTGCTCACCGACACCACCGCGGACCTCGCGTTCGCGCTGTTGCTGGCGGTGGCAAGGCGCCTGCGCGAGGGGGACCTCATGGTGCGCTCGGGTGCCTGGGACGGGTGGCAGCCCGGCCAGTTGTTGGGTCAGGAGGTCTCTGGCGCCACGCTCGGCCTGGTGGGCATGGGCCGCATCGGCGGGGCGGTAGCGAGGCGGGCGCGGGGCTTCGATATGAACGTCCTCTACCACAACCGCCGCCGCTCGGCGGCGTTGGAGGCCGAGACGGGCGCGCGGCCGGTGAGCCTCCGCGATCTGCTGCGCGAGAGCGACTTCATCAGCCTGCACTGCCCCCTCACGCCGGAGACGCACCACCTCATCGACGCCGCGGCGTTGGCGGCCATGAAGCCGACGGCGGTGCTCGTCAACACCGCTCGCGGGCCCGTAATCGACGAGGCGGCGCTGGCCGCCGCCTTGGCCGCCGGTCGACCGTGGGGCGCCGGCCTCGACGTGTTCGAGCACGAACCGGCGGTCGAACAGCGCCTGCTGGCGTTGCCGAACGTGGTGCTCGCACCGCACATCGGCTCGGCCACGCATAGCGCCAGGACCGCCATGGCGCGGCTGTGCGCTGAGGCCGTCGTCACCGTCCTGGCTGGCGGGACCCCCGTCAACGCCGTAACCTGAAACCCGGTTCGGCGCTCTAGACAGCCGCGCCGCTAGCGAGGTGATGAAACGTGAGCTACGACGAAACGCTGGCCGCCAAGGTCCGCCAGGCGCTGACCGCCACCACCGAGTTCGAGGAGCGCAAGATGTTCGGCGGGCTCTGCTTCATGGTCGACGGCGCGATGTGTTGCGGCGTCATCGGCGACGAGCTCATCGTCCGCGTGGGCCCCGAGCGGCATGACGCGGCCCTCGAGCAACCGCACACACGGACGTTCGACTTCTCCGGCCGGCCGTCGCGCGGGATGATCTACGTCGGTCCGGAGGCTACGAGAACGGCCGCCGCCCTCGAGCCGTGGTTGGCCCAAGGGCTGGCCTACGCCGCTATTGCCGCTCGTGCGAAGGCGGCGAAGGCGGCTACGACCGCGAAGGTACCGAAGGCCAAGAGACCTTAGACGTCGAGCCGCGCGAGGTGAGCGTTCTCCTCGATGAACCGGCGGCGGGGCGGCACCTCGGTGCCCATCAGCGTCTCGAACACCTCACCGGCTTCGAGCGCGTCCTCGATGGTCACCCGCTTGAGCACGCGGGTCTCCGGGTTCATGGTGGTCTCCCAGAGCTGCTCGGGGTTCATCTCACCGAGACCCTTGAAGCGCTGGACCTCGAGCTTCTTGTCACGGTTGGCCTTCGTTAGCTGGACCATGTCGGCCTCGTCGAAGACGTAGTTCATCTCCTTGGAGCGACCGATCTTCACGCCGTACAGCGGCGGCTGCGCGATGTAGAGGTAACCGGCGTCGATCAGCGGGCGCATGTAGCGGTAGAAGAAGGTGAGCAGCAGCGTGCGGATGTGCGAGCCGTCGTGATCGGCGTCGGTCATGATGATGATGCGGTGGTAGCGCACGTCTTCGATGTTGAAGTAAGCGTCTTCCCCGATGCCCTCGATGCCCGCGCCGATCGCGGCGATCATGGCCCTGATCTCGGCGTTCTTGAGGATCTTGCCGAGATTGGCCTTCTCGACGTTGAGGATCTTGCCCCTCAGCGGCAGGATGGCCTGGAACCGTCGCTCGCGGCCCTGCTTGGCGCTGCCGCCGGCCGAGTCGCCCTCGACGATGTACATCTCGCTCACCGACGGGTCTTGTGACTGGCAGTCGGCAAGCTTGCCAGGCAGGTCGTCGTTCTCGAGAGGGTTCGCGCGGCGTACCAGGTCGCGCGCCTTGCGCGCTGCCTCTCGGGCGCGGGCCGCCTGGGCGGCCTTCTCGATTATCGATTTGCCGACCTTGGGGTTCTCCTCCAGGTACTCGGCGAACTTCTCGTAGACGACCGAGTTCACCGCCGACTGCGCCTCGGGGTTGAGCAGCTTGACCTTCGCCTGCGACTCGAACTGCGGCTCGGGGAGCTTCACGGAGATGACCGCGCCGATGCCTTCGAGGAAGTCGTCACCGGTCGGGGCCGGGTCGCCCTTCTTGAGCAGGTTCTTGTTCTTGGCGTAGGCGTTCAGAACCCGCGTGTAGGCGCCCTTGAAGCCCGTGAGGTGGGTGCCCCCGTCGCGGTTGGTGATCATGTTGGCGTAGGTGAGCACCGTCTGACCGAAGCCGCTCGTGTGCACCATGCCGACATCGACCTCGATCTGTTGCGGCTTGCCGTCGGCGTCGACAGTGGCGACTCCGTGGATGCCGATCGGCTTGTCGTAAAGCGTCTTGGCGTCCTTGGTGAGAGCCTGCGCGTAAGCGGCCACGCCGCCCGTCTCGTGGAACTCCTCGCGCTTGACCTCGACTCCCCTGCGGTCTTCCAGGGCGATCTTGACGCCGCCGGTGAGGAACGCCAGCTCGCGCATGCGGCGACGCACCCTGGCGTAATCGAAGCCCTCGATGTCCTTGAAGATGCCGTGGTTGGGGTGGAACGTGACCGTCGAGCCGCGGGCGCTCTTCGGCGCCGAGCCGATGACCTGCAGCGGCTCGACGACATCGCCGTTCTCGAACGCGATTCGGTACTGCTTGCCGTCACGGCGAACTTCGGCCACGAAGCTGTTGGAGAGCGCGTTGACGACCGAGCTGCCGACGCCGTGCAGACCACCAGAGACCTTGTACGCCCCATCGCCGAACTTGGCCCCGGCGTGCAGCTCGGTGAAGATGACCTCGATGGCGGGCTTGCCTTCGGCCTCCATCATGTCCACGGGAATGCCACGACCGTTGTCTGTGACGCTCGCCGAGCCGTCCTCGTTGAGAACGACCTCAACGGTGTCGGCCTCGCCGGCAAGCGCCTCGTCAATGGCATTATCGATGATCTCGGTGAGGAGCTGGTGGTAGCCGTCGATCCCGGTGCCGCCCTGCACGTACATGGCCGGCCGCTTACGGACGCCCTCGAGGCCCCTAAGGACCTTGATGTCGTGTGCTGTGTATGCGCTCAAAGTACCTCCTGGACGCGCCGTAAGAGACTCGTCCCAACCGGTACATTCTACCTTTTTCAGGCCACCCAGGTCAAACGGTTTTTACCGTCCAGGACGGTGCTATCGCAATCACATGCCCAGTCGCGGGCGCAATCGCGGGCGTAGGCGCGGGCGCCGTCGTGGGCGCGGTCACGAGCGCGGTCACGGGCGCAGTTTTGGGCGCAGTCGTGGATGGAGTCGTGGGCGGAGGTTGGGAGCGAGCGTTCTCTTCACCCCGCTGAGCGCCAACCACAGCTTCCGCCGCCACTTCTCGACCCTACTTACCGGGTTTATCGGGTAGGCGAGAACCTCCGGCCACAGCTCGTGAGCGATGCGTTCGTAAAGACCGACAGCACGGCCCGTGCGCTGTGCGACCGGCACCGCGAGCAGGTCGACTATCAGCGCCCTGCAGTTGTACGGGAGGAAGACATCGCGCCAACCGAACGTGAACTCACCGCAGTTGTGCGCGAACCAGCTGCCGTGGCGATGCTCCCAGAAGAACAGGTCGAGGACGTGGTAACCCATCGTGTCACCAAGACCATCTAGCCAGCGCTGGCAGTGCCTTAGAGCGAACGGGTGGGCCATGGCGGGCAGCCGGCTCAGGTACTCGGCGGTAGGGCGCCCCACCAGTGGCGGCACGCGCTTGCTGGTGCGGTAGATGAGGCGGGCAACCTCCGAGATGTTCCCCAGCACCGCTACCCGACCGAGGCGGTAGTAGTCGAGCTGCGTCTGCAGGCCCGCGACCCTGTGCTGGTGGGCGTCCGGCACGCTGTCACGAAAGACGCCCGCGAACTCCTCACTGGGCCCGTCGCCTCGCACGATCAGGTCGTGCCGGACGCCCAGGTCGGCCAGCATGGTCGTTGGGATGGCGACGTCA
>Ga0075530_1001058_pt1 | contig 13094 bp, 10 predicted proteins | sample NGEPerD_2_FD_75101 | JGI IMG/M metagenome (GOLD analysis project Ga0075530, IMG submission 75101) | Arctic peat soil microbial communities from the Barrow Environmental Observatory site, Barrow, Alaska, USA - NGEE PermafrostL1-D | ecosystem: Environmental > Terrestrial > Soil > Wetlands > Peat ...
CCCCGCCCGACCCCCTTCCTCGTCGGTTTCTACCGCTCCGCGCTCGGCAAGAAAGCCGTCATGGCCGTCACGGGCATCGCCCTGCTCGGCTACGTGCTGGTCCACATGCTCGGCAACCTCAAGCTGTATCTCGGCATGGAGGACTTTGACCACTACGCCGAGTGGCTCCGCACGATCGGTGAACCGGCTCTCCCGGCCACTGCGTTCCTCTGGATCATGCGCATCGGCCTGCTCCTGGCCGTTGTGTTCCACATCCATGCCGCGTACGCACTGACGCGACTGAACCGCAAAGCCCGGCCGGTGCGGTATCAGTCCCATCGCGACTACATCGCGGCCAACTTCGCGTCGCGCACGATGCGCTGGACCGGCGTGATCGTCGTCCTGTTCGTGATCTTCCACCTCATGGATCTCACGTGGGGCAACGCCAACCCGGACTTCGTCCGCGGTGACACCTACGACAACATCGTCCACAGCTTCCAGCGCGTGCCCGTCGCGATCTTCTACATCGTCGCCAACCTCGCGTTGGGGCTGCACATCTTCCACGGCGCGTGGTCCATGTTCCAGAGCCTCGGGCTGAACAACCCGCGTTTCAATCTCTGGCGCCGCTACTTCGCGGCCGGCCTCGCGGCGGTCGTCACCATTGGCAACGTCAGCTTCCCGCTCATGGTGGTCACGGGGGTCGTCAAGTGACGCGGGGCTATGAGCTCGCATCCGAACCGCTGAACGGCCGGGTGCCTGACGGCCCGATCGAGACCAAGTGGTCGGACCACAAGTTCGACATGAAGCTGGTGAACCCGGCCAACAAGCGCAAGTTCGAGGTCATCGTCGTCGGGAGCGGCCTCGCGGGAGCGTCGGCGGCCGCGAGCCTCGGTGAGCTCGGGTACCAGGTGACGCTGCTCACGTTCCACGACTCGCCGCGACGCGCGCACAGCATCGCCGCGCAAGGTGGGATCAACGCGGCCAAGAACTACAAGAACGACGGCGACAGCGTGCACCGGTTGTTCTACGACACGGTGAAGGGCGGCGACTACCGCTCCCGCGAGGCCAACGTGCATCGGCTCGCGGAGGTCAGCGTCGACATCATCGACCAGTGCGCCGCCCAAGGCGTCCCCTTCGCTCGCGAGTACGGCGGTCTGCTCGACAACCGGTCCTTCGGTGGCGCCCAGGTGTCACGCACGTTCTACGCGCGGGGCCAGACCGGCCAGCAGCTCCTGTTGGGTGCGTACTCGGCCCTGATGCGCCAAGTACATCTCGGCACGGTCACGCTCCACCGCCGGACCGAGATGCTCGAGCTCGTCACCCACGAAGGGCGCGCCGTCGGTGTGGTCGCTCGTGACCTCGTCACGGGCGAGGTCCGGTCCTTCTCCGCCCACGCCGTTGTGCTCGCGACCGGCGGGTACAGCAACGTCTTCTACCTCTCGACCAACGCCAAGGCATCCAACGCGACTGCGGCGTGGCGGGCCCACAAGAAGGGCGCGCTCTTCGCCAACCCGTGCTTCACCCAGATCCACCCGACCTGCATCCCCGCGAGCGACGAGTTCCAGTCGAAGCTCACACTGATGAGCGAGTCGCTTCGCAACGACGGGCGCGTCTGGATACCGCAGGATGCCGGCGACGCGCGCCGCCCGGATGGGATCCCCAATGCCGAGCGCGACTTCTTCCTCGAGCGGCGCTACCCGGCATTCGGCAACCTCGTGCCGCGCGACGTCGCGTCACGGGCCATCAAACGCGAGGTCGACGCGGACCGCGGGGTCGGGCCACTGCGCAACGGCGTGTACCTCGACTTTTCGGAGTCCATCCAGCGCCTCGGCCGCGACGCCATCGACGAGCGCTACGGCAACCTCTTCGAGATGTACGAGCGGATCACCGACGAGGATCCGTTCCGCGTCCCCATGCGGATCTTCCCGGCAGTGCATTACACGATGGGTGGGATGTGGGTCGACTACGACCTGTCGAGCAACATCCCCGGGCTCTTCGTGCTCGGTGAGGCCAACTTCTCCGACCACGGCGCGAACCGGCTCGGCGCCAGCGCCCTCATGCAGGGCCTCGCCGACGGCTACTTCGTGCTTCCCTACACGATCGGGAACTACCTCGCGCCGCTGCTCGGCACCTCACCGCTCGGGAGTGACGAGCCGGTGTTCGCCGAGGCGGAAGCGAACGTCGGCGACGACATCAAGCGCCTGCTGTCCACGAACGGCTCCCGCTCGGTCGACTGGTTCCACCGGGAGCTCGGCAAGATCGTGTGGGACAACTGCGGCATGGCCCGGAGCAAGGAGACCCTCGACAAGGCGCTGGCTGATATCCCGGCCCTGCGCGAGGAGTTCCACCGCGATGTGCGTGTCCTCGGCGACGACGAGTCGATGAACCAGTCACTCGAGAGAGCCGGGCGCGTGTCGGACTTCCTCGAGTTCGCCGAGCTGATGTGCCTCGACGCGCGCCACCGCGAAGAGAGCTGCGGCGGTCACTTCCGCGTGGAGCATCAGACCGAAGAGGGCGAGGCGCTCCGCGACGACGAGGACTTCGCGTACGTGGGCGCGTGGGAGTTCCAAGGCGTCGGATCGCCGCCCGTGCTCCACAAGGAGCCGCTGTCCTTCGACAACGTCCAGCTCGCCCAGCGCAGCTACAAGTAGGGGGTCGTCGATGCATCTCAAGCTGCGCGTGTGGCGCCAGGCTGGACCGGACGTTCCCGGCTCGTTCGAGGAACACGACATGGCGGACATCAGTCCCGACATGTCGTTCCTCGAGATGTTCGACGTCTTGAACGAGCGGCTCGCGGCCGAGGGCCGCGAGCCCGTGGCGTTCGACCACGACTGTCGCGAGGGGATCTGCGGGTCCTGTTCCATGATGATCAACGGCCAGGCCCACGGACCGTCGCGGGGTACGGCCACGTGCCAGCTCCACATGCGGAAGTTCGCCGACGGTGAAGAGATCACCGTCGAGCCGTGGCGGGCCGCGGCCTTCCCGATCATTCGTGACCTCCTGACCGACCGGACGACCCTCGATCACATCATCGAGGCCGGCGGCTACATCTCCGCGCCCACCGGCAGCGCGCCGGACGCCAACCTCATCCTGGTGCCCAAGCCCGTCGCCGACGCCGCGATGGACGCGGCCGCGTGTATCGGTTGTGGAGCGTGCGTCGCCGCCTGTCCGAACAGCGCAGCCCAGCTCTTCACCGCCGCGAAGGTGGCCCACCTCAACCTTCTGCCCCAGGGCCAGCCGGAACGCTGGACGCGCGTCCAGAACATGGTGGACACGATGGAGGAGTACTTCGGCTCCTGCACGAACCACGGCGAGTGCGAGAAGGCCTGCCCCAAGGGCATCGAGATCGACTTCATCGCCCTGTTGAACCGCGACTACCTCAAGGCGCAGTGGAAGAACCGCAACCTCGAGTCCCAGCGCGGCTAGCGCCGTCAGGCGCCAGGAGCGGGAAAGTCGATGTACTCGTCGATGATCGCCAGCGCGAGGTCGCGCGTCGACGGGACGTCGCCGTCGATGCGACCACGCGCGCGGAGGTCGTCCACGAGCCTGGCCATGGTGGCGTCCAGGTCGAGATCCTCGGTGTGGTCGTGCCACGCGTCGCGCTCGGCCGTGTCGGCAAAGCAGTAGGCCTTCCAGCTCACCGAGAATCGCAACTGCTCCCACTCGTACTCGGCAACGTCGACCTCACCGTCGCGCAGAACCCAGCGACGGTCGGCATCGAACTCCAGGGTCATACCCGGTTCCAGCGGTGCGATGTCGTCGTTCGGCGCGTCGACGGGCTCGACCCCATGGAAGACCGTGTCGGTATCGAGCACGAGCGCGGAGTCGGCGGTGACCTTGCGGATAGCGCCCGGCTCGGTCGCACCGTCCGGCCAGTAGGCGAACCCGCCGCCGTGCGCGTCGTGGAACCACGCGACCCCGGTGGCGATCGGCATCCGCCAGTCTTCGAAGAGCCCGGAGTGCCGCATCGCGACGAGGAGCCATTGCGGGTGCCGCTTGCGGTTCGCGCCCCGGAACTCGGGGACGTCGGTGTGCACCACGAGCTCCTGGCCGGGGATCATGAGGTTCGCGAAGACGATCGCCGGCTCGATGACGGGACGCCCGTGGACGACCCGGGCGGCTTCGACGAAGCCTTCGTGGAAGAGAAAGGGCTCGATCCCTTCGACCAGCGGCCGCGTGCCGTACGCGTACTCCTCACGGAAGTAGTTCGTCCGCGCTGCGAGCTTGGCGACCGGCTCCTCACGGCGACGGTGGCCCCCGGTTCGGAGATGGTGCAACACCGCGTCGTGGCGCTGGGTGAGGCCGCGGCCGATCTCGGAATCGACATGCTCTTGGGAGTACATGCCGTATCGGCCGAACCGCTCGGCAACACCGATCATCGCCTCGCCGCCGTCACCGAACAGCGGGTCGAGCTCGACCAAGGTCCGGGCCACGGCGCCACCGTACCGCCCGACCAGAGCCGGCGCCGCGGCGGCACGGGCCGAGCGGCCACGCACCCGACGCGACCCCGGACGCGGTTCTCGTAGGGTGCCGCGATGCAGGAACACCGTTTCTCCGTCGATCTCGACGCTCCGGTCACCGAGGTCTGGGAGCTCTTCTGGTATCGGGAGGCCGACCGGCCGCAGGGCAAGCTCGCCCGCATCGACATCCTCCACCCCGGCGACGAGATCGGCGAGGGACTCGTCCGGCACTGCACGTTTCCGGTTCCGAAGTTCCTGGGTTCGGGCGGGGTCGGCCAGAGCTGGGAGTGGCTGACCGAGGTGAAGCGGTACGAGAGCTGGAAGTACGACGCGATCGGCAAGCCCCTGTGGTCACGCGCCGAGGGGCGTACCCGACTCGAGGACCTCGGCGACGGTCGCACCCGCGTCCACTTCGAGGAGCGCTACTGGGCGTTCAACCCGTGGATGCGCCGTCTCGGGCTCGAACGCTACGTGCACGACCGGATCTCGAAGGACAACGACACGATCCTGGCCGCGCTCGACGGCGGCCTGCGCTGGCACCGCCACCGGCGCGCCCGAGCCGCCGAGCAGTAGCGCGGGAAGACACGGTCGCGGTGCGGCCTCGGCGGACGGGGGCGCGGCAGCGCCCGAGCTCAGCCGCGCGCCGCGGCGTAGGCGGCACGGCGCGCGTCGGCGAAGTCCTGGGACTGGGCCGGTTCGACCGTTGTCTCCGACCTCGACGACCACCCGGCTTGCACCGCGTTGATCGCACAGCCGTGGTGGCGTGCCGCGGCCTGGATCGCGGCGCCGCGTGCGACGAGCTCCTCGGCGTCGTCGACCACGGTGACCGCACGCTGGGCCAGATCCGCCAGGGCCTGGCGGTACGCCGGCGATCGAGCCCCGCCGCCGCAGAGGAGCAGCCGCCCGCTCTCGGTGTCGATGCCCGCGGCACCGAGCGCATCCATTCCGTCGAGCAACCCACACACCACGCCGTCGAAACCGGCGCGTGCCAGGTCCTCGCGGGTCACGTCCGATCCGATGCCCGACAGCGTGCCCCGGGCATCAGGCCGGTTCGGCGTGCGCTCGCCGTCGAGATACGGAACGAGGGTGAGCGCAGAGGCGGCCGACCGGTTCGCGCTCGCCGGAGCCGAGAGTGCGAGCGCGTCGAGCGTGGCGAGGTCGACTCCGAGGAGTCGCGCGATCGCGTCGGTGACCTTGGTGGCGTTGAGTGTGCACACCAACGGGAGGAAGCGGCCCGTGGCGTCGGCAAACCCGGCCACGATGCCGGACGCGTCGGCAGTGGGGCGCTCGCTGAGCGCTAACACCGTTCCCGACGTGCCGAGCGAGACGCCGACGTCGCCGGGTGCCAGGGCCGCGCCCAACGCGGCGGCCATGTTGTCGCCCGTGCCGGTCGCCTCGTCGGGTCCGGCCACCCGCGGCAGGGCGGCTGCCCAGTCGGTGTCGGCGTCGATGATCTCGAGCAGCTCGGGGCGCCACCGTCCCTCCGACGGCGACCAGTAGCCGGTGCCCGAGGCGTCACCGCGGTCGGTGGCCCACTCGCCGCTCAGCCGCCACGCCAGCCAGTCGTGGGGCAGACCGACGCGCGCGATGCGCGCGAACGCGTCCGGCTCTTTTCGGTGCAGCCATGACAGCTTGGTGATCGTGAACGCGGCCACCGGCACCGACCCGCAGGCCGCGGCCCACGCCGACGCACCTTCGCTGAGCTGATCGAGGAGCCAGCTCGCGTCCGGCGCGGATTCGGTGTCGTTCCAGAGCTTGGCCGGGCGGATCACCCGACCCGCCTCGTCGAGAACGACGAGGCCGTGCTGTTGCGCCGCGATCGAGATGGCGACGATGTCGTCAGCGTGGCCCGCGGCGGCTCGCGCCGCGCCCAGCGCGTCCCACCAGGCCTCGGGATCCTGTTCGCTGACCGGCGGGTTCACCGCCGGGTGCGGCGCCCGGCCGGTGGCGACGAGCGCGCCATCGTCGGCGTCGCGCACCTCGACCTTCGTGGACTGGGTCGACGAGTCGACCCCCATCACCAACGACACCATCCGCTCCCGCGCCTACCGAGCACCCGTTGGTGCGATAGCCGTCGCAGAGCGACGGGTATCGCACCAACGGGATGTTTCGGGTGTCGGGGTCACCGGACGCCGAGCAACAGCTCGGTGACGAGCTGGTCAAGGCGTTCGTGGCCGTACCCGCGCGCCCCGAGCTCGTCGAGGTCGAACGTCTCAGCTCGCAGGCGACCAAAGGCCTCGGGGGTCGGTCCGTCGGGCAACGTCCGTTCGGTCAGCCCCTCCGCCCGGGCCTGTTCGAGCGCAGCTTGGATCTCGACGTCCTCGGCGAATCGCTCGGCCTTCGCCCGCAGGATGAGATAGGTCCGGATACAGCCGCGCGCGAAATCCCACACGCCGTCGGCGTCCTCGGTGCGGTAGGGATGCGCATCGAAGTGCCGCATGCCATCCCATTCGGCCTCTTCGAGCAGCTTGACGACGTAGAACGCGTCGCGAACGCCCTCGGAGCCGAAGCGGAAGTCCTGGTCGTACTTGCCGATCCGCTGAGCATTCAGGTCGACGTGGAAGAGCTTGTCGTGCCAGAGCGCTTGGGCCACCGCGTGGTGAAAGCTCAGGCCCGACATCGTCTCGTGGGCGAACTCCGGGTTGAGGCCAACCATCTCTGAGTGGTCGAGCTCGTTGATGAAGGCAAGAGCGTGACCGACGGTCGGCAGGAGGATGTCACCGCGCGGCTCGTTCGGTTTGGGCTCGAGCGCGACCTCGAGGTCGTAGCCGCGATCGCGGATGTACTCGCACACCGCGTTCACTGCTTCGGCGTAGCAGTCCAGTGCCGCGGGGATGTCCTTGGCCGCGTCGCACTCGACGCCCTCGCGCCCGCCCCACATCACGTACAAGGAGGCACCGAGCTCGACGCCGAGATCGATCGCGTCGATCGTCTTGGCCAGGGCGTAGCGCCGCACCGCGGGATCGTTGGCCGTGAACGCGCCGTCTTTGAACACCGGCTGATAGAAGAGGTTGCACGTGGCCATGGGCACGCGCATGCCGGTGTCGTCGAGCGCGGCGCGGAACCGCTTGACGATGGCATCGCGCTCGCTCGCCGACGACCCCGGAGGGACCAGGTCGTCGTCGTGGAAGTTCACCCCGTACGCGCCCAGCTCGGCGAGGTGGCTGACGGTGTCGACGGGATCGAGGGGTGGGCGGGTCGCGTCGCCGAAGGGATCACGACCTCGGTTCCCGACGGTCCAGAGCCCGAACGTGAAACGGTCGTCGGGTCCGGGTGTGTAGTCGTGGGCAGCAGGGCTCATGGCACCCATACTCGCCCGCGCCGCGCCGAGGAGCAACGAGCACGCCCCACGACTGGGTAACGTCGTGTCTTGTGACCGAGCCACCTGATCCGACGGACCCCCCCGAGCCTCCGGCCCAGTCGCCGCCTCCGCCGCCCTCGGTTCCTCCGGAACCGCCGTCCGCGCCTCCCGTACCGGCGCCACCCGCGGCGGCGCCTCCGGTACCCGCGACCCCCGCGGCCGGTCTGCCGGCCGTCGCCGCGCCGACACCCAGCGCGGCGGACACGGTTCGGATGGCGTACCAGCGGCGCAACGAGACCGACTACATCTTCAACTTCTGGACCGCGCTCGGTTGGACCATCCTCACGTGCGGGGTCTTCGGCTTCTACGTCGTCTACCAACTGGCCCGCCGATCTCGGGACCACGGAATCCGTCGGCTCGAGGAGCTCGAGGCGGCCAACACGTTCGCGTGGCAGCAGGTCGAGGCGCGCGGCCTGGAGGACGAGCTCCGAGGGAACTTCGAGCGCGTCGCCACTCACCTCGCGACGCTGCGCCAGATGACGACGGAGTTTCGCGATCCGGTCGTGTGGACCGTGCTCGCGTTCGTCGCGAGCGGCATCGCGCAGATCGTGCTGTACATCCTGTTGGACGGCGACCTGGTCAAGCGCGAGCACGCGGAGGGCGGCGCCGAGTTCGAGCTCACACAGATCTACGGCGCACTGGGCGCAACGCTCATCACTCCGGACGCCGAGCACCTCCACACCGCGCACAACTACGTGGGGCGGATCGTCGTCACGCTCGTGACGTGCGGGATCTACGCCCTGTGGTGGGAGTACGACATCATGACCGAGACCAACCGCCACTTCGAGCAGGACTGGGCCTGGGAGGACTCCCTCGCCCACGCCGTGCAGTCGCTCGACACCGCCGCCGCGTAGCGAACCCGTCACTCAGGCCGATCACGCCGACGCGGAGTACCGAGCGACGAGCTCGCGGCGCAGGACCTTGCCCACCTCGCTGCGCGGGAGCCGATCGACCGACACGACATCGACCGGCACCTTGTACGCCACGAGGTGCTCGCGACACACGCGCTCGACGTCGGCGGGCGCCGGGGTGCCGACCACGAACGCGACCGGGACCTCCCCGAGTCGCTCGTCGGCCACACCCACCACCGCGACATCGGCCACCCCGGGGACCAGGCGCAGCACTTCCTCCACCTGTTCGGGGAACACCTTGTTGCCGCCACGGTTGATGACGTCACCGAGGCGGCCCTCGATCCACACGAAGCCGTCGTCGTCGATCCGGGCGAGGTCACCAGTGCGCACGAAACCGGCCTCGTCGACCCGGTCGTGCAAGTCCTCTCCCCCGGCGTAGCCGACGGCACGACGGGGCGGACGCACCAACAGCTCGCCGTCCGGCGCGAGCTTCACGTCGACGCCCGGATGCGGCCGACCGACCGCGCCGATCTTGTCCGGATGGGCACGAGCGTCGGCCGCGGTCCAACCGATCACCTCGCCGATCTCGGCCTGGCCGTAGCCGTTGAGCACCGTCACACCGAACTTGGCGGAGAACCGCACCGCCGCGAGCGGTGAGAGCGGGGCGGTGATGCTACGCACGTACCGCAACGGCGCGAGGTCGGTGACGTCGGGATCGTCGGCGAGCGTGGTGATCGCGGCGGGGGGCAGCACCGTCGAGTGGACTTGGTGGCGCGCCACCAAGGCGGCGAAGCCAGCGGGCTCGAAACGATCCATGATCACCAATGAGGCCCCGGCACGGAGGCCGAACAGCGCGTTGTAGATGCCCGCGTTGAGCGCGAGCGACACCGGGATCAGATTCGGTGTCGGTCGCTTCGCAGAGTCGGTGGATCCCGCGCGCAGCGGGCCCAGGACCCGGTCGAGCAGCTCGAGGTAGGCGTCGTGGGTGTGCAGGATCGCCTTGGGCCGCCCGGTGGTGCCCGACGTCCAGGTGACGAACGCGACCCCCGGCTCGTACGCGGCCGGCGAGGACCGGCTGGTCACGCCCGAAGCGTCGAGGAACAGACCGGGATGGGTTGCGTCGAGGACCGCGTCGACCTCGGCTGCGGGAAGGCGTGGGTTGACCGGAACAAGAATCGCGCCGGCCAGCCAGACCGCCGCCATCGCCACGATGACCCGAGGCCCGTTCGGAAGCTGGACCGCCACCGCGTGGCCGGGGTGCACACCGTGGGATCGCAGGTCGGCCGCGAGGGCGGCCGCTTCGGCTCGTGCCTCCCCGGCGGTGAGGGTCTCGTCAGCCCCGAAGAGCAGCGGCTCGTCTTCGGCGAAGGGGTGGTCGGTGAGCAGAGCCGCGAGATTCATCCGTCGGCGTCGCGGACGAGCGGCGCCCAGCGGGGTTCGCGCTTCTCGGCGAAGGCGCGCGGCCCCTCCTCCTGGTCGGGATGTCCCCACAGACCGGCGAGGTGCTGCGCGCCGGCCCGGCACGCGTCGGTGAGACCGAGCTCCAACGCTTCCCACAGGGCCTTCTTCGTAGCGGCCATGGCCGCGGGCGAGTTACGGGCGATCAACTCTGCCAGCTCCTGCGCGCGTTCGCGCAGTCGCTCGGGCGGGTCGACGATCTCGCTGAGCATGCCGAGCTCGTAGGCCCTCGCCGCGGGCATTCGCTCGTACTTGCCGAGGAGCGCCATCCGCATCACCGCCTCGACCGGCATCTTGCGGATCAGACCGATCGCCTCGATCGACACGACCTGACCAACCGAGGTGTGCGGGTCGAAGAACTGCGCGTCGCTCGCCGCGATCACGATGTCGGCGTCGGCTACCCAGTGGAAGCCGCCACCCGCGCAGATACCGTTCACCGCGGTGATCACGGGCTTCCAGACGCGTTGGTGCCACGCGGTGAAGTGCAGGTCGAAGTTGACGACGGAGTCGCGGTAACGCTCCATGCCCAACCCGTCACCGGCGAGCTCGGTCACGTCGACACCGGTCTGGAACGCTCGCCCCTCGCCGGTGTGCACGATCACCCGGACGGCGGGATCGCGGTCCAGCTCGATCCACGCGTCGGCAAACTCGTCCCGCATCGCCGCGTTCATCGCGTTGAGCTGATCAGGACGGTTGTTGATCAACCACCCGACCGGCCCGTTCCGTTCGACCTTCAAGAACTCGTAGCTCACGATCTCTCCGCTCCTGGCGCCTGCGGCGCCGGGCCGCTCGGGCCCCGGCTCGCTTCGCGACAACAACACACCTCGGGAACCGGCGCTCGCCTTGCCTCCTCCGCTCTCGGCACTCGCCTCACCGTGGAACCTCCTGCCACGCGGCGTCACGCCACGGGTCGGGCTCGCGAGCCAACCCGAGCACCCTTTCACCGACGATGTTGCGGTTCACCTCGCTGGTGCCACCCTCGATGGTGTTGGCGCGGCTGCGCAACATGCCCTGAACCTCGAACGGGATCGCAACCGACCACGCCTCGCCGGGACCGGGGGCCGGCCACGCGGCCGCCGCCGGCCCGAGGAGGTCCGCGGCCAGAAGCTGGATGCGCTGGTTCAACTCACCTTGGTGGATCTTGCCGATCGACGCCGCCGGGCCCGGGTGGCCACCGGCCTTGACGGTGGCGCGCACCCGCTGGTTCGTCCAGGCGCGAATCCGCTCCTCGGAGTACACGCCCATGACCGCCTGGCGAATGAGCGGATCGTCCCACCGGTCGTGGTCTCGAGCGACGCGCACGAGACGCTCGCTGCCCGCACCGCCGATGCGATCGACCCCACCCGACCCGGTGCCCGCGACCATCTGGCGCTCACCCGCGAGCGTCGCGCCGGCCACCCGCCATCCGTCATCGACGTCGCCGACGCGCCACGAGTCGGGGACGCGCACCTCGTCGAGGAACACCTCGTTGAAATCGACCTCGCCGCCGATGTGGCGCAGCGGCCGCACGTCGACACCCGGACTGGCGAGGTCGACGAGGAAGTAGGTGATCCCGCGCCGCTTGGGCACGTCGGGATTCGTGCGCGCGAGGCAGACCGCGAGCTCCGAGCGGTGCGCCCAGGTGCTCCACACCTTCTGGCCTGACAACACCCACTCGTCGCCGTCACGCACCGCCCGGGTGGCAAGCGACGCCAGGTCGGAACCGGCGCCGGGTTCGCTGAAGAGTTGGCACCAGCGTTCCTCGTTGCGGACCAGCGGCGGCAGGAACCGCCGACGCTGTTCCTCGGTGCCGTACGCGAAGAGCGCGGGCGCGGTGTTGTTGAGCCCGAGGGGATTGAGGCGCCCGAGGTTGAGCGGCGCGAGCACCTCACCGACCACCTGGGCCTGAGCCGGCTCGAGGTCCAGCCCGCCGTAGGCCCGCGGCCAGTTCGCCACGACGAGACCCGAGTCGGCGAACGTCGAGTACCACGCCTCATAGTCGGCCCGAGAGCGCACGGCGCGGACCGCGGCCCGGCCACCGGCCGCAGCGTCACGCCACGGGCCAGGCACGTACTCCTGCACCCAGGCTTCGACACACGAGCGCACCTCCTCCGCGGGGGAGGTGCGGTCGAGCGCGAGACGCGGCGAGCTGACAGCGACCATGGCGGAGTTCCTACAATACCCGGCGGTCGAACGATCGTTTATTCCCCTGAGCCTCCCCTCGAGAAGACGCGGGCGGGTGGACCGGTGCGAGAGGATGCGGACGTGGGTCCCGAGACGGAGGCGGCGGAGAAGGCGGCGATCACCGACGAGGGCGTCGCGAGGCTCCGGGCCCGCATCGGGCTCGCTCACCCTCACACCCAGCCCCCGCACTACCGGTTCCCGAACGAGGACACCTTCCGCCATGTCGCCGAGGCCTACGGCGACGACAACCCACTGTGGTGTGATCCGGATCACGCGGACAGAAGCCGATGGGGCGGACCGATCGCGCCCCCGCACCTCGTGGGCGGCGACACGCTCATTGGCGAGGACGAGATCGTCGAGCTCGACCCCGCGACCCGGGAGCTCATGCGCGGCGACCCGATCCGTGGTGCGCACGCGTTCTACTCGGGCAGCTTCCGCGAATGGTGGTCACCGCTGCGCCCCGGGATGCGCGTGACCCGCCGCAACGCGCTCGTCGGGGCCCACGACAAGCGCAGCGACTTCGCGGCGCGGGCCATCCACGAGTGGAGCGCCGAGGTGTTCGCAGCGCGCGGCGGGCCGGTCCTGTCGGCCCAATACCGGCTCATGATCCGTACCGAGCGCACCCGCGCCGCGGCGCGCGGCAAGTACGACGACACCGAGATCCGGCCCTACACCGACGAGGAGCTCGCCCGCATCGACGCGGCGTACGCCGCCGAACCGGATGCGCGTCGCGGCCTCGAGCCCCGGTACTGGGAGGACGTGGCCGTGGGTGACGAGGTCGGCCCGCTCGTGAAGGGCCCCCTGCGCGTGACCGACATGGTC
>Ga0075530_1001059_pt1 | contig 13090 bp, 5 predicted proteins | sample NGEPerD_2_FD_75101 | JGI IMG/M metagenome (GOLD analysis project Ga0075530, IMG submission 75101) | Arctic peat soil microbial communities from the Barrow Environmental Observatory site, Barrow, Alaska, USA - NGEE PermafrostL1-D | ecosystem: Environmental > Terrestrial > Soil > Wetlands > Peat ...
GAGACCATCACCGGCTATATCGGCTTCGACTGCACGGCGCCGAGCCTGCATGTGGGCAACCTCGTCAGCATCATGCTGCTGCGCAAGCTGCAGCAGACGGGCCACCGCCCGATCGTGCTGATTGGCGGCGGCACCACCAAGGTCGGCGATCCCTCCGGTAAGGACGAGGCGCGGAAACTCCTCACCGACGCCGAGATCGGCGCCAACATCGCCGGCATCGAGTCGGTGTTCTCAAAATTTCTCAGCTTCGGCCACGGGAAGCGCGACGGCGTGATGGTCAACAATGCCGACTGGCTCGGCGCGCTGAACTACATCGATTTCTTGCGCGACTATGGCCGCCATTTCAGCGTCAACCGCATGCTGAGCTTCGACTCGGTGAAGCTCCGGCTCGACCGCGAGCAGCCGTTGAGCTTCATCGAGTTCAACTATCAGGTGCTGCAGGCCTACGACTTCGTGGAGCTTTACCGGCGTGAGGGCTGCCGGCTGCAAATGGGCGGCTCGGACCAATGGGGCAACATCGTTGGCGGCATCGAGCTTGGCCGCCGGACCGAGAGCGCCGAGCTGTTCGGGCTGACCTCGCCACTGCTGACCACCGCCTCGGGCGCCAAGATGGGCAAGACCGCCGCCGGCGCGGTGTGGCTCAACGCCGATATGCTGTCCCCTTACGACTATTGGCAGTACTGGCGGAACGCCGAGGACGCCGACGTGCCGCGCTTCCTCAAGCTGTTCACCGAGCTGCCTTTGCCTGAGATCGGCAAGCTCGCCGCGCTCGAAGGCGCCGAGCTCAACGAGGCGAAGAAGATCCTCGCCACCGAAGCCACCGCGCTGGTGCATGGACGTGATGCGGCGGACCGTGCGGCGGCAACCGCACGGACCACGTTCGAGCAAGGGCAGACGTCTGCGAACCTGCCGAGCTTCGAGGTGGCCCGCGCCGATCTCGAAAAGGGGCTTGGCGTCCTCAACGCGAGCGTGCTTGCGGGCTTCGTCCAATCGACTGGCGAAGCGCGGCGTCAGATCAAGGGCGGCGGCATCAAAGTCAACGATGTGGCCGTCACCGATGAGCGGCAGTCGCTCACGCTGTCAGACCTGACCGACGAGGGTGTCATCAAGCTGTCGCTCGGCAAGAAGCGCCATGCGCTCATCCGCCCCGTATAGACTCTCCGGCTCAGCGGGGGTTTTGAAACGGCTGGATGCGTTCGAAGGTGGGGGATGCCGAGGCCGCGGCGGAATCCGGTACCGAGCCGGTGAAGTCGAAGATCTGCCGGAAGATTCCAGGCGCCATCACCGACATCGGATTGACGAGCACCGTAGGGTCGTCGAGCTTGCCCTTGATGGCGAAGGTAATGCCGACCACGCCCTCCCCCTGCCGGCCGACCAGCACCCTGCCGAGTATGGGAATGGCGCCTAGCGCCGAGTTCAGGCCATAGAGCGGCACATAGGTGCCGCCGAGATCGACCGTCTGCGATTTGAAGTCCACCGTCCCGCGCATGGTGGCGCCGATCGCCGGGCCGTTGACATACGCGTCGCGCAGCTGGAACTTGCCGGCACCGACGATGAACGGTGCGCGCAAGCGCTTGAAGACGATGTTCGACCTCGCGATCTGCTGCTTTTGCTTGCCCAGAACCGCCACCGCGCTTGGATCGGTGAGGACATCGGCCACCACCGGATCGCCCACCACTTCGAAATTGCTCGCCCACAAGGTCCCAGACTTCGTGCCTGGGCCGCCGGCGTCCATGTTGACTTGGAGCGAGGCCTGCCCACCCTTGATGCTGCGGTAGAAGCCGACCAGGCGGAACGCCGCGCCCGCGTTGTGCGCCTCGGCCTGGAGTAGGCGCGCGCCATTCTTCTGCTTAAGCACGACGGCCGCCAATTCCTTGCCATTTAGCTTGCCCTGGGCGTCGAGCGCGATCAGCCGGCCATTGCGCTTCTTGAGCATGACCTCGACGTCCGTGGCAGTGGTATCGTAGAAGCCGACGACCCGGTCGATCTTCGCCGAAAAGTCTATGCCGAACGGATCGGGTGGCTCCGCCGATCCGTCCTCCACGAGCTGGCCCGCCGAGAACAACGAGCGGAAAAACTGCTGGCCGTCATAGCTCGAGCCTTCGGCGTGGACCTCAAGCACCTTGTCGTCGCGAACGTTCGCGGTGATCTCGACATGAGTCTGGGGACTTACCGAGAAATCCGAGAAGTAGAAATTCTTGAGATGCTGATCCGGATCGAGCGCGATCTTGCCATAGACGCCGATATCGTCGCCGACGATCTTGAAGTTCTGGAGGTCAGCCGAACCGTCCGTGTGCTTGTCAACGTCGAAGCTGACAATCGCCGCCTTCCCTGCCGGCTTTGTCCACCCCATGCTGCCGAAGAGAAGCTGCGCGTTCGTTAGGTCGGCCTCCATGCTCATGGTTTGGGTGGCCTGCCCCACGCCCGTGACCGACAGTGTCAGTGGGGTCGGCCCTTTGACCAGATGATTGACCTTGATGCCAAGCTTCTCGCGCAAGGCTTCATCCAGCGTGGCCGAGACTCTGACCGGCGGCTGCTCGCCATCGGGCGCGTGGAACACACGCTGCCAATGGATTTCGGCGGGCACGTCCTTGATCTTGATCTCACCCTTGGCCGTGACGCCCTCTTCGGAGAGCTCCACGTCGAGCGCGCCGCCGTCGATGTCCATGTCACCCACGAGGTTCGAGGCGATGGCATCGTCGAGCCGCGCCAAGCCGCTCATCTTGATCTCCTCGAAATCAAGATCGTTCTTGAGCGGCATCGCAAACGTGAACTCGCCCACGGCGGAACCGCCGAGGAAGTCCGGCTTCATGCCGACCTCCTTGAGGTAGCCCAGCGGCTCGTGATCGAGGAGTTGCATCACCGTCGGCGTGGGGGCGGCCGCGGTGAAGGTAATGACGCCCTGCTGTGGGTCCTCGCGAAGATCGGGAATGAAGAAACGTCCCCCGCTAAGGGCAACCTCCTGCCCGGATGCGGCGGCGATCTTCGCGGTGGGAATGTCGACCGTGAACTCGGTGCCTGAGACCGTGAGCTTAGCGTCGCCCATGACCACCGGCGGCATCTTCGGAATATAGACGATGCTCATGCCGGAGAAGTTCAACTCGACATTGACGGCCCCCTCCGGGGCGGCGGCCCCCTGCTCGATCTCGGCGATGGCGCCGGCGGGCAGCGCCACGTTGAACTTGCCGCCGAGGACCTGTCCGCCGGCTACGCGTTCGAGCACCCATTGCCGCGCCTTGCCGGCGAGAAATTTCGGCCACAGCTGTTTCAGCGTGTCGACCGGCATCGCGCTCACCTCGCCCGCCAGATTGACCGCCGGAGACCCCGGTGCGTCGACGACATCGCCGGACATCGCGATCGAAGCATCGCCGGCGCGAATGACAAAGCGAGAGAGCGTCATGCGCCCGTCTGTCGGTGCGATGCTGCCGGTCGCTGTCCACTCGTCGATCTTGGTGGGACCGAGGCCGAACTCCTCGACGGCGAAGACCGCGTTCTCCGCCTTGAAGGTAAAGTCCCAAGAGACCGGCTTCCCCGCGGCATTCCGAACCGGGCGGAGCTCGCCGCTGATAGTAGCCTGGCTCTTGCCCCAGCGCAGGGTCGAGGGGGCGATCTCGATGACCTCCGTGCCGCGCAGATAGCGCACCGTGAAGTCGCCATGATCGATGCGCAAAGGCGTGTCGCGATCCCATGGCGGGGTGACCTGACCCGGCGCCAGCCTGAGCTTCGCCTCCCCCGACAGAAACTCGCCCGAATCGTCCAGCTCGAGCGTGGTCTCCCCGTCGACGGCCATATCGAGGGCCCGGAGCAGGCCAATGCTGGGGAAGTTCCCGGCGATGCCCGAGGGCACCAGGTTCTCGATCAGCGCCGTGATGCCAAGGGTGTTGCGCCGCGTACGCTGCTCGGTGCGAACCTCGAGCTGCCAGTCGCCCTTGCTCGAGGCGACATTCGCCTGGCCGACAAGGACGCTGCGCCTGTCCAGATGCTCAAGATCGATGGAGAAGTCGGGGACCTGCCAGAGGGTCTGGGCGCCGTCCTGGTTGAGCACGACAATCGCGTTCTTGACCCCGAACCGGGTGAGATAGGACGTGTCGCCGCGACGCGAGCGGTCGAATATCTCGGCGACGGTGTTTTTCAAGTTGAACTTGCGACCGCCGTCGCCGACCAGCGGCTCGGGGTGCTTGGTGATGACCGTCTCCGGTGTCGCTTGCCCGGGCGAGGTGTCCGAGGATCCGTCAGCCGGCAACGCGCCGCGGATCAGCGCATCGCCGTCCTCATTCGACGGCCTGGTGAAACTCAAGGCGAGGCCCTGGTCGGAGTTGTAGGAGAGCAGCAGGCGCGGACCAATGAAGTCGACACTGCCAGGCGCCAGCCGCCCCGACAGGAGGGCGCTGCCGCTCATGCCGATGGCCGCCAGCGGCGCCTGCGCCACGATCGAGCCGTCCTTGTCGATCAGGCGAATATTGCGGAGGCGGAACAACACGCCAGGTCCGTCGGCGCTGCGCTGGAGAACCGCATCGTCGATCGTCACGTGCAGGTCCGTAAGCTGGTCGTTGATCGCCGCCTCAATGGGCGGGACGAGGTTCGGCAGGGAGATCGGACCGCCGGCGAGGCGGCCATAGCCGAAGACAATGGCAATCAGCCCGACGACCAGGACACCGGCGAAAATCTCGCGGCAGACATGGGCGCCGCGTGACGATAATTTGGCAAGTTCGATCTGGACCGGCGGGGGAACCCGCTTGACCAAAGCCCGGCCGCGCGCGGGCAAGCCTCTAATGGCCTTGCCACCCTCGGCGGTCAGCTTGAACAAGGCCCCTGCGATCGGTTCGTCCATTCAGTCACAGGCCCCAAAGCTTGGCCAAGCGCCCGATCGCCGCGACGGGGCTCGCGCAAGCAGACATGCGCAACGATCGGCCCCGCTCTCGGATTGCCCAGCGATGCCTGGTCCGCTCATGGTATCTTGCCAGCACCCCCCAAGGCGCACCCTTAAACATTCCGCCCGCGCCTCGTTACCACGGCGCACAACAACGCAAGGATAAGGTCCAGTGGCATAAGAGGCACGAAAATCGGCTAAAGGAAGGCGATTCAAGGCATAAACCCCGTCCCGCCACGCCAGGGGAACGGCCAGGCCGAAGCCCTGAGAACCCCCATGACAAGATTAGGGCGAGGCGATATTGTCACGATCAGGAATTGGGCGCTGGGTATTAGCCAACAGACAAGAAGCGCCGCGACAATGGGATCGGGCGGCTTTACTGTGTCATGTCGCGGGACCTAGTGCCGAATAGTTTTCGCGCTGCGTCACTCGTATTGGATGGGGAGGTACCCACGTATGTTCACGAAGAAACCTGAGCCTGGCGAGACTGTCACCAAGATGGGTGGTGAGCGGCCGGGCAGCGGCTCGGAGCCGAAGTCATCGCCGTTCACCGAGCGGCCCGCCACCTACGCCAAGGGTCCGAGCGCAAGTGCCAGCTCAAGTGCCGGCACCAGCTCCAGCGCCAGCAAGATGGTCCCCTCCATCATCGGCGAAGATCTGACGATCACCGGCAATGTCACCTCGAAGGGCGAAATCCAAGTCGATGGCGAGATCCAGGGCGACATTCATTGCGGCTCCTTGCTGCTCGGCGACAAATCGCAGGTGACGGGATCCGTTATCGCCGAGGATGTCGTGGTGCGCGGCCGCGTCGTCGGCTCGATCCGCGGCTTGAGGGTCACCCTTCAGGCGCAGTCCCATGTGGAGGGCGACATCTTCCATCAAAGCCTCGCCATCGAACAGGGCGCCTATTTCGAAGGGAAGTCGCGCCGGACAGACGATCCACTGGCCGACGTTAAGCCCCCGGAAAGGGCCAACGCCCGATCCGACAAGCCGAGCGACTCCGCCGGGGGAAGCCCGTTCTCGAACCGCGCCGCCGAGTAGCCGGCAGGACTGACTTGCAGGACTAACTCGCACGACTGACTTGCAGGACTGACTTGGATGTGGCGGCACGGGCGGAAGGCCGACTAGGCCTTCACGCCTAGGCCTTGGCGTCGGCGTGGATGCGCTCGGCGAGCGCCGCCTCGATAAACCCATCGATGTCGCCATCAAGCACGGCGCTCGGGTTGGTGCTTTCGACGCCGGTCCGCAGATCCTTCACGAGTTGATAGGGCTGCAGCACGTAGGACCTGATCTGGTGGCCCCAGCCGATCTCGGACTTCGTGGCCGCGGTGGCCAGCGCCTCCTCCTCCCGCCGTTTTAGCTCGGCCTCGTAGAGCCGCGCGCGCAACATGGCCCAGGCGGTGGCGCGGTTCTTGTGCTGCGACCGCTCGTTCTGACACTGGACGACAATGCCCGTCGGCACATGGGTAATGCGGACGGCGCTGTCAGTGGTGTTGACGTGCTGGCCCCCGGCGCCTGAGGCGCGGTAGGTATCGATGCGGAGGTCCTTTTCGTCGATGTCGATGTCGATGGTGTCGTCAATCGCGGGGTAGACCCACACCGAGGCAAAGCTGGTGTGCCGCCGTGCGTTGGAGTCGAACGGCGAGATGCGCACCAACCGGTGCACACCGGACTCCGTCTTGAGCCAGCCATAGGCATTGAGGCCCTTGACGAGAATGGTCGCCGACTTGATGCCGGCCTCCTCACCGAAATGCTCGCCGATCAGCTCGACCTTATACTTCCGGCCTTCGGCCCAACGCATATACATGCGCTCCAGCATCTGGGCCCAGTCCTGGCTCTCAGTGCCACCGGCGCCGGCGTGGATTTCAATGTAAGCGTCGTTGCCGTCCGCCTCGCCGGACAGCAGCGCCTCCACCTCGCGGGTATGGACCGCCTGCCGCAGCTTGCGAAGTGCGGCTTCCGCCTCGGTGACGATAGTGTCGTCGCCCTCCTCCTCGCCGAGGGCGACGAGCATGAGATTATCGTCGAGCTCGCTGGTGAAGCGGTCGAAGGCGTTTAGCGCCGTCTCGAGCTGCTGGCGCTCGCGCATCAAGCCTTGCGCCCGCATGGAGTCGTTCCAGAAGTCCGGAGCCTCCACCTCGTGGTCGAGCTCGGTCAGCCTTGCCTTTGCCTGGTCCGGGTCAAAGATGCCTCCTGAGCAAGGATAAGGATTCTTTGATCTCGTTGACGACCGTTTCAGTTTCGGCGCGCATTCAGTCCTCGGATGGCTAGTCAACAAACCTACGGCCAGGCGGAACGATCCCGCCTGAAACCGGCTCTCAAATGCAAGCTTCTAGTAGAGGCCGCCAGTCCCCGATGTCAAAGCCCGGTCGTTGCTGGGCGTGGGAAAGCCGGCCGCGGGCGGCGGCGGCGGGCGGTATTGGCCTTGCGGCGGCGGGAAGCCCGGCGGCGGCCCCCCTTGAGCGGCGTCAGGATATTCAGGGAATTCCTCCCCCGGGATCCCCTCGCCTTCGACCTCGACAGCGGCGACCCCATCGGGCACTTGCCCAGGCTTGAAGGCTTCCATGATCACGCCAGCGTCGCCCGGCCGCGCCGGCAAGCCGGTCTTGTGGTTGACGCGCACCAGCATCGCGCCGGGCGGTGCCCGGAACGGAACTGGCGGCACGTCCTTGAGCGCCTCGGCGAAAAAGTCGCGGACGATCGGTGCGGCAACGCCGCCACCGGTCGCACTACGACCCATGTTTCTCGGCTGATCGAAGCCGACATAAGCGCCGACGACGAGATCGGGCGTATAGCCGATGAACCAAGCGTCCTTGTAGTCGTTGGTGGTCCCGGTCTTGCCCGCGATCGGCCGATTCAAGACCGTGAGCTTCCGCGCGGTGCCGCTCTGGACGACGCCTTCCATGATCCCGACCATCTGAAAGGCCGAAATCGGATCGACGATCTGTTTGCGCGTGTCAGCGAGCTCAGGCTCCGGTTGACCGGTCCATTCCCGCGCGCCGCACTCGCTGCAGTCTCGTGTGTCATGACGCCAAACGGTGCGCCCGTAGCGGTCCTGAATACGGTCGATGAAGGTCGCATCGACCTTCTTGCCGCCATTGGCGATCATGGAATAGCCGTTGACCATGCGGATCAGCGTCGTCTCGCCCGCGCCAAGCGCCATGGAGAGCGCCGGCATCAGGTTGTCGTAGACGCCGAAGCGCCGTGCATATTCGCCGATGACGGGCATGCCCACATCGCGGGCGAGCCGCACCGTCATCAGGTTGCGCGACTTCTCGAGGCCGTAGCGCAAGGTGGAGGGGCCGGCGCCGCCGCCCGAATAGTTCTTAGGGCACCATTGCGGCATGCCCTTGCCCTGACTGACGCAGATCGCACCGTCAACAATGATGCTCGACGGCGTGTAACCGTTATCCAGTGCCGTGAGGTAGATGATCGGCTTGAACGAGGAGCCGGGCTGACGGCGGGCTTGGGTGGCGCGGTCGAATTGGCTCTCGGCGAAGCTGAAACCGCCGACAATGGCGAGCACGCGGCCGGTATGGGGATCCATGGCAACAATCGCGCCGCTGACCTCAGGCGGCTGCTGTAGCGACCACTGCCCCGCGACGGTGTCCTTCGCCTCCGCGCCGTCCTTCGTCTCTTTCGGCTTGCGCGGCGCAACGTAGATGACGTCGCCGGGTTTCAGCACGGCCGACACCGATTTTGGCGTTCCGCCGAGGCCGTTCTTGAGCTTGGCCCGGGCCCACTTCACCTCCGCATAGGGGATGATCCCGACCTCGCGCTCCGTGACAAGCTTACCCGCCTCGTCGCGGCCGGGGCGAATGCCGACCTTGGCCTCATCGTTCGAGGCTTCGAGCACGACCGCAAGCCGCCAGGGTTCGATATCGCTCCACACGGGCACGCCAGCCAGCGTCTTGCCCCAATCGCCGGAGATGTCGATCGTCTTTTCGACACCCCGCCAGCCGGTGTGTACGCGATCGTAATCCGTGAGGCCCTCGACCAGGGCTTTGCGCGCGATGCGCTGGAACTTCGGATCGAGCGTGGTGCGGACCGAGAGCCCGCCGCCATAAAGCTTGTCCTCGCCGAAGCGATCGAGAATCTCGCGGCGGACTTCCTCGGCGAAATACTCCGAGGCGAAGATCTTGGGACCGTAGGTGCGCGCCTTAACGCCAAGGGGCGCAGCCTTCGCTTCCTCCCCTTCCTCGGACGTGGCGAAACCGTTCTCGACGATGCGGTCGATGACCCAGTTCCGCCGCGCGATGGCGCGGTCGGGGTGCCGGAACGGATCGTAATTGCTTGGGGCCTTGGGCAGCGTGGCGAGATAGGCGACATCGGCGAGGGTGAGTTCGTTCAACGCCTTGTCCCAATAGGTCTGGGCCGCGGCGGCAACGCCGTAAGCACCGACGCCGAGATAGATCTCGTTGAGATAGAGCTCGAGGATCTGCTCTTTGGTGAAGGCGCGCTCGATGCGGATGGCGAGGATGGCTTCCTTCAGCTTGCGCTCGATATTCTGCTCGTTGGTGAGCAGGAAGTTCTTGGCCACCTGCTGGGTGATGGTCGAGGCGCCGACCATGCGGCGGCCAGACTGGATCGCGCTCATATTGGTGACGACCGCGCGGATGATGCCCTGAATGTCGAGGCCGCCGTGCTGATAGAAGTTCTTGTCCTCGGCCGAGATGAAAGCCTCGATGAGGCGCGGTGGAATGGCCGTGATGGGCACATAGATGCGCCGCTGGCGGGCGAACTCGGCGATGAGCCTGCCGTCGTTGGCGTGGATGCGTGTCATCACCGGTGGCTCGTATTTGGCGAGCACTTCGTAGTCCGGCAATTCTTGCGACACTTTCCACAGCACAAAGGCGGCGGCGCCGGCCACAGCAATGAACACGATCATGCTGGCGGCGAACATGAAGCCGAGAAGGCGCATAAAGACCCCGCCGCGCCGGCGGCGCCGCTTTTGCTGCGGCGGCTTAACTGGAGCCGTAATGTCCATAATATCTACCCGTCCCGCCCCTGTTTTTCAGCCTCGGGGCACCGCGCCAACCCTAGCCAAGAATATGGCAACAACAAGCTAGAGTCGCCCGGAATCGAGGGGCCCGGGCCTTCGCTCGCTCTGATCGTTAAAATCAGAACGGGCTGCGGGCAATGCGCTTGGTGAAATAGCCGTCAATGGCCGCGGTGACGGAATCGGTCATGCGGTCGCGCCACGTCTCGGAGGTGAGCTGCTTCTCGTCGTCGGGGTTGCTCAAGAAGCCGAGCTCAAGCAGCACCGAGGGCACATCCGGCGCCTTCAGCACGCGAAATCCCGCAGATCTCAGCCGTTTGGTGTGCAACCTGCCCTTGGTCGCAAGCTCGCCGACGATTGATCGAGCCAACACCACCGACCGGTTCTGGGTTTCGCGCTGCGCGAGGTCGATAAGGATGTTCGCCACCACCTCATCCGAATCGCTCGGTAGCTCGACGCCGGCAAGGGCGTCGGAGAAGTTTTCCTTGGCGGCAAGCGCGCGGGCCTCCTCGTCGGAGGCCCGCTCCGACAAAGTGTAAACCGTGGCGCCCCGGGCATCGTCGATTTGGGTCGGAAAGTAATCGGCGTGGATCGACAGGAACAGCCCCGCCCCCTTCTTCTGAGCGAAGGCCACGCGCTCGGTCAGCGGCAGGAAGGTATCGTCCTCGCGGGTGAGATAGATCTCGTAGCGACCGGTGGCGGTGAGCTTCTCCTTCAACCGTTGGGCGAATGTGAGCACGATATCCTTCTCGGCCACGCCTTTGGCGCTGCTCGTTCCTGGATCGACGCCGCCATGACCGGGATCGAGCACGACGATCGGCTTGGCGTCGACCGGCCGCGGCGGTGGCGGCGGCAACGGCAGAGTCGCGCTTGCGTCGCTGCTCTGCTTTACCTCGCTCTGCTTGGCGAGGAACGTCTTCTCGTCGGTGGGGACGAGGTCGATCACAAGGCGCGCCGGCTGGTCGTCGCGCGGCTCCAGCACGAAGGACTTGTCGATCAGAAACGGCCCGTTGACATCGATGACGATGCGCGACTTGCCCGGCGCAAAAAGGCCATAGCGATAGGCGGTGACCAGACCGCGCCTCTCCTTGCCCAGGCCGGGCGGCATCTGGAAGCTCACATCGGCGGCATCGACGATGACCCGGTAGGGATTGCCGAGGGAGAAGACGTGAACGTCCACCATCTTCGAGAGGTCGGCGATGAAGCGGGTGCGTTCGCGGTCACCGGCAAGGCGCGCGTCCTTGGCGATCACCGCTTCGGCGATCGCGGCCTTCGATTTGGCATCGGCGGGAAGGCTCACTAGCCCGGCCGGCACCGCCAGGAGCAAAAGCGCCACAGCCCATGACGGCGTGCCCCATGACGGCGTGGCCCATGACGGCGTGGCCCGTGACAGAGTGGCCCATGACAGCGTGGCCCATGACGGCGTGGCCGGAAACAAGGCACGCACAGCTCGCATCACTCCCTACTCACTCTGACTTTCTACTCAACTCTGACTTTGCGCAGTTTTTTTTTGCCGGCGCGGGGCCCAGGCCAGGCCGCGATCGACCAATCGAGGCTTAGAATCGGGCCTAATTGTTAACCACCCTTGGTTAAGCGACCGTTGTGACCCTTTGGCGGCGGCCTTGCGAGGCTTGCCAAATCTCCCGGCAAGCACGTAATAAGGGTCAGACTCATTCTTTGAGTCCCAGCCTCGGACGCCACACGGCGATACGGGCGGAATTTGTTTTAGCGCGTCGGGCCGTTTTAGATCGGCCCGAGACGCAGGAAGGCGGCGGCCAAGCGTAAAGACGGCCGCCCACGTTGAAACTACTGGCCGCGCCAACGCGGCGAGTGAGGAATCGCGATGCAGAGTCAGGGCATACAGCTAAGTCTCGGGAATTCCCGGGCTTTCCTGACGCCACTGATTGATTGGCGGCCACCCATGGCCGAGCCCCGCAGCCGGGAATCCCGGCTGAACGTGGGTCGTCGCAACGAATCATGGTCTTTTGGATATTGGCGCGCGCGGGCCTCAGGCTCACGCCCGGCAAGGCGGTTTTCCATGCCGCCCTTCCCGGTCCGCGCGCCGGAGAACACACAACATGCTAAGCAAAATGCTAATCGATGCGGCGCATCCGGAGGAGACCCGGGTCGTCGTAGTAAAGGGCAATCGTGTCGAGGAGTTTGATTACGAATCGGCGAACAAGAAGCAGCTCAAAGGCAATATTTATCTCGCTAAAGTCACGCGGGTTGAACCGTCGCTTCAAGCGGCTTTTGTCGATTATGGCGGTAACCGGCACGGCTTCTTAGCCTTTACCGAAATCCATCCCGATTATTACCAGATCCCGGTCGCGGACCGGCAGGCGCTCCTCGACGAAGAGGCCGCCGAGCAAAGCCGCGCGTCCGCCGAGGAGGCCGCCGAGGACGATGCCGCCACCGGGCGCCGCCGGCGTGGTCGTGGCCGCGGCCGTGGCCGCCCTGATGCCCCCAAGGAGACGCCGCCCCCGAGCGAGGCGGCAGTTCCCGAGGTCCCGTCCGTGGCGAGGTTCGAGTTCGATGAAGAGGACGAGATCGACACGACGCCGCGCGACGAGGGTTCGGACGTGGTTCTGGAGGCCAGCGATCTCACCCACACGGTGTCCGAGCCGGCTGAACCTGGTGACGACGCCGAGGCACACGACGCTGCCGACGACGATGATGATCACGAAGATCACGATCACGATGGCGATGACGAGTCGAACGGGGCGTCGCTGAAAGACGGCAATGGCAACGGCGCCGGAGACAGCGTCGAATCGGTCGGCTCCGAGGACGCGCTCGAAGAATTGCCGGAGCGCACGCCGCGCCGCAAAGGGCGCCGGGCCTACAAGATCCAAGAGGTGATCCGGCGCCGCCAAATCATCCTCGTGCAGGTGGTGAAGGAAGAGCGCGGCAACAAAGGTGCTGCGCTGACGACCTATCTTTCGCTCGCCGGCCGCTACACGGTGCTCATGCCCAACACGGCGCGGGGCGGCGGTATTTCGCGCAAGATCGACCAGCCGACGGATCGCAAGCGTTTGCGGGAGATTGCCGGCGAGCTCGAAGTGCCGGAAGGCATGGGGCTGATCATCCGCACGGCGGGCGCCCAGCGCACCAAGACCGAGATCAAGCGCGACTACGACTATCTCCTGCGGCTATGGGAGACCGTCCGCGACCTTACGCTTGGATCGTCGGCGCCGGCCCTCGTCTACGAGGAAGGCAGCCTGATC
>Ga0075530_1001061_pt1 | contig 13083 bp, 14 predicted proteins | sample NGEPerD_2_FD_75101 | JGI IMG/M metagenome (GOLD analysis project Ga0075530, IMG submission 75101) | Arctic peat soil microbial communities from the Barrow Environmental Observatory site, Barrow, Alaska, USA - NGEE PermafrostL1-D | ecosystem: Environmental > Terrestrial > Soil > Wetlands > Peat ...
CTCGGCGGTCTGACCCATCGCGATGTACGCGTCGGGGAGCGTGTCGTCCTCGCGCGGGTCGTGCCAGCCGCCACCGCCCTCAGCGGTCTTCGCAGTGCGCGCGACCGCCTCGTCGTAGATCGGGTTCCTGGTGTCCGGCAGGTGGTCCGGGGTGCCCTTGCCGAAGCGGGAGACGGTCTCGACACCCGCCGAGATGAACACGTCGCCCTCGCCGGCTTTGATCGCGTGGAACGCCATCCTCGTGGTTTGCACGCTCGAGGAGCAGTAGCGGGTGATGGTGGCACCGGGGAGGTGGTCGTAGCCCAGGCTCACCGCGACGATCCGACCCATGTTGAAACCGGACTCGCCACCGGGCAGGCCACAGCCGAGGTAGAGGTCCTCGATCTGGGTGGGGTCGAGCTCGGGGATCTTGTCGAGGGCCGCGCGGATCATCGCCGCGGTCAGGTCGTCGGGACGCACGTCCTTCAACGACCCCTTGTTCGCTCGTCCGATCGGGGAGCGGGCTGCGGAAACGATCACTGCCTCGGGCATTGGAGGTGACTCCGATCTGTTGTGTGTCGCGCTCTGTTGCGTCGCTGCGGGTCCACGTCAGGTGACCCGTGGTCAGCCTAGGCCGGATTGCTGGGAGGATGGCTGTGTGGCTCGACACATATATGACGCACCACTGCGGTGGAGTGACCAGGACGCCTACGCACACATCAACAACGTGATGTACCTGCGCTATCTCGAGGAGGCGCGGGTCGACATGCTGTTCCTTGGGGACCATCCGGCGAACCTCGACCAGGATCACGGCCTGGTCGTGGCGCGGAACGAGATCGACTACAAGCGGGTCCTCGACTACCGGCCGAGGCCGATCCGGGTCGAGACCTGGGTCAGCGAGATCCGCGCGGCCTCGTTCACCGTCGACTACGACGTCGTGGACCTTGAAGCCGACGGGCAGCGGGTTCTCTACGCACACGCGCGATCGGTGATCGTGCCCGTCAACCTCGCGGAGAGCCGGCCGCTGCGGATCAGTACAGAGCAGCGACGCGTCCTCGAGCGGTTCCTCGACGACTGACCAACGCCGAGTCGGCAGATAATTCAGGTCGAGTCGGCACACTGTGTGCCGACTCGACCAAAACTTTGTGCCAACTCGGCGGTACGGCGGCGGCTCAGCGTGCCCGCGCCAGCGAGACCGCGAACCTGTCCTGCGCATCGGTCCACCAGGCCTCGAGGTCGAATGACCCGGCGTCGAGCTCGGACTCGATCTTGTCCCGGCGGAACTTCGCGGAGATCTCGGTGCGGATCTCCTCACCTTCGGCGAAAGCCACATCGAGGCCCAGCTCCGGAACCGTGACCTCCATCGCGCGTGTGGCACGCAGGCGCATCTCGATCCACTCCCGCTCGTCGTCCCACAGCGCCACGTGCTCGAACGCATCGACGTCGAAGTCCGCACCAAGCTCACGGTTCAGCACGCGCAGCACGTTCCGGTTGAACTCCGCGGTGACGCCAGCCGCATCGTCGTAGGCCTGCACGAGCCTCCCGGGCGCCTTCACCAGGTCCGTACCGAGCAGCAGCCAGTCTCCCTCGTGGAGCACGTCGCGCACCGAGGCCAGGAAGGTGGCCCGCTCCTCCGGCAGCAGGTTGCCGATCGTGCCGCCCAGGAAGGCGACCAGCCGTGGCGCCGTACCCGGAAGGCCGCCGAGGTCGTCGGTGAAGTCGCCGACGATGCCGTGCACCCGCAGGCCCGGGTAGTCGGCGACGATCGCGTCGACCGCCTCACGCAGGGCGGACTCGGACACGTCGAGCGGGACGAACTCACGCAGCGAACCGTGCCCGGCCAGCGCGTCCAGCAGGAGCCGGGTCTTCTCCGACGAGCCGGACCCGAGCTCGACGAGGCTGCGCGCGCCGGTGTGGGTGGCTATGTCCGCGGCGTGCGCCTACAGGATCTCGCGTTCGGCGCGCGTCGGGTAGTACTCCGGCAGCCGGGTGATCTGCTCGAACAGCTCGCTGCCCCTTGCGTCGTAGAACCATTTCGGGGCCAACCACTTGGGGTCGGCCGTGAGACCCGCCAGCGCATCCTCGCGCAGGGCCTTGCCGGCATGGTCGGGGGTCAGGTGTACGTCGATCACGGGAGTCTGCGTCATCGGGGATCCTCTTCTAGGTGTCCAGCGGTGAGATGTGAACGTCGTCGCGGGTGGCGAGGACGAGATGTGCATCGGGAACCGGGTGCCAGCGGGTGTCATCGGGGTCGGTCGGCTCGGAGCTGACCAGCACCCGTCCGCCGTCGTGGAGCACCCAGAGGCTGTGCTGCCAGGTGGTGGCGGCGATCATCTCCCCGTCGGAGGCCAGCAGGTTGAGCCGCGAACCGGGTGCGGTCGCACCGAGCTCGGAGGTGAGGGAGCCGACCGCCTTGCCGAGCTCGATCCCCTGCCTCAGCTGGTGCCGCAGCAATGCCCAGACGAGCGCGGAGTCCGTCGGCGCCTCGAGGCCCATCAGGTCGGTTACCGGCAGATCGGCGGCGAGTGCCGCGACCGTGGAAGGCCAGCCGTTGACGATCCCGTTGTGGCTGAACAGCCAGCGCCCCTCGGCAAACGGGGCACACGCCGTCTCCACCACCGGCATGCCGACCGTTCCGTTCCGCACCGCGGCCAGCACCGCGGGGGACCGGGTCGCCCCCGCGAGGCCGGGCAGGTTGCCGTCCGCCCACATCGGCAGGTCGCGCCGGTACCGGACCGGGACGTGGCGCCCGTCGACGTACCAGCCGATCCCGAAGCCGTCGGCGTTGACCGAGCCGCTGCCGCGCATGTCGCGAGGCGCGTAGGTCTGTCGCAGCAACGAGTTCGGTCCGGCCAGGAGCAGCTCGGAGAGCAGGACCGGCGGTCCCAGGTAGGCGAGGTGTCGGCACACGGGTCAGGACAGCTCTTCGGGGCGGGCGTCGCGGGCACAGCGGAAGCCGGCGAAGATCTGCCGCCGGACCGGGTGGTCCCAGTTGCGGAACGTGCCACGGCAGGCGACCTGGTCGGTGCCGAACGACCCGCCGCGGAGCACCTTGTAGCTTCCGCCGAAGAACACCTGGGAGTACTCGGCGTAGGGAAACACCTCGAAGCCCGGGTAGGGCAGGAAGTCGCTGGCGGTCCACTCCCACACGTCGCCGATCAGCTGGTGCACCCCCAGCGGCGAGGCGCCGGCGGGGTAGGCGCCCACGGGTGCGGCGCGGAGATGGCGCTGGCCGAGGTTGGCGTGCTCGATGCCGGGGTTCTCGTCGCCCCAGGGGTAGCGCCGCGAACGCCCGGTGGCTGCGTCGAACCGGGCGGTCTTCTCCCACTCGGTCTCGGTGGGAAGCCGCTTCCCGGCCCAGGCGGCGTACGCCTCGGCCTCGTAGAAGCCGACGTGCGTCACGGGCTCGTCGACACGGACCGGTTCGACCGAGCCGAAGCGGATCCGCTGCCATCCCTGGCCGTCCCGCTCGACGAACTTCGGGGCGTGCAGGTCGGCGTCCACGCGGTGCTTCCAGCCGGCCTCGGACCACCAGCGCGGGTCGTCGTACCCGCCGGCTTCGGCGAAACGGAGAAACTCTCCGTACGTCACCGGGGCGGTGTCGATGAAGAACGCCTCGGTGTACGTCGGATGGGCGGGCCGTTCGTTGTCGAGCGCCCATGGCTCGGTCGACGTACCCATCATGAACTCACCCGCCGGGACGAGCACCTCGGCCGCGGGGAGCCGGACCTGTGCGGTCGGTGGCTCCTCGGCCTGCAGGGCAGGGGCACCGACCCGCAGCTGGTGGGTGGCCAGCATCGTCTCGTCGTGCTGCTGCTCGTGTTGGGCGACCATCCCGAACGCGAACGCGTCCTGCACCAGCGCGCCACCCTCGAGCGGCGAGTGGTCGAGCACGTCGAGCACCTTGTCGCGCACCTCACGCACGTATCCGCGGGCCTCGGCCGGACCGAGCAGGGGCAGCCGGGGCCGGTGGGACCGGGAGTGTTTGAACGCGTCGTAGAGCTCGTCGATGTCGGCTCGCACGGGGTCGCGTCCGCCGACGTCGCGGACCAGCCACAGCTCCTCCTGGTTGCCGATGTGCGCGAGGTCCCAGACCAGCGGGGACATCAGCGGGGAGTGCTGTCGGGCGAGGTCGTCGTCGTCGACCGCATCGGTGAGAGCCACACTGCGGTCCCGTGCCCGGACCAGCTGGTCGGCGACGTGGCTGCGCAGCCGCTCGGTGCCGAGCTCGGTCATCGGGTCCAGGGAGGTCTGCGTCGTCATGGGGTTGCTCATGCGCTGTGTCTCCTCATCGAATGATCGGCGATGCGACGTTCCAGATGCTCGGTGACGCGGTCCACCTCGGCCGGTCCGACGTCCAGGCTGCTCATCGCGGAACAACCGAGCTCGACGATCGCGCTGGCCGCCTCGAGGACGGCTTCGTCATCCAGCCCGTGCCGGGCGGCGTCCAGCCACCGGTCGGCGGACTGCTCGGTGACCTCGATGGCCCGGTCGACGGTGGCGGGGTCGGACATCAGGGCGCTGAGCAACAACACGGGGTGGTGCCAGGTCTCGCTGGGTTGGGCATCGAGGTAGCGCACCTCGAGGTAGCCCTTGGCACGGACCGGTGGGAACAGGGTGGACAGGTGGTAGTCGAGGTCGTCGTACGTCGGCGGCGTGGTGTGCCGGCCGTCGGCCCAGTCGCCGAAGGTCAGGCCCGGGGGTGAGTCCCAACATTCGCCGCCACGTCGTACACACAGGACGGGGGCAGCCATGGCAAGGGAGGCCCAGTTGGCCGCCGGGTCGCCGTCGTGCAGCGGGGGTTCGGTGAACGGGGGACAGGTGCCGAACGTCGACCGCAGCCGGGACGATGCCCAGCCGGTCTCGCATCCGGAGAACCGGTCGGAGTTTGCGAACAGGGCCACCATCGCCGGCCCGACCGAGTGGGACGCCAGCCACCGGGTGGCCACGTCGTCCGCCTCGCCGGCGTCGAGACAGACCTGGGCACTGGCGGTGCTGCACATCATCACGGCCCCGTCCGGCCCGAGGCCGTCGAACACCGACTGCATCGCGGCGTAGCGGGGCACCTGCAGGAGCCGCCGCGGTTCGCGATGAGGGTCGATGCCGGTGTGCCCGCGCACGAGGTCCGCCGCCGAGAGCAGGTCGTCGAGGGCGACGATGTCGTCGTCGACCGTTGACAACAGTCTGGAGACCGAGGTGTGCGGGGGGCTGGAGATCTCCACCTGACCGCCCGGCTCAACCGTGACGTGGGAGCCGTGAGAGAGGGGAAGGTGGGTGCTGTCCGGGGTCAGGGTGCTGGGTGCGTGGGCGCCGAGAGCCGCAGCGAGCTCGGCGGTGGCGACGGGACGGCTCGGGTCCGCACGTTGATGCACGGTCCATTCGAGCTCGACGCCGAGCCGGCTGGGTGGACCGTGCTTGAAGCAGATGCTCGCCACGTAGCCTTCCGCCTCCTCTCGCGAGGAGACGATCGACGAGGCGTTGCCTGCGGGAATCACCATGACACCGACATCATTACCCACCCAGGGGGAGTCTAGACACCCTGTTTTCGCCGGATTCACCCCTCGTCGAACGTGTTCACCATGAACTGGGCCGCGTGCGTGACGTAGTCCCAGAACTGTGCATCGAGCTCCGGTGGGAGGTTCGCGGCGTCGAGCCCGGCACGGAAGTGGATCAGCCACCGTTCCTTGGCTGCAGGGGTTACCTCGAACGGGGCGTGCCGCATCCGCAGCCGGGGGTGGCCCCGGGTGTCGGAGTACGTCGTCGGGCCGCCCCAGTACTGCTCCAGGAACATCCGGAACCGTTCTGCGGCCGGCCCCAGGTCCTCTTCCGGGTACAACGGTCGCAGCACCTCGTCGGTGGCGACGCCCTCGTAGAAGCGGTCCACGATCTTCGCGATCGTCGGATGCCCGCCGATGGCGTCATAGAATGTCTGCTCGGTGCTCACTTGTCTATTGTCCCTATCCGGGCAAGAGTCGGGGACACAGGGGATGCAGATGTCGACACCTCGTCGGCAGGCACCAATTCGACGTACCCGAACATGAAGGAGATGCAGATGGCTACGACTCGCACGGCGAACGCCCACTGGGAAGGCTCACTGACGGAGGGGGCCGGCACGGTCAGCCTGGACTCGTCCGGCCTCGGCTCCTACGACGTCTCGTGGCCCGCGCGGACCGAGGAGGCGAACGGGAAGACCAGCCCCGAGGAGCTCATCGCGGCTGCCCACTCGGCGTGCTACTCGATGGCTCTGTCGAACACCCTCGCCGGGGCCGGAACGCCTCCGCAGGCACTCGACACCAAGGCCGACGTCAGTTTCCAGGCGGGTGAGGGCATCACCGGCGTGCACATCACGGTGGTCGGCAGCGTGGAGGGGATGACCGCGCAGGACTTCACCGCCGCGGCGGAGGACGCGAAGGAGAACTGCCCGGTCTCCCAGGCTCTCCAGGGCACCAAGATCACCCTGGACGCTTCCCTGAAGTAGGTCGAGTCGTCACATAATTCCTGCCGAGTCGGCAGAGAGTTTCACACTTTCTGCCGACTCGGCGCTTATTTTGTGCCGACTCGACCTAGATGCGGTCGGTCACGGGTGCAGCCGGACCGGCGGGCGCAGCCTGCGGCTCGGCCTGGTTCCAGATCACCCGCTGCGGGAGTGGGATGACGATGCCCTCGTAGTCGAACCGGGCCTTGATCCGCTCCCGCATCTCGCGGGCCACCCCCCACTGCTCCATGGGCGCGGTCTTCAACGTCACGCGTACGGCGACGGACTCCGGGTCGAGCCGCTCGACACCCCAGATCTCCGGCTCCTCGATGATCACGTGCTTGTACTCCTCGTCCTCCCACAGACCATGGGCGACGTCCTTCAACACCGACCGGACCCGGTACAGGTCCTCGGAGTAGCTCACCGGGATGTCGAGCACCGTGCGCGCCCAGTTCTGGCTCATGTTGCCGATCCGGATGATCTCACCGTTCCGGACGTACCAGACCGTCCCGTCGACGTCGCGGAGCCGGGTGATTCGCAGGCTGACCGCCTCGACGGTACCGCTCGCCTCACCCGCGTCGATCACGTCGCCGACGCCGTACTGGTCCTCGAAGATCATGAAGATGCCGGACAGGAAGTCCTTGACCAGGCTCTGAGCGCCGAACCCGAGCGCGACACCGATCACACCTGCGCTGGCGATCAACGGCGCGACGTCATAGCCGAGCTCCGCGATGACCATGATCGTGATCATCGCGAACAGCACGCCGGTCACGATGCTCTTCAGCAGTGACCCCATCGCCTTGGCACGCTGGACCCGCCGTGCCGCGGAAGCCGACCCGCTGGACAGCACGCGTTCGCTGGCGCGACCGATCTTGCCCTTGCCCAGCGACTGTGGCAACACGCCCTCGGAGGCCCGGTTGCTGATCCGGTCGACCAACCGGTGCAGCGCCCACCTCGCTGCGAGACCGAGCAGGATCAGCCCCAGAATGGACAGGGGCTTGGCGATCAACCAGTCCGCCGCGTGCGCGAACCACTCACTGCCGGTGAGGTTGTACGCCATGTCGCACCAGTTGTTGTCGGCCTCGGTGCAGGCTTCGGCATCCTTGAACAGGTCCATGCCTCGGAGGCTACGAGATGGCGTCCCCGGCACCCAAACTAGTTCGGTAGTCTTTGGGCGTGATGAAGAACATCAACGCATCCGTCGTACGCCGCTATGTCCGGGTTGCTGCCCTCTCACCCGCAGTGCTCGTTCCGATGGTGGCGGCCCCGGCCTTCGCCGACGTGCCCGTGCAGTGGGAATCGGGAGAGCCGGTCTCGGCTCTCTACGCGCTGCTGCTGCTCGCCGGGATCCCGCTGCTGCTGTTTGCCGGGATCACGCTGCTCGTCTATGTCCCGTCGATGGTGCGTGGCGAGAAGTATGTTCCTGGCCTTGCCTGGCGCAACGAGATCGAGTGGTTCGGTGGTCCGCGAGACGGTGTCGAAGCAGTCGACAGGAACGACCACGATGCCATCGAGTCCTCCGACTCTCCGGACACCTCCGACGAGGCCGTTGCCGTCACCGGCAGGGGGGGTTCCCGTGCCCGCTGGTGAGGCCTTCACCTCGAGCGAGCGTTACGACATCGACCGCGCCATCCGGAACGCGGAGACGGTCTCGCGGTTCGAGTTCTCGGTGTTCGTCGGGGCGTCGGACGAGGAGACCGGCCCCTTCGCGAGGCGTCTGCACGCCGCCCTCACCGCTCCGGACCGCAGCGTGCTCGTGATGGTCGACCCCGCGGCGCGGATCGTCGAGATCGTCACGGGTGCGGAGGTACGCCGGTACCTCGACGACTCCGAGGTGCACCTCGCGGCACTGACCATGCAGAGCGCGTTCGCGGTCGGTGACCTCGTAGGTGGCATCACCCGCGGCGTACTCCAGCTCGCTGACCATGCGCGCCGCCCACTGATGCGGCACGCCGAGTGACCCCGATACACCAATATCGGTGGGATGGAGCGCGACGTCAGCCGGCGTCCTTTGCCTGTGCGGCGAGTGCCCGCGCGATGTCGGCCCGTCCCTCGCGGACGTACCGCTGAGCGGCCGGGTTCGCATCCGACGAGGCCAGCCACGCGTCGACCGCGTCCAGTGTCGCCTGAGTGGTGAGCGTCCGGGGGAACAGGAACTTCAGCGCCACGGTCGCCCGCTGGGTCCCCTTCTCCTCCCAGATCGTCGACGCCACCTCGAGGTACTTCTTCACGAACGGCTCGAGCACCTCGTCCTGACCGGCGACGTGGAACGCGAAGGCGATGCTGCGTTGGGTCTCGTTCGGTACGTCGTCGCGAACGATCGCGTCGTTCCACGCGTCGCTCTTCGCCTCAGCCGTCGGGATCATCGCCATTGCGGCTGCGGCCCGCTCCTGACCGGTGATCGTGTGATCCCGATCGAGCTCGGAGAGCACCGCCTTACGATCCATCCTTCCGCTGGCGGCGAGAGCAGAGACCATCGCCCAGCGCAGGTCCGTGTCGATGGTCACACCGTCGAGGGTGACGCCACCGTCGAGCAGCGCCTCCACCAGGGTCACCCCCTCGTCACTGCAGGCAGCCACGGTGAACGCGCGGACGAACGCCAGCTGGTGGTCACTTCCGGAGTCCGACTCGTTCACGAGTCTGCGGAGTCCCTGCTCCCACGTCGACTTCAGCTCCGTGCGCCCGGCGGGGTCGGAGTAGCTGTCGATCGCCAGCTTCGCGTAGCCGAGCAGCGCCCCGACCGCAGTCAGGTCCGACTCGGTGCCGACACCGCGGAGCACCAGTGTGACGAAGTCCGACGTGGACATCTCCGCGTCGCGGGTCATGTCCCACGCCGCACCCCAGCACAGTGCCCGCGCCAGCGAGTCGTCGAGGGTGTCGATGGCAGAGACCACCGTGGCCAACGACCGCTCGTCGAGGCGGATCTTGGCGTAGGTCAGGTCGCCGTCATTGAGGAGCACGAGGTTCGGCTGCTTCGCCCCGACCAGCTCGCCGATCTCCGTGCGCTCGCCCTTGACGTCGGTCTCCACCGAGGTACGGCGGACCAGCCGGCCACCTTCGTTGTCGTAGAGGCCGATGCCAATCCGGTGGCGGCGGACCGTCGGGAAGTCCGCGATGGCGGACTGCTGCACGGCGAACGACGTGAAGTTCCCGTCACCATCGACCTCGAAGTCCACGGCGAGGGTGTTCACACCCGAGGTCTGGAGCCACTCCTCGGCCCAGGAGCCGAGTTCCCGTCCGGATGACTCCTCGAGTGCACCGAGCAGGTCCTTCAGCTCACTGTTGCCGAACGCGTGCTTCTGGAAGTAGGCGCGCAGACCCTGCAGGAAGTCGTCCTCACCGACCCAGGCGACCAGCTGCTTGAGTGCGGATGCGCCCTTGGCGTAGGTGATGCCGTCGAAGTTCACCTCGACGGCCTCGAGGTCGTAGTTGTCGGCCGCGATCGGGTGCGTCGAGGGCAGCTGGTCCTGGCGGTAGGCCCAGTTCTTCCGGAGGTTGGTGAACCCGGTCCACGCCTCGTCGTACTGCGTCCCCCGGACGGACGCGTGGTGCGAGGCCCACTCGGCGAACGACTCGTTGAGCCACAGGTCGTCCCACCACTTCATCGTCACGAGGTCGCCGAACCACATGTGCGCCATCTCGTGCAGGATGGTGTTCGCGCGCTGCTCGTAGAACGACCGCGTCTGCCGGCTGCGGGGGAGGTAGTCGTCGCGGAAGGTGACGCAGCCCGCGTTCTCCATCGCACCCATGTTGTACTCCGGCACGAAGAGCTGGTCGTACTTGCCGAACGGGTAGCCCATCTCGAAGGCGCCCTCGAAGAAGTCGAAGCCCTGCCTGGTGATGGTGAGCAGCTCGCTGGTGTCGAGGTGCTCGACCATCGACTGGCGGCAGAACAGGCCGAGCGGGATGTCGCCGTACTTGCCGGAGTAGGTGTCGCGGTGCTCGTGGTAGTCGCCGGCGACGAGCGCGGTGATGTACGTCGACATCTTCTCCGTCCGGGGGAAGCTCCAGGTGGCTGTGCCGTCGCCGGCGTCGACCGGGTCCGGGGTAGCCGCGTTGGAGGACAGCTTCCAGTCCGCGGGAGCGGTCACGGTGAACGTGAACACCGACTTGAGATCCGGTTGCTCGAAGGTCGTGTAGACACGCCGCGCGTCGGGGACCTCGAACTGCGTGTAGAGGTAGATCCGGTCGTCGGCGGGATCGATGAAGCGGTGCAGACCCTCGCCGGTGCGGCTGTAGCTGCAGTCGGCGACGACGCGGAGCTCGTTGTCCTCGGCGAGGTCGTCGAGCTGGATCCGGCTGTTCTCGTAGACGGCCGCCGGGTCCAGGGACTTCCCGTTGAGCGTGATCTCGTGGACGGTGGCGCCGACCAGGTCTGCGAACGTCGAGGATCCCGGCTGCGTGCAGGCGAACCGGATCGCGGTCGTGGACGTAAATGTCTTCTCGGAGGTGGTCAGGTCGAGGTCCACGGTGTAGGACCCGACGCTGAGGATCTCGGCGCGGGTGCGCGCCTCTTCTCTGGTGAGGTTGGTTCCAGGCATGCGTGCATCCTGCCCCGCGGTGTGGGAATACTCCAGCCGCGATCGAGGTTATGGCACAGATTCCCCCTTTGCAGAGGAGAACTGCATGCCCGCCAAGACGCCCGTTGGCTTCTGGTTCGACCCGATCTGTCCGTGGGCCTGGATGAGTTCGCGCTGGCTGCTCGAGGTGGCGGAAGTTCGCCCGATCGAGCCGTCGTTCCACGTGATGAGCCTGTCCTACCTGAACGAGGACAAGGACCTCCCGGACGAGTACCGCGAGATGATGAACTCCGCGTGGGGGCCCGTGCGGGTGTGCATCGCGGCGGCCGAGGCGCATGGCGACGACGTACTCCTCCCGCTCTACACGGCCCTCGGGAACCGGTTCCACCTCGAGCAGGCCGAGAAGGACCGGGCAACGATCGAGTCCGCGCTCGAGGAGGTGGGGCTACCGACCTCACTGGCCGACGCGATGGACAGCACGGAGTACGACGACCTGCTCAAGAAGTCGCACCACGCCGGGATGGACCAGGTCGGCATGGAGGTCGGCACCCCGGTCATCTCCGTCGAGGGTGTGGCGTTCTTCGGCCCGGTTGTGACCCCTGCCCCCAAGGGCGAGGCCGCGGGCAGGCTCTGGGACGGGGTCCTGCTCGTCGCCGGAACGGATGGCTTCTTCGAGCTCAAGCGGACCCGGGACCGGGACCCCGACTTCAGCTGATCCACCAGCCCACCTGCCCCACCTGCCCCAGCTTCATCAAGGTATGTCGTTCAACCGGCACGTCCCACGACGCACACGTCACGGGAGGTGCCGGTTCGTCGTGGGAAGTGCGGGTCTGCGGACACGACGTACGGCGCGCCGCGCAGGAACACGGCCCACCCGTTCCGTGTACGTCGGGGCAACTCGGTGTGCGGCACAGCTGCTGGGCGTAGAGCAGAGGCTAGGCGGCCAGGGTCATGAGACGCCGGATCCGGGCTGCCGTATCGGCGGACCGGTAGAGGTCGCTCCAGGTGAGGCGGACCATGGTCCAGCGGGTGATCTCGCGCAGTCGGTCCTCACGGCGTTTCTCGCGGAACACGGCGTCCTCGGGCTTCTCGTCCGGGTTGAGTAGACGGCCGTACTTGACCTTGCCGTCGAACTCGCCGAGCAGCCGGTGGTCGGGCCAGGCGAAGTCTGTGATCCCGATCAACGTGCCGTGTTCGTCGTACACGTGGAACTGCGGCTCCGGCGCCGACAGGCCGTGGGACCAGCACAGGTACCGCGAACGCGACTCACCCACCGACTCGGAACGACCATCCGCGAGCCCCACCACGACGTGCACCTTCTGCGTGTGCGGCCACCGTTCCATGGCTCGGAACCTGCGGGTGAGCTGTTCAGGGTCGAACAGGTCGCGATGCAGGGCAGAGTCGACGGTGACCAGTCCGGACTCGACCGAGGTCAGGGTCGCGGTCTCGATGACCGACCGGACGGGACTCGTCATCTGCAGTCCGTCCTTCTCGACGATGTCACCGGCGAGGCAGCGCCCTTCGTGGTGGATCACGTCTTTCTCGGTGCGACCTGCTCCACCGTCGAGCCGAGTGACATGTACCCGGGTCAGGTCCGCGTCCCACGTCGCGCACTCGTGTTCGAGGGCCGCGCTGGTGTGGCTCAACGCCACGTCGTCTCCGAGCGAGCGCAGCACCGCCCGGCTCAGGATCCGGTGCTTCCCGACTGGGTCGTTGCTTTCCCAGATGTCCCGGAACGTGTACGCGCCGCGTCGTACCCGCACCCACAGTCGAGCCCGGACCGCAGCCGCGATCGCCTTGTCGTCGTACCCCACGTCACGCGCATCGCTGCGCAGGAAGACGCCACGTGTGTCGGCAATGACTCTCAACGGGTTCATCGAGCCAGCGTGGCGAAAGGACCGGCGAACGCGCGTGTGGATGTCTGGTCTGGGGAAGCCGGTGCGGCTCTCGAGCATGTGGACGAATCCTGGCTGCCCGGGACCCAAAGCTTGCGCCGGCGCCGGCGCCGTACGTCGTGCGTCGGGGCCCCGACTTCCCACGGTGAGTAGGCACTTCCCGTGCCGTGTACGTCGTGGGGAGTGCCGGTTCGACGACATACCTTGATGAAGC